>Ga0307508_10007385_pt1 | contig 10241 bp, 9 predicted proteins | sample 9_EM_MG_FD_203089 | JGI IMG/M metagenome (GOLD analysis project Ga0307508, IMG submission 203089) | Populus trichocarpa ectomycorrhiza microbial communities from riparian zone in the Pacific Northwest, United States - 9_EM | ecosystem: Host-associated > Plants > Roots > Unclassified | place...
ACGTGCTGTCCGACAAGGCGGACGCGGGCATCGCCCAGCTCACCGGCGGCGAGCACTCCGACGGCGCGGTGGTCACCATCGGCGGCATCATCTCGGGTCTCCAGCGCAAGATGACCAAGCAGGGCAACGCCTGGGCGATCGCCACCGTCGAGGACCTCGCCGGCTCCATCGAGTGCATGTTCTTCCCGGCGACGTACCAGCTGGTGTCGACCCAACTCGTCGAGGACGCCGTGGTGTTCGTCAAGGGCCGTCTCGACAAGCGCGAGGACGTGCCCCGGCTGGTCGCGATGGAGCTCCAGGTCCCCGACCTGTCCAACGCCGGCACCAACGCGCCCGTGATCCTCACCATCCCGGCCACGCGCGTCACCCCGCCGATGATCAGCCGCCTCGGCGAGATCCTCACCCACCACAAGGGCGAGAGCGAGGTCCGCATCAAGCTCCAGGGCCCGACCAGGACGACGATCCTGCGCCTCGACCGGCACCGGGTGAAGCCGGACCCGGCGCTCTTCGGCGACCTGAAGGTGCTGCTCGGACCGTCCTGCCTGGCGGGCTGAGCCGCGGTGGGTTCAGCCACGCACACGACATGACGAAGGGCGCGTCCGCCAACGGACGCGCCCTTCGTCATGCCCGGGTCTCGACGAAGACGACCCGTGGGTCTCAACAACCCATGACGCGGATGTCAGTTGTGACCGAAGCGCTTCTGCCGGCCCTTGCGGGCGACGTCGGCGGGTGTCACCTGGGAGATGCGCTGTTCGGCCTGGTCCTGCATCGAGGACTGCTGGGCCTCCTGCTGTCCACGCTCGGACTGCGGCTGCTTCCGGTCACGGTTCTTGTTCTTGGCCATGATGATCTGCCTCCTGTGGGGGATCTAGGGGCCGGGATCAGATTCACATAGGCTGACAAGACATGCATTTCGGATAATTACCGTGCGTGACAGCGCTTGTCGGGGCGCGGGCGCCGAGCAATACCCCGAAACGCCACGCCGAAGATCGAGTTCGGGCCGTTAACCCCCGCGCAGTCGGGCAGACTCGAAGGAAGCCCGAAGCAAACCTCCCGGAAAGAGGGTGGATCGCGTGGACCGCTGCATCGTCCTGGTGGATGCCGGGTATCTGCTGGGGGCCGCCGCGAGTCTCCTTGCCGGGGAGCCCTCCCGCTCGCGCATCACCGTCGACCACGCCGCCCTCGTCCAGGGGCTGCGCGACCGGGCCGAGTCCGACACGGAACGGCCGCTGCTGCGCATCTACTGGTTCGACGGCGCCCCCGACCGCGTCCCGCAGCCCGAGCACCGCAGACTGCGCGTGATGCCCCGGGTCACCGTCCGGCTGGGCGCCCTGACCCGCAGCGACGGACGCTGGGCCCAGAAGGGCGTCGACGCCGCCATGCACGCCGAGCTCACCGAGCTGGCCCGCAACCGCGCCTGCTCCGACGTCGTCCTCGTCACCGGCGACGGCGACCTGCTGCCGGGCATGATGGCCGCCAAGGAGCACGGGGTCGCCGTACACCTGTGGGCCGTGCAGGCCGCCGACGGGGACTACAACCAGTCCGAGGACCTGGTCGCCGAGGCGGACGAGCGGCGGGTGCTGGACCGTACGTGGATCACCAAGGCCGTACGCGCGAAGGAGCTCGGCGGGATCTGCGCGCCGCCGCCCGTGCCGCGGCCCGAGATCGCCGCGATCCTGTCCGCCCCGCTGCCGGAGTCGGCGCCGACGCGGTCCGAGCGGCCCGTCGAGGACGGTGAGCACGCGCCCGCGGCCGCGGAGAACGGCACGGAGGAGCGGGTGCCGGCGCCGAAGGGGGTGCCGACGCCCAAGGATCTCGCCGCGCTGCGGGCGCCCGGCGGCCAGCCCGCGCAGCACCCCGCGAGCGCGACCCTGCGCTGGTCCTCCGACAAGGGCTGGGTCGACCGGCCGGGAGGGTCCGCCGAACCGCCCGAGGTCGCCTCCATGCCGACGCTCGCGCAGCTGACCACGGCCGAGCAGCGATGGGCCGACCGGGAGGAGGACATCACCACGGTCGGCGGGGACCCGTACGAGGTGGGGCAGGTCTTCGCGCGGCGGTGGATGGAGCGGCTGGGCGACCAGGGCAATCTCCAGAAGCTGTCCGGGATGTATCCGCGCGTCCCGCACCGGATCGACGGGGAGCTGCTGCGGTACGCCGCCCGGTTCGGGCTGCTCGCGCACAAGGACGACCAGATCGACGAGCACGACCGCTATGCGATCCGGGCCGGGTTCTGGCGGGAGATCGATGTGCGGACCGCCGCGGAGCACGCGCCGGCCGGTGAGTGAAGCGGCGTGAAAGGGCACATACCCCGCCCCAGGGGCGAGCGCGGCTCCCCGACCCCGTACCCTCGTCCCTTGTGAGTACGCGCGCGGCACAGGGACTTCGGCACGGTGACGATGTCGTGTGTGCGGTGCGCGGGCTGACCAAGACCTATCCCGCGGTGCGCGGGCGGCGCGGGGCTCCGGGGACACCCGAGGTGCGGGCCACCGACGACGTACGGCTGGACATCCGGCGGGGCGAGATCTTCGGCCTGCTCGGGCCGAACGGCGCCGGGAAGACCACCCTCGTACGCCAGCTCACCGGGCTGATGCGGCCCGACCGCGGCAGCGTCGAGATCCTCGGGCACGACATCGTGCGCCACCCCGACCGGGCCTCCCGGATCCTCGCCTACCTCGGCCAGGAGTCCACCGCCCTCGACGATCTGACCGTCTCGCTCGCCGCCGAGACCACCGGACGGCTGCGCGGCCTTGAGGCGCGGCAGGCGCGGGCCGAGCGGGACGCCGTACTCGACGAGTTGGGGCTCACGCCGATCGCCGGGCGGCCGATCAGGAAACTGTCCGGCGGGCAGCGGCGGCTCGCGTGCTTCGCGGCGGCGCTCGTGGGGGAGCGGTCGCTGCTCGTGCTCGACGAGCCGACCACCGCGATGGACCCCGTGGCACGGCGCGCGGTGTGGTCCGCCGTGGACCGGCGGCGGGCCGAGCGCGGCACGACCGTGCTGCTCGTCACCCACAACGTCATCGAGGCGGAGACGGTCCTCGACCGGGTCGCCGTCCTCGACCAGGGGCGCGTGATCGCCTGCGACACCCCCTCCGGCCTCAAGGGGCAGGTCGCCGGCGAGGTCCGGGTCGACCTGGTGTGGCGCGAGACGGCCCCGCTGCACGTGCCCGAGGTCGCGGCCCTCCAGGACCGTGCCGTGGCCTCCGGGCGCCGCTGGACCCTGCGGCTCGACCCCGAGGAGGCCCGCGCGGTCGTCGCCACCGTCACCGGCGGGGCCGCGTTCGCCGCGCTGGACGACTTCACGCTCGCCACGCCCAGCCTGGAGGACGTGTACCTGGCGCTGGGCGGGGCCGCGCGGCAAGGGCTGGTGAAGGCTTGAGCACTTTGAGTACGCGGACTGCCGTATCCGTACGTCACAGGGCGACCGCCGGAGCGAAGAGGAGCAGAGCCACGTGAGTGTCGTACCCGCCGAGGTGCTGCCGGGCAGCGCTCTGGCCGTCGAGAAGACGGCCCCGGACGCGGCCGAACTCGGGCCGCGCGCGCGGCTGTGGCCGTCGCTCGCGGCCGTGTACCGGGCGCAGCTGTCCCGGGCGCGGGTCGCGCGCATCCCGCTGCTGTTCGTGGCGACCTTCCAGTCGATCGGGATCATGATCCTGATGCGGGGGGTCGTGGACGGCGGGGGCGAGGCGCAGTCCGTGGTCGCCGGGGCGTCCGTGCTCGTCGTCGCCTTCGTCGCGCTGAATCTGCTCGCGCAGTACTTCGGGCAGCTCCGGGCGAGTGGCGGGCTCGACCACTACGCCACCCTGCCGGTGCCGCCGGCCGCCGTGGTGCTGGGGGCGGCGGGGGCGTACGCCTCCTTCACCGTGCCCGGGACCGTGGTGACCGCGGTGTTCGGGTGCGTGCTGTTCGGGCTGCCGCTGACGCATCTGTGGGTGCTGGCGGCGGTGATCCCGCTGGCGGGTGCGGCCCTGGCGGGGCTGGGCGCCGCGCTCGGGCTGCTCGCGCCCCGGCCGGAACTGGCCACCCTGCTGGGACAGCTCGGGATGTCCGCCGCGCTGCTGCTCGGCGTGCTGCCCGCCGACCGGATGCCCGAGGCGGTGCGGTTCGCCCGGGACCTGCTTCCTTCGACCTACGGCGTAGAGGCCTTCGCCCGGACCTTCGGGCCGCGTCCCGACTGGGCCTTCGTCCTCGGTGACCTCGCCGTGTGCGGATGCGTGGGCGTGATCTCGCTGGCCGTCGCCACCTGGGCCTACCGGCGGGCGGCCGTCCGGTGACGCGCCGCACAGACGCGCCTGGCACGATGTCAGGGTGACCGCACCGTTGACTCCTCCTCCGCCGCCGCACGACCCGTCCGCGCACGATGCGTGGCAGCCTCCTCATGCCGGGTACGGGGCTCCTCTCGACGCCGGGTACGCCGGGTACGCGCAGGACGGGCCCGGGATGAAGCGGGAGCTGCTGGAGGCCGCGGTGGTCGCTGTCGCGGTGGCGGTGTTCGGGGCGGTGCTCGGGGTGCTGTGGTTCTGGCTGGCGCCGCATGTGCCGCTGGTCGGGGATGTGGACGAGCAGGGGAACTGGGTCGTCTATCTCAAGGACACCGAGGGGGAGCAGGCGGTGGGGGTGGACGGGACGTTCACTCTGCTGGCGCTGGCGTTCGGGGCGGTCAGTGCGTTCGTGGTGTTTCTCTGGCGGCGGCGGGGTGGGGTGCCGTTGGTGGTGGGGCTGGCTGTCGGGGGGTTGCTGGGGTCGCTGCTCGCCTGGCGGGTGGGGGTGTGGTTGGGGCCGTCCTCGGATGTGCTGGCGCATGCGAAGGCCGCGGGCAAGGGGGTGACGTTCTCGGCGCCGCTGAAGTTGGGGGCGAAGGGGGCGTGGTTGGCGTGGTCGTTGGCCGCGCTGGTTGTGCATCTGGGGGTTACGGCGTTGTTCGGGCCTCGGGATCCTGAGCCGGTGTATGGGCAGCCGGTTTCTGCGGATGGGTATGGGGCGCCGGTGCAGTAGTGGGTACGGCGGGGTGTTTTTCGCCCCCGCCGCCCCTACCCGTCCCGTCTCCAGGGGCTGCCGCCCCTTCGACCCCGCTCCTGGGGGCTGCGCCCCCAGACCCCCATCGGCCCTGAAGGGGCCTCGTCCTCAAACGCCGGACGGGCTGAATTGCCTGGACCGGGGTTGAGAAGTGCCGGCCGGTGTTGAGAGCCCTACGCCGGGCGCCTGCCGTGGTTGGAGCGGCCCTTCTTGGTGCGCCATTTGCGTTTTCGCGTTTTCTTCGACATGTCCCTTGTGCTTAACCGAGGTTGGGGGGCTCGTCGAGGGGTTACGCGCGGGCGATGGGGGCCAGGGTCGCGTTTGTGAGGTGGGCCAGGTCGTCGGGGGAGAGTTCCACCTCCAGGCCTCGGCGGCCGGCCGAGACGCAGATCGTCTCGTGGTCGCGGGCGGAGGCGTCGAGGACCGTGGGGAGCTTCTTGCGCTGGCCGAGCGGGGAGATGCCGCCGCGGACGTAGCCCGTGGTGCGTTCGGCGAGGGTCGGGTCGGCCATGGCGGCGCGTTTGCCGCCCGCCGCCGTCGCGAGGGACTTCAGGTCCAGTGAGCCCGCCACCGGCACCACCGCCACCGTCAGCGTGCCGTCCACGTCCGCCACCAGGGTCTTGAAGACACGGTCGGGGGAGACGCCCATGGCCTCGGCCGCCTCCTCGCCGTAGGACGGGTGGGAGGGGTCGTGGTCGTAGGCGTGGACCGTGTAGGGCACGCCCGCGGTGGTGAGGGCCACCGTCGCCGGTGTGCCCCCCGACTGCTGCTTCTTCGGCTTCTTCGGCATCTGACGGGTTCCGGCCTCAGTTCAGACTCGTCGGGCCGCGCGTCAGTTCCGACGCCGGCAACGACGGGAGATTACGGATGATCGCCGTCTCCGCGCGCAGCAGTTTCAGTTCGTCGCGCAGCCGGGACGCGGTGTCCGGGGCCTGGAGGAGCCGCTGCTTCGACGGGGTGTCCAGCATCATCGCGGCCGCCACCAGGTACGACACCACCGACGGTTCGTCCGGCAGCTCCGTGCCGCCGGACAGCGAGCGTTCCCTGGCTCCCGCCAGGCGCTTCTGGTACTGGCGGAAGGCCCGCAGGACCCCCTCGGCCAGCGCCCCCGACTCGTCGCCCTGGTCCTCCGGCAGCTCCTCCAGCTCGGCCGTCAGGAACGGACCGGACGCGTCGACGGTCAGCAGGCGCACCCGGCTCGTCCCCGTCGCCAGGACCTCGAACGAGCCGTCGGCCCGCTCCCGGATGGTCGCCGCGTCCGCGATGCAGCCGACCGAGTGGAACGCCTTGACCGGGTCGTCGCCGAACCCGGCCGTGGGGCCGCGCTCGGGCACGGCCGTCTGGTCCGGGATGCCGGGCGCGCTGGGCGCCACCTCGTGGCCGTCGCGGATCGCCACGACGGCGAACCGGCGCGGCTCCTCCTCGGGGGTCTTCAGCAGTTCGCGCATCATGGCGCGATAACGCTCCTCGAAGATGTTGAGAGGAAGCACGAGCCCCGGGAACAGCACTGAGTTCAGGGGGAACAGCGGGAGTCGCACGGTGGTCACGGCGCCAAAGCCTAATGGCCGCCGGAGCGGACACGTCCCGCGTGCTCACTCCGTGGATGGATCAGAGCCCGCTGCCGGACCTCCTCGCGGACCTCCAGGAACCGGCCGAGCGGGTCGTCCGACTCCCCGCTCCACGGGAAGGAGGTCGCGTACGGGCCGATCAGGCGCAGCTGTTCCAGGGCGTCCGTCCAGCGGTCGAGGCGTACCAGGACGTACACCAGCTTGTTACGGATCTCGGCGGGCCAGGGGTCGGCCGCCGCGAGCCCGACGGAGAGCTCGATCGCCCGGTCGGCCGCCGCGTCCAGCCGCTCACGGGGGACCGCCGCGCCGCCGTCGGTCAGACAGGCGAGGGCGGCCCGCGAGGGCAGCGCCTGGACGAGGGAGCCGGGCGGGGCGTCCTGCGCGGCCCGGTCGGCGAAGTCGAAGCACTCGCGGTGCGAGCCGCGCCAGGAGTCGGCCAGATAGCGCAGGGCGGCGACATGGCAGCCGTAGTGCAGCGGGGCGCGCCGCAGGGCCGCCTCCCACAGCTCGCCGAAGTAGGTGGGCCCGGCCTGCGAGCCGCGCGCGTGGTCCAGCGCCAGGCGCCAGGGCACCGGGTCGCGGTCCTCGGCGCGCGCCGCCGCCGTGATCAGCGGGCTCACCTCGCGCAGCAGCTCCGCCCGGGCGGGTGAGCCCCAGGCGCGGTCCACCGCGAGCTGGGCGCCCAGCAGCAGCTGGTCCGGGTCGTACGGGGCCTCGGCACGCCAGGCCTCGTACCACTCGGCGCGGGAGCGGGCGAAGGCCGACAGCCGCCGCACGTACCGGTCGCGCAGCTCCCAGGCGGCGCTCTCGCGGGTCGCGGCGAGCAGCTCGGCCGCGCGCCCGTACGCGCCCTGTCCGGCCGCGACCAGCACGGGTCCGAGCCGGTCGTCGGGCGCGTCGAGAAGTACCTCGTCGTCGGTGGGCAGTCCGCCGGTGAGGTGGACGGGCATCCGGGGCGCGCGGGTGAACGGGGGCAGCAGAGCCATGGTGTCGACCATTGAAAGACCGCGGATCAACGTTGCGCCAGTGCGCACGTGCAACTGGGAGAAAGTTGTACGCCCGTCGGTCAAGGGAAGGCAAAAAGGTGACCATTGATCAACTTGCGTCACCGGAGCCCCGCTAGTTGCGCCGCAGCAGCCTCGTCGCTCCCGCCGCCACCGTCGTCGCCAGGATCCAGCCCAGCAGGATCATCGCGGCCGCCAGCCACTGCCAGCCGCCGCGCAGCTGCCAGAAGCCGACCTGGCCCAGGTCGATGACCGGAAGCAGCAGATCGAGGGCGAACAGGGCCGGATTCCACGTCGGATGCTCGCCGCCCCTGACGGGCGGATGGCTCGCGTGTGCGAACGCCAGGGAGCTCGCCGCCCACAGCACCGCCATCCATACGGCGGCCCGGCCGGGCCGGTACCCGTACGCGACGGTCCAGTCCTGCACGTACCCCCACAGCTTGGCGGCCAGCGGCAGGGTCTCGCGGTTCCGGCGCTGCTTGGCGAGCAGCACCTCGCGCGCGTCCGCGTCCTCGCCGCCGGTCCGCAGCACCGTGGCCAGGCGCTCGTACGGCTCCGGGTTGTACTCGGCGGTCGACGCGGCCACCCACTCCAGCCGCTCGGCCAGCGGGAACGGGCCGTGCGGCACGAGGTTCTCGTAGACGAAGCCGCCCATGTGCAGACTGCCCGGGCCCGGCCAGGCGCTCGCCCGGTCCACGAGGTTGCCCACCCGCGCCCCCGACAGCACCACCTTGCCGCGCTGCGGCCGCTCGCCGAGGAAGCGCAGCTCGGGCACCTGGATCCGGCGCAGCGACAGTTCCTGTTCGTCGTCGAAGGCGAAGCGGGCCCGCTCCAGGTCGACCGCGTCCCCGAACCGCCCGTCGTCGAGGCGGACACCGCCCTGGCACTCGAAGCGCTGGATCCGCGTCCCGCGCGCGGGAGTCGCCCCGCTCCGCATGGAGGGGCCGACCCCTGCCGGGGTCAGGTACAGCGTGCGCCCGACGGTGAGCTGCGGGGCGTTCAGCGCGAGCCGGCCGTACGGGTTGCTCAGCCGGGCGCCGCGCAGGCTCAGCGAGACACCGATGCCGGCGCTGCGCAGGCTCAGCTCGCCGTGCGACTCGAGGAGCTCGGCCTGGAGGTCCTGGCCCACGGTCATGCCGTCCGCGGCGATGGAGCGGCCGCGGCGGTCGCGGTAGACGATCGCCTGGTTCATCAGCAGATCCGTGCCGATGTGCGCGTCGGTCAGCCGTACGCCGTTGTGGAAGCGGCAGCGCGGCAGATGCAGATCGCCCTCCGTGTGCACCCGCGCGGCCTCCAGACGCGGCACCGAGCAGTCCACGAACCGCGCGGTGGTGAAGCGGGCCTCCGGCAGCAGGATCTCCCGCTCGAAACGGCAGCCCTTCATCTCCAGATACGGCACCACCGTGCCGCCCGCGAGATCCAGGGTGCCGCTGATCTGCACCCCGGTGAGCTTCAGGGAGGACACCCGGCCCGCGAGCGCGGGCGGACCGTCCAGGAGCAGCCAGCACACGATCCGGGCCCGTACGGTGCGGTCGGGCCCCCACGGATGCCCGCCGTGCGGATCGTCGACGACATGGTCGCCGCTGCTCAGGTCGTACACACTGCCGTTGCGGAAGGCCTGCCACATGCCGGCCTCGGTGGCGGTCAGATCGTCCGGCAGGTCTCCGTCCCGGATGCCGGCCCCCTCGGTCACGTTGCTTTCATCCTCCTCGACGACTCACGGGTTTCGCACAACTGTTCATGCCCGCTCCGTGACCCCTCGAACGCTAGACGTGAAGGGGATCTTCCGGGTTGCGTATCAGCCAATGGAATGCGCGAACGACGCCCGACGAGGGTCTGAGAGAATTGACCCCGTGATCTTCCGAATCGATCTGCGCGGCGACGCCCTCCCCGAGGGCCCCGCCCTGCGCGACCTGCTGCCCCGAGCCGACTTCGACGTCTCGGCCGCCCTGGAGAAGGTGCGTCCGATCTGCGAGGCCGTGCATCATCGGGGCGACGCGGCGCTGATCGACTTCGCCGAGAAGTTCGACGGGGTGAGGCTCGACCAGGTGCGGGTGCCCGCACAGGCGCTCACGCGCGCGTTGGAGGAGCTCGACCCGGCCGTGCGCGCGGCCCTGGAGGAGTCCATCCGCCGCACCCGTCTCGTCCACCGCGCACAGCGCCGTACGACCCACACGACCCAGGTCGTGCCGGGCGGCAGCGTGACCGAGAAGTGGGTGCCGGTCGACCGCGTCGGGCTGTACGCGCCCGGCGGCCGGTCCGTCTACCCGTCCTCCGTGATCATGAACGTGGTGCCCGCGCAGGAGGCCGGCGTCGAGTCGATCGCCCTCGCCTCCCCGGCGCAGGCCGACTTCGGCGGCCTTCCGCACCCGACGATCCTCGCCGCGTGCGCGCTGCTCGGCGTCGACGAGGTCTACGCGGCCGGTGGCGCGACCGCCGTCGCGATGTTCGCGTACGGCACCGAGTCCTGCCCGCCCGCCAACATGGTCACCGGGCCCGGCAACATCTGGGTCGCCGCCGCCAAGCGCTACTTCACCGGCAGGATCGGCATCGACGCCGAGGCAGGGCCGACCGAGATCGCGATCCTCGCCGACGACACGGCCGACCCGGTGCACGTCGCCTCCGACCTGATCAGCCAGGCCGAGCACGACCCGCT
>Ga0307508_10007386_pt1 | contig 10241 bp, 6 predicted proteins | sample 9_EM_MG_FD_203089 | JGI IMG/M metagenome (GOLD analysis project Ga0307508, IMG submission 203089) | Populus trichocarpa ectomycorrhiza microbial communities from riparian zone in the Pacific Northwest, United States - 9_EM | ecosystem: Host-associated > Plants > Roots > Unclassified | place...
TGCGCCGTCCATTACGGGCAGCTGCATATCGAGGATGATGGCGTCCGGCCGGTAGTGGCGCGCCAGGCTCAGACCTGTATTGCCCTGCTGGGCTATGATACATTTATATTCCCTTTCCCTGAAAAACTGCATCAGTATTTTTGCAAAGCTGATATCGTCCTCGATAATAAGAACATGCCGGTCGGTTTCCGTAATCGTGTACCGGTCGTCAATCACTTCTTCTCCCAGGTCGCGGATATTTTTATAGGTTTCCCGCCGGGTAATTGGTTCCTGGGGCGCCTGTTTTACTTCTACTTCCCTGCCGGCGGCTACCGCGGTGGCCGTATCGAATTGCAGGGGAAGGAAAAGAATAAATTTACTGCCCTTGCCCTCTTCGCTTTGCAGGGATATTTCACCACCCAGCGCCTGCGCCAGCTCGCGGCTGATAGAAAGGCCAAGACCCGTTCCCCCGTATTTCCGCTTGGTTGACCCGTCGGCCTGCTGAAAAGCCTGGAAAATGATTTCCTGCTTGCCTGGCGGTATGCCTATGCCCGTATCCGTTACCGTAAAAGCCACCAGCTCATTCAGCCGGCGTAGCTTATCACTTTTAACGAGAGGGTTGTCTGGCGTTGTTTTGCCGATGTCTATGGATACCATGCCACCCTTACCGGTGAATTTAAAAGCATTGGAAAGCAGGTTTTTCAGCACCTGTTCCAGCCGCTGCCTGTCGGTATGTAGGGGTTGAGCGAATTTTTCCGGCTGGTAATTAATATCAAATTGAATCGACTTGTTTCGCGCCACCTCGCTAAACATGGAGCGGAGATTATCCGATACGGCTTTAAGATCCGTTTCCGAGATTTCCAGCTCAATTTTACCGGCTTCTACTTTTGAAAGGTCCAGTATCTCATTGATAAGGTTGAGCAGGTCGGTGCCCGAACTATAAATGTTTTCGGAGTATTCCACCTCTTTGGCGCCAAGTACCTTGTTCTTGTTTTCGGTAAGCAGCTGCGCCAGTATCAGGATGCTGTTCAGCGGTGTGCGCAGCTCATGGCTCATATTGGCAAGGAACTCCGATTTGTATTTGCTGGTCTGCTCCAGCTCCCTCGCCTTTGTTTCCAGCTCCATCTTCGTCATTTCCAGTTTTTCCTTCTGCTCTTCCAGCAGGTTGGCTTTTTCTTCCAGCTCCTCGTTGCTTTGTTGCAGCTCTTCCTGCTGGCTTTTCAATTCTGCTTCCGATTTTTCCAGTAATTCTGTTTTTTCCTGCAGCTCTTCATTGGTTTGTTTCAGCTCTTCCTGCTGCGCTTCCAGCTCTTCCGCCTGTCGCTGGGTTTCTTCCAGCAATTCTTTTGTTTTTTCCCTCGACTGGCAGGAAGTAATGGCAATGGCGATGCTGTCTACCACCATCTGCAGGTATTGTTGCTGGAGGCTTGTAAAATCGTGTACGCTGCCCAGCTCGATAACACCCACTACGTTGTCCTCGAAAACGATTGGGCAGGCAATGATGTTTTTGGGTATTACTTTACCAAAGCCCGCATTGACACTGAAATGCTCCGGCGGTATATTTGTAAGCAGGAGGGTTCTCTTGTCTGCCGCACACTGACCCGCTATTCCTTCCCCTAAAGAGATGGCCGGAAAATCTTTTTTACCCGCGTCAATCGCATAAGCGGCTGCCAGGTGCAGGCGCATGCCATATTCTTCCAATACATAAACAGCGCCGGCCTGGGCATCCAGGTAAGCAGCCAGGTGGTTGATAATGGCTTGCGCCAGCTCCGCCAGCTGTTTGTTGCCCTGCATGCTTTTTACCAGCTCCCCGCTTCCGCTCAGGCGCCAGTTTTTGTCGTTCGTTTCGTCCTGGGCTTTTTTGAGCGCCTTCAGGTTGTTGGTAATGATGGCGTAAACGCTGATAAGCACAATAGCAATAATTGCCAGCAGTACGATAAAAATGGTGTTAAAGTTATGCGCATCTTCCTCGCTGGCCTGTTTTCTTTCTGCCAGCAATGTTTGCTCTGTTCCTTTGGCTGTATTCACCACGCTCCTGATAGCATCCATCAGCCGTTCACCTTCTCCTGTGGCAAGCAGGGTTTTAGCGGTTTCAAAATCTTTTGATCTCCTCGTTTGGATGCACGTGCCCAGGAACCTGATAAGCGTATCCGATAATGTTGCAATGCGTGCAAGGTTTCTCTGCTGGGCAGGGTTATCTGCCGTCAGAACCGTTGCCTTGCCGATACCTTCCTGCAATGTTTGCTGTGCCTGCTTAAATGGCCCGAGATAATTTTCTTCTCCCGTAATAACAAAACCTCTCATGCTTGTCTGGGCGTCGGAAGCGCCTGCCGGTATTTTTTCCAGCTCATTCAATACCTGGTAGGTATGGTTTACCCATTGGTTGGTATCAATAAATTTTTCGCTGTTACTGAACGAAATAACAGCCACTACCACGAGCATTATGGTGCAGCCGATAAATCCCGTCAGTATTTTTTTGCCCAGGGAAACATTTTTCATGATTGACCAGGTTAAACGATAAGCGTAAAAAAGCGACAGGCCCATATTGCGCAGGAAATATTTCCTTTTATGGAAAAAGCAGCTGGTGTATCCCCGTAAATGGATCTGGCTATGCTGTAATCAGAGCGGGAAAGAGGGCCCGGGGCAGCTGTATGGTGTTTTTTTACAACCGGTTTATTACGGTTTCCATACCCAATACCTTGATAACCCGGGTATTCAATCTGAAATTACGACTATTTACATTAAATAAAAAAATATATCGTAATTGGCTATTAGTCTTCATGTAGTTGACGGAAATCAATAAAAAAGCTGCAAGCCGCAAGCTACAAGCTGCAAGTCCTGAAACCCGCAGCCCGTAGCTAACAACTTGCAGCTTGCGGCTTGCAGCTTACAAAGGCGCCGTTGCGCTAAACTGGTTAAGCACAGGCCACACACCCGGTGTGGGTACGCTTACACCTTTGGTAGCGCCTCTTACCTTATTATCGGGCCCGAAATAATACAGGGGCCATCCCTTGAATGTCAGCTGCACTTTGCCAAACACATGAATGGTGTCAAACAATGTGCGATTGATGGTAGACGGTATGCCTTGTGCTGGTCCCACCTGGTAAATAGGCCAGGTGGCATCATTGCTGAAGTCGGACTTGGTATAAGTATTCTTTTTGAATTTATCGGGGGCAAAAGCATACAATGTTCTTCCCAGGTCATCGGTCAGGTATAAGGTCTTGCCGGTACCCACCTTATAGGTGCTGTCGTAGTTAGCGCCATCATTGCCCACCAGCTGCGTTTTGGCATACATAACACTGTAATCGGGTTTGGCCACAAACCATACATTGCCAATGCCCTCGCCTTTAACATCACCCGCTACGCTGTCCTGCTGGTAGTAGTACAACGGCCATCCTTTATAGCTGAGCTGTTGCGGGCCATCGCTGCGGGTAAAGCTGCTGATGTCCGTCTTGTTCAGGCCGGTATCGCTTGTGGGGCTGGCCTTGTAGAAAACGGGCCATGCTACCAGGCAACCTCCCGTACAGGTGGAAGTGCCGTTGGGGTCATTCGAAAAAAAGTAAAGCGTTCTGCCTGCACTGTCAGTAAGTATCTTGCCGTATTTGGCGTTATTGACCACACGTATATTATTAGGTAATGCTGTGGCGGGTGTATTGTTGTTGTCTTTTTTACAGGAAACAAAGGCGCTTACGGCTATGATGCCTGCTATAAAAAGCGTGCCCCATCCCATTGGTGTTAGTTGCTTTTTCATGCTTGATTAAATTTATGATCGCAATAAGTTTACATGGGAGTGCACTCCATCGATAGCAGTATACGGGCATATACTTAGTATGGTTGCGTGCAGCATAAAAAAAGCTAATAATTGGCTTCTTTTTTGAAATAATACCAATAAATGGTTTGCATGCGCTACCGTGTTTTTGCAACAGATTATGATGGAACGATTGCTACCCATGGGGGAGTGTCGCAGGCAACTGTGGCCATGCTTCAGAAGCTAAAGGCCACGCACCGTATCCTGGTGCTGGTTACCGGCAGGGAGCTGAAAGATTTGGAGAAAGTATTTCCCGCTTATAAGATATTCGACTATATAGTGGCCGAAAACGGGGCGCTTATACACTATACGGCAAACGGGAAGGAAGAGTTGCTTGGGCAAAAACCTCCGCAGTCCTTTGTGGAATCATTGCAGCAAAAAGGGGTGGCTCCCATCTCGGTGGGCAAGGTAATCGTGGCCACCTGGGAGCCACACGAAAAAAAGGTGCTGGAAGCCATAAAAGCCGCCGGCCTGGAGCACCAGGTCATCTTTAACAAAGGGGCGGTGATGGTATTACCTCCGGGTATTAATAAGGCCACCGGCTTGCAGGCATTGTTAAAAACGATCCATCTGTCTATCCATAATACCATAGCCGTTGGTGATGCCGAAAACGATGGCGCTATGCTACAGGTGGCGGAATATGCGGTGGCGGTCCAAAACGCATTGCCCGCGCTGAAGCAGCGCGCCGATTATGTTACCAACGCTTCTCATGGAGAGGGCGTGGAAGAGCTGATTGGCAAGATCATCGAAAACGAGCATGCCGAAATAAACGACCGGCTTGGCAGGCACCATCTTCCGGTAGGCGTTATAGAAAACAACGGGCCGTTTACGATTTGCCCTTACCGTTCGGGTATTCTTTTATCCGGCGTTTCCGGCGCGGGCAAATCAACGTTTACGCTTTCCATCATGGAAAGCCTTATTATTAAAGGCTACCAGTTTTGCCTCGTAGATCCCGAAGGCGATTACCTTGAGCTTCCCGGTACCGTGGTAGTAGGCAGCGAATCGACGATGCCTGCGCTGGAAGAGATAGCAGAATTGTTAAAAAACCCGGAACAGAACCTTGTTATCTGCGCACTGTCGGTGCCCTTGCCCGACAGGCCCTCGTTTTTTGCCAGGCTGATGCCTGTATTGCTGGAGCTGCGTAAAGATTATGGCCACCCGCACTGGATATTGCTCGACGAGGCGCACCACCTGCTCACGTCCGAACCCGCCATCGCAGAGCATATCCTTCCCCAAAAGCTGGTCAACTTTATACTCATCAGCACCTCGCCGCATGCCCTCAATGCCGATATCCTGTCGCATATCGGCACCATTATTACCATCGGCGAAGACCCCCGGTATCCTATTGAGCAGTTTTGCACCATCCGGAAATGCGATCCCCCTGCGCAGATTCCCTCCCTCTCGCAGGGACAGGCCTGTGTTTGGGATATCGAAAGCGATAAACAGCCATTCGTGATACAGGTCAATATGCCCGAGCGGATGATACAGCGGCACAAGAAAAAATACGCCATGGGCGATATGGGCTATAACAGCTTTGTATTTACAGGCCCCGACAATAAGCTGCAGCTAAAGGCCAATAACCTGATGATGTTCGTCCACATTGCCGAAGGGATAGACGATCAAACCTGGCTGTATCATTTACACCGAGGCGATTATAAAAGATGGTCGGCCGATTGCATACACGATGATGAGCTGGTGGCTAAAGTGGAAAAAGCCGCCCAAAAAAACCGGGAAGTGAAAGATTCCAAAAAGATCATCATCGACTATATTATCCAGAAATATACATTATAGCGTGGTACGGGCGCTTATTCCTTTCTCAGGCTCTTTACCGGGTTGGCCACCGCCACTTTCAAGGCCTGGTAGCTTACCGTGGCTAAAGCAATCAAAACAGCTAAGCTCCCCGCGGCTAAAAATATCCACCACGATATATTGGTGCGGTAGGCATAATTGTGCAACCACGCATTCATGGCCCACCATGCCACCGGCGATGCGATGATAAGGGCAATCAATACCAATACCAGGAATTCTTTCGACAATAAGGCAAATAGCTGCCCTACTCCCGCACCCAATACTTTCCGGATACCTATTTCCCGGGTGCGTTGTTCTGCTGTAAACATAGCAAGCCCCAGCAGGCCAAGACATGAAATAAAGATGGCCAGGAACGCAAAATAATTACTAAGCCTGCCAATGACGGTTTCGCTCCTGTATAATTTGTTGTATTCCTCGTCGGAGAACTGGTAGGTGAATGGAAACTTCGGGTTGAGCGATTTCCATAATTGTTCAAGCCCTGCCAGCACCTGTTTTGTTTTGCCCGGCGCTATTCTTACCAGTATATTGCCCCAGTTCTCCTGCTCGCTGAAGCGTAGTATAAGTGGGTTGACCGCATCGTGCAGGGAAGCGAAATGAAAATCCTTTACAACTCCGATGATGGTTCCTTTCCTGCCCCATAAGGTCAGGCGGCTGCCCACCGCATTTTTATACCCGATCTTTTTTTCTGCCGCCTCATTTATAATATATCCAATGGAGTCGGTAGCATACACCGTAGAGAAATCATGTCCCTGCAGCAATGTTATGCCGGCCGTTTTGGTAAAATCATAACCAATGGCAGCATGTACGAACGACGGTTTAAAGTCGGCCGGCTTCCCATCCCAGTCAACGGTACTCGTGCCATTATCGATGATGGTGGGTGAGCTTGTCATACGCGATACCAGCTGTATGCCCGGCAATTTTGCCGCTTCCCGCTTAAACAAGCTATAGGATTGTATCAAATTGCCTTCCACGGGAATATAAATAAGGTTTTCCCTGTCGAGCCCTATGTTTATTGTTTGGATATAGTTTACCTGCCTGGATACGATGATGGTGCCGATGATTAGCACGATGGACAGTGTAAACTGGAATACCACCAATCCTTTGCGGAGCATAAGAGCGCCGGCGCCGAACTTCATAGTCCCTTTTAAAACAGTAGCCGGTCTGAATGCCGACAGGAACATAGCCGGGTAGCTGCCCGAAACACAACCGGTGATGATAGTAAGGGCCGCCAGCTCTAACCAGAAAACCGCATTGGAAACAGGTAATGCAATATGCTTGCCCGTGACCGTATTAAATAAGGGCAATAAAATATGCACCAGCAGCAAGGCTATTATAACCGCCAAAAGAGAGAGTAACAGGGCTTCCCCGATAAATTGTCGTATCAATGTGCCGCGCATGGCTCCCACCACTTTGCGCACACCGATTTCCTTTGCCCGTTTTACCGAGCGCGCTGTGGCAAGGTTCATAAAATTGATGCAGGCAATCAGCAGTATAAAAATAGCCACGATGCTAAAAATCCTTACATACTCAATACGGCCGCCGCTCACGTATCCGTTCTTAAAACGGCCGTGCAGCCATCTTTCGTCATAACGCTGTATGCCTAGTTCCAAACGATGGCCCGGGCCCGGCTTTTTAAACTTATCGAGAAAGTTTTTTATTTTTTGTTCTGCCAGTGCGGCATTTGCACCCGGTCTCAGCATAATAGTAGTAAGCGGGCCTGTATTATACCATTTTTCCGCCCAGGGATTTTCTTCATAATAGGCCTTCCAGTTAATGACATAGTCGAAACCTGTAGAGGCATTATCCGGCACATTGTCGAATACGGCGGTCACCGTAAAATCTTTCTTATCGTCGCAGCGCATGGTTTTACCCATGGCCGCCTGCGTGCTTCCAAAAAACAGGGTGGCCATTTTTTCTGAAATGGCCATGCTCAGTGGCCCGTTCAACGCGGTAGCCATATCGCCCTGCAGCAATGGGAAGCTGAACATTCTGAAGAAGTCCGCGCTTGCATAGCACCCTTTTTTCTTTACTATCTTAGTGCCTGCCTCGAAAGTGCTGTGAAAGTTCCAGTCGGAGCTGACCGCATACTGCACTTCGGGAATGTTTTTTTTCATTTCAAGGCCGAGCGGGCCGGGTGTTTCATAATCTGCGGTTGTCTTGCCATCGGCAAACTCGCGCTCGAAAATATTATATAGCCGGGAACTGTTTACATGAAATGAATCTATGCTCCGCTCATCGGCTATCCAAAGCATAATAAGCAGGCTGCAGGCCATACCCAGCGCCAGGCCGAAAATGGTGATAAAGGAAAAGAACCTGTTCTTTAAGAAGGTTCGTATGATTATTTTTAAGTAGGTATTGAGCATTCCCATAATGCATACCCGCCTCTAAACATATGCCATAATGTAAGGAGTTATGAATGAATAGCATTTGTAGCTGCTACTGGTTTGCCGCTGTACGATATTGATACAACCGCCGTCCGGTTTTGCCTACCTGCAAGACAGCGGCTGCATCAATTCTTGCAGGGAACTGTAAAGCTGTTCTTTCCTGAATGGCTTTTCAAGGAATATATCTGCCCCGTTATCCAATGCCACATCTTTGGCCGCAGCATCGAACCCCGAAATCATCATTATTTTAGTGGAGGGGCAGCATTGCCTGATATGGCCGATAAAGTCGATGCCGAACCCGTCTGGCAGCTTATTGTCGAGTATCACAATGGCAGGTTGTTCTTTTGCCAGCCAGGCTTCGGCCGCCGCGAGGCTTTTTACATGATCCAGCTCCATTTCATTTCGCTTAAGCAGGATATTCAGCAGCAGGCACATATCGCCCTCGTCTTCTATTATCAGCACTTTCCTGGTTTGCTGGCTTTGCAGCGTGGTTGTTGACATGGCGGTGTGATTTATAATACGAGGTATTGCAATTCCGTGCCAGTTTTTTACAGCGGGCAAACCGGTAGTAACCGCGAGGGGGCAGGGGAGTGGTGGGAACGAAATTCCCCGCTTTACTCCCTACGCCTTATTTTTGTCCTCCAAAATGCCTGTACATGCAATTACTCCTGTTAAGTAATTCTACCAACGCCGGTGAAGGATACCTCGAATATGCCCGGCCTTATATCGGCGATTTTTTATTGCGCCGGGGTATCACCCATATATTGTTCATCCCCTATGCCGCCGTGTCTTTTTCGTACGACGACTATCTTTTATCCGTACAGGAAAAACTGGCTCCCCTGGATATGACCGCCAGTTCGGTGCATACATACGATGACCCCGTTGCCGCAGTACAGCAGGCGCAGGCCATCGTTATCGGCGGCGGCAATACCTTTCACCTGCTGAAAAACCTGCAGGAAAAAAACTTATTGGAAGCCATCCGGACAAAAGTATTGGGCGGAACGCCCTACGTGGGTTGGAGCGCCGGCGCCAATATAGCCTGCCCCACCATCTGCACGACCAATGATATGCCTATTGTGGAGCCGCTGTCTTTTAGCGCGCTTCGGTTTATTCCCTTTCAAATCAATCCCCATTACCTCGATGCGCACCCGTCGGGCCATGCCGGCGAAACCAGGGAGCAGCGACTGACGGAGTTTATTATTGCCAATCCACACCGGTATGTGGCCGGCCTGCGCGAAGGGACGCTGTTTTTGTTTGAGAACGGGCATCTTTCCCTGCTGGGCGATAAGAGCGTACGGATATTCAAATACGGCCGCGATACCCGGGAGCTGCAACAGGGCGATGATTTTTCCTTCCTGCTCGCGGCAGACTGATCCTATTTGGATTCTTCGTATCTTTAGTACTCACCAAAAAAAGGAGGTATTCATGACAACGACAGATAAAGCATGGAAACCTTCGGTTAATTTCGCTTAACCGGGTTGCTCCAAAAAATAATCTGCCGGCAGCTGATGCCGGGAAGCCGCTCACCTTGTGCAGCGGCTTTTGTATATGGGGGACTGGTTACTAAATAATCAAAGCAGTTTGTCGGATACAAAAGCGTGCAGCCGTGGGCGGAAGGTCTCACCTACGGGAAGGCAATCGATGTCCTGCAGGCATACCTGTGCTTTGGTGAGCTGGTCGATGCTGTTTACAGCGATGATATATGATTTATGAATGCGGATAAACTTGTCGGCAGGTAAGAAGTTCTCCAAATCCTTCATACTGGTAAGGGTAATGAATTTATTGGTACGGGTATGTATCCTGCAGTAATTTTTCAATCCCTCCACAAAAACGATGTCGTTAAACAACACCTTTTTTATCCGCCCGTTGTGCTTTATGAAGAAATAATCCGTCATGCTACTGTATTTGAGTTATACGCCCCGGTTACCGGATTGCAATATACTTAATTACAGGGATGCCATGCCGGTTAAAATGATAAGCGATAACTGGTTCAGAACCAACGGTCATATTCCATGATCTCCATCAAGCCGGGGTGCCGCTTAGTCCTCCAGCTCCTTTAAAATACTTTCGGCATCGGCCACGACTTTAGTATAGTGCCTGGTCACCCACCTGTAAAAGAAGTAGAAAAAAATGAGCCCAATAGCGTATCCCCACCATATGCCGGGTTTTGTAAAAAAGTCTTTTGCTCCCATCAGCTTACCCGCCACAGGCAGTACGGCCGCCCCGAGTAAGGCGCCGAGATAAAAGCTGAGCTTTTGAAC
>Ga0307508_10007388_pt1 | contig 10239 bp, 6 predicted proteins | sample 9_EM_MG_FD_203089 | JGI IMG/M metagenome (GOLD analysis project Ga0307508, IMG submission 203089) | Populus trichocarpa ectomycorrhiza microbial communities from riparian zone in the Pacific Northwest, United States - 9_EM | ecosystem: Host-associated > Plants > Roots > Unclassified | place...
TCCTGTCTCTCTTTTGTCATTTCGTTGGGGCGCCTTCTATCTTCTTGGGACAGGCCTGGGCGGATGGCAAAGGAAAGCTTGCAACGTGCCGCCATCGCGCGGACAGCGGCGGGGAAACGGTCAAAAATGTACGCCGCCATAGTCTAGATAGGCTTCATGCGAGTATGATAAAACAAAAAAAAAAAGCACACCGGCGTTTGCAACATCATTACTGATACGAATACGAAGTCAGGCGCACCAACGTGTGACCCTGAGAAGATCGAAAACAAGTTGTTCTTGCTCTAGTTGGAGAAACTGATTGAGGATACCTAGCGTACATGGGCTACAGAAATGTGTGACTACCTGAATGCGCACGAGCTTTGGCGATCGGTCGCGGGAGAAGAAATGCAGCCGGTCATGCCAATGGTATGTACCGGGTACCTTAACCCGCTCGGAGTCAACTACGAAGGGCACGAGGATACCGATGGTGCAATGGATACGAAGGTGGAGTTTGGAACGTGGAAGAAGACGTTGGCCACTGCTTGTATCCGGCCCCTGCGCGCAGTGGTGTCGTCTCGTAAAGGTCGGTCGTCGAGACGCCGACGCTCGTGTCAAGCAGTGTCTGAGCAATATCCAGGTCTCCAAACTTGGACGCGCAGAGTAGCGATCGGCCTACGCAGTCCCTCTGTACAGTCTCGGATATGAATGCTGTGGGGAACTTCAATTTTATACTGGCCGTCCATCCATATTGGGATTTGGATATGCTGGCAAGCTTCCGCTGTAATCCGAACACGCACACTGTGGAAAATCGATTTCTTTCCTCTTTCTGCAGCACTTCTGATCCAAGCCAAAAATTATCTCCCGTGTACCTCGGGAATTGAACACGCAGGCGATGATAGTCGATCCAGCGCTGGAATGTAGCTTCAGATATGAAAGCTTCCCAAGGGCATCCAAGATTTGACAGCCATCTTCGCAACGATTCAAGTGCCATGGCCAAAATACTGCCGAGTACAGTAAGAGGTGACGATCTTGGTAACGTCCCTCTGCTGTTTCAAGGGTTATGTCATAGTCCGTCCAATACCTCGAAGAGCAAACCAGCGAAAGGCAGATTTTGGCGATTTTGGTATGAGAATCGACCTTGAGTAGCTGGGTCTGCAAGAATTCTTCCACCGAAAGGTGGGCAAACCGGAAAACGTTCTGGCGTTCGTCCAAAATGAGGAGGTTTTGACAGGCTTTCAACAAATCCGTCGACCTTATAGAGGTACATTTGCGGGAAAATTCCCCTGAGCCAACAACTTCGACCGTGACCGCATCGAGCAACGTTTTCGAACGCAATGGTTAGTACGAGCACTGTACCCACCGAAAGGCATTGAGTGCTAGTTGTGGAGCACTACCTTTCTGCTTCCGAACGCGGCTGTATATTTCGCCGTACGCGTCTGTTAAGGTTTCCGGAAGGATCTTCAGACTGTTTCTTACGTCGTCTGCGCTGACCATGTCGCAGAGCAAGGTAATCTGAAGAGCAGCAAGTTGAAACCTTCATCCAGCCGTTAGCAGCGGCACATGATTATCAACAGTTCAGGTGAGCTTACATTCCCTTGGATCACTCACAAAGAACTTGACATATTTCGTCTTTCAGAGGACCTGGGACATTGCTGTGGAGCAGTTGCTTCTGTTCGATCATCTTCTGCACCTTCTCCTTCACAAACTGGTTGATGTCATCGACATTGTCATTGGGTTCCAACTCGATCCTGGGAAACATCTCGAACTGCATGAGGATATCGGTGTCCATCCGTGTGGTTGCAAAAATCTTGACCCGAGTATTTGATCTTTCCACGACGTGCTTGAGTACCCGTAGTAATCCTAACCGCAATTGGTGATCGACTTCGTCAAGGGCATCGATGCAGATTGTCGTCTGAGGATATACAGCCGTGAGCTGAACGAGGAGATCCTGGCATTCCTTTAGGGTCAACCGTGAAGAGCATTGCCCTGTCTCCTCCCGGACCTTGTACACATCGAGGACCGGTGTCAGGAGCTTGTCTTTGGATGGAGTCTGTGCAAGTTGCTGGATAACCGTGCGAAGAATGCTCTCGGGATCCCGGCGACATTCCTCGGCTCGATTGCAGTAGAAGTACGCCAACTTTGATTCGTCTATTGGATTGGAAACGAACCAGTCAATGACCTGTGAAGCAATGTACGCTTTGCCGGCTCCAGCTAGACGAACTGGTCAGAACTGCACTTCTTCCGGCTGAGGAATACGGAGACTTACGGATCCCCCGTAACAGCAACAGCATCGAGTTGGATGATACTCTCCAAGTTGGTACTTCTCATTCTTCAAGATCTACTCTCCTGTTTCTAGACGGTCATCACTGATACGCTTGTGGTGATTCGTTTACGGGACCGTGGATATCCATTCCAGGATCTCGGTCCTTTCTAGTTCCTGAGTCAGTCTGCAATTCTGTGTCGGGAAATATCGGTAGGCTAAGCGTGTTTCCGAGATGGAGAGGTGTCGCTTACTCTTGGATCTACCAGCGAGTTCTCGTTAGCTAACTGAAAGATCATGTGGAAGTTCTTCCCGACAAATTTCCGGTACTTGCCCGTCAACGGTGAAGGTCATCGTCGTACCAAGAAACACTCCTCCTTGGAACTCATTATGCATGGAATCATGGTAGTTCCGTTTGTTCTCCGTTCTCTCACTACTCTCCATGTAGGACTGGCGGGCGATGAGGTGACCGTTGTGCGTTATCGGTCTACTCTCCGGTTGCAACTGCCGCTGGGGCGATGAAACGGAGTTGGCTAGCGATTTTCGTCCGACTGAGAGATGCTTGGAGTAGATGTACATAGATCGCCTGGCGGTATTGCTGCAAAAAGGTGCGCTTGCTTGGTTGTCCAGTTCTTGTGCAGGGTGAGTGGTAACCGAGGGCATGGCAAGTATATATAGATTTCCCCAACCACCCGGCTTTCTCCTCACTCGCCCCGCTTCAACCTCCCCCTTCTGCTGATACACGTAGCCGTGCGATATGTGTGCTGCCTCGCTGCCCCATTGGTTGGTGTAGCCAGGAAAGTGCGTCGACCCTGCAGCTGCGGCGGTCCGAGTGGTTCTCGCATCCCTCCAATAATAGAGTACGAGGGAGCCGCACCAGCGTATCTAGATATCATACGCCAACTGTGCCAGCGCACTCACACTCCTGCACCTCGCGGATAAGGGGCACACCAGCATGCACCGGTGTGTGTTTCCAGGGCGACGATGTCCGTTCCAGGGCGGCGGTGTCCGTTGCGGTCGCGCAGTTTCCGCGATGCTGTAGGCTGCGAGACTGTATTGCCTCGTTCAGAGTGTCCACAGCCGCCGCTGCCGAGGACAGCCTAACGAAGAGCGCTGAGTGGACGGGAAAGGCGAGCAGAGCGATTGCTATACGCAGCGCGGGGCGAGACGGGGCGGGGACATAGCGCCACAATTGCGGTGCGATTGTGCGCAGCGCCCGACTCCCTCACCTATTTGGCCCGATGAGGGAAGAAAAAAACCTTGCGGATAAGGGCGGGGGATTGGTTTTTGGAGTTTCCGTGAGGTTTTTTTTTTAGACTAGTTATGGCGGTGTACATCTTGTCCGACCTTCCCGTCCGCTGTCAGCACGGTGGCGGCACGTTGCAAGCTCCCCTATACCCGCCGCCCAAGCCTGTCTCAAGAAGATACGATGCGCACCAAGGAAATGACAACGGGAAAGGCGACAAAAGGAATGACAAAAGGAAAAGCGCGATCCGTCCTCACTCCTCTGCCGATGTCATGAAGGAGGGGGTGGGTACGAACAACGGGGGTTCTGCCCTGCCGCCCAGCTCGCCCTCGGCATCCAGCACCTCCGCCTCCGCCTCCGCCTCCCCCAATTCTTCCCGCTCCCGGCGCTCCTGGAGCTCCCACTCTGACGCCTCGCTTCCGCGTCCATCTCTTCCTCAGATGGCACTGGCCTTCCCACACCCGTAGACGAAAGGAAATCCAGCACCGCCCATCTGCCAGGAGGTCCCGGATCTTCCACCGGCTCTTCCACCTCCCAGTCTCCTTCTGCGTCTCGGCCCACAGGATCCTATGCTGCATCCTCCATTCCGTACACACCTTGAAAAGGTGGCCTCTTGTTTGTGAGGGGCACTGGCACCACCAGCAAGGGGATCGCGGGAGCGACATGGGGTGTACTACCTCGGTCCGATCCGAGTAGTTCAGCCATTCCACCCCTCATGAGTCTGGCTCTTCCGCTGCAACTTTTGCCCACTCGTCCGCCTTCTCGCGGCCCTCCACCCTTTTGTGCGCCGGACACCATCTGATCTCAATGATGATAACCGGCCTGGCACGCCGCAGTGCAGCGATGTGTTCCTTGCCAGGAGTGCATACTGCTGGCCGTGGCCAGGCTCCTCCGAGGCCACCCCCTTGATGGTAACTTGGGCGTCTCTAAAGATCGTGACCCGCTCTGGAGAGCGGCGCACTCTGCATCGTAGGCCTCCTGGTTGTAGCCCATGTGAGTTTTGATGCCTACCTAGGATTGGCCGTTCTTCCACAACACCGCGTAACCGGCAGCCCCATCGTCTAGTCGCGACCCGTCCGTGGACATGGTGAGCCCAGGCCGAGCCTTCTCTGCCTCGGCCTTGGCCTCGGTTTCCTCCTCCTGTAGCAGCTCCGCGTCGACGGTTTCAGGCTCCTCTAGCAGAACTGTGCTCTCCATCCTTCCGGCGTAGGTAAGGGCGCTTGTGAGCCTCCGTCCGATCGCAGTCGGTGCTCCCACTATCTCCCGCGCCTGGCCCCCCTGTGGCAGACTAATCAACCGTAGCCCAAAGCGCCGCTGCCTGATCTCCAGCTGTGTTAGCAGACTCCGAGCCACCGCGTCGCCTCCTTGTTGAGCGGGCCGGTGTTGGCACCAACCTTCACCGTTGCCGTGGATGGCGTCTTCCTTCTCCGGAAGATTGCCGCCTCAGTCTTCCCATGGTCGAAGGCCACTCCATTGCCCGCTGCCCAGTCGATGGATGCCGCCACCGCCTCATCACCCGCCCCATCCGCCCATCAACCGATGTCGTCCACAAAGGATAGGCCTCGGACGCCTGGTACTGCAGCTTCCACCCCGCCAAAGATCCCAGACAGCGCCGGAGTCTCCGTGATGTTGCATGTCGATCTCACTTCCGGTACGGAGAAACAGTGAGCGCAGAGAAGTAAAGGTGCTCATGTAGCGACGGCAGTGCAGACGCGATCGCTGCTGCTGCGGATACACATCGACGCCGCCGGCCGCCGCGAGCAAGTCACGGTCTCGCACTCGCTGAATCAATGCGGCTGCCAAGTGGGGCAGCAGTTGGGGCCAACGCCAGACGAGAAATTGCGGATAAGTGGGAGGAAGCACGGACCTGGTCGAACGACAGAGGCAAGAGAAAGAAGTACGGGATGGATGCCCGGACTGGTGGCCGGGGGGCCGAAGAGAGTTTGCAGCAGGGTCGGATCCACCAGCTCAGGACAGGACAGTTGCCGCGCCGGACAGTACCTGAAATGGACCGAGAACGCGGACACGGCGGAGTGCGGACGGTGCCGGTACAAGATGCCCCCGGCCGGTACTAGGCTTCCTACGCACCACGAGGGCGGTAAGCAGGATAGGACCACGGGCAGGCCACATGCTCGAACGACATGCGGGACGAGGAGCACAGAAAGGAGGGCGAGGACTCGGGCCTAAGAGAGGGTGAAGAACAGGGGATGAGGAGGACGCGGAGAAGTAGGGGGCAGTTTACTGCTCTCGTTTCCGTCCTGCGGAAAGACAAGGCGGGCGCAGCGGGTGTCACCACGGGCCGCCGGCGGACGGTGAGAGGTCGCGGCAGATGGCGAACGGGAAAGGTCTACATAATATCGCCGTGATCCGATCGGGTCGCCTGCGAACGGTGGATGAAGGATATTCACCACAAGTAGCATGAGCACCGCCGGCAGAGTCCGGACAGGTCGCAATCGGATTATGATTAAAGTGGCCACATCCTGACGCCCGCCAGATGACACCAAAGACAAGGTCTCAACGTATTAATTCTGGTTCTATCACGCGCTCCAACCAAAAAGAAAAAAGCAACATCGCTCCCCCAGAACATCACATTTCATGTACAAAACTACACGCACACACACACACACTCACTCGGCCAAAAAAAAAAAACACCTCCGCTTCCATTCTACTCCCCCCCGTCCTCATGCTAAACTACCACTACCGACGTTTACAAGACCGCGGCGCAGCCAAAGTTCTGCTCGATGCCGGGCGACTTCCAGCCGTCGTTGCGGTAGGTGAAGTACGAGACGTGGCCGGGCGCGTTCTTCTCGTACGACGTGACGGCGATCTTCTGGTCCTCGGGCGACGCGATCGCCTTGCCGTTGGACTTGCCGGCGGACGGCCAGCCAGCCTCGAGGATGTAGCCCTCCTTGCCACCACAGACCTTCTCGGCCGCCTGCAGCTGCGACTTGAGGAAGGCGCCGGCCTCGCTGGAGGTGCGGCCGCCATCGAAGTAGGGCTGAATGTTGACTCCGACGAAGTCCACCGCGGCGCAGAGCTCCGGGTGGCTCTCGAGGGCGCCGACCGTCTCGGCCGTCGAGATGGGACCCGTGTAGCCGGGGCCGTCCTTGAGCGCCTGGCGCACGGTCGAGATGTACTCCACGAGTCCGCCGGCCGTGACGTAGTTGTTGAAGATGGCCTCGTTGCCGACAATGACCGCCTTGACCAGGTCCCAGCCGTTCCATGCGATGAGGTCCTTGAGATCCTGCGCGCTAGTCGAGATACCACCGTCCTTGATGAAGAGACCGACGATCATACCGATGCCGTTCTCGCGGCAGGCCTTGCCAATGTTCTTGAGACCGTAGCACTCAGTCGAGTAGATGCGCACGTTGGAGAAGCCCTTGCTGGCGATGTCGGCAATGTCGCTGGCGATGTCTTCGGCACTCTTGCAGCCATGATCGTCAGAGAATGGAGAGTAGGTGATCGCCCAGTACTTGCCACTACCGCCGGTGGGAGTCTTGGGGGTCGCCGTCTTCTTGGGAACCTCAGCGGACTTGGTCGGCTTCTTCTGGGCAGTGGTGGGCTTGGGCGTGTAGGTGGGCTCCTCCTTGGGCTCCTTCTTGACGGTCTCATCGTATTCGGGAGTCTTGACGGGCGTCTCCTTGGGCGTGTACACAGGGGTCTCCTTAGGCTTGACGGGGGTCTCCTTGGGCTTGTACACAGGCGTCTCCTTAGGCTTGACGGGGGTCTCCTTGGGCGTGTAGACGGGCTCCTCGACAGCAGGCTTCTCATAGACCGGGGTCTCCTTGGGCTCCTCGTAGACCGGGGTGGGGTGGATGGTCTCGTACGGGCAGGTCACGACGACATCGGTCTTGGTGATGGTCGTGGTGATCTCGGGCTGGACGTAGGTACCAGGAGCGTACTCGGTCGGGACGCCGTACTCGATGGTGGTGGTCTCGGTCAGGACGGTGGTGTGGGCGCCGATCGTGTAGGTTCCGGCAGTCGGGCACTCGTACACGGTCTCGTAGACCTTGGAGACGGTGACGCCCCCGCTAGTCTCGACAGCGACGTAGGGGCAGGTGACGACGGTCTCGGTCTCGACAACGGTGGTGATTCCTCCGTACGTCTCGGTCTTTCCGGGAACCAGGACGGTGGTCTCCGGGTAGACGGCGGTCTCGGTGGCGGTGATGACCTTGGTCTTGGCGGGGATCGTGTAGGTGCCGGGCTGCGGGTAGGTGACGACCTCGGGGGTGGGCACAAGCTCGTATTCGGTCGCCGTCACGTACTCGACAGTGGTGGAAGTCTGGTAGGAAGTCACGTATGTGGTGGTGACCTCCTGCGGATAGCCGGCGGGAGTCGTGATCTCCTCGGGCGAGTTGTAGACGGGCGTCTCCGGACAGTCGACGCCGTTTCCACACGCGGGAGTTTCCTCGGGCGAGTTGTAGACGGGCGTGTCCGGGCAGTCGACGCCGTTTCCGCACGCGGGAGTTTCCTCAGGCGAGTCGGCTCCGTAGGTCGGGGTCTCGCTCTCGTAGACGGGCACGACCGTGACAGTCGTCGAGGGGTAGACTGCGGGAGCATTAGAGCAGTGCTTCAAAGAATTGTCACTGGAGAGGGGCAACGTACTGGTGACGGGCACGACGTAGGACGTCACGTAGGTGCTGCACTTGCAGTTCTCGGCCTGCTGCTCGTAGCGCTTGAAGATGCCGTCGTGGTTGTGGCGGCGGTGGTGGTGGCTGGCAGCGGAGGCGCCACAGATGGCGGTCGCCGCGAGGGCGATGAGCGAGTACTTCATGGTTCGGTGTCTGCGCGCACGAGCCACAGTCAGTCGCCAGCAGCGCCAAAGCGACGGCAATCATCGGCAGCGAACAACGTACATAGCCAAAGACGGAGGCGTGGCGGCGATATGCTATTAGGATTTATATAATGAAGGAATGCCGCTGAACGAGTGAAGCGGTGGTTCGATTAGGAGAGATGGGCAAAAAAGATACGCTTCTCAGGAAAAGTTGTAATTTTTTTTGCGGTCGGGTGGGGGGGGAGAAGAGAGGGAGAAGAAGAGGAAGAGCAGGAGCGAGGAGGGAAGCCGGCGATTAATAAGGGGGACGGCGGCGGGACGACGAGAGGAAAAGGGGGCGGTACCTGCATGGGGTGAAAGCGCCAGCCAATTCCGCAGCTGCAGCAGCGGCGCAACAAAAGGGACATGGGCGGTGCTAGTCTCGATGCGACCGCAATCTCTGCGCGCGCAAGCCCCGAATGGTCGTCGACGACAGCACTCTGCGCAGTACTTTCACTTGCTCTGCATGCGTTGAAGCTTCTTGATCTGTGCTAACTATACACGATCCGTGGCTGACGACGCCTCCCTCGATGGACGGCGCTGGTTTGGAGCGAAGCCGACGATGCGCCTCGCGCTGGGCTCCTTCCGAAGACTGCGGAGACCAGCTGCGCTCCCGAGGCTGGACATCCGCGTCCGCGGGGCGCCTCCTGAGCTGTTCCCGTTCTCGGTCTCGTCCTCGGTTCGCGGTGCACGACTGCGACGGCACATTTCGGATCGCAGCGCAGTCCGCCTCGGCCGAGCAGTCCGTGTCCGAGCAAGTGGCCGCTGGATCGATGCCAGACGTTGCGTCGCGCGGAGCCAGTGCTCAGGGGGGGGGTGACCCGTTCCTGACGGCGCACAGCCAGCACCCCTGAGAGACGGCGCCAACGGGACCTGCCAATTCGCACTAGAACCGTCGCCAGCAACGCGTTCCTGCATCCTCCCTGGTCGGTCCGTTCGTGTCGCGCTGCAAGGCCCGGACTGCACCCCGGCTCGCTCAGGTTGCGAGGAAATGACCCAAATGAACCTCGCAACAAAGCCCTCTTGCGGGCAATCTCCCGATGGTCGCAGGCAGGCAGCAGCAGCCTCAGCGGCCGGCGCGAGCGGAACGAACGAGAACTCTGGCGATGCAGTCAGCCCAGCGTAGAGTACTCCACGTCGATATGGAGATCGATTGTCCTCTCACCTATTCATACTGCCGCGCCACGGATGTCCGCGGCCGCCACCCGTCTGCTGCGCTGGCCACAGGCGATGGAAGTACGCTAACGCCGCCATCGCGTGCGTCGCGTGGTACTGGAAGCAACAAACGGCATCGCGAAGCCGCACACAGTTCCTATCGATCCGGAGCAGCTGCAGATACGCCCTCGAGCGCAGCGCCAGCGTCAGCGCCGGTGCGCGTGCGGAGCGGAGTCGAGTGGAGCATCGCGAGCACATCTCCGACTAGTTACCTGGATGTTCCGCTTCGAGTCGGCGAGCGAGAATTCGGAGAGAACCTTTTATATACCATGACAAACAGGGGTCAACCTTTTATATACCATGAATACCATCGACAGGGTACAAGTTTCACCACACGGTTCTCCATCGCCGCTCATGTTGTAAGGTGCGGGCACAGAATTAAAAGGGAGCGGGCGCGGAATTAATAGGGAGAGCGGGCATAAGATTTAGCAGCGAGAGAGCGGGCGCAGAATCAATTGGTATCGCCGCCAGTAAATAAGACGGTAAATACTATTATGTCACCGCAGTAAATATAGAGTAATTTAATAGTTACAGCGATAGTAACAGTAAAGGAATAAGAAGGAAGTAAGGAAATGTGTCTATTGAGTAAATAAGTGGGTACTTATTTATTTGTTCATTAATCGTATGTAACCTATAATGGCGGATGGTGGGCGACAGCGGTGGGGAAGCCCAAGGTACTCGAATGGTTTTGACTGGAGAACAGGTGGGCGGACGCTGAACGAGCAG
>Ga0307508_10007390_pt1 | contig 10239 bp, 4 predicted proteins | sample 9_EM_MG_FD_203089 | JGI IMG/M metagenome (GOLD analysis project Ga0307508, IMG submission 203089) | Populus trichocarpa ectomycorrhiza microbial communities from riparian zone in the Pacific Northwest, United States - 9_EM | ecosystem: Host-associated > Plants > Roots > Unclassified | place...
ACCCCTCAACTGGTAGCAACACTTTTTCTTTCGTGGTTTCGGTGGTATCCCGCGGCACAGGCAACGAGCCCGGCCCCCCCCCCCCCCCCCCCCCCCCCGAGGGGCCGCTGGCGAACCACTTGCTCCCGCCCCCGCCGCCGCCACCCCCTGTTTGTCGTCATCATTTTTCGCCCCGTTCGCTCGTTCCTTCCTTCTCGCTCCTTCCTGGGCTAGAACGGATGACGCCATCACGCGCACGGGCTATGTATGTAGACTACGTTCGCCGTCCCCGGAAAAATGGAAGTGTCTGGCTGGCCCGGTTACATCATACTCTCTACATATGTATGTATCTGCATAGATAGATAGATACTTTGCAGATTACATAGTTGCGTCTTCGCATGGTTCCTTTCGCTCTCCAAAGCACAACCGACAAACCGATGGCGCTGGTGGAGGCGAAAGGAAGCTCGCGATGGTTTGCCTCACGAGATATCTACTGAAGTCAATACGGACTTGGGGCGATATGCATGTACTTCCTAGATTTGCTTGTGCGTATATGTGTGCAAAAGGGGGAAAGAAAAGGGAACACCACCGCCGCAACACACAACTCCTTTGCTTGCCACTGAACGGTGCTGCATTGGCCCTTAAAAGGGGGCCCATCTGGTCAAGTCCTGCATAGGTATTGCAATCTCGAATGACTTTGAAATCCTGCAGGTGCCGCCGCAGCCACCCTTCTCTTTTTCTCTCTCTCTCTCTTTTTTTTTTTTTTTTTTTTTTAATTTCATTTAATTGTGGTGTGTGGGCACACTGTAGATATGTATGTACCTATGTGCTTTGGTGGATATATGTATTTCGTGTACATACTACTTATCTATCTACCCTTTTTCTCCCTTCCCGTATCTAGCGTAGATACTCTAGATATTGAAGGACAGGCCCGATGTAGAGAACGACAAAGAAAGGAAGGTGGAAAGAAGAGAGAGTGGGTGGGTGTTGGCGCTACCCAATGATTGTCTGATTCTGTCCGGCGAGGGTGATGTACAGGATCAAGAACCAACTCCGCTCCGCCCCTCTATACATACATAATACAGATGGGGCTGGTCAATCCTCCCTGAACCCACGGATCCACCAGAACCCACTACAATGTAGCAACCGAACCCAATACAATGAAGCAACCGAACCGAATACTATGAAGCAACCGAACCGAATGCGATGACGCAACCGAACCGAATACAATGAAGCAACCGAACCGAATACAATGACGCAACCGAACCGAACACAATGAAACAACCGAACCCAATGAAGTGAAGCAACCGAACCTAAGGCAATGAAGCAATAGAGCCTAAATCCTCCCACAATATGTATCTATGTAGGGCCAACTCGCCGAAACTGCCGGCTGGGCTGGACTGGGCCGGACCGGGCTGGCGCAGGGATGTTGGGACTGGATACGGAAGGCCGGGGCCGCTACATATGTATGATGCACATACGGACTGGGTAGATATAGATGGATAGATTATGTATATATGTACATAGATAGATACACGATGGTTCGCATTTTCGAATATACATATCATAACTCTTTCTGTCGGCTGTAGACATACATACATACATACTTTTTACACGCGACTTATTTCTCTATTGGGGCCTACATACATACATGGTACCATACGACGTGCCGATTGCTCCATTTTTTTTTTTCTTTCATTTTCTCCGGTTTCCTCCTTCCACCTCGATCTGCTTTTGGAGGTTGGGGGGGGGGGGGGTGTAATGCCGGGTGTGCATTTCAATTTTTTTATATTTTTCTCTCTCTACGTACATATTTTCTGCGGACTGCCCCACCAATCGGGGCAATAGGTATGGCGTAAGGATGGCGTGTGTGCTTTTTCTTTTTCTTTTCTTTTTTCTTTTTTTCTTTTTTTCTTTTTTTCTTTTCTTCTTTTCTTTTTTCTTCCCCCCCACCCCCTGATCAGACAAAAGATGTAACAGCGCAGCGCGGGCTATCTACTCTACATAGATAGAGTAGTACATATAGTGCATTGACGCCGGATCTTGCTCCCCCACCAATGGCCGCAGTCACCGAGCCGACGTATCGTGTGGTATCTAGAGTATCTAGATAGATAGACGTGCCCGGAGCCGTTGGGGAACCAGGGGGGGCCAATTCGGTTCCCGCCTTCGTCACCCAGTGGAGGCTTGTGGATACGTGGCTAGCGTGGGAATGGACGACGACGATGGCGATGGCGATGGGGCCGTCGTCAAGCGCATGCTCGAGCCTGCGACTGGCTGGCGGAGCGGCGAATTGGCGGCTGATGTCGAGACGACGCACCCTATCGGAGGTGGATGTCGGATGCGAGTGCTGCGGACGGGGGCGGGCGAGGTCGTTCGCGTCTCTTCGGCGGCGGCGCTGTTTGCAGGCGGGGGGCGTTGGGTGAGGGTGAGGGTGAGGGTGATGGCGACGGGAGGATTTGGGCGATGACGGAGATGACGGAGGGGGCTCGCAGGCGGCACACGCTGGCGACGCATCTGGACCGACAACCGCCCGGCAGCTGGGGCTCGAACACGGTCGATCTCCAGCGAACGGCGCCGGCGGAAACGACGCCAGCCGACGCGGCCAGTCAGCCAGCCAGCCAGCGTGCCCGCGTGCGCACGTCCGACGCACACTGCTGCAGCCAGCACTGCCGGCCGGCAAGCGACGCCGCGCTGGATTGGCGGAGGCGGGGGCGGGGCGGGGCGGGGCGGGCCAGGCCGGCAGGCTGCGTGCGGATTGCGCCAGGACTGTCTCGTTCCATAGCGTGCGGATTGCGCCTGGACTGTCTAGCTCCATAGCGTGCGGACTGTCCAGCCCCAGAGCGTGCGGATTGCGCCAGGACTGTCCAGCTCCATGGCCGGATTGCGTCTGGACTCTCCAGCTCCATAGCCAGCCGGCGTCCGGATTGCGCCTGGACTCTCCAGCCAGCCGGCGTCCACATCGCGCCTGGGCTCTCCAGCCGGCCGGCCGCAATGCGAGCGGCGGCTCTGTGGCCAGTGGCCAGTGGCGCTCTCTCGCTTGCACTGGCCCGATCGTCTCGCCCGTCGCACACGATCCCCCCCACCCGGTCGCGCGCACCCCGGCGCCATTCAGCCTGGACGCGATGCTCCGCGCCGAGCCTCGCGCCGCCTGTCGTTGTCGCGCAACAAAGCCGTGTGGCCACCGCCGCCGCCGCCGCCGCCGCCCACCCCCCCGCGCTGCGAGCACGTGAGGAGCGCTCTCTTCTTCTTCTTCGTCTTCTTCTTCGTCTTCTTCGTCGACGATGCTGCTGCTGCTGCCTGCTGCTCTGCTCGGCGTGGAGCTCCCGCTGACGTATCCGTCTGTACTTAAGCCCGGCCCGGCCCCGCCGCCAGCCCAGCTTGCACCCCCCCCCAACTCCTCCCAGAGCCTCCTCTGCCCCAGTCCTTCCCGTCCCTCCGTCGCTTCCTAAAGCAACAACTCGCCTCCACTGCCACACTGCCACCACCACCACCCTACCCTGCCCTACCTTGCCCGACTGTGCGCTGCTCTGCTGCTCGCACACACGACACCCGTCCTCCTCGTTTAACCCAGAGCTAGATACACCTCCAACCTTCTCCCACCCACCACACACTCGACACCCCCCCTCTCCACAGTTTCTCAGTTCAGCCCCCCACCCCCGTCCTGCCTCCCGCGGTCAGCTGTCGTCGTCCGTCCAGCCGCATCGCATAGCACTTCTTGAACCGTACGCTACGCCTCAGCTCGCTCCAGCTATTGTACATATATCCGCCGCCCCCCGCTTCCTTTTCCTCCTCCCCGAGAGAGCGAGCACGGAGACGTTCACACTCCTACCGTCCCCCCCCTCCCCCCACCGCAAGTCCATCCATCCACGCTCCCCTCCAGGGCTCCGCATACCTGCTCCGCCTGCTCAGAACTCGTCCGGAAGAGCACACGTGGAGCCACCCAGCCGATAACCACTTCGTCGTCGTCCGCGGAACCCCAAATCCTCGCGTTCGTCGGAGGATCGATGCCTGACGCATCTGCCCCTCCGTTCTCCTACCACGGATGCCGTGCCGCGTCGGCGGGCGACTCCGACTGCATGCGCCCCAGCAAGACCTCTCCGGTCTCGACCGTGGCTGAAACCGATGCTGGTGCCGCTGCCGCTGCGGAGGGCTCCGCTCACGCCGTCTACCTCAAGTACTCCCGTCTGCAGAAGAAGCTCCAGCTGGAATTCGATCGGGAGTTGGCCGAGGCGGTTGGACTCCAGCGGAAGCAGGAGTGCCGCCAGGAGGAGATGCGCCACTCTCGGACCGCTCTGGACGAGGTGCACAATCACGTGCCCCCTGCTGCCGGTGCAAACGCCCACTCCAATGCAGGAACGACCCTGCCCGATGATTCCGGTGGCATCTCCGCAGCCTCCGATTCGGATGGCCAGGGCGGCTGCGCCGACGACGTGGTGCACCATCCCCAGCGCGGTCAGCGTCCCGTTCCCGCCCTATCGGACGGTTCCGTGCCCGTCGCCGTGAACGACAATGCCACTGCTGCTGCGCCTGCAAACAGCTCTGCTGCTCCGAACGGATCCACTGCTGCGAACGGGTCCACTGCTGCGAACGGATCCACTGCTGCGAACGGATCCACTGCTGCGAACGGATCTGCTAACGGCAAAGCTTCGAACGACAACGACAACAAACCTCTCGCTCGCCCAGACGAGGCCGGAACTCCTCTATCTCGCGACCTGCCGGGCTCTTCCGTGGAGGAGGACGTCGGGCCTGAGCAGGCTCTCGGCGCGCAAGCCGGGCGCAGAGCATCAGTGGCGTGCGACGTTCGCAGGCGGCAACTGACAGGAAAAGGTCTGTCAACCCATGCACGGCACTGAATGGCTCATGAAGTTCACACTGGCGATCCTTAGACCCGGAGACTGACAGCAACGATCTGCCCCCCGCCGCCGGAGTCAAGAACGCCGCCTCCGCTACCCGCGCGCCGCCGAAGCCCAGGGTCCGCGCGAGCAAGCTGGAATTCAAGAGACTTGATCATTTATACAACAAATCGCTCCACGACTTCTACCTCGTCGAGAGCTCGCGGACCGCGAGCGACAAGGACGACAAGTGGGACGAGTTCGTCTTCGTGGTCCGACGCCGGTTCGGTGAGTGCTCGATTCGATAGGATTGAGGGGGGGGGGGGGGGGGGGCGTGTTTTTCTTTTCTTTTCTTCGATTGCGTGCGCACCCTTCCCCCCTATTTGGCTGACCCGAAACCCCACCAGACTGGCAGAACAAATACCAGAATACCGTCGTCGACATCAAGAGCCCGGAGATTGTAGCTGTTTTGCGTCAAGTCCTGAAGGATGTCAAGCCCGTCACCCTGCACGAGGAAAAGCCTTCGGTACGTTTCCACATGGTTCCCTCCCGCGAGCTCGCACACGCACCCGCAAGACCTTGAAACTTTCTCCACGGCTCGGTGTTGCAACGGCTATGCGATGAATATCCATCCGCTCTCCATCTTCCCGGCTCCCTGCTGACGTCTCCAGGTTGACCCAACCCTGCTCTTTAATTACCGCCAGGATATCAGGAAGATCCTCGAGAAGGAGTCTCTGCTGCCCGAGGAATCCCGCAACAAGGCCAGGATCAAGCACCTGACTCTGGTGAACGAGTATATCTGTGCGGATTACGATTCGGTTGCGCGGCGCCTCGAACCCCTGCTGGAGCACGGTGAGATCACTTTCGACCTTCTGTGGGCCCTGTTCCTGCCAAACACTCTCTGCTATACAAAGTGCGGCGGAAGCAACGAGCCCATATGCCTCAAGCTCGATTGGGGTTCCGAGAAGTTCCACCCCCAGAAAGGCAAGTGGTTCAACATGGAATGTCACTTCGTCAACTACGATGGCCGCAATTTCGGAGAGTGCAAGGCCACGGCTGAAATTCCTGAGTTCGAGGGCACTTGCCGCATCGAGTGCCTCCCCGTCTTCCCGCTCGAGCGCCACCCGAACGTGGCCTCGCTCACGCAGAAGCTGATCGCGCGTGGACGCAAATTCGGCACCCTGACCGGTATGCAGTACAAGTACTACAAGGGCCTTGCCTTCTTCAAGAAGGAGAGGAAGCTGCTGCGCATCACGGTCCAATCACGCATCATGGTCGACTCCCTAACCTTTCGACGCATGAACCCGAACTACAGCCCGAATCCGGTTTCGCCCGTCACGGGGAAATCCGGGGGCGATGCGGACGACGATAGTGACGACTTGGCCTTCCAGGACGATATCATGTCGACGAACGACAGCAGCAGCGACGGAGGGACCACGGCCGGTACTGGCGACCTCTTCTCGTTCATGCCTCAAAAGCTTGCCGACAGACTGGTACGGTTGCGTGTCGCCGGCGGCGCAGCCCCTAAGACACCACCGAGATCCCCACTCACGCCGGAGCTGATGTCGGACGAGCAACTGCTGATGTGTTCGCCGACCGTGCTGGGTTTCTCCTTCGGAGACAAGATGTGGGCCGAATTCGCGGTCGACTCGATCCACGAAATCATTTTCAACACCGGCGCTTTCGACAGTCTCGTTCTCCCCGAGAGCCAGAAGTCGATCGTCCGCGCTCTGGTCGAGAACCACTCCGGCAAAGGCAAGTCGGAGAAGAAGCAGCCGGGCATCGACGACATCATCAGGGGCAAAGGACGGGGACTTGTCGCCGTGCTGCACGGCCGGCCCGGTGTCGGTAAGACGCTGACCGCTGAAGGCATCTCGGAATATCTCCGGAAGCCGCTGTACATGGTGTCCGCCGGCGAGCTCGGAACCGACTCGCGCATGCTCGAGCACCAGCTCACCAAGATCCTAGACATCTGCTACGGCTGGGGAGCGGTGCTTCTCCTGGACGAAGCCGATGTGTTTTTGGAGCGTTCGTCCCCCCCCCCCTGTCCGTACTGCTAAGGGATAATGTGCGGCTAACGGGAATCGTTAACCCGCACAGGCCGCAGCGTGCACGAACTTCAGCGGAATGCGCTCGTCAGCATCTTCCTGAGACAGCTCGAGTACTTTCAGGGCATCATGTTCTTGACGACCAACAGGGTGGAGACCTTCGACGAGGCTTTCCAGTCACGGATCCACATCGCGCTCAAGTACAACGACCTCGACCGCAAGGCGAAGCGAATCATCTGGGGCACCTTCCTGGAAATGGTCGCGCGCGAGGAGATTACACTTGCCGCAGACGGAAATGAAGTCGACGGCTCGCGGGATGGGGTGGTGGAGGGTGGTGGCGAGGAGGCGGACAACGAGAAGGACGGCAAGAAGGCGGACAACGAGAAGGACGGCGAGAAGGACGTCCAACTGCGCCAGATTGTTTCGAAGATCGAGCTGGACGAACTCGCTCGCCACGAACTCAACGGCCGCCAGATCAAGAATGTCGTTAGAACTGCCCAGGCGCTAGCAAGATCGATGGATGAGCCGCTGTCGCTAGAGCATCTCACGCGCGTTCTCGATGTCACCCAAGAGTTCGAGCACGATCTCAAGGGCACCGGACAACTCGAGGGGATGATGAGCTACGCGTAGTGAATGTCCATGACGAAGGGGTAGCTGTGTACGTTACTGTAGAACCTCTGTATTGGTAGCTGCGGTGGACTCTGTGAGGATCTATAAAGCATAGGTTTTTTTTTCTTTTTTCTTTGGGAATTTTGTTTAGTCTTTCCTTTTGTGTATTCTGTTGCTTCCGTTTCACCTCGTGTTGGTGAGGATGGAACGGGGCTGGGCATTTCGTTGTTTGGCCGGAATGCTGTGTCCAATGTATAGCACCATCAAAATGGAGCATAGTGTCTGGTTGCCAGCAGCGTTGTTGCCGCGGCCACGAGGATCGTGGGTACGCCATCGTGTTGATCGGTGGATGTGTGGATTGACACGATATGGGACGGCTTGTCATGGGATGTTAGCATGGGTAATCACTCGTCGGACGGGAGTCGGCTGGTTGTTTCCTCGTTGTCGGCCATAGTTACCGTAGTCAGGTGGGGGATTAATGACAGTGACACAGTCCTATGGAAACGCATGTTATCCCCCCCCCCCCAGAAACAGTAGTGACGGCTGCGTCAACGTGTCAACTGCATGCGTTATCTAGCTTTCAATTCGGTCCAGCCGTCGAGAGACGAGTCAATGTCACGTCTGCACACTCATATGGGTGTTACTATCGCATATTCTTGGAGGGCGATATCACTACTGTGTAGTCGAGGGGGGGTTAGGAATTGTGGTAGTGCTATGCATCATATCTTGGGACAAAGTGGTAGTGATACAGTATACAGCATCGTAAATAGATAAAACAGCAATATTTCACAGAGTACGCCATGCTCAACCCGCTTGGATGGATGAAAGCAAGAGATGGAAAAAGAAAGTAGAGAAGACTTATAGAGGGCACCAAACCCCCTCCCCCCCCCCCCCACTCAAAATGGCCCGGTCTGCACCCTCGCCGGCACCGTCGGATTGGAGCCGACGTTCGGCGGTCTGTTCCGTCTGAACACCATGGTGCCGATTCGCCGCAGCAGCGAGCCCGCTCCTGCGCCGGGACCGGATCTTCTCGGCGACAGTGGGGTCGGCGTCGTCGTCGTCGTCGTCGTGCCGGCCGATGTCCTACTCACCCGCGAGAAATGGGAGGAGCCGTATTCTTGCTATTTGCTCTTACGCCGGTCAACAAAACCCAGTACACACGGGCAGTTTTTTTCTTTCTTTTTTCCCCGTCCGCCCGCTTGCATGGCTTTTGTTTTTCTTTTGGGCTACTCACCGAGATGCGATCCTTCCTAGGCGGCGACAGCGGACTCGTCCACGAGAAGGTCACTCGCAGCAGGCGCGACCGCTGCCGTTTTACGGCTTCGTCGCCGCTGCGGGCCGCGGAGGCCGCGACGCCGCCGTTCGTGGCCGGGAGCGTCTCGCGCTGCTTGCCCTTGTCCCGCTTCAGGTCGACCATGCTCTTGGAGCGCATTATGCTCTGCTTGAACCGCATCGAGATGCTCCGCTTCGGCCCCACACCCGCCGCGTCCGCCGACCGCCGCGATCCGCCGGACGGCCCCAGCGGCGGCGTCGAGACGTGCGGCGACGATTTCGAGCGCGCCTTGGACAGCCGCCGGTTCGGCCGCGAGCTGGTGCGGTACGGGATCTGGATGTCGATGGTCGGGACTGCGGGGGCCGGCCGTGGAGGCTCCGGGAGCGGCTTGTCGAATCGGGGCGTGCTTGGCCCGGGCTGCTACACATACCGAAACGGCACCCCCGGCGTCAGAACCCGCATTTCCATCGCGTCCAATAATAAAGATAAAACGAAATAAAACGAAACAAATAAACGAGTAAATAAAAAGCATGGGCCGTGGCCGCGGGCAGATGAGGAGAGGGATCCTGACCGTTCCGTATCTCCGCGACGCAGAGCCCGTCCGCTGCTCGATCTCGAGCACGAGTCCCTGCAGACGGTTGATCCTCTCGCCCAGCCGGGCCGCCTTCATCTGCAGGCCGACGCAGCAGCGGAACCACATGGCGGCGTTGTGGCGCATCGCCGAGTAGACGCGCACGAGGTTGATCTTGCGCCAGCCGTCCTTGAGGTCGAGCAGGTACTTCGCCAGCTCGTCGACGGCCGAGAGCGCCTCCTTGACGTCGCGCAGCGACGACTGCAGCGACCGCGACATGCGCTGGACGATGACGGCGACGCGCTCGTTGCGCGCCATCACGTCGGCGCGGAAGTCGCGCGACCGCATCATGTCGTCGAACGCGCTCGCGATCTGGCCGGTCTCGTCGATGGGCACGTCGAGGTACTGGGTCCGCGAGGCGACGTCACGGCCGCCGACGTCGAGGCTCGCGGTGGCGGCCGCCAGAAACTCGTCCATCTCGTTGATGTGGCCCTGCAGGATGCGGACGACGGCCGAGTCCGACTTTGCGAGCGAGTCGTGCAGCAGGTAGAGCCCGAACGCGATCTGCGCCATCAGCTTGTGCAGCCGGTGGTGCTTCGGCCGCGGGCGGCGGCTGTGGCGGTGGCTGCGACGCGCCTCCTCCGACTCGCGCACCGACTCCTCGAAGGCGGCGCGCATGGCGGGGACCGGGTGCTGGGGCGCTACGAACGCGGAGGCGTCGGAGGCCGACGACAGCAGCGAGCGGACGGGCGACGTCGACCGCGACGGTGGCCGGATGTGGATTGGCGTCCGGATGCTGTTGGCGTCGTTGTCATCGCTCGCGACGACGATCACGACGTCCTTTCTGGGGGCGGCGGCCGCCAGGTTGGCAACGCAGCGGAGGACGGCGGGGGAGCGGGGGGGGGGGGGGGGGCACTTGTCGGGGGG
>Ga0307508_10007391_pt1 | contig 10238 bp, 15 predicted proteins | sample 9_EM_MG_FD_203089 | JGI IMG/M metagenome (GOLD analysis project Ga0307508, IMG submission 203089) | Populus trichocarpa ectomycorrhiza microbial communities from riparian zone in the Pacific Northwest, United States - 9_EM | ecosystem: Host-associated > Plants > Roots > Unclassified | place...
GTCCCTCCGCGCTCATTTTTCACTTTGCATTTTTGCATTCCCCTGTCCCACCACTAATCCCGCTTCATCACACCACACCTATATTTTAGACAGTGAAATATATTCTACAATGTATGTACAATGCCATTAATTTAATTGCCGACGCTGTGCGCTCAAAAATGCGCGCAGCGCGGGCCATTGACCACCTTGCACTCCAGTTGAAAAGCTGAGACTTTCCAGGGGTCCTTAGGGACTCCCCGGGGGTGGGCACAAATATGCGCCCGACCACCAGCAACATCACCAGGGAGCGGAGCGCGCTGTGGAGACTTCGCGTATAATTTCAAATACAGTATCCCTTTCCGCGGAAGCGCTTCGCTGATTTGCAAAACTACGGTGAAATTCTTCGCTTCCCCTCACTACCTGCCATAGCGACACAGTATAACAACTGGGAAAAAATTCTCTAACAACCTGAAAACTGCTGTATTATAGCCCGCAACCAGCCTGTACACTCTTTCCTGACTGTGTAGAATTACACTTTATCGCTATGAATACATCTGCTTGATGGTTTAAAATCAACCATATTTTATCACGCTGATTGGATGAAAAATCAACCGCCAAATCCGCCGCCAGGCGGTGTTTTAAGACCGGCTGAAAAGGGAAATTTCTCGAAGGAATTTTCAGCCATATGTTACACCAGCAAGTGGGAAAAATTTCACCGTAGGGTGGTGGAATTAGATGCGCTAATCGCAGGAATGCAGTAGCGGAATTTTACGCGTAACTTTTCCCACAGTGATGAATGTCAGTTCGATCAATTTCCAACTCCAAACTGTTCTTGGAAAATACCGCCGGCTGGATGCTGTCATTCTCAAGGCTGGCGTGCTCGAGCTCGGAAGGGTTGCTTTCGAAAAACTTGGGGTTGAGAAATGGAGAGCTCTGTTTCGTATCAACTTCTTTTCCCATACCATTCGTGCGGCAGTGCCTGAACTTCAAAAGCGAGGGCATTATTACATTCGTGAGTAATAGTACCACAGTGCGAAGAGTTCTGGGCTGCGGCCCGTATCCTGCAAGCAAGGCAGCTATGAACTTCACTGACAGCGCGAGTTACTATTTTGCGCGAAATAATATTCCTAGGCTTGAGCCCTCTTCGGACTAATCAGGACTCTCGATGTCGAGGAATCGGACATCACCTCAATTGACATCAGTACAGCTTGGGTCTTGGCTGCTGACAGATGGTAGATCAGATGAGAAGAGGGATTTTCAAGACGCGTCAGCTTGAAAATTAAGCAGCCTCGGCGCGCACGAGACTATATTACGGCGACGGCGCTAGACACCATATGCGTAATTTCCAGATTTCCCTTGGCTGCGTTGGTGCAGCCTTTCATCGCCGAAACATCCCCAAAGACCATACATACTGACAAGGCCCAGATCACACCTAAGTTCAGTGTCTTGTGTATCTGGGCGAATAGAGAGACCGAATTGGAGAAGGAGAGATTCCGTTCCAATGAAGCGCAATCCAATGCCACCCAAAGAATTTCTGCCCCGCCAAAAGGCGAACTCCCATAACCGGTGTCATCATTCTATCAGCCAGTGCTGCCATAGCAGGCTCAGATGCCACACCCCAGAATCGATGCATGCAGAAGTATGATGGCGTCCATAGAATGATATTGGGCACTTAGAGGGTGGAGAGACGATGCTTAATTGTCGGGTGGTGAGGGAACCTCAGCAAGCACTTCACGCACTCCGCAAAAAGAATGCCTTTCGAGAACAGATCTGCCGGGAGCTGGGGTTAGAGAAGACAAGCTGCCATCATAACGTCGGTGAACCATCCATATCTCAGACAGCACCGTAAAAGACCCTAGCATTTTCGGTCATCATCGCGTCCCCCAGGTTAGACGAGCGTCTGATCTCACATTCATAGGACATTTCACAAACACTGGGAATAAGAACAAGGGGTAGGTTCGGCTAATGATGGAAAGCCATACAGTATCATCGTCGTCGTGGAGGCGCGCGTTCGTCATGGTCTGCCCTTCTTGGCGAATAGAGTTCCCTCTGGCGAGGTGACCTTGACCTACGAGGCGATCGGGAGCGGCGCAACACGCGGTACTCTCTTCGAGTCGGGGAAGGGGAACGTGAATACCGTGTACGAGCGTGAACTGAGACTGGACTACGAGAATATCGACGTGGTCGTTCTGGAGTGCGGTCGTGACGAGCGGGACGTTCCTCTTGGTGACGATGGCGTAGGGAGTGGTGTTTTGCGCGTTCCCTATCTCTTAGTGCCCGCCGTTCCTCTTTCGCAGCACGCCTTTCTTCCTTTAAGCGACGTTTTTCCTCTTTTGCGGCCTTCTCCACAACAGGCCTTGCCTCAGCATCTTCTGCGGATCCCACAGGGATGGCATTGGGGTTCCCTGCGGACGAGCCCTCACCAGTACTCCGAGGGTTGGGTTTGAAGCCTCTATAAAACAACAAGATGTAAGTGGGAAAGTTCAAGCTTGGAGAGGCGGTGGAACCCACAGCGCAACTGCCATGGCCTCTTCCTCAGCCTGCTTAATCTGGCGTTTCTCGTCCAGCATGTCCTGCTCGTTATCTTTGTTATCTCTGTTATACCAGTGCACGTCTTTGTTCTTTTGCCATCGTCCTGTCGGCGCATTAATAGAGTGACCCAGATAATTCTTGGGTGTTGCGTTGACAACTTCAGCACGCCTCCCACCACGAGGCAATCGCACTGCTTACCTCTCGATCCTTGTCTGCTGAGACTTCCGCCCATGAAAAGTCGCCTTGACCCCCGCGAGTGCCGGGCCTGATGGGCCCCGAATGGAACATGAGGCGAATTGAATAACACTGACGCCGGTTGCGACCGGGTCGTGAGCGCGACTCAAACACAACCGCAACGGTGATTCGATCTTTGGTTAATCTGCCACTATGGAGAAGTTTCAGGTCGGCGAGAATTATGAGCCCGTCGAAGCAATTGGTACGCTGAATCAAAACCAAGCTCTTGGATTGAAAAAGGGGATGATTGATGTTTGCCCGATCAAGGCGAAGGCGCGTATGGCGTCGTATTGTCCGCTGTACACAAGCCCACTGGGAGGAAGGTTGCCGTGAAGAGAATCGCGCCGTTCGAGCATTCCCTCTTTGCCCTGAGGACACTTCGTGAAGTCAAGGTTCGCCGTTCACGCTAAAGATGCTCAACGCAAACAAGCTGATTGACACCGTAGCTCCTCAAACATTTCCAACATGAGAATATCATCAGCATCCTCGACATAATCGCGCCTCCAAGCATAGATGACTTTCGGGTCGGTTCACTGTTTCTTCGGATGATCACCTCCGCCCACCAAAGCTTATTTTGTTTCACAGGAAGTGTATCGTATGTGTACATTGTGTGCATGCGATGTTCATGAACAAACTCCCGTGTATAGTAATTCAGGAGCTCATGGAGACAGATATGCACCGAGTAATCCGTACTCAAAAACTGTCAGACGATCATTGCCAGTACTTCGTGTACCAGGTTCGCATCCCAAAAGATACTGCCAGGGTTTGTTTGGTCATGCACTTTTCCTAGACTCTACGCGCGATTAAAGCCCTACACTCTGCCGATGTTCTTCATCGGGATCTCAAGCCGAGCAAGTCAGTGGCTCGCCTTGCCCTTTCCTCTCCAACCATTGCTGATGTCCGATCTCAGTCTACTGCTGAATGCTAACTGTGATCTCAAACTATGTGACTTTGGACTCGCTAGGAGCTCTCAACAACCCGTCGACGCGTCCTCCAGTTTTCTAACGGAATATGTCGCCACCCGCTGGTACCGCGCACCGGAAATCATGCTGACATTTAAAGAATATACCAAAGTATGCCAATCCGACTGCGTCCGTACGACGTGTCCCAATTTGACATCGATCCAAGGCCATCGACATCTGGAGCGTAGGTTGTGTGCTTGCGGAGATGCTGAGCGGTGAACCGATTTTACGTCGCCTCTGACTGCCTGTTGAGATTCTGCATGTAGGGAATCCTTTATTCCCTGGGCGTGACTATCATCACCAGCTCTCTTTGATATTAAATGTGTTAGGTGTGTGACCCTTCATGTGCTCGGCATTGGAAGGCGCCCATTCGTGTCGCCTCCCTATAGGCACCCCCTCTCTCGATGATTTCTATGCCATCAACTCGCCACGGTCGCGGGAATATATACGGTGTGTCGCGTTTGGTATGCATCAATTGTTTACTGATATCATTACGCTAGAGCCCTTCCGTTTCGTAAAAGAACGCCGTTCTCGCTGCTGTTCCCTAGGGCAAACCCACTTGCCATGGATCTGATGGAGAAGTGCCTAACATTTAATCCTGCGCGCCGGATCACTGTTGAGCAGGCTCTCGCTCATCCTTACTTGGAGGTGCATATTGATTCATGTCGTGTCTGAGTCCATCACTGATCACGCCTACGCGTAGCCGTATCATGACCCACTAGACGAGCCAGTTGCTGAGCCCATGCCACCCGAGTTTTTTGACTTTGATAATGGGAAACCAATGAGCAAGGACCAACTCAAAGGCATGCAGAAGCTACTCTATCTCATATCGTGATGTGAGTCTAACTAGCCGGCGCAGCACTAATCTATGAAGAATGCATCCAACCATTGCCCCCAATTCCTTACGTCCAAACTGAAGTCGAGGGGACGTAAAGCAAGCGTGAAGATGATAAGCTAGTGACCTAAATGGACAACTCGGCTCGGATACCTTTTAATGACTTGCTCATTTGTTATTCACATACCCCCGCATACACAATACACAATACATCCTTTCTTATACCATAAACAGCGCCACCTCGGCATTTTCCGTTCTAATTCATCACGTTTCGACTCCTTTCCTCACCCCAACCTCGCTCTCTGCTATTTCTCCTAGCGTAATCCTTACAGTCCACTCAAGTGCCTCAATAATCGTGCTACTTCTCGAAAAACTGCTGTGCTACAGTGCGGTATATTCCCCCCACCCCCCAGCCTCGTGTTTAACTGGCTGCGCGTCCACATCTCATCCGATACTCCCAGCCAGCTCCTCAAAGATCAGCTATTCGTGACCGAGTGGTCGACTCTTTGTCATGGCCGTGATCGCCGCTACTCCATCATCCGCTCTGGCCAAGATGAGCGCCGCTTCTACGGAGTCCTGGCAGCGGGACTTGAAAGCCCTGTTTGATCTCGCCAAAGAGCGCTTTCCCGACGTTGTCTGGGAGCTTACGTCCGACAACGAGCATGTGGCGCCGGAGGAAGTCTGGGGCCATAAAGGTTCAGTGATCTCTCATACTCACTGCTGTGGTTGCACTCATTCTTTTCCTGGCCGCTTCAATAGCAATCGTCTATGCCAGGGCACCTCCTTCATTTCTTGCGCAATATTTTGACGTTCGTCCAAATGGCGCGTCTCGGATATTCTCGCCCCTGCAGGAAGAAAATCCGACCCAATCCACATTCTCTCTTTCTCTGCCAGATGGCCGATATAGTCCGTCTGATGACTTCCACGCCCCATCTCCTACTCCATCGGGCGCTCTTGGGATGTTGCGCCTTTCTACGGATGTTCACCCTGCTCTATTCTCCAATCAGTTGGAATACCTCTACACGGGGGCTGGCATTGGCGATGCCTTTGAGTTTCTTTTTGACTCCCAAGAGGATGAAGCGGCTAATGATGTCGAGGCACATCGCATTGATAAGCTCCGGAAAGATTTGGTTTTCATGTGGCGCTCCCGCTTGTACTCGGATGTTCGGATTGAACTAACCGGGCCGTTCGCACCAAATGGCGAAGAAGCGACCGCCGTATTCTCTAGCCATCGCTTTATCTTGGCGTCTCGAACACATTATTTCCGTTCTCTTTTCCTCTCCTCGTCGTTTGCCCCAGTTGCTCCTGCACCTGCCCAAACCTCCATCACAATCACCCTACCCTCCCCACCATTCACCCCAGCTTCTCTTCACTTCACTCTCGGCTATATATATTCGGGCACTCTGTATTTCTCAAATCGGACCTTCGACTTGGATACGGCATTCTCCATATATCGCTCGGCCTTGTATCTCTCTCTACCTACACTTCAGGCGGAGATTGAAGCTCGAATCGTCGAAGAAATGATGCATGGTCTTTATCATGCGTATTTGACTATCGACGAGTACAATTCAGTCACGGGGGGCCGTTGGGGAGTGGGAGGTTGTCACTGCAAAATTTGTGTCCGCCGTGCGCCACGCATTTTGGAGTTCGCCCTTGCCGAAGACGTCAAGAACCCTGTTCTGGAACGGGGCGCACGTCGCGCACTGGTCGGCATATTCGGCGAAGGATGGGTGACTCCAGAGTTCGGCGCCTTGCCAGTCAAGGCACGAACGCATGCATTGCGTGGCGTGCAAGCACGGACTACTGTGCAGAATGTCTTCCCTCTTCTTTTCGCCGCTCAAGCGGCCCTTGCAAAACTCGGAACGCCCGGATCCAGTGATCAACCGTGGGCTGCATCCATACGGGATCATGTGCTCGCTGCGCGAAGCAAAATCGACGATGTTTTGTGTGCAGAGTTGGAGGAGGCCTTCCAACAGGAGGAATGGTTGGGTATCCTCGAACGGGACGGTGCAGGCTTTAATGATGCAGATCAGGTTTCATGGATAATGAGTGCTGTCCAGCGAGGATTAAACGATAACCGCGCGCCGACTATGTATCAGGTTTGTTTTTTGTAAAGCTTATTAAACCTAAGGCACACATAACTGATATTCATGTCCGTACAGGTCTTAGTCAATTCTGTGCTACTGCGGTCACAGACGAATGCGACGACTGGAGTGCCAACTCCCGTGTTGTCCTCTACGTCACCAATTCGCAAGCAGACTGAACAAGCCCGACTTGATATCATCCGATGGTTACGGAAGCGCTGGCTTAATGCACGTATGGCGAATGCTTTTGAGCCCCTGGAAGACTGGGCATTGAAGGAGATTAGTGATGGTGCGTTCTAATCTGTGTGCATCTTCTACCTGCTGACCACTCCCACCATTTCCAGAACTGGAGGTTCCTGTTGACGATCTCCTCGCCCCGGCGCCGGTGACAAATGCGGCCTCGAAGCGGAATACAGCCATTCGGGCCGACGCCGCGTCGACATTACGGGCAGTGAAAGACGCCGAATCTCTGACTCCCTCACTCCGAGCGAGCGTTCTTAACCGCAATGCTGCGAGACCGCGAGATTCCCTAGCCTCCAGTCGCTCGTCCATCGCTACTGTCTCGTCTATCCGCACTACTGCTCAACCATCCCTTCCCGCGATTGTGACAAAATCGCCACGGCCTTCTGCTGCGGAGTCTTCGGCGACTGTGCCAAAGAGAATCCCTTCTTCGTCAACTAACGAACCGTCATCTAAGCGAACACCACCGGCCGGTCGACCCAAATCTTTGGCGCCTTCAGTATCTTCCGTGCGTTCAGCCGTGTCTGTACGGTCGACAGCATCGAATTCGACGCTGCGAAAATCACATCTTTCCCCATCATGCGCTGTATCAACCGAGTCTCCGACTTCACCAACTGCAGCTCGTTCACCCCTTAGCGAGACATCCACTTCATTCCAAACTGCTCCATCGACCCCCAGCACATCGTCGTCACGAATGCGGACGACTTCATCAGTGTCTACCACCAGCCTTAGCAGCAGTGTAGGCCCGCATGGCGCCATCCCAGGACTTACAGTACCCATCATCGAACGTCAACGACGTATCTCGGCAGCTTCACAAGCCTCAGCAAAGAGTGCTGTTTCCGCAACTCGAGCGCGAGCCGGCGCCAAGAGTCCTGCTGCGAATCGGGCGGCGGTCACTAAACCCATAACCACCCTTGCAGACGGAAGACCCGTCTCAATAGCATCAACACGCGGGACACCTAAGGCCAAGGGTGGCCCCAGTCCTGCTATCCCAAAAGTACCCCCAATCCCATCAATGAAGGAGAAAGGCAAGGCTCCGGCACCTGTGCCCGCGCCCGCGCCAGCGGAGCCGGGCAAACCTTCCACATCCTCTGCAGACGCTCCTGAGGCAAGTGCCCCTACTTCGGTCGAGCCAAGCAAACCTTCGACCTCCACTGCCAACTCTGGGCATGCATCGCAACCTAGCGACGGGTCAGTAGCCACAGTTCGCATGGTCCCAATACTGAACCGAAAGGCTTCGACGGATACCATTACGAAGTCCGTCTCAGCCTCAGCCAGCACTTCGACTCCGCGCGCATCTCGACTATTCACCCCTCGGACATCCGTTGCTGACGGCGATGTTCCGCCAGTCACGGTGGAGAAGGAACGACCTACGTCCCCCCTGAAGAAGGTGGCGCTAGCTACCGCCGACACGAATGTCGCGGGATCTTTCAGTTCGCCATCGTCCAAACCAAGCAAAGCATCGCTCAAATCCTCCAAGCAAAGCAGACAGCCTAGTCCTCTGCAGTCTCTATCGCTACCAGGCGTCCCTCCAAACATGCGGGGCGTCACACTCCAGGTCGGCATACCTTGCATGATATCCTCTAAGAGATCACGTTTCAAAGCATTCGCACGATATATTGGAGAGGTAGATGGCGAGGAGGGACCATGGGTAGGTGTTGAGGTTCCCGTTTCCGAGGGTTGGTCCGCCGAGCGACTTGAAGGACGAGACTGGAACGACGGGAGCATCCGTGGCGTCCGATATTTCGAAATTGGCAGTAATGCGTCGAACAGTCTTGCCAGCTCTTTAGTGCTTGAAGAAACTGAAGAACGAGCGGCCCGCAGAAGGCGCGTGGATGCCGTTCTCAGTGCATCGCTAAATTCGGTCAATGGTGTGAGCCCAGTGGGCTCTGGTAACAGCAGTATTCGAGGCGGCGCGGACAATATGAGCTTTTTATCGTTCGCGAGTTCGAATCGAAAGAAGAGGGAGGGAGACTCGCTACTCGTTGAGCAAGAGCGCTTGAAACGACTACGAAGCGCCAGTCCCGCAGTCTCCGATACCAGCTCTGTGGAAAGCCGTGGGCTGTTCGTACGACCGACACAGGTGCTCCTTGTGATGGGCACACCGGAGCAGTAACAATCACATTGTTCAATGCAGGACATCATAATGCCGCCCAGGAATTACCGACCGGACGCTATCTTTACTGCCTTCGCCTTTCTGGGCTTTCTCATGCCCGCTATTTGTCTTCACTTCTCTTTTGGATCCGGGCAAATTTTCGTTCTTAGTACACACCTGCGCACTCGTTGCTCTGTTTCATTTTTTTTGTTCCTAAGTCGTAGCCTGTATGGCACTTACAACACTCCCTAGTTTTTCAATTCACTATGTTTTGAGCGAGGCAAGGACTGGGGCTTGTAAATGCAGTCCCGTTCAGCTTTCAGCGTCTACCAGGCTCATGAATGATATCAGGCAGAAGGAACGAGTATTCAAGGCACGAGAATGTCGAGGCCAGGCTAGCGATGAAGTATTATGGAGTGTAGTTAATGGGTAGCGGCGGCAAGCGCCATCCCCGACTCTGCCTCCACGTGTTCATTTGCCAACTTTCAGCGCTAGAACGGGTGTAAACATGAGCAAATGCACCTTCGTTTGAATTTGGAACGGTCAACATAACAAGCAGGATCATGATTAGTAGCATGACAAAGTCAAAGAACACTTTCTTCAAGGATCAGCCCTGCACAGTGGCAGAGACGTGTGTCTCGGCCACTCATGCTCAAATTGAACCATTGCATCAAAGTGTTTTGAACTGGACAACAATGTAATAATGCACACAGTAACAGGGCATGAGAGCACAGGAATGCACACAATAACGTGGCATGATAATGCAATATTGCACACAATAACGTGGCAAGCCGAGCGATGTGTTGACACGATAACGCAGAAAAGTGATCAAAGTATGTGCATGGAGGGCACGGACAAGACACCATTCATGGCGCAAATGTCCGATTGATTGTTAGCAACTTGAATTAGTGTTGCAAAGGTGATAACAGACGAACCTTCATTATCAATGCAAAAGCGTTGGTGAACTCCCTCGACATCATTGGATGTATCACTGTCCATGCAGGCTGTACAACTCACGTGTCACAGTCACCTCTCGCGTCGACGGCAGGACATCTCCCATCGCACCCACCCACCTGCTCCCTTCTGTTCCCGGACAATCGCTTTTCTAACGTGCCTTGCTCTGGGTGAATCGCCGCTCAGAGCTCGCACTCAGTCCACGTGTCCATCACGACACGGGCCTTCCACTGCCGTTCTGGAGGCCATATGAAAAAAAGGGGGGAAATGCGGGGGGATAAAACAACAAGCATCAACTGAGACTGACTCGGGGCTCAAAAACA
>Ga0307508_10007393_pt1 | contig 10238 bp, 9 predicted proteins | sample 9_EM_MG_FD_203089 | JGI IMG/M metagenome (GOLD analysis project Ga0307508, IMG submission 203089) | Populus trichocarpa ectomycorrhiza microbial communities from riparian zone in the Pacific Northwest, United States - 9_EM | ecosystem: Host-associated > Plants > Roots > Unclassified | place...
CGTTCGAGCTTTGGCTTTCCCCCGGAAAGCCAAGATTGTGTCCGGGGGACACAATCTCGCTCGAACGCATGTTTCCGCAGGGTGGGCAGGCGTTGCGTATGCGGAACGATGGACCCCGGAACAAGTCCGGGGTGACGGCAGGTAATTGAACGAACTTCTGACTCACGACACGAGGATAGCCGAAAGCGTGTTCCGGGGCGGCGCGATCGCTCAGATCAGCCCGAGGTCAGCCGGTTTGGCGTTCGGGAAGATCTGCGCCAGCCGGTCGGCACCAAGCCCGAACTGCCGGGCGACAAGGCCGCCGACCAGCGCGCGATAGTCGGTGAGCACGGGCAGGTCGCGGCCCTGGTTGAGCGTCTCCGCCGCGAGCTTGACCTGCGGGCCGACGATCCGCCCGCCATGGACGGCACCGCCAAGCACCCAATAGACACTGCCATGGCCGTGATCCGTGCCCTTGTCGCCATTCTCGCGGAAGGTGCGGCCGAATTCGGAGACGACCACGACATTGGTGTTGGCCCAGTTCTCGGGGCCGAGCTCCTCGGCGAAACCGGCAAGGCCGCGGCCGAGTTCGCCAATCCGGCCGGCGAGATAGCCCTGTACTCCGCCCTGATTGACGTGGGTATCCCAGCCGCCAATATCGACAAAGGCGAGGTTGAACTGGTCGCGCATCAGCCGGCCGATGCGGCGCGCCGAGAGTTCGAAGCCCTTGGGGCTGACCGCGCCGCGATTGGCGGCGACCATCTCGGCCGAGATCGACTTGTAGACGGTGTCGCGCACCGCAAAGCCTTCGCTCACCGCCTTGCCGAGATCGGCGGCACCGACATGATCGTCCTTGTACATCGCCTGGATCAGCCCGGCCTGGCGCGGATCGACATTGGGTTTGCCGACGCCGTTGAGCGCGATGTTGGGCACGGTCGGGCCGCCGTGAAAGCAGAGCGGGAGCTGATCGGTGAAGGCGATCGGCGTGTCGTGACCGATCGCGCGGACGAGGCGGGCCATGAAGCCCGATTCATAATCACGCGTGCCGCCGATCGGCTGGCCAAGCTCGATCGTGTCCTGGGTCTCGAAATGGCTGCGGCTCATATCGTCCGTGCCGGCAAAGGGGACGAAGGCGATCTGGCCCTTTTGCCACAAAGGCAGGATCGAGTCCTTCAGCGCCGGATGCAGGCCCCAGTCGGCGTCGAGCGCGATCGCGGCGTTGGGGTTGGCGATGTCGGGCTTGGGAATCGCGATCGTCTTGCGTGAGGCGTAATAGAAATCGCTGGCCGTCGGGACGATGATGTTGGCGGCATCATAGGCGCCGCGCAGGAACACAACGAGCAGGCGCGTGCCCGAGGCCGCCGGGGCGGCGAAGGCGCGGCCGGCGACGACCATGGGGAAGAGCGTGGCGGCTGCCTTCAGGAGATCGCGGCGGTTCATGATGCGGCCCTTTCTCAGCGACGCATGAAATCTGGGGAGGAGAGGAACAGCGCGTTCCACTCCCGGGGTGAGGTCGCGGCGGCGAGCGCGTCACGGGTGGCCGGCCTGATCGGTCGGTTGAGGTCTGCGAACCAGGATGCGTTCCGGATCTGCGGCACGATCGGCGGGGTGGCCGGGGCTGGCGCTGGAGACGTTGCCGGCGTTGCAGCCATTACGGCCATCGGCGATATTGCGGCCACTACCGGCGCCGCGGGGGGCGCCGGAGGCGTGAACAGCCCGGCACCGTTATAGCCGATCTGGTGCGCGATCTCGAAGCGCACCGCCATCTGGCCCGGGCCGGTCCAGGCGGCGGAGGTCATCGGATAGCCGTCAGGCGTCTCGCGCGCATACAGGCCCTCACCCATACGGTTGAGCCAGCCCCGGAGCGGCGCGGTGTTGAGAATGACGCGGTCGCCATAAGCCAGCCGCACCGCCGACACGGCATAATGGACCGGATCCTTGAAGCTGGTGCCGAGCGACGCCTTGAACTCCCTTGAGCGGAACAGCGTGCGCAACACGCGGGGAATGTCACCCTTGCTGGTGCGGAAGGTCTCCGCCATCCGGTCGACCAAAGCGGGCGGCACGGCGTCGCCCATGAAATAGGCGGCGAGCTGGGCCGAGACGCGATGCGCGGTCGCGGGCGAGGCGGCGATCAGATCGAGCGCCTGTTCGACCTCGGCATAGCCCGAACCCGTGATGCTATGGCCGAGAAAGACCTTGTCGCCGAAATCATGCCGGGCCGGGTTGAACTCGAACAGGCCGGCGCGGATGTAGAGCGGCTGCAGCGCCGGCTTGAGTTTCGGCGCGTCGGGCTTCAGGTCGATACCGACGCCGGTCAGGATACGGGCCAGTTCCTGCACGTCCTTCTGACTATAGCCAGAGCCAACGCCCATGGTGTGCAACTCCATGATCTCACGAGCATAATTCTCGTTGATATGGTTGGCAGCGTTCTGATCATTGTCGAGATAGCGCAGCATCGCCGGATGGCGGAGCGTCGCCTCGAGCAGGTCGCGGAACCGGCCGAGCGCGTGGGTGCGGATCGCGCTGTCTTCATAATCGCCGACCATGGCGCGGATATCGCGCTTGTTCGCCTGGACGTTGAAATGGTTGAACCAGAACCAGGTCATCTGTTCGCGCAGCTGGGTGGGCGAATAGAGATCGCGCAGGAGAGACCGGGTCGCGGCCTCGTCCGCCAGGCCCCGCATGGCCTGTTGATAGGCAGCGACGGCGATCTGCTTCTGGGCGGGATCGGTGATGGCGCCATAGGCTTTGTTCTGCGCGTCCATCTCGACCACCAGCTGCGCCAGCGGCTCATGGCTTATGCGCAAGGCGTCGATCTGCGCCTGTGCCGCCGAGGGGAGGGGAGCGTCAGCCTTGGCCCGCAGCTGGTCTTCGAGCCAGCGATCGGTGCCGTGTCCGGCCAGGGCGGCGCTGGGTTCGTTGATGCCCCAGGTTACGCGATCGAGCAAAGCTGGCGCACTGGTCTGCGCCGCGCTGGCGGTCGTGCCCGACAGGGCCATAGTCAGGAGCAGGAGCGACTTTCGGGCGCGCATCATGGCTGGTCCATTCATCTGGCTTGCGCCGTCATCCGATTGGGAAACGCGCGAATCGCGCTGTCGCCTCAACCAGAAGGTATGAATCCCGGAATAGAGGATGCTAGCGGTCGATAGCTTAACGGGCGATGGCTGAAAGCTGTCGGTGCCATGCGGCTGCGACATTGCTGCAACGGTCAGCGGACGAAGCGACCGAACCGGGCGAAACGCCCGCCGCAGTGGCTTGATACAGATTACGCGCATGTTACGATTCGATGCGAATTCCGGGACACGCGGAATCGCGCAGGTGGGATGCCCGACCTTTTTTTTGGGGACAACCATGTTCGTTTCGTCGCTTCGCGCGCCCGCGCTTCGCGCGCCCGCGCTTCTTCGCCCGCTCCTTGCCGGGGCCTCGCTGCTGGTGATTGCCGGGGCGCTTCCCGCCGCCGCCGCTGCCGCCGAGCCGGCGCAGGGCGCCGCGCCCGTTCTCGACCAGGACAATGGCGACATCATCGTCACCGCAACGCGCCGCGCCGAATCGAGCAAGGATGTGCCGGTCGCCGTCACCTCCATCTCGGGGGAGAAGCTCGCCGTGCTGAACGCGAGCGGCCTCGATATCCGTTTCCTGTCGTCGCGCACGCCGAGCCTTCAGATCGAATCCTCGTTCGGCCGCACCTTCCCGCGCTTCTATATCCGCGGCCTCGGCAACACCGATTTCGATCCCAATGCGGCGCAGCCGGTTTCGGTCGTCTATGATGACGTCGCGCTTGAAAGCCCGATGCTCAAATCCTTCCCGGTGTTCGATCTGGCGAGCGTCGAAGTGCTGCGCGGGCCGCAGGGCACTCTGTTCGGCCGCAACACCCCGGCGGGCGTGATCAAGCTCGATTCGGCCAAGCCAAGCGACGACAAGCCAAGCGGCTATGCGAGCGGATCCTGGGCGACGCATGACACGATCAACGCCGAAGCCGCGCTGAACCTGCCGCTCGGCGGCGGCTGGGCGTTCCGCGCCTCGGGCATCCTCCAGTACCGTGACGACTGGGTGACGAACACCGCGCCGACCGGCGGGGCCGACAAGAAGCTCGAAGGCTATCGTGACATCGCCGGCCGTTTCCAGCTCGGCTATTCGAGCGGCGATTTCAACGCGCTGCTCAACGGCCATGTCCGCGATCTCGACGGCACGCCGCGCGTGTTCCGTGCTGGCCTGATCAAGTCCGGCAGCAATAATTTCACCCCGGGCTTCGACCCGAGTAAAGTGGGGATCGACGGCTATACCAGCCAGTCGCTGACCCAATGGGGCACCAACCTGCGCCTCGACTATCATTTCGAAGGCGTCGGCACGCTTTATTCAGTGACGGCGTTCGAAAAGGCCAAGGTCGAGAGCACGGGCGATATCGACGGCGGCAACACCTATAATTTCCCGACCGGCGCGCTGAACGATGCGCTGTTCCCCAGCAATACAGGCGGCGTGACGCGGCCCGAGGAGTTCAGCCAGGAAATCCGCTTCGCCAGCGAGGATATGAACGGCGTGCGCCTGCTCGGCGGTGCCTATTATTTCCACCAGAAGCTCAATTATTCCGAGTTCGACTATAGCTATCCGCCGACGACGCGCGCCGCCAATCTCGATCAGGACATCGAGCACCGCGACACCAACGAGAATTACGGCGTGTTCGGCTCAATCGAATGGAAGGCGATCGACTGGCTCACGCTACGCGCCGGCATGCGCTATTCGCATGACCATAAGGACGACCGGATCACGGGCTATGGCCCTGGATTCGCTATCAGCGTGCCGAACGTCGGCGGTGTGATCGTGCCGTTGCGCGCCGTTGCAAACGCAAGCGACGTCACCTGGGATGTCAGCGCGACGATCGCGCTTTCCAAGAACATCAATTTCTACGAGCGGATCGCAACCGGCTATCAGGGCCCGGCGATCCAGGATCGCGTGACCTTCGGCAGCGTGCAGAACGTCGCCAAGAAGCAGACTACGATTTCCGGCGAGGCCGGCTTCAAGGGCAGCTTTGCCGGTGGCAAGATCCATTTCGATATCGACGGCTATCTGTGGAGCACCAAGGACCTGCAGATCACCGCGGTCGGCGGCGCGACCAACTCGGCGCATCTCTTCAACACCAATGCGATCGGCTCGGGCGTAGAGGCCGAGTTCGAGGCGCGGCCGATCCCGGAGCTGACCCTGACAGCTGGGGGAAGCTACAACTTCACCAAGATCGACGATGCGAGGATAGCGGTCGGCGTGTGCGGAGCCACGGTCGGCTGCCATGTGCTCAACCCGTTGACGCCGGCAGGCACGGCGCTGATCAACGGCAATCCGCTGCCCCAGGCGCCGAAATGGGTTGCGAACATGACCGCGCGCTACGGCGTGCCGATCGGCGACGGCGAGGCCTATGTCTATACCGACTGGGCATATCGCAGCACGATCAACTATTTCCTCTACGACGCGACCGAGTTCCGGGGCCGGCCGCTGCTCGAGGGCGGGCTGAAGGTCGGATACAAGATGCACAACGGGATCGAGGTCGCTGCGTTCGCGCGCAACATCACCAACCAGATCCGCAGCATCAGCGCGATCGACTTCAACAACCTGACGGGGATGATCAACGAGCCGCGGATCATCGGCGGCGAGGCGAAGTTCAGCTTTTAAGGCGCCGCATCGGTAGCGACGATCTGGCCGCCGCCTCGCAAGGGGCGGCGGCTTTTTCGTCGCTATCGGTGTTTCGGCACTTGCCTGCCACGATTCCGTGCTAACCATCGCTACCGAACTCCTGCCGCACTGGAATTGCCGTATGACTGATCCCTTCACCACCTGGTCGCGGCTGAGCTCGGCATGGTTCGAGATGGCGGAAACGGGCGTGAAGGCATCGCGCATGGTGGAGACGTCGCGGGAGATCGCCACGGCGCGGACGGACATGATCGGCACTGCGATGCGCACGCCGCTGCAGGGCGATTATGCCGAGCTGGGGCGGATGGTACCGGAGAAGATGGTGGCGTTCGGCAAGGCCGCGAGCCTGGTGAGCGACGAATGGCTGTCGATGCAGACCGCGTTTATCGCAGAGGCGCAGGTGGCGACAGCGATGACCTTGCGCGGCCGGCCGCCGACCGCGGCTGAATGGACCACCCAGGCGACGCGGAGCGTGGCGTTCACGACCCGCACGGTCGAACGGCTCGCAGGGCTGGCGGGCCTGGCGCTGGCGCCGATCGACGCCACGGTGAAGGCTAATGCCCGGCGGTTGAAGAGCGCTAAGACCGGCTGAAACGCCACCCTGCGTCTTTCCGGACTGACGACCCGTATCTGCTGCATCGGGGCGCTTGCCCCTGCCATTTGGGTCCGTAGCGGTGCCAGTTCCCGGCATCGGCCCGGGGTGGTAGGGTGAGGCGAGCCGACTCGATCACGAAGACGGCGACCCAGCGGAGGCGACAATATGGCCACCCGATATCCCCAGTACCCGCGCCTCTACCTGCTCATAGCGTTGGGCTCGGCATGGCTGACGGCGCCTCCGGCTCTGGCGCAGGCTGATCCGGCGGCATCGCTCGACCAGCTCTCGCAGGCGGCGACGGGAACCGGACCGGGCGCAGCGCTTGCCCGCCAGCAGATTCGCAGCGGAGACCTGACCGGCGCGGCCGCGACGCTCGAGCGGGTGCTGATCAACCATCCCGATGCCGGCGAGATCCTGCTGCTCCATGCGAGTGTGCTCTGCCGCCTCGATGACCCTGATGGCGCGCGGCTCGAGATCAACGAAGTGCGCGGCCGGTCGATCCCCGGGCCAGCCTGGGCTGAAGCGAATGCGGCCTGCGGGCCGATCGGACGTCCGGGGAGAGGGAACTGATCATGACCAACAGGACAGGCACGCGGGCACGCTTTCTCACCCTCGCCATCGCGGTATCGCTGGCGGGTACGGCGATCGCGGCGGGTCAGCCGCAGATCGTCGGCATCAACGCGGCGGTGTTGAACAATGTGCGGATCCGCAGCGCGGGGGCGCCCCAGGCACATGCCGCGCTGGTGCGGCAACGCGTGGCCCTCAACGACGAGGTCCAGACCGGCGGGCGGAGCCAGCTCCAGGTGCTGCTGCTCGACAAGACGACCTTTACGGTCGGCGCCAATGCGCGGCTGACGATCGATCGCTTCGTCTACGATCCCAATCGCAGCGCGCGCTCGCTCGCTGCCTCGGTAACCAAGGGTGCCTTCCGCTTCATCTCCGGCCGGCCCGATACTGCCGGCAGCACTTCGGTCCGGACCCCGATCGCCTCGATCGGTATTCGCGGGACGATCTTCGAGGGGGTGGTCGGCGAGGACGCGGCGCGGATCGCCGCTGGCGAGCCGGGGGTGGGCCCACGCGTGCGCAGCGACCCCGCGACCGCCTCGCTGATCATCCTGCGCGGCCCCGGCCGCGGGACGCAGGGCAGGGTGCGGCCGGGTGTCATCGATGTCACCGCCGCTGGCCGGACGGTGACGATCGACCGCCCCATGCTCGCCGTCTATGTGCCGGCCGCTGGCAGGGCGCCGATCGGCCCGTTCGTCATTTCGCCGGCGGGGCTCCAGCAGGTCCAGGCGCTGATCTTCCCCGGCGTTGCCCAGGCGATGGCGTTCGAACCGAACAGCCGGACCGGAACCGGTTTCGTGCCGACCGATAGCGGCCGGCGGCCGCCGCGGTATCCGGGGTACCACGCGCCGGGCGGCAATCCGGACGACTATCAGGGTCCGGGTGGCTATCCGGGCCCGGGCGGCTTCCCTGGACCGGGCCGTTTCCCCGACCTGCCGCCAGCCGGGCAGGGCCAGACAGGGCAGGGCCAGACAGGTCAGGGTGGGCCCAACGACCCGCCGGCCGGGCAGGGGGCAAAGGTGCAGGCAGGGGGGCAGGCGCCAACGCCAAACCCAACCCCTACACCTCCGCCTAAATATCCGGGCAAACCCTGACACCGGGCTCGGGGTATTGTGGTCGCTTTAGTGGCCGTCCACCACGGCAGCCGTCCCCTTGGCCGCCACCGGCATCTCCGCCTTCGGCTTTGCAACGCCGGGCGAAGCGGCTTGCGGCCTGGCGAGCGCCGGCTTGATCGTCAGTGAAACCTGTGGTGGCGGGATGCGTGTCGCGCCGGGCAGGCTTTCGAGCTTGAAACTGTCCGCCGGCTTGATGGCGACCGGCACCAGGACCTGGAGCTTCATGCACTGGCTGAAATCGGCGCGCCTGAACTCGCCGCAATTCCACAAGGCCTTGTCATAGCCATGCGCCTTGTCGCGCAGATAGCTGAACGACATGGTCGCGATCTGGCTCGCCTGGAGCGGCAGCGCGCCCGGCGTTTTGGCCTTGTTCGTCCAGCCCATCACCTTGCAATAGAGCCGGTCGCCGCAGGTCCGCGTCGCGAGCAGCGCATAGGCGTCAGGCGGCATCTTCGGATCGAGCGTGAGCAGGAAGCTGTTGGTGTCGGTCGCTAGCGATGCCGAAACCGGCGCGCCCGAAGCTGCGGCCGCTGCCTCTTCGGCAGAGACGGCGGCGAGCGCTTCGCCCGATTTATGTGCGTCCGACCAAAGGGCCATGGCCGGAATCACTGGCTCCTCGGTCGAGACATGGCGGTTGAAGGCTGGCGGCGTGCCCCACCAACCGGTCCAGCGGAAGAACAAATGGGTATGAACCGCCGCGACCTTGTCGAGGCTCGACTGCCAATAGGGCACCACCCAGTCAGTATGATAATGAGTCGAATAGCCGACCGGCTTGTAGACCGCCCCCTCCAGCACCGCGGTGGCGGTGGCGCGCGCGCGGGTCCAGTAAACTGCGGGCCAAACATGGTTGGCAAGCGCGCCGTCGCAGGTGAAGGTGAACTGGCAGCCGGTCGATCGCTCCGATCCCTGGAATACCACGCCGCAGATCGTCTTGGGGAAGGCGGGGTGGCGTGCGCGGTTGATCACCACCTGGGCGACCGCACGCTGACCCTCGGCATCGTCGCCGGCCTCATACAGCACCGCAGCGGCCAGGCAGTCGGTAGCGCGCGCGCGCTGATCGTCGCTGCCGTCGAATTTGAAGGGGCGGGCGGCCGGATTGGGGCCGGTCGAGAAGGGCACGGTCGCGTTGAAGGCGCGGGCGTCGCCCGGGTCGAGGTCCTGAAACGCGACCGGTTCGACCGGCGGAAGCTCGGCCTTGGGTACCACGCGCTGTGGCACCAGTTTTACATGGCGATGCGGGACGACCGGCGGTGCCTGTGTGATGATCAGCACCGGCGCCACAATCGTCACCGCCGCGATCAGCAGCAGTACGAGCGACACACCGAGGCTCGGCTTGTCCGGCGGGATTGGGAGCTCAGTCACAAGCCGTTTCAGCGGTCGGATGAACAATGCGGGGAGGGGATCAAACGATGCTCCTGACGATCGGCGGACGCGCGTGTACCGCAGAATGGCGCGAACGCGAAATGGTTCGCTGCGGGATGAAATGGCTGCCTTGTCCCACCAGCCCGAGTCTCGATTCTAGACATGGGTGAAGCGGCGGGATGGTTTGCGGCCTTCGCGCGCGCGGGCCGAGTCGCGAAGGCGGCCTGTGGGAAGCGAGCGAGGCTGGTGGCGCGCGCTGCGTGCCGGTTTGGCTCTCGTGCTGCTTACGAGTTCATCAGAGATACCGGAAAGGCAGCGCTATCCAGAAAGCCTTCCCCGGCGAAGGCCGGGGTCCAGTTGGGGGGACGTCGCAACTGGGCCCCGGCCTTCGCTGGGGAAGAAGTTGAAGGATAAGGAAGGGAGGGCGGCAGTCCGAGACGAAGCGCAGCGTGCGCTTTCGAACGGGCGAACACCGGTCCCGCCGCTACTTACCCATCAGTCATTATCCCGATGAAATCAGCCGCTTATTTCGGCCAAAACCCGGTCGCTTCGCACAGGTCCCACTGGTCGGCAGCCTTGATTTGGCAGGCCTTGTCATCCTCCGTACAGGCCGCGAACACCGCCGTATAGCGCTTGTAGCAACTCACGGGCGCGCCATCGCCGGGCACGCTCACCGCCGCCGGAACGGGAATCTCCGTGGTTGTCGCGACAGCCGCAATCAGCTTGGGCGCCTTTTCTTCGGCGGAGATCGCGGCGGACGCTTCTCCCGCCCGGTGCCCGAACAGCATCGGCCATACCTGTAGCAACACCAGCATGAAGCTGACGCAAATCATCGCCTTGCGCATTTTGCTTCCCCCGCGATGCCCCCGCATCGCTGAAGGAATATAACCCAACCACATGGTTTGCGCGAGGTTAACTTTGCGCCGAAGCTGCTGAGGGTGCAG
>Ga0307508_10007395_pt1 | contig 10237 bp, 4 predicted proteins | sample 9_EM_MG_FD_203089 | JGI IMG/M metagenome (GOLD analysis project Ga0307508, IMG submission 203089) | Populus trichocarpa ectomycorrhiza microbial communities from riparian zone in the Pacific Northwest, United States - 9_EM | ecosystem: Host-associated > Plants > Roots > Unclassified | place...
AGAATCGGGCAATTAGAATAGAAAATAAAAGGAATAGATGAATTAATATATATAGTAAGAAGTTTTGGTAAAATAGTATATCATGATGTTAATTAAATTTTAGTAGCCATCGTAGTTATTTTATAACATTTTAGTAATTAAAATATATCAATATAACTTATCTATTTATCTATATATCTATCTATATTTACATTATTTACTGAATGATTCAGTTCATTAATAGCATAATTATATCTTGTATTTGTTTTTATCCGAGTAATCTTGTCTTTTACTATAACATTATTAAAAATTAACATCTTTTTAAAATTTTTAAATTTATTACAGAAAATATTAAATCATCGAGCCACATAAACATATTTTTTGTGTTCGTTGTTAATATTATTAAGTATATATATGGCTTTTTATTATCTTGTAGCAAGAAATTAATCTAATATTAATAAAATATTAATATTAAATTAATAAATTAATAAATAAACATCATTTAAATATATTAATTCTAAAAATATTTTATTTCTTATGGTATTTTGAGTACGTTAAGCATGAACTTCCTCGAGATCGGATGTAATGACGTGCTAAATCCTCCTCTGTTTGGCTGTTGTTTACATGCAGGCTCTTGATTCCTTGTATAGCATCTGCTATGTCTAGGTAAATCTCATAGCTATTAGCCTATTACTAGTATAATGCCCGCGTATTGCTGTGGGTAAATCTATAAATTCTATTTAAATATTTTAATTAATTTAAAAAACTTTAGGTGAATGAAATTAAAATGAATCAATATGAATTGTGAAGTTTATTAGTTTAATACGTATTTTGTAGTATCTAATACCATTTGTATATTTTATTTTTGAGTTTAAATATTCATAATATGTATAATTTTTATCAATAAAGGAAGAAAACACTCAAATAATTATTTATCTCATAGAAAATCTAATCTAAAGTGACAATAATTGGAATAATGCTAGACAAACAGTGAAAATGTGCTAACTCAAAAAGGGTGTTTAATTTTAGGTCCGAGGCTGATATTGTCATCGATAACACTGGCTCTACCTGGAGAAGCAGCTTCAGAAGGTATTATTCCAGGTTACATTGCCTTCTACATAATCTGAATTCTGGCTTTAATACAGGGAGCCTTCTCGGCTGTTCTGTCCACTATTACTGGGGGTGCATTGAAAAAGGTTTTAGCTCATTATAGTAGAGAATCTTGAATTTGTATTGCTTGACATTGTGAAGTCTATTTTATTTTCAAAATTAGATTTTCAGCTGTTTTGGATCTGAATCTGTGCTTCGTCATGACGGTAAATGTCTTTATGTGTGCTTTGTCGCAAAACAGAGGAGCTGTTCCTGATTTGAGAATAGAATACTAGGCCTTGAATTCATATTCCAGACTATGTAAGAAGTACATATACTGTCATGTTTTCTCATACAGATAATTCACTATAGATACGTTGCTGCTTTCTTCTGAAGAGGTCGAGATTTTATCTGTTGATTTTGGAAGAGTTTTGTTGTAGGACATTGGTGATGAAGCTCAAGCTTTGAAAGTGAAACACTGGTAAGGCATTTGTAAAAAGACTTGCTACCCTTCTTTAGCTTTTTAAATTCGCGACCCTTTCAAGTACGTAAAATACAGCCTTTACCCAGATGATCTTGTGAGGAAAAGAATGCCTTTTCTTGTCTAGAACTTGTTTTATTAGTTTCCCTTAATCCATGAATAATGATACCAATATACTATCACTTTAAAGGACTGATTCTGCTTCCCAGTAATTGTAATTGTAATTGCATTCTGTCACTCCAGCTGGAAAATCTCTTATGCCTTCAAAAGCTTGCTACAGATGATATCTCTGTCAAAAAGCTTGGTTTCCAGTGCACATAGATCCCTTTCTATGGACGATGGGTCATAATTGATGACTTTCTTAATGGTGTCGTTTTCCGCGAAGTTGAGCCTTCTGAAAGGCCACATCTCCACTTGCGTCTCAATTGGCCAAGCTGAATATGAATATCACTTCAAGCATATCGTGTTGCCTTTTCCTTCTCTTTTGATGAATCTGCATATGGTCCTATCTCAAGAACAGCCAAATTCACTTCAATGTGAGGCTGTGTACCGCATTAGAATTATAAATTATAGATATCATTTACTAATTAGGTTTGGATGACCATAATACTTTTCATGGTGTTTAACTCTTTTTCTTCTTTTTCTTCTTTTTTATTCTACTGGCTATTGTATACAGAATATAAAGCGATAGGCGATAGCTGTTGCGAGTGCCAAGTGTTGTCACAAGTCACACTAGTAGTAAAAGCTTTGCAAGCCCATTGGCTCGAATAAAGTGGTATATTAGAAAAATATTGGCTTTGTTAGAGATTTTTATTTGTCCTGCTTTAGAATTCTATCTGCTAAATGATAATCAAGAAGTGCCAAGAAGTGATTAGCTCCTTTTCTTGAAAATGTTGACCATCATCTCTTGCACAGCATGATTTTCTCTTTTGTCTCAATATGGAGTGTCTACTTGCGAGAACCGTGGATAGTTTATAAACAACATGCTGCATTATTAAAGGCTGCTTGTCCTGCTTTGAACTAAAGTTGGCAGCTAAGGGGTGGCAATAATTTTATATTTTGACGTAATATGCCTGTTTATACCGGTTTGATTGGTAACATCCATTGCTTGCCACCCAATGCAACAGGGGTTTCTCGTTAAGCTTTATCTTGGTCCTCAGTGACTTTTCCATAGAAGGTGGAGGCACCGATTGAGCATGGTCTGCTCCCCAAGATGGTAGAATTTATGGTGGATGAAATCCAGGTAATAGAATGGTCAGTGATGAATTAGACATCAAATGATAAATACTGCTGCTAACCTGCTAAATCTTTGCTGGCTTGTAATATGAACTATATATACACATCATAGCTGAATATAAAAGATGTAATAGCTTATCGAGGCAAACGTGCTGGCAAGAGTTTGAGAAAAGCGATGGGCTATCCTTACAAATAAAGAAGAAAGATAACAGAAGTTGAAGTTTTATAGGACAGAACGAAATTATATCAGTTCTTTTAGTCAGAAACATCATGATGTTGACAAAGGAAGAAAGTCATTTTCTCGAAGTCCTCTTTTCCTGAACCAAGTACACGAAAAGAAAAATGGACCTAGCTACTCAAAGCAAATGACTGTACATTAGGAGTTCGAATTGAGCGTGGAAAGCATTATAAAATTTTGGCGTACCCTTTGTCACCTGTTCTTACTCGAAACTCTTCCTACAAGTCTCTGTTTTCCTGGCCTATCAGTGGAAAAGGAGTGGCTCGCCTTCCAAAATGAGATTGGCTAAAATCTCAGAAAATTTAAAGGCATGGAGAGTAAAATTGGTTGTTTAGATTCAAAGAAGTCTTAATTAGGTTTTACCAATCTCTAAGCAACTTGTTAGAATCTACTGGAAAAATGAACAACCTTCCAAACCTTTTCTTAAAAATAATGGCAAGTACAGTTTTTTTTAATTTATAAAGCTGTAAAGTCGTTTGCATATGATTTAGCGACATTACATCCTTGGAGACATTACTTGTATCCTTGGTCTAGACGGGGTCCGGAACTTCATTTTCACGATGCATAACTAAACTGGTCACTTGCTCTCTCTTGATCTGTCGAAACTGGAAATTCTTGTTTCCTGGTGTGGTAGGTACATTTTCGTACTACTAAAAACTATATATATTTTAATTATTATTCTTTTGTTTATTAGGTCAATTAATATATCTTAGATCAACCCTGTAAAAGTGTCGTTATGGTTAAAAAGTGTGGTAAAAACTTAAATGATCACAGTTTGATAGGTGCTTTTCAACTTCAAACTTCCATCCATCTCCCTTAGTCTTGAAATTGAGACGTTAAATAACCCAGAATCCAGATTTTTCAACAGATAACGTATCCTTTTAAGACACTGTTAGTAAGACTAGTAGGTGTACAAGTTCCACCACATGCCATAGCTGATAGTCCTGGAAGTTTCTCCTTTATATAAGCTTGTGACGATTACATTCCAGGGGCTGAGTTGCCTACAGGATACAAGGAGACAAATGATCCTGTGGCTGTCACGTGACTTGAACACGTGATATGCTTATTGTGTTAATATACTGATGAGGTAACAAAAAAATTCAATTAGTTAAGGAGTCATATTTATATATTAGATAATCAATTAATTTCTTGATTCTATGATTGGTAACTAGCATTTAGTATTTGGTAGGTTAAAGTGGCTGGTACCCAGTGGCGGAGCTAGAATTATTTGTTAGAGGGGGCCAAAATTAATATAATAAGATATAATATTTGTTTCTCTGAATATTCAAACCATGGATAACTTTTAACCCAATGAGACTGAAATTGACGAGGATGTTTTTTACCAGTCAGCAGATATTCAGACATTAAAGGTTGATATGGTCCCAGATTAATGTATGCCCTTTGAATTTTATCTTGTTGATTAACCGAGTATTCCTAAATTTGAGGATGATTACTTGGATTTCTAATTAAATGAGCAATGTCAATTCTGGTAAGAGGTTGCTCACTAATCAACTCAGATTTTTTGTAAATTGAAGCACATTGGGGCTGCTCAACCATAACTTCAACATTACACATTGGAGTTGGTTCACTAGGCTGTGAGTCATAAATATTTTTTTTCAAAAAAAGAATCAATTCTTCTTATTTTGTTCATGGTTCAACCTAAGATCAAAACATATATCGTAAGAAAAAATTGATAATTTTGATGGCTCTGCTAAAAACAAAACATAAAAAAAATCCAAACATAATCAAAACAAACTAATAAAATATATCTAATTAATTAGAAAAAAAATCATTATAACAAGAATTCAAAAACAATTGGTAGAACTAGCAGATCTGAGAAAAAAAGGGAGCAAAAATGGTAGAATTATAAAAAAACCTCATCAAATTATTAACAAATATCTTAAAACAAAATAAAAATAGATTTTAAATTTAAATTATCTTGTTTTGTTTGATAAAAGATAAATTAATTAATGACTTTGTTTTAATTTTTTTACAGAAAAATTTTGCTTGTAATTTATGTTTTTATTTCTCTGTTTGATCGGCTGCAGGATTTATATTAGTATAAATTAAATTCTACTTGGCTTTATTTTTTATTTCACAAAGCAATTTTTTTATATTTTTTTCTGTCCACGTATGCCAATATGCCAAGAGTAAATTGAAAATCAGTAAATTGAAGGCTTGGCTCTGCTCTTTATTTCACAAAGCAATTTCTTTATATTTTTTCTGTCCACGTATGCCAATATGCCAAGAGTAAATTGAAAATCAGTAAATTGAAGGCTTGGCTCTGCTTTTTATTTCACAAAGCAATTTCTTTATATTTTTTTCTTTCCACGTATGCCAATATGCCAAGAGTAAAATCACTGTAATAAAGCCACCTTAATCTCTGGGTAATGAAAAAAAATTAAAATGTTTTAGGGGGGCCCGGCCCCTGCTTGCCCCCCTGCTGGTACCTACAAAAATTTTTTTTTGATAGATTTGAAAATCTCTTATGCTTAAGTAAATATATTTTTACGATAAAAAAATTATATTTTAAAGAGATAGACTTTGAGAATATATACACTAAAAATATTGAGAATAAAGAGATTGTGTATCCCTATCTTTAAAGAATTTATAATATATTTATAACTCATAAATCTTGTTATTTTGTGGAGAAAAAGGGCTGAAATGTCATTTTATCATGATAGTTTTAAAGAGAGATAAATATTTCTTCCACCTAGCTCATTGAAAGGATAAATATTCATTACACATCATTAATGAGGGATAAGTTTTAGGTCATTTTGAAAACTTTTATACACTTAGGAGTGTAGAGAGATGAATGTCATTTTATGTTAAGAATCACAATAAAAAACAAGTGAAATCTTGTGGTCCAATATAAGATTTAAAAAGATCATTAGTTCTATATTCATCTAGGCTCGCTCGAGATGTTGAGCCTATGAATATTGGGTCTGACAACTTATCAGACCCACATGTATTTGGGTTTAATATGTAACTGAACACAAGGATGTTGGGTCTGTAGCTTGTCAAACTCACATGAACATGTGATAAGCTCGTAGTTGAGTTCAGGGATGTTAGGTCTGGTAGCTTGCTAGACTCACATGTACATGTGATCAGCGCGTAGTTGAGTCCAGAAATGTTAGGGTCTAAAAAGATCATCAGTTCTATATCCATCTGGGCTTGGTAAGATATGAAACTCAGGGATATTGGGTTTGATATCTTGTCAGACACATAAATACTTAGACTCAACGTATAACTAAGTTCAAGATAGACTCAATCAAACTCACATGGATTTGAACTCATCGAATAGTCTTAAAATGTTGAGCTATCATAATGTCTTTTATTTTAAACAAGCAAATCTCTCTCTCTCTCTCTCTCACACACACACACATCTGACACATTATATATTCTCTAGTTTGAGTTTATTGGGTCCACTGGTCATGACGTGGCATCCACTCCACTCCCAATGTTTCTTCTCTCTCTCTCCATTCCATTCTTCATCTCCCACTCTTTTTACCCTCTCATGACTCCATTCCTTCCTTTTAATTCTTAAGCGATTGCCTACACACTCGAAAGCTGTCCTTTCCTTCCTCTCTAACCTAATAGCCATAACTTTCCATCTCTACAATATGGCCACAAAACCAGCTGAGGAGGCTTTAGACATGCTAAAATACCAGGTAAAGAAGGCTCTTATATGTGTGTGTGCGTGGACGTCGACCACCTACTCCTAGTACTTTCTTTCATCGTTTCTAGCGTTTTTTGTTTTCGCTTTCTGAGTTCATTTCTCAATTGTTTTTTCAGACATGGTTCTTGAAAGTTTCAATCCACTGTGAAGGATGCAAGAAGAAAGTTAAGAAAGTTCTTCAAAGCATTGATGGTATTATGTTATATGTTCTATTCAAATTAAATACTTGATTCTTTATTTATATTTGATTTGTAAATCATTTCAATATCAACTTATTGTTTGAATGCATCACTTTGCGTATTCTCTTTTATTCTTTGACCAGGTGTTTACAAGACAGATGTTGATTCTCATCGGCATAAGGTTACTGTAACTGGCAACGTGGACGCACAGACTCTTATCAAGAGACTGATGAGATCAGGAAAACACGCTGAGCTTTGGCCTGAAAACTATGAGAATAAGGAGAAAAGGTCTGGAAAATCGAAGAACAATGACAAGCAGAAGAGCCCAAAAGATGTTCAAGAAGTTGGTAATGATGGCCATCATCAGAAGAGTACTCCAGCTGAAAATCCTGAGACGGACGCAAAAACTAGTAGCGGAAATGGTGGTGATGATCAAAACTCAGATGCTGAAAGTGATGATGCTGGTGAAGAAAGTGCTGCTCCTGTCGCTGCGGCCGCCAGTGGTGTTGGCAGTGGTAAAAATAAGAAGAAGAAGAAGAAGAAGAAAAGGCCAAACGGCAATTCTAACAATGGCGCCAATGGTGCTGAATCTGGTGGTGTACCGGCTGATACTGGTTCTTCCGTAGCTGATCTTTACTCAGCTCCTCCTATGCCCTTGATGATTCATAGCCCTCCCCAACCGCCTGTATACCCGTATCCGCCAATGCATTACCCACCTCCTCCAGCTTATGGAATAAATTACAGAACAGCATATCCTAGTGCTAGTGAGTCCTATTATACACATCCCATGCACGATCATATTCACTATTACCAGAATAGGTACCAGCCACCAGCTCCACCCTCCGATCCAATCAATGAGTACGGTGATGATGATAATGAGACCGGATGTTCAGTGATGTGAAATATTTGTGATGTGGGGTATACACATGAAGTTAATTTAAACTAGGTAGCTAATATAATCAAGTATCTTGTGCGGGAAGGTGGGGGGATTAGTTTTGCAACATGCATGTAACATCAATGAGAAGTCAGAGGAAAGCTAGGGAGAAATAAAAAAGGGCTGTTATGGGGTTCAAGCAGTTTAATGTTTTGTCTTCATTTTTTATGTAAGAAAAAAAAATGTTGTCTTTATTTAGCTTGTTCGCTGCTTTTGGTTTATACTTTATATATAGCCTTTTAATGTTTGGTTAATTTTAGGTTTTTGTTCTGTGTGAAGGAGATATTTGGTTATTATCAATATAATCATGCTAGTTACTCGTGGGAAAAGATACAATGATGCTGAGTAGGAGTAGATTGATAACTATACTGAAACAGAAGTGATAAGAAAGTTGAGAAATTTAAGTTGCTAGTGGAACGGTTTTATGATATAATATATATTATTTTTTAAAATATTTTTTTAAATAAAGATATTTTTTGGACTTCAAACTTATAGAGATTCATATTATCTTGTGTTTTATTTTTATCAAATAAATAAAGATTATAAGATTTGAACTCGTGACTGCTTGATCATCAAGACTTTGATACTATTTTTTAATAAACCAATTCAACTCAAAAACTTAAATCTTAGTGAGGTATTAAAATATAATTTATATTATTCTATAATACAGATCTCGGAGCATTTGCTGGAAGTTGCTTCCACACTTTCGACCTTCTACAGGTGGATGTTTTCAAGACAGTTGATATATGAAGATTTGCATTTTCCAAATGGATATTCCTATACGTGCACCGTCTTTTGCTTTCAATGCGTTCGAGGGATACCAGCAGGTTCCCACTTTTAACATGAAAGCTAGCTTGCTTGTATGGTCGGTTTTAGCTTTTTCTCGTCCTTTCTAGATTGCATTCTGGCAATTGGGACCATCAAGTGATCGGCAATTCCTTTTCTCAATCGTCGACAGGATTAGACGTACTTAGAATTTCTAGTTTGTGTGATAAATAATTAACTTGATTGATTACATAGATGATTCCATCACCCTGCAGGTGACCATGCATTCGGGGTAGATGCATTCTCTTAATTATTTAGAGGGTATTTTTTATGTTCCAAAATCTGATTAATTAACAGGTAGAGATTGAAAAGCAGCTTTCACTGTCAACTACTTGAAAATGAAGATGCTTTGCGACAAGAAGAACCTTGAATCCCAAGCATGATCACTTTGGGAACCCATATCCTCCACCTTGACTTCTCCTTTTAATCCATAGTAGAATATCCATGGTGGACTATACTTGCTCCCGTGCATATCGTGAAAGGAAAAGCATATACTATCAGTAGTTAATTACCTATTATTTTCCACTACATGAAAAATATTAGCATATTGATATTCGAGGATCCAGATAACGCTCAATAGTTAAATAACTAGTCATTTAAACCGCGTTGCTGCTACTAGAAAATTATTAAATAGAAACAGAACTACCAACAGAATAAATACAATTGATAAATTACAATTATATTTACTGACAGAAAATAACATCGTCATTTCCCTTGGTATTCACAAACAAGAAATTTCGGTCTGTGAATATCGAGGGAATTATAGGTGGAAATTAAAGAATGAAAAAAAATGAAAATATGACGTGTCAGTATTACAAACAGAATTACCGATAAAATATATATATCGCTAATATTTAAGTTATAACATGCTGGACAACTCCCCTCCCCCATTTCTACTTCTTCTTTTTCTTCCTTTTTTTTTTTTTTTTTTTTTTTTTTTTTTTTTTTTTTTTGTTTAAAACAACGCCCTTCCCCCCTCATTTTGTCATAAATCAAGCTCTCATCATCATAAATTTAACCACCTCAACACTCAGTCTATCAGTATCCTTGTTTTGGTCTAATATTTTTTTTTTAAGATTCATCATATCGAGTAAGCAAAATTATCCATTTTTTTGTTGTAACCCGTTTTGATGTGAAATTGTACCTTAAATTGTTAATTTGAGGTTTTAAAGAAATTTTACCTTGAAGAACCAAAATTATATGCAATTTGATCATTCTTACCCTACATCCATAACAAGACACGAACAAGAAGTATAAATCACAATAAAATTGATCAATCTATCAAAGAATTTGCAAGTTCTATCAAGAACTTAGTACAGAAATCACTTAACCATACAAAGAGAAAGCTAACAATTGGTTTATATATATAGTAGATAGTTGACCCTAATTTTATTTAATTGACCTAAACTTGATAGATAGATAGATAGATATTAACATATTAAAAGCTCAAAATAACTAAAATAATAAAATAAAACATAACTTAAATAACTATTAAATGTCGCATGCTCTATAATAAACTAAAACATAAATAAATAATAGTATAAGTAATTAAAACAAGCTTAAAATTAAATTTTATAATTTATTGATAAAATTGAAG
>Ga0307508_10007396_pt1 | contig 10237 bp, 5 predicted proteins | sample 9_EM_MG_FD_203089 | JGI IMG/M metagenome (GOLD analysis project Ga0307508, IMG submission 203089) | Populus trichocarpa ectomycorrhiza microbial communities from riparian zone in the Pacific Northwest, United States - 9_EM | ecosystem: Host-associated > Plants > Roots > Unclassified | place...
GGTTTGCTCTGGATGGTGGAGTGGCAGTTGGGTTATTTTCTTTTAGTGGTGACGCCATGCAGATGTGTGGATCACCTGTGTTGGATGAAAGGGAGAGGATATCATGCGTGCTTCTAATACATATACAAGAACCTTCCAATATCTTTAAATGCCACGACCTCCAGATGGTATAGCTCGGAAACATTGTTCTTCCTACCCATGACACCGGAGGTGACGCCGCCGCTACGCCGCTCAGGAGGGTCATCACCAGCGCCATTAGCCGAACCATTTCCCGCGTCTCCATTTCGTGGGAGCTTAGAACTTCGTTACCGTGTGAGTCGCCGGTGTCTTGCTCGCGCCGGTATAAGTCATGGCAAGGCCGCGCGCGAAGCTGTGGATACGAAGTGCATACTCCGCCGGCAAGAAAGTGTATATCCGCGGGCAAAAGAGTGGGACAACGAACCTTGGCAACAGACACTGAGGAAGATTAGGTGAACAGGGATATGGAAATCTCATGAGGTCGGAAAGTTCGTCAAACCCTTTATTCCGGTTTTGGGGTTGGTTACTATACTTATGTATTCATCTGGGAACCGTCATAGAGTCAGGAGACTGTGGACACTCTCAATCCTCGGTCAGGCAGTGGCAAAGCGTCAGGTTAACTATCGCTATGGTGATATCATACTGTGGAGAACATGATGGTACATGATATGCGAGCATAAACTATGTATATAGCATTACGACGATATGACTTGTTGTGGTGTATACATCCCTACATATGTAGGCACATACTAAGGATAAGACCGATTACCAACCGATCGCTATCTTTCCACTTTTTTCTAGTGGTCCATCTAGGAAAGAAGATGGTGAGCAATGGGAACACTCCCCGGAGTCCCCCATCGACCCATGAGGACAATAAAAGCAAATGTGAAGACTAGAAATAGTATCACAACGCGCGAAACGGTGTCGCCCGTCATCATCCACGGTAACTACTTAAGCCAATTGTCAACTTTCCGTCAACCACCGTCCACCTCCTTACCAGTCACCCGTCACTGTAAAAGCCATGAAGAATTGCGAAAAGAAACTCTCTTCGAACGCCCCTCGATTCGTGCTTGGATTTTGATCGCCTGTCAAGGCTTAAGGAAAAAGGAAAGAAAAACCCAATCATCACCTTCCACCTTCCCCGTCGTTTATAGTTATGGATTACATACCTCTGTGGAACATATCTCGCAGATACATATGTAGACTCCTCCAAAGGCCCCGGGTTCGGCTCCTGATCGGTGGTCATCGCTTCAAAAAAACAAAAAAAAAACAAGCCTACCTCACTCCCGCATCCATCACTGTAGATAACCTGTTCCAGGGTCTGGGCTGCATTGCCATTGGTTAGAGAAGGCGGGCCGGGGGCGGCGGACTTGTCCTTGCCGTCAACGTGAGCGTCCTCCTTTTACTCTTCCTCAGAATAGTCGGCTGTTTTGGTCTGCTTTGAGATATTCTTCGAATAATTGTGGACAAACCTAAACGTTATGTTAACATAGTTTTCTTTAGAAAATTACCATGGAGTACCAACATCGTATGAACACAGAATTCTTGTATATGAGCTAGAGTCTGATCCCAGTCGATGAAATTCTTGCTGGTCTTGCTGACATGAGCAATGAGATCTTCAGTGTTACACTTATCGATGTAGACCTTCACCCATTTCGGTCAACGGAAGCCTCGCACTGCTCAACCCCGATACGCACCTCTTGAGACTCTTCTTCAAATAAGCCAAGAGATCCATTTCCTCCGTCTCTTACTGATTCTTCGTCGCGACAACCCAGAAATGGCCAAACTAGTGAGTGCGCCATTGGTTCAGGTGCAGACGCCCGAGCTTGCTCGTGTCGCTGTCCACCTTGATCTCTTACTCAGCAGCACCGTCGATCATCTGATCCCAGTCACTCGGGATGACTTCCAACTTCATGATGAATTGACCGCTGCCGCGAGCAACAACCTGTTGTAGGCATCGGAGTCCCTTCTGAAGATGTTTTCGGACTCGCTGAAGTGCTTCCTCTTCTTGAGGGGACTGCCAGCAACTTAGTGGCAGGTGGTCCAGTCGCGGAGATTTCGGCATCCATGAGGTCGTCTGGGAGTGTCAATGTTTTAAGGAAGCGCTCTTGCGGAGGAATTGCTTACAATTTGAGAGGCCTCTCTGCTGTTACGGGTCCGATCGGCTACAAGGTTCTCCGCATTAGCATGTTCATCCCTCCCCCGGAAAGAGCCGGTCCTAAATTGTCAGTATCTTGCTAAGTCACTCTTTCGGAGGGAATAGATTCAATCGGCATAGCATGGCCATGTGTAATTTGACTATACCTTTTTGTAAGTATCCAAAGCACGCTGAGGGAGTGGCGGTAAATATATTGACGTGTGACCGACCTCCACGAGAGAGAGAGGAGCGGGTACTTACTACTAATAATGTCGCTTGTTCCGTGGTCGGAATAGGGGAAATGAAATAAATGCCACCGTGGGCTGAAACGAGGAGATGTGGTGGATGGAAGAGGAGCAGGAGGCAAAGGAACAGAACGTAGAGTCGGAAGGCTGTAGTTTCTTTCACATTAACTATATAAGTACCTGCCTTGCAGGTACCACCGGAACATCGCTTGAAAGCCGGCAGTCCCGGGTATCAGTGGGCTGTCATTTGTGGACGACATTGGGTGGTGGGCGGATGGCAAGGACGACGAGGCGGTGACTGCTAAGCTGTCCAAGGCAGCCGTAGCATCCATCGACTGGGCAGCCAACAAGGAGTGGGATTCGACCACGGAAAGACGGAGGCGGCGATCTTCAGCCGACGAAGGAAGGCAGACTCGGACGCAGCAGTCACAGTCGGCAGCAACGCTATCCCATTCAACAAAGAGGCAACACGGTGGCTTGGGATTTGGCTGGATTCGCAGCTCACGCTAAAAGACCACCACGTCAGAAGGATGAAGGAAGGGAGGAACGCGCTCACCCGACTGCGACGACCGGCAGGGCAGTTGGGCCTTTCCCCGGCGAATTGCCGGAAGGCCATGGCGGCCTGTATCCAGTCCGCCGCCATGTTCGGAGCGGAGCTATGGTGGAAGGGAGACCAGACAGCAGGCACGATAGGCCGCGCAAACGAGTTACAGCTGCTAGTCAACCAGCAAGCACGCGCGACCACGGGGTGCTTCCGGACCATCAATCTGGGAGCCCTCTCGATGGAATCTGGACTCCGGGCAGCGACGATGCAGCTGGAGAACAGGCAGCGGCGGTTCGGGCTACGGCTGCTGAGCCTGCCACAGGGAGACCAGGCGCGAGACGTTGTTGGCGTCCCAACGGAGATTGGGCGGAGGCTCACGAATGCCCTCGCCTACGCCGGAAGGACGGAGAGCACAATTCCGCTTGAGGAGCCGGAAACGCTGGGCGCGGAGTTGCTGCAAGAGGAGGAAGCCTCGGCCAAGGCTGAGGCGGAGAGAGACCGACCCGGGCTCACTATGTTTACGGACGGGTCGCGGCTGGACGATGCGGCTGCCGGGTATGCAGTGGTATGGAAGAGGGGCCTGACCTGGGCGGGCATCAAAACGCACATGGGCTATAACCAAGAGACCTATGACGCAGAATGCGCCGCCCTCGTAAGGGCGCTAGAATCGGCCTCGGGAAGACAGACTACGCCGGAGCGAGTCACAATCTTCACTGACGCCCAAGCCGCCATCAGAAGGATGGCCTCGAAGGAGCCTGGCCCCGGCCAGCAGTACACTCTCCAGGCAAGGAAGCACATCGCTGCACTGCAGCGGGCCAGGCCAGGCATCATCATTGAGATCAGATGGTGTCCGGCGCACAAAGGGGTGGAGGGTAATGAGAAGGCGGACGAGTGGGCAAAAGTCGCGGCGGAGGAGCCAGGCACCCATGGGCTGGAATGGCTGAACTACTTGGGCCGGACGGAGGTTCGCCCTATGCCTCTCCCGCGACCCCTCGCAAATCTCAAGCGGGAGATTTCGGAGAAAAAGTGGGTGGAAGCGCGACGATGGGCTGGCGACCGGGCCTCCAAGAAGAAATACAAAATGCCGGCAAGCCAAGCCGGACAGCGCGGTCGCTGAGAGCACCAAGAGGCTTGCCTCGAGGTACTACCAGCCGAAGACGGGGCACGCCCGCACCGGACAGTACCTGCACTGGGCTAAGGTTCGCGCCACCGCCAAGTGCTGGTGGTGCCAGTGCCCCTCGCAAACGAGAGACCACCTCTTTAAAGGGTGTCCGAAGTGGAAGGGGGAGCAGAAGATTTTGTGGGCGGAGGTTAGGAAGGAGACAGGGCGGTGGAAGAGCCGGTGGAGGATCCGGGACCTGCTCGGCGACCGGAGATGCAGCCAGGCAGTGCTAGACTTCCTTGCTTCCACGGACGTGGGGAAGACTGTGCTGGCGGTGGGAGAAGAAGGTGGCGCGGGAAGTGAGGCGTCTGAATGTGAGCTCTGGGAGAGGAGGGAGCGGGAAGAATGAAGGGAGGCGGAGGCGGCGGCGCTGGGGGCCGCGGACGAGCTGGGGGGCCGGGGTGGAGCCGCCATTGTTCCTACCCACCCCATCGTTCATGGCATCGGCAGAAGAGGAGTAGAGGGGAGACGGGTGCACTTTTCCTTCGTTTTTCCTTTGTTACTTCCTTTGTAGTTCCCTTGGCTCGCTTTATATCTTCGTGGGAAAGGCCTGGGCGGAGGGCAAAGGGGAACTTGCAACGTGCCGCCACCGTGCGGACAGCGGACAGGAAAATGGGCAAAATATACGCCGCCATGATCTATTAGGTCGCATGCGAGTATGAATAAACAAAAAAAAAATTCGTTTGAAAGCCGTTTGCGGAATAGCGCCACATAGATGCCCTCCCCGAGCACCTAAGCGCTTAATTCATTCGCCCATTCGCATCATACATATTCTGCCTAGCCTTTCGATACACAATCCTCCGTCTTTTGTGGCTATTCCCAAACTGGACGGTGCGTGTCAACATCCTTCCGTGGCCCTATGTAAACACCAATTTCCTCGTACAAACTGGATGGTGTGACATCACATTCAGTCCAGCACGGGAACACATAAAACAAATTCTATTGTTATCACCTCGCTCTAAGCTCTCACTTCTTCCTCTCCCGCTCTGGTACAATCCCCTTCCTCTCACCTGTGATCTCCCATTCCAGTTTTTCCCCATGCACGCCCAGCTCCAGCAGCGTCTTCCTCTCGACTAAACTCAAGGCGCTCCCATCCTTTCCATACGTAAACGGCCGCTTCAACCCTACCCTTGGATTCGTGATGACCCTTGGCGTCCTTAAGAAATTCCTGCTGGCCGAGTGGAGCATGAACGGATGCATCAGGACGACATCGCCAGCTTTGCCGGTGACCTCTACGAACTCCTTGCAAGTATGTGCCTGTTCAATGAACCACCTGCCACCGCCGAACGCGGGCTGGACGCCTTCTGGGTGGTCCCGGAGGTACCTCGCGATGACACCAATGCTCTCGGGCGCAATCATAGTCCCTCCTGCGCCTTCAACAATATCCGAAAACAGTGGGACCACGAGCAGTCCCTGTTCGCGGGAGTCGAGGAAGTGGACGAAGAAGTCACCATCGACATGCCAATCCCACAGTTTGCGTCCGTCGTTGGTGCCCGTGGTCGGTGCAGTGCCGGGAACGCCAAGGTTGACGATGAACGCGTCGCTCCATGCACCCGTGGTGTCGTCGATCCGGTCCTCGCCGCCTAGGAGCTCGCAGATGGCGCCCCACGCTGCCGGCGCAAACGTGGAGGCGTGCTCGCGCGCAATTGCGGGGAGGTGGATCCGTTCCTTGGACCACGTGCTGCGGTCTTCGGCGGAGTACCCGAGCCGTGGCCATAGCATCGATAGCCACGGCCCCGCTTTGGCGGGGTCGAAGACGCCCGGGAGGTGTACGTAGCCGTGCGCGAGGAAGAAGTCAACCTGCTCCGGTGACAGGTGTTTATATTCGTACAATCGGGCTGCAGGAGGTCGTGGTAGCGAGTGTGCTGCCGGCCGCGTGAATTTTGGTGGGATTGGTGGGGGCTGTGGGCGGGGTGGGAGGGGCGGCGGTCCAGGGCGGGTAGACATGCGCGGTGGAACTGGCGGTGGCATCTTTCTTTTTCCGTCTGCACACTCTGGTTCGGTTTTCCTTGGAGTAGGAAAGCGAGAGAACAGAGAATGGAGAAGGATGAGAGAGGGAAATAGCAGTTATACCTATCGCCATTCCAAGACAGAACAACGCATCACGGTATGTACGCTACATTGGATTGACAACCGAGCCGCAGATCACTTTAGCGGGGCGCACATTTTCCCTATGTAGAGCCAGCCGGAACGTTGTATGTATGTAGGCCCCGTAGAAGAGGCATTTCGTGTGATGGATTTAGCCGAGTCTGACGTCGCGAGTCCGACATACAAATTCTACATACCATCTGAATCCTGTCATCGAATCTCGAACATGTCCCCGTCACGCCGTTATAAAATCTACACGCAGAAAAATACTGACTCGTCATCTATTGACACGCTACGATTTTATTGGCTTGCTTCCGTTTCATTAACTTGTCAATACAAAATCACAAGCTTGTTGATGTGATTTTCACTCGTTACCTTTTTTGATTCCCATTGCCACTCGTTTCCCCACTGGTTATAACGAATGATGCTTAGGAGAGAAAGGAGGAAATATGGGAATCAAGGAAATATAGTCTCGCAGTTCCTCGTGAATTTCTCCATCACCTCACAACCGTGCCATAGTCTAGATAGGCTAAATGCGAGTATGATTAAACAAAAAAAAACCGTATGCTTATTGTGGCGTTCCGGCGGTGTGGCACCGCTGATATTAAAACCTTTAGTCTATCTACCCATGATACCTAAGTAGTTTGGTGGACGAAATCTGCATCTGCTAAACCACTTTTGTACCCGCCATAGTTCGAGTTATTTGCAGACCTTCCCACTGCTCCCAGATACATAACTTATGTACTTGGAGGATATGTAGGCAAATTATATCCTTGCCGTTGCTGTGGCAATGGGGACTATCCTGTACACTATAAGTTACTTGCGAATCGTAGCTTCCTCCGGGTAACTTGGCACCTTAACGTCACTCGTACGGTAACACCCGAAGGTTGACAGCTTGACAGCCGCACTGCGAACTCTTTCACACCGCTGTCAGCCACTGACTTGCCCACCCAGCACACCATGCCGCTCCACCGGCCCACATCGATAGTCCTCCGGGCCGTTCGAACTACCCCAATCCGTCCCATCAATGCGACCCCGCATCGTACTATCTTCAAAGCCCGTGCCCTCAATTCTCCTGTCAACCGACTGCGCAACGGAATATACGGCACGGTATTACTAGGACTTCTCGGATTCGGGTAGGCGCGCTCCCCGTAGCGGAGGGTATGGCTGATTGATGGGTGTGGCAGCTATGTAGAGGCATCCGACACCCGCTCCTCCATCCACATCTACACGATCCCGCCTCTGCTGCGGTATATTTTCAGCGGCGACGACGTCTCGCGTCCCGGTCCCGAAGCCGCCCACGTCTTTGGTCTCCGGGCACTAAACTTTGCATACAACCTCGGAGTCCCTCTGCACGAGCGCGGCACACCTGACTACCTCTCCGACCTGCGCAGTACTTTGTGGGGCTTCGACGTGAACACACCCCTCGGGATCTCTGCCGGCCTCGATAAGCACGCGGAATGCATCGACGCGCTCTTCGCGCTCTCTCCGGCGATCAGCTTCATCGAAGTGGGCTGTGTGACGCCCCGGCCACAGGATGGCAACCCTCGCCCGCGCCTCTTCCGTCTCCCCACCTCCGGCAGCTTTATCAACCGCTACGGCTTCAACAGTGTTGGCGCCGACGCTGTCGCCCGACGTCTTCGTGACCGTGTCCGCCGCTACGCCGCTGCCAACGGAACTACCGAGGCCGAGGTCCTAGCCGACGCTTCTCTCCCAGCTTCTCTCCACCGCGGCCGCGTCCTCGCCGTTCAGATTGGGAAGAACAAGACGACCCCGGAAACCGACATCGCCGCCGTTAAGCGCGACTACGTCGAATGCGTTCAGAAGCTCGGACCCTACGCCGACGTGGTCGTAGTGAACGTCTCATCTCCGAACACACCCGGCCTCCGAACGCTGCAGGCCGCAAAGCCACTCACGGAGCTCCTCTCCGCCGTTGTCACTGCCGCCTCCCAAGTCACGCTCCGAGCCCGCAAGCCGCAGGTAGTCGTCAAGGTCTCGCCGGACTCGGACTCACCGAACCAAATCAACGACATCTGCGCTGCTATTCGCAACGCGGGCATCGCCGGCGTGATAGTCGCCAATACCACGACCACGCGTCCGTCGAGCCTCACGGCGTCCCCACAGACCTCTGAGGAGGAGAAGCGAATCTCTGCACTTGAAGCCGGCGGCCTCAGTGGACCCGCCCTATTACCGAAGACTTTAAACCTCGTCGGAGAGTATCGACGTCGCCTCGGTAGGGACATCGAGATCGTTGCTAGCGGTGGTGTCAATAATGGAAAGGACGCTATGAGATGCGTCCAGATGGGCGCCAACGCGGTCATGGGTTACACCGGCATGGTTTACGGCGGCGTTGGCTGGTTCGGCAAGGTCGCGAGGGAACTGGCACTGGAGGCGGAGAATGTTAGGGCCGCTAGACAGTGAAAGGCTGTTACTCTGGAAGGGTAGAAAGTTTGCATAGATGATGGTGGGGAGCCATTTTTACAATCACTATGGCAGTGTGTTCCCGTTCAATATGAACAACTTATACCAGCGCGGAGAGGTGCTAGTCCGGAAGATTCGGAAGTAAACATGTAGGGAAGTTGTGAAGTAGGACTATGGAGAGCCGCTGATGCGGTGTTTGTGCAGATAGTGTGTTGGTACTTGTTAGTTATCGACAAAGCGCGACTTTCGGACGAGGAAAGTTGAGTAAATACCTACAGCGGTCGAGATTGAGGGCCTGTTCGGTTGCCCACCTGCATTTTCAAACCTTCGGTTTCTGCGAGTTGACGGTTGCCAAAGCTGCAGGTGCAAACTCTCATCTTCCGTGACCACCCGTTCGGCAACCCAGATATTCAACAGTACGCCACACTTATGTATCATCAAGGTTTGCTAGTGCCTGAGAGACTTTCCGGAAAACCATAACTGGCTTTTTTCAGCGACGATGTGGCCCGTCCCGTGGATCCACAGATCCACTCACTCAGCAGACGACTCTTTCTCTATCCACAAACTCGGCTGGCTGCACAGCGGACGACTCCTCCTATTCTCAGACTCAGCGACTCCTCCTATCCGCAGTCCCAGCAAGTGACTAGGCGATTCAAGGTCTTCTAGTCAACATTACGCGGATTCCGATCGACATCACGGAAGACTCTGCGTAGCTACTGAAGTTCCGTTTTCGGTACACCAATCGCACAGCGCCAAAAATGTTTCCCGTGGCATACGTAGGACATCGATAGTGCGCCGGCTATTCGTGCTCTCCAGAAGATGGTCGACATATTTTTCCCCACTCATCTCCGATGTGTGGTAGGGTGTTTTGTCGTGCAGGATGCTCTGGTATTGGGCGATTAGAGCACCAACGGCAAGCAGCCTTGCTGGGCTAAGGAACGGCGGAGGGTGGGAGTTGGACATCGTAGGCGTGATGGTGGGGTTGACTGGGGGGCCACGCTGGTATGTACTGGTGGTTGTTAGTAGAGTTTATTTGTATACTGTGGCTCAGTGGAAATATGCAGTTTCTCAAATCGCTAACTCCAGGAGGTTTGCCGAACGGTGACCCCTCGCCGAGAAACTGAAGGTTTCAAGCTGCATTTCAATTTTGTGTGGTAGATTCAAAATGCAGGTGGGCAACCGAACAGGCCCTGAGTTGCGGGAAACAAGGATATGAAGGAAAGACCTCCGGGAACCAGTAGATACATACATACATACCACTGAAGTATATTGCTGACCTTACACACAGTGAGGAAAACCACCTATGTGCCCTGCATAGGACAGCGTCCCTGGTTATTCCTTATATGGATCTGGCGGCGGAGGCGGCGCGGCGAGGAGGGAACTCTTGGCGGCGTTGACATGTTCTGCACTCTGTTGAATTGGGTTTCGTTGACATGTTCTGCACTCTGTTGGATTGGGTTTCTTTGACATGTTCTGGACTCCGGCGGGAAAGGAAGTTTATGTTGCGGGGGTCGAGACATTATGCCGACATCGCCATCTAGGCCAGGTGGCCGCTGCTGTATATAACGTCTCTCATTTCCGCCCTCATAGATAGACAAGTCCTCAGTCTTCAAGCAATCGCA
>Ga0307508_10007397_pt1 | contig 10235 bp, 10 predicted proteins | sample 9_EM_MG_FD_203089 | JGI IMG/M metagenome (GOLD analysis project Ga0307508, IMG submission 203089) | Populus trichocarpa ectomycorrhiza microbial communities from riparian zone in the Pacific Northwest, United States - 9_EM | ecosystem: Host-associated > Plants > Roots > Unclassified | place...
TGCCCTTAGGGCTTGTGGTGTGTAGTCACAGGGTGACACTAGCGGCTAGCGCTGGCGGCGGCGGACTTCCCTTAAGAAGCCGCCACCCCGCCTTGTAAGAAGACCATGCTTCTTGTTACCCCTCATTATACCAAGTCGAGCTGCACCTGCAACCTGGTCGTCCATTAAAGCAAGGATTGGAGATATGACAATTATAGTGCCTGGGCATGCCAATAGGGCCAGAAGGAAGTACATTGTCTTTCCAGAACCTGTTGCAGTTACTAGATGTGTATCGCGACCACAAAGAATCTCTACAGCTGCAGCCACCTGCCACTCACGTAGTTGTACTTCGATTTGGTTGTGATTGTCAGGGGATGTGTCGTTATTCTTGAGAACTGCAGGCCGAATGGATTCCCAAGCCGCCAAGGTCAAATCATCCGGTAATGCCATCGCAACAGTACGTAGCCTGCCCATATCCTTCACTTGGGCATCACGCAAGCAACCATCAAGGTAACCAGAGTTGGCCATATCTTCATCTTCATCTCCGTTGTGAGGCGGTGAGGGCACCAATGGTACCAGCGGTGGACTTGTCTGGCGATTGGGTACCCACTCTGCATCAGAGGAACCTGCAGGCAAATTTGTCCACATCAAGCAGTAATCCCGTATTATTTGGCAGGCATCACTGCGCAAGGAGTGACTATCATGCGAGCCGTTATCGATATCCATTTGTCAGTGTGGGTCGTTATGGTATGTAGTGGCGTTAAGGTACGATGCGTTGGTGTCGTGGGGTCGTTATATGGTTACAAAAAAGCTGTGTCACATCTGACATTTCATAGTGAAGAGCCCCAAAGGAACAGCACCCAACGTTTCAGCAGTATTGGGTAGACCACGAGCCAAGTATCACTAGTAGAGCAAGAAAGAAGTAACACTGCCGCATGAATGATGACGACGAGTCGTCCAGGGGTTTCAGAAAGCAGACTGGAAAGCCTAGGAAGTTCAAGAATCTAGCCAGGCGATAAGGCGTAGCCATCATCACCAGTGGCCACCGGACACCGGATGTCAACGAGCACATCAACCGTAGCTACCGGACACCGGATGTTAACAAGCGCATCAACCATAGGATCAACCGTTGCTACCGGACACCGGATGTCGACGAGTGCATCAACCGTAGGATCAACCGTAGCTACCGGACACCAGACGTCGACGAGTGCATCAACCGTAGCTACCTGACACCAGATGTCGACGAGTGCATCAACCGTAGCATCAGCCGTAGCTACCAGACTCCGGACGTTGATAAGTGCATCAACCGAAGCGTCAACCGTAGCTACTGGACACCGGACATCGACAAGTGCATCAACCATAGCATCAACCGTAGCTACCGGACGCCGGACTTCGACAAGTGCATCAACGGTAGCTACCGGACAACGGATATCGATAAGCGCATCAACCGTAGCATCAACCGTAGCTACCGGGCACCGGATGTCGACAAGTGCATCAACCATAGCATCAACCGTAGTTACCGGAAACTGGACGTCGACAAGTGCATCAACAGTAGCATCAACCGTAGCTACCGGACACGGGACGTCGACAAGTGCATCAACCTTAGCTACTGAACACCGGATATCGACAAGCCCATCAACCGTAGCATCAACCGTATCTACCGGACAACAGATGTCGACAAGTGCATCAATCGTAGCTACAAGACACCGGATGTTGACCAGTGCATCAACCGTAGCATCAACCGTAGCTACCGGACACCGGAATTCCACTAGTGGATCAACCGTAGCATCAACCATAGCTACCGGACACCGGACGTCGACAAGTGCATGAACCGTAGCTACCGGACAGTGGATGACGACAAGCGCATCAACTGTGGCATCAGCCGTAGCTACCGGACATCGGATGTCGACAAGGGCATCAAGCGTAGCATCAACCGTAGCGACCGGACACCGGACGTCGACAAGTGCATCAACCGTAGCATCAACCGTAGCTACCGGACGCCGGACTTCGACAAGTGCATCAACCGTAGCTACCGGACACCGGATATCGACACCGTAGCATCAACCGTAGCTACCGGACACCGGACGTCGATGAGTGTATCAACCGTAGCTACCAGACACTGGATGTCGACGAGTGCATCAACCGTAGCATCAGCCGTAGCTACCAGACTCCGGACGTTGATAAGTGCATCAACCGAAGCGTCAACCGTAGCTACTGGACACCGGACATTGACAAGTGCATCAACCGTAGCTACTGGACACTGGATATCGACACCGTAGCATCAACCGTAGCGACTGGACAGCGGACGTCGATGAGTGCATCAACCGTAGCTACCGGACACCGGATGTCGACGAGTACATCAACCGTAGCATCAACCATAGCTACCGGACACTGGACGTCGAGGAGTGCATCAACCGTAGCATCAACCGTAGCTACCGTACACCGGACGTTGACGAGTGCATCAACCGTAGCTACTGGATACCGGATATCGACAAGCGCATCAACCGTAGCATCTTGAACCGTAGCTACTGGACACCGGACGTCGACGAGTGCATCAACCGTAGCTACCGGACACCGGATGTTGACAAGCACATCAATCGTAGCTACTGGACACCGGATGTCGATGAGTGCTTCAACCATGGCTACCGGACACCGGATGTCAGCAAGTGTATCAACCGTAGCATCAACCGTAACTACCGGACACCGGACGTCAACGAGTGAATCAACCGTAGCTACCGGACACCGGATATCGGCGAGTGCATCAACTGTAGCTACCGGACACCGGATATTGATGAGTGCATCAACCGTAGCATCGACCATAGCTACCAGACACCAGATATCGACAAGTGCATCAACCGTAGCATCAGCCGTAGCTACCGGACACTGGATATCGACAAGCGCATCAACCGTAGCATGAACCGTAGCTACCGGACACCTGATATCGACAAGTGCATCAACCGTAGCATCAACCGTAGCTACTGGACACCGGACGTCTACGAGTGCATCAACCATAGCTACCGGACACCGGATGTCGACAAGCGCATCAATCGTAGCATCAACCGTAGCTACCTGACACCGGTCGTTGACAGGTGCATCAACTGTCGCTAGTACCGGACACCAGATGTCGACGAGTGCATCAACCGTAATCAACCGTAGCTACCGGACACAGGACGTCGACGAGTGTATTAACCTTAGCATCAACCGTACCTACCGCACACCGGACGTCAACGAGTGCATCAACCGTAGCTACCGGACACCGGATATCGACGAGTGCATCAACCGTAGCCACCAGACACTGGATATTGATGAGTGCATCAACCGTAGCATCGACCACAGCTACCAGACACCAGATATCGACAAGTGCATCAACCGTAGCATCAACCGTAGCTACCGGACACCGGATATTGACAAGCGCATCAACCGTAGCATGAACCGTTGCTACCGGACACTGGATATCGACACGTTCATCAACCTTAGCATCAACCGTAGCTACCGGACACCGGATATCGACAAGCACATCAACCGTAGCATCAAACGTAGCTACCGGACACCGGATGTCGACAAGCGCATCAACTGTAGCTACCGGACACCGGATATCGACAAGTGCATCAACCGTAGCATCAACCGTAGCTACCGGACACCAGATATCGACAAGCGCATCAACCGTAGCATCAACCGTAGCTACTGGACACCGCATATCGACAAGCGCATCAACTGTAGCTTCAACTATAGCTACCGGACACCGGATGTCGACAAGCAAATCAACCGTAGCATCAACCGTAGCTGCCGGACACCACATATCGACGAGCACATCAACCGTAGCCACCGGACACCGGATGTCGACGAGTACATCAACCGTAGCTACTGGACACCGGATGTCGATGAGTGCATCAACCGTAGCATCAACCGTAGCTACCGGATACCGGACGGCAGCGAGCCCATCAACCGTAGCTACCGGACACCCGACGTTGACGAGTGCATCAACCGTAGCTACCGGACAGTGGATATCGACAGCTGCATCAACCGTAGCATCAAACGTAGCTACCGGACACCGGACATCGGCGAGCCCATCAACCGTAGCTACCGGACACCGGACGTTGACGAGTGCATCAACCGTATCTACCGGACACTTGATATCAATGAGTGCATCAACCGTAGCATCAACCGTAGCTAACGGACATCAGATGTCAACACGCGCATCAACCGTAGCATCAACCGTAGCTGCCGGAAACCGGATATCGACGAGTGCATCAACCGTAGCATCAAGCGTAGCTACCGAACACCGGATGTTGACGAGTGCATCAACCGTAGCATCAACCGTTGCTACTGGACACCGGACGTCGGCGAGCCCATCAACCGTAGCTACCGGACACCAGACGTCGACTAGTGCATCCACCGTAGCTACCGGTCATCGGATGTCGACGAGTGCATCAACCGTAGCATCAACCGTAGGTCCTGGACACCGGATGTCGGCAAGCCCATCAGCCATAGCTACCGGACACCAGATGTTGTTGAGCGGGCTTGCAACAACCACTAGACGCCGGACGTTGCCGAGTGGCCTGACAGTAGCTACTGGGTGGCTGAGTTCATCGAGCGCTCCCAGTAACCACTGCGTGCCTGACGTCGTGAGTGCGCGGCATAGGCATATGTTGTGGAGCGCAACTGTGAAAGAAAAATATTGACGTGCTTCAAGAAACCTGCCTTTGTTTGATTACTCTCCTCCGAGATTGACCGCTCGAACCAGTATCATTGAAAGGCTAGCTACCACATTCGTCGTTGCCATTGCCATCCACATCCTTTTCCAAACTATCATTCCTTTGAACGGCCACTTCAGTGTTCCACTCGTTGACAGCTCGCTCCAACTCCTCGCTCCATCTGTCCTGGTCCATATCAGGTCCATAGGGAGCTACCGGCCTTCTCTGCCTTGAAGCAAGAATGGCCCCTTCGACACCACCGTACATGACCTTCTCACTCCCAATGTCGAACATATCCACCGTCTCCCTCACCTCAACTTTTGCACCATCTGGGCTGACAGAGCACCTTCCCGGCTGCGGCGTAAGGGTCTTTTCTTGGAGTAGTGTATTCATCACCAGAAGAATGTCGTTACTCAGCTTTGGGCAAGTATGATGTATTCCACCAGTTGTGATATCGGCACTCTTGAACACTGAATACTTCATCTTCCTAAATGGGACTACATTAGGAGAGACAACCTCCCTGTGAAACCTCTCGCTCTGCCAGGTGTCGCGTGGGTTGTAGCTATCGGAAATATCTCGATTGACGTGCTCAAGACACTTGTCGATACCAGTGAATCGTCGCCCAGTGCAGATTACGTTGTTGCGAATTTCGATATAGTGATGCTCTGCCGTCCAGACATACTTCAGATCGAATGCACGTTCCCGAAGAAGCTGAGCATACTTTGACTTTCCGCAGCCATGAAAGCACAGCAACATTAGCTTAATGTCCACCTCGAGCCTTCCCACCCTGCCACCACGCATCGACTGTTGGAAGTCCACTGCCACCAATGCTTGCTTCATGAAGAGTATCGTGTTCTCAAGGACCTTGTCCCTTTCTGCCAATGTGCGTTCACGTACGAAAGCTAATATTCTGGATTCTTTGGTGAAATTGACCTCCTCTTGGTTTCTGTCGGCCTTTCTCTTCGCTAGAATCCTTTCGTGCTGGACTTCATACTCTGCCAAAGCCTTCTCCGAAGCCATTTTGTGGTGCCAGGCAACTTTACCGAACCTGAAGTAATAGTCGATCACACTGTTTACCAGGGTCCGCCAATTGTTGGCCTTCACCCACCTCTTCAAGTCTGCCACAGAATTTATCCCCGTCCCTGCAAGCAACGATGCTCGACTCATTAAAGCTGCGGCCACATACCCTCTCAGGACGTGATCAATGAGCCGATATGATGCCTGGAAGTCGGAGGCCGTTTCTTTGGCTCTGGATCTGCCCAGAATCGCCGCGAATCTAGATAAGCAGCCAGGATCGCGGCCTCCAGTAGTATGGCCCCAATTGCATCTCATCACGGCATTGACCATAGCCATTGAAGAATGTAGGAATCCCGGTTTGCCAACAGCGAAAGGGAATCGATCTGTATCAGCCTCCCGTACCCTCATTTCCTTCAGAGCTGTCAGATTCTTGAGAGTGAGCTGGTCACCGTAACAGAATAACACTCTGTTCTCGTCTGTCAACTGACTCGGTGATGTTCCTGCATATTCAAGTAGTGTCTCCACTACAATTGCCGTTCCATCAATGGTCGTCTCGTCAATAGGCATTGTCGGACATGTATGGAATTGCCGGTTATACCGATCCAGCTGGAGGCAGCCCAGCTTTGGCGAGTCCCACTTGATACTCCTTCCCCCGAGTTGATAATCCTTCAGGGCTTCCCCACACAGCATAGACAATAGTTCGACAACCAACTCCCCTGCAATCTTTTGAGTATGTGCCTTCAATGCTTCCAGCTCGAGAAAATCCGCCGCAGTTATGTTCAATGACGAATAGTTGATGTCGTGGAATAGCAGATCTCGAGGAAGGCCCATACCCTTCTTGGTACAGGCTGCCATCACATTGGTGTATGTATCAACCTCCTTCTCCGAAGCACCTGCGGGTGGTGGGAGAAGGTATAAGGGAAGTCCCAAGGCAGAAGTATTCTGTTGGATCTTGGACCCTTGGTTGAGAACAGTCTCCTCGGCCTTATGGTCGAACCTCACCAGGTTGTCCCAGCATACTGCCATCGGGCAGACCTGGAATTCGTTTGCGAGAGCCATTCGATCCGAAGATGCGTTCTCTTTCAGCCAATACGCTGATGTATCGTATGCATTACAAAGTCCGCATGCTGCGAGAAAGGTATGCAGTCTCTTCAGCACCTTCATAGCACGCATGAATATACCCATTTGACCGGTTATACCATTGTTGCGTTGTGACCTAGAGGCCATAATGATCGACATGGCCATAATAGACATCATTCCCTTAGGTCTTGGCTTACGTTTCTGCCTATGTGAAATGTGTTCCGTTTGCTCGCTAATATCGTCTTCTGCAACCTGATCGTTTTCCGAGTCGGACACCACCATATCAGGTTGGATTCCACCTTTTCTGTGATCTAGAGCTTCCTCCATCTCTTCCTCAAGTTCTTCTGGTGTCAATGGTTCCCCGATGGGCTGCATCCGCAATGGCTGCATACTGGTGTCGACACTGCAAAGAATTTGTAGAAGGCCAAAAAACACTGGTGCCTTCTCCAGGTATAACTTCTCATACTGCTGTAGGTTGAACTCTTCGCAAAGCTGCGGCGAGACGTTCTATGGCCTCATATGCATCAGGGGATCTTTGTTGACACTAATGACCTCCAAGCGAAGCATCCGTGTGATGATTGTACTGAAGTATGGGCCAAACTTGTCGTACAGTTGTTTGTGACGGGCCATCGTCTGCCGCTTGCTCAAGGCGTAATCTGAGTTGTCCAGCAGAGCCCGGAAGACATGTTCCATTCCATGGTCCTTGAAGAAAATGGCCTGGGAGATCTTGGCAAAATGGGTATCACAGGCAAAGTAGGCCTCCATGGACGTGCACAGGTTGAGGCGATGTCGTTGCAAGCACTCCAATACGTCTCTAAGCTTCTCGTCCATCGTAGGATTACTTCCGTGTGCGATATCGAGAGTTGCAGCGGAGGCATTAGGAAACGCGAAGTTGACAAATACGTGAGTAAGTATGCAGCGTGTCTGTACTGTGATGGCAAATGGAAATTCTGTTAGGCGCTGCGATTATTTTTTGGTATGGGTGCTAAAAAATAATTGGTGTGGTCTACTTAGGTACTGACGCCTTAACTCGTTAGCCAGTTCTTCCAGACCCACTACTGAGTAGTAATATTGCCGAGGAGCGAGGCTAATATTACGTGCGACTTGGGTCTGGTGCGAGACAATAGCCAACCATAAACCCACATAAAAGTCATACTTTTGAAAATCATTTAGCACGTCTTACGCTGAGACGGCGCGCTAGGGTGATTTGGGTAAGCGCACCGCCGGCTCCTACATCACAAAACTTGAGGGTACATTGGGAGGCACATCAGCAAAAAATTTAATTCTTACCGGAGCTACGGGAGCTAGCGAAGCTTACAGGAGCACCGGGAGTAAAATATAACTTTGTCCTTCGCTAAGCTAGCAAAGCTAGGGAAGCGACCACCACCTTACCGACGCAACCACCACATTAGGAAAGCTAGGGAAGCTAGAAAAGCTAGAAAAGCTAGCAAAGCTACGGACGCACCACCAATCTTACCGACGCAACCACCAACCTTACCGACGCAACCACCACCTTACGGGAGCTAGGGAAGCTAGAAAAGCTAGGGAAGCTAGGGAAGCTTACGGGAGCAACGAGTGTGCACTGTGAGCAGTTTCATTACTAGTTATAAGGCTACTACACGCAGTTGGCTATGCTCTTAGATCGCACAGAAAATCAATTATTCTATTTAAAATCTATATATACATTATGATACAAAGTCCAACGTCCCAAATCTCGTCGCGAAGTACAGAGCAGCTACAGCGGCGCATAAGGACAGGCGAGCAACGCGTATTACAAGTAGGACAGGTAGGAGAGCGAGGAGAATGAGGCCGGCGTGGAGAATGATAGCAGACGAGCAACCGGTACGAGCGGTAGGCCAGCGTGAAGAATGAGGGCAGACGAGCAACGCGTACGAGATGAAATTCAGTGAGAAGAATGAGGCACGACGAGCAACGTGTACGAGAGGTAGGCCAGCGAGGAGAATGAGGCCAGACGTGCAACGCGTACGAGAGGTTGTCCGGCAAGGAGAATGACAGCAGCCGAGGAACGCCTACGAGATGTAAGTCAGCGAGGAGAATGAGGCCAGACGAGCAACGCGAACGAGATGCTGTCCGGCGAGGAGAATGACGGCAGACGAGGAACCCCTACGAGATGTAAGCCGGCGAGGAGAATGAGGCCAGACGTGCAACGCGTACGAAATGTAGGCCAGCGAAGAGAATGACAGCAGACGAGCAACGCGTACGAGATATAAGTCAGCAAGGAATGAGGCCAGACTCGCAACGCGTATGAGAAGTAGGCCAATGATGCCTAACACGGCGTTTCTAGCACACGTCCGAACGTAGGTCAGCGGTAATGAGGTCAAACGAGCAACGTGTAGTAGCAGTGGCCAGCAAGGAGAATGAGGCCAGACGGGTAACGCGTACGAGATGTTGTCCGGCGAGAATGACGGCAGACGAGCAACGCGAACGAGATGGAGGCCAGCGAGGAGAATGACAGCAGACGAACAACGCGTACGAGATGAAATTCAGTGAGAAGAATGAGGCCAGACGAGCAACACGTACGAGAGGTAGGCCAGCATGGAGAATGAGGCCAGACGTGCAACGCGTACGAGATGTTGTCCGGCGAGGAGAATGACGGCAGACGAGCAACGCGAACGAGATGTAGGCCAGCGAGGAGAATGACGGCAGACAAGCAACGCGAACGAGATGTAGGCCAGCGAGGAGAATGACGGCAGACGAGGAACGCCTACGAGATGTAAGCCAGCGAGGAGAATGACAGCAGACGAGCAACGCGTACGAGAAGTAGGCCAGTGATGCCTAACACGGCGTTTATAGCACACGTCTGAACGTAGGTCAGCGGTAATGAGGTCAAACGAGCAACGCGTAATAGCAGTGGCCAGCAAGGAGAATGAGGCCAGACGAGCAACGCCTATGAGATGTTGGCCAGCGAGGAGAGTGACGGCAGACAAACAACACCTACGAGATGTAAGTCAGCGAGGAGAATAAGGCCAGACGTGCAACACGTACAAGATGTAGGCCAGCGAGGAGAATGAGGCCGGACGCGCAACGCGTACGAAATGTAGGCCAGCGAAGAGAATGACAGCAGACGAGCAACGCGTACAAGATGTTGGCCAGCGAGGAGAGTGACGGCAGACAAGCAACGCCTACGAGATGTAAGTCAGCGAGGAGAATGAGGCCGGACGCGCAACGCGTACGAGAAGTACGCCAGCGAGGAGAATGACGGCAGACGAGCAACGCGTACAAGAAGTAGGCCAGTGATGCGTAACAGGGCGTTTCTGTAACGTGTACGACGATAGGTGAGCGGTGCGTAGGTTGGTGGTGTGTATTATTTCAACTCATAATGACTTGGACGGGGTGTGTTGCAAAAAAGCGAAGTTATGGGTAACTGGCAGCTGTGGCCGCACTTAGGAGATAAATGAACTGACGGGGGGCGCACTCGGCGTTGTTGGTTGCGCTAATCACGTG
>Ga0307508_10007398_pt1 | contig 10234 bp, 7 predicted proteins | sample 9_EM_MG_FD_203089 | JGI IMG/M metagenome (GOLD analysis project Ga0307508, IMG submission 203089) | Populus trichocarpa ectomycorrhiza microbial communities from riparian zone in the Pacific Northwest, United States - 9_EM | ecosystem: Host-associated > Plants > Roots > Unclassified | place...
TGGTGGTGGGGGGCGCCGTGCTGGTGCGCTACTCGGCGGTCGCGCTGCTGGTTCCAGCGGTGTGGGCACTGTGGGTGGAAAGGACCAAAAAGACTGCAAGGATGGCAGCCTGCCTTGGCGGCTTCGCGGTCTTCCTGATTCCTCTTCCGTTCTGGTGGCATGCCTGCTTCGGGAGCTGGCTGCCGCCGCCATACGGCGGGCGGTGGGTGATCACGGTGGCCTCGCCGTGGAACGTTCTCTTCGGCCCGGTGCACGGTCTTTTTCTCTTTCACCCGGCCATGCTCTGCGCGGCGGTGGGCCTGCTCCTCGTCCGGCTCGTGGACCGCGAGAGCACCCGGGCCTGGCGCGGCATCGCGGCGGTCTGGTTTCTGGCGGTCGCCGTGCTGCACGGCTGGTGGTCCGAGGCGGCGAATCCGGGCGGCTACGGCCAGCGGTTCCTGATCGACGCTCTGCCGGCTCTCGCCTTGGGCTTCGCCGGCTGGCTGGGCGCCCGATGGCGGATCGGGCTCGCGGCGGCGGCAACCGTCGCCGGCTTTCTCCTCTTTTTTGCCGCGGTTGGCGGCCTGGTGACTCCTCCGGCGCCTTGGCCGTGGCCGCAGCGCCTCGGCGAATACACCGTCCTCCTGCGTCACCCTCCGGGACCGGGGGAGCTGGCGGCGGCGCTCCGGCGTTCCTCGTTCATCGTCCGTCTGGCGCTCGGTCCACGGTAGACTCGCTCCATGTCCGTCCGACTCGACAAATGGCTGCACGTAGCCCGGATGTTCAAGACCCGCACCCAGTCGACCCACGCCTGCGACCTCGGCCGCGTCAAAGTGAACGGCCAGCCGGCCAAGCCGCACCGGCATCTCGCGCCGGGCGACCGCATCGAGCTGGAGCAGGGGGACTGGGAGCGCGTGTTGATCGTCAAGGAGCTGAAGGACAAGCCGGTGCCCAAGGCCGAGGCCGCTGCTCTCTATGACGACCAGAGCCCGCCCCGGCCGGCCCCCGACCCGCTGGCCCGCCTGATGCGCCGGCCACCGGTGCTGCGCGAGGCGGGGAGCGGCCGGCCGACCAAGAAGGAGCGGCGGGACATCGAGCGCTGGCACGAAGACGAGCCGGACAAGGATTGATCAGTCGCCCAGGAATTCGCCGACCGGAGCCAGCGGCTCGCTGTGGTCGCAGAAGATCTTGAAGACCACCATGATCGGCACCGCGAGGATCGCTCCGGCGACTCCCCAGATCCAGCCCCAGAAGGTCAAGGCGAGGAAGACCACCACCGGATTGAGGGTCAAACGCTTGCCGAGGACCAGCGGCGTGACCAGGTAGGCCTCCAGGATGTTGAGCACGGCGAAGGCGCCGGGCACCAGGAGAGCATGGCCGATGCTCGGGAAGGTGAGGACGCCGACCATGGTCAGCACGGCGTACATGGTCATTGCGCCGAGATAGGGGATGTAGTTGACCGCCCAGGCCATCACTCCCCAGAGCAGCGGGTTGGGCACCCGCAGGAGAGCCATCGCGCCCCAGGTCGCCAGCCCGAGGCCGCCGTTGATCATGGTGACGGTCGCCAGGTACTTGGAGATGTCGTCCTCGATCCGGCGCGCGATCTCGACCGCCGTCCGCTGGTCTGCGATCCTCGGCAGGACACGGATCAGCTTGCGCAGGAACAGGTCGCCGGACGCCAGCAGGAAGAGAAGAAAGATGAGCATCACCGCGCCGCCGGCCAGGACATCCGTGGTCTGGCTGAACAGCTTCTCCCCCAGGGTCTCCTGCTGCACGAAGGTCGGCGGCACCGCATTCGCTCCGACGGTGGTGATCTTCTCGACTTGCGCCGTGGCATTGCTCATGGTCTGCACCGGTCTCTTGAGCTGCGCCAACTTGCTCTCCAGCTTGTGCAGACTTTTCGGCGCCTGCTGTGCCCATTCGTAGGCCGGCCCGGACAGCTCATAGATACCCAGCCCCAGCGCGCCGAGGAGACCGAGAACCACAATCGCGGCGGCGGCGCCCCCGGGGAGGTGGAGCTTTTTGAGCCCGCGCACCACCGGGGTGAGCAGGAAGCTCAGCAGCACGGCGAGGACGATGGGGAGGAAAAACGAGCGCGCCAGATACAGGGTATAGAAAGAAGCCAGGATGAACAGGCCGTTGAGCGCCGGCGAGCGAGCCCCGGAGGCACCTTCTCCGGCGCCGTGAAATTCGAGATCAGGCCGCGGGCTCTCCTCGGGAGGAGGCTCCGGCCGGAGAGATTCCAGCATGATCGTCCCTCGATGGCCGCAGCCTGCCGAAGCCCGCAAGGACGCGGGGCCGGACCGCGGTTATCTTGACATTGTACGGTGATGCTCTCGGCTCACGCCCGGCGGACGAGTCCCGCGACGAGCGAGACCACGAATACGATCAGGAACAGGGTGAACAGCAGCTTGGCAAGTCCCGCAGCGCCGGACGCGAGACCACCGAAACCGAGGGCAGCGGCGACCAGCGCGACGAGGAGGACGATCAGCACCCAGCGCAACATGAAGCTCTCCTTGTTTCGCGGCGGGCCTGAACAGAACATAGCCCCCCGTTTGGCAAATCTCCAGCAAAAGGTATGCCATATAGCCGGCGTTGCGCTCCTGCCGAAGGTCATTCCGGTCCTTCACGGATAGCTCCATAAAGTGCCCAATGCCGCTCGATAGACTCGGCCCTGCGGATCTCTTTCTGTGCCCACTCTCTGCCGTGCTTCGCGATTTCGCGAAGATCGTACCGTGGATGGCACTCAAGTTTTTCCCAAGCCTGGTCCCATTGTCTCCACTGTTCCAAGCCTGGGATAGAGAGGACCTGAAACCAGGGGAAGGCAGCCTCTGCAATCTCGCGAGCCTCTTTACCGGCTTCGAGGGCTGCGGTTGCGAGGGCCACCCAACTCTCATCGATCGGCCCCTGAAGCGGACGGAGGTGGTAGCCCATCAGGTCCTGCCTTTGGAGGAGCTCGCGGTAAAGCTCCAAGTCCCTCTGAACCAGAAGAGGGATCAGTGCAAACAAGAGGGCTGACGGCCCTGGCGCTGCGGCGAGGATCTTCTTTCTCTGCTCCCGGTCCAAAGCTCTGGCAGCGTGTGACACGCTCTCTCCAAAAACGTTGATGGGCAGGTCTTCGGCCTTGAGCCGGGCATTGAGCCAGCCGAAGGCAAGATCAGGCTCACGGTCCAGAATTTCAGCCAACCAGTACTCCGTATTCACCGGAGAGGGATCTTCCCGCCAGTTCAGAAACGCTTCGCGCCACTCCGTCCGGATCTCCTCCCGAACACTTCCCTCCGGATCCGAGGCCCATTCGCCGATGAGGGCGGCGCTCAGGACTCCGGGATCGGTGGACCGCAAGAGCCGCCTAAGGGTTGGAAGGGGGACCTCTGCCCGAAGGCACATACCCTCCACCAACCTCGGGAATCGAGAAGCTTGCCGCAGAGCCGCTTCCAGCAGCGCTTCGGGTGGCTCCTGGAGCCCGACAACGATGGCGGTGGCGGTCCAGGCGAGGACGTGGTTCCCAAGAAACCGCTCCAACTGGCCCTGCCAATCTTCGCTCTGGTCCTCGACCAGTCGTTCGAGAAACGGCGCTGCAAGGCGCTCGGGAATCGTTTCATTCACAAATGCTTCAAGCCACTTGCCCGGATCGTCGACCTTCGTGGCCAGAGCGCTACACAGCCGTAAGAGGTTCTCGCTCCAGCCTCCTTCTCCGATCCGCTGCGCTTCTTGATCATAGAAGACGATCTGGCGCGCGACTTCCGCGGGCGGCCGCGAGGCCCATTTCTCGGCGAGTTCCTGAGCAAACCTTTCCCCGCGCGCCCTCTGCTCCTGCCACTCGTCAATCCCTGAAGGATGAGTAGGAAAAAAAGCAGAAAACAGAGGATCCTCGGCGACCGCAAGCTCGAGATTGAGCCTCTTGGCCAAGCGCCGGAAAGCAGAAGCCAGGCCTGGGCTCCCCGCCGCGAGAGGAAGGAGATCCTGGAGAACGCGCGTCGCGAAACGGTTCATCACCTGCACGATGCCCGGAGAGACCTCGGCAGAGTAGAGAGCGTGCCGAGGCTCGATCCAGTCTTCCAGCATCCTGGTCAAGTGAAGCCATGTCGACCGATCGATCTCCCGGAGGTCGCCGTGGAATTCCTGCCAGATGCCTTCGATTTCCTGAAGGCCGTTCAATGGCAGTAGTCCGCTCCACATCTTGACCGTCCTGCCGATTCCCGGATCGGTGCTCGAGGTCCTGCGGACCGGAGACAGGGCGCCCAAGAGCCCTTGCGCTCCGATGGACGGCATCCCTCCGGAGCGGAGAAAGCGTGCCGCCGCCCGGGCCAGCTCACGACGGCGCTGGAGCTCTCGGGACGGACCCGTGAGAAGCTCTCGTGCCCAGGAAAGCAGGAAGTCCATGGAGCGGTCGGCGCGGTCTCCGGCTCGCTCCAGCTCTTCCGCCCGCTCCAAGACCCGCCGGATTGCCTCTTGCGGGAGCTTGTCGAGAGCGCCCGAGACGACGTCAAGAACGTCTCCCTTGTAGCTTTCCTGAACCCAGCGGGCGTGGTCTTCGCTCAGCCATGGGAGCGCCCCCCAGACCTCCACGGCGCCGGTCTCCTGGACGAGGCTGCGGAGATCTTCATCGGGAACCCTGCCGCCTCGCGCTTTCGTTTCAATCAGCGCCAGGACGGATTTGGCACGGCTGGGGGCTCGGTCCAGAAGATCACGATAGGGAAGGCCGCCCCCATCATCAGGAAAGAAGACCGCCTTGAGCAACGGGGCTCTCAACTGGGGGGGGCGAACCATCAGAGTCGCCTCGCCTGCCTCGAAAAGGACTCCACCTGCGAGGAGGCCTGCCAAGAGATGGCGGAACTCCGGCCTGCTGAGCTTCAGAAACTCGCGCACGGCTTCCTGTGGCATACCGCGTGCGCCGCCGAGGCTGAAGGCCGCCAAAACGTCGGTGGCTTCCCTGCCCAGGTACCGTTGAAAGAAAATCGTCAAGGTACTGCTGAGGGCCGTTCCCTCCACGACGATCTGCCACGAGCCTTGAAGCCACAAGGTCGCGATCGTGACAGCCAGGCCAGGTTTGTTCGCCGCCTGGTCCACCAGATGCCGCATCAAGTCGTCATTGTCCTCCGCCACACCCACGCTGCGAAAGACCTGAAGAATCTCATCCCGGGTCAGAAGCTCCAGGCGGCGCACCCGGTCAGGCGGCAGGCCGCCCAAGGCGTCGAGCACTTCCGATTCGCCCCCTTTCCAGGTCGTCGCCAGAATCTGAAAACGCATCTCCTTCTCTCTGCGGAGCCTCAGGAGGTCCACAAGGCGATCCGGATCGGCAAAGGCATCGTCAACGACGACAATTTCCGGCTTCTTCTCTTGCAGAGCCAAAGCCAGGGCGCTCAGATCGACGGGACCTGGGGCCAGAAAGAGGCCGGGCCAGCCCTGGCGCATCAGGTGGTAGACCAGGAACGTCTTGCCGGATCCAGGCTCGCCAGAGAGGACGCTGTCTCCCCGGATGGCTCGCAGCCAAGCGATGTCCGCCTCCCTGCCGACAGGCTCGATCTCGATCAACGGCCGGCGGGTGGCGGGTACGACGGAGAGGATCGAAGGCACGCCGGAAAGTCCGAGCAGCTCCCTACACCAGCGGCTACTCTCGTACAGGCGATCGGCCAGCGCCGGCCGGTCGAAGACTTGCATCAACACGAAGCCCTTCTCGCGCGCCCGATCGAAGAGATTCATCCTCCTCGGCGGCGTCAGGAACTGCGAAGCTGCCAAGGCTACCTTTCGAGATGGAAGACCGCGCCGCAAGTAGGAATCAAGGCTTCCGGTCAGATTGCCAATGACATCCTCTTGCGTTGTGCAGATCAGGGGGAACGGCTCTCCACCCGCGGCATCGGAGATCAGCCCGTCCACTCCGAAGTCGCCGCCACCTGGAACCGGAACGAGGCCGGGAAAATCCTTCCTCAGCAGATCCCCCATGCAGCGCTCGAAAACATCATGATCGAGCGGGCCCGCGAGAGCAATGACAATCTGCTGATAAAACGGGTCTCTCACCGCATCAGATCCGGGCCTCTCACTCATCAGGCTCCTCCAGGCGGGCATACTCCGCGAGGAGATCCTTCCCACGATGAAAGCCGCGGTCCTCGATGAGCTTCAGGGACTGCCTTGCCAGGTACAAATCCTCCGCGCCGGCGAACCGGCGGAGGACTCTGGCGTCCATCCAATCCTTGTCTCGACCCGCCAGCACCTTGAGCGCGAGGAGGTGCCCGATCCTGGCCATCGGCGCATAGACGCCTGGCAGCACTGCGCGAAGGTCGGCGGCCGCCACAACCTCGGGCTCGATTCCAGACGATGCGAAGAGGAGATCCACTCCGATAGCCGCCAACTCGCTTCCCGGCGCCACCAACCGCACCGTTGCAAGGCGATCGGTGTCCGTCTGCTCCAGGACGTCACCGTCCGGATGCGGAGCGTACCCCCTCATCCGGAAGGCGAGCGTGATCCGCTCCGCCTCGGAATCACCCGACACCGCGATCGCCACGTCGAGGTCGCGGGTCGTGCGGGGCTCAGTCCGGAACGAGACTGCCAGACCGCCAACCATGGCCCAGCGGAGCCCGAGAGCTCTGAGGTCTTTGTCCAACCGGACGAACGCGTGATCGAGGTCCACTCGCTCGAATCACCCTCTGAGGTGCCGCTTCCTCGAAGAGGTGGGGGATTCCTTCAGCAACCAACTCACCAGGCGGCGCTCGATCTCAAGCTCTGTCTCGCCAGGATACCGGCGGCGAAGATTCTCACGCATGATGGATTTGGCGGTCCTGTAGAGATCGAAGGTCGCCTTGGCACGGGCGCGAAAAAGAGGGTCATCAATCAGCTCCATAACCCTATTCTACCTCTCCTTCTCACCCAAAGAGCAGGAGCTGCACCATCCGCCCCTGCACCAGGTTGGAGGCGGTGACGCCCAGCAGGCGCACGGGGCGGCGGGGGGCGTCGGTCTTGCGCAGGAGGTCGCGGGCGCAGGCGGCGATGGGCGCGGCCTCGTGGACCGGGAGGCTCAGGGTGCGCGAGCGGGTGATCGTGGTGAAGTCGGCGTAGCGCGCCTTGAGGGTGACGGTGCAGGCGGCGAAGCCGCGGCGCGAGAGCGCAGCGGCCACCTCGGCGGCCATCCGCTCCACCTCGGCGTCCATCTCCGCCAGGTCGGCGAGGTCGGTGACGTAGGTGTTCTCCGTCCCCAGGCTCTTGCGCTCCTGGTGCGTTTCGACCGCGCGGTCGTCGATGCCGCGGGCGAACTCGAAGAGCACCCGGCCGTGCTTGCCGAAGCGGTCGGTCAGATCCTCGACGGCGACGGCGCGCAAATCGGCCACCGTCTGCACCCCGATCTCGGCGAGCGCCTTCTCGGTCGCCGGTCCCACTCCGTGCAGCCGGCGGACGGGCAGCGGATCGAGAAACGACTGCACCTTGTACGGCGGCACGACGGTCAGCCCGTCCGGCTTGTGGAAGTCCGAGGCGATCTTCGCGATCAGCCGGTTGGGTCCGACGCCGACGCTCACCGTGAGGCCGCGCTCCTCGCGGACGCGGCGGCGGATCTCCTTGGCGACGGCAGTGGCGCTCCCCGCCTCCCCGAGACAGCCGGTGACGTCGAGATAGGCTTCGTCGATCGACACCGCCTGGACCAGCGGGGTGATCTCGCGGTAGATGGAGAAGATCTTCTCCGATTCGAGACTGTAGCGCCGGAAATCGGGAGGGATGAAGAGGACGCCTGGGCAGAGCCGCCGCGCCCGCGAGGACGGCATGGCCGAGTGGATGCCAAAGCGGCGCGCCTCGTAGCTTGCCGCGGCCACCACTCCTCTCCCCTCGGGACGGCCGCCGATCACCACCGGCTTGCCGCGCAGCGACGGATCGTCCCGCATGTGGACCGCCGCGTAGAAGCAGTCCATGTCGCAGTGCAGTATCCTGCGCTGTTCGCCCGAAGGCTCCGGTTCCACTCGTTCCGGCTCCACGGCCTCAGCTTAGCCTGTTCGGCCCGGATCGGCCGATTGCTGGAACGCCTCGCGGGGGAAACGATAGAATGCTTGGCGCCTCGCACAGTCGTAGGCTCCATCGCACAGCGGCAGAGGCCCGGCACCGGCCGGAACGAGAACCAGGATGAGCTTCCCACCCCTCCCCAGACGCCTGCCCTGGAGACATCGGCCACAATATGGCCTGACGGTCTTCCTCCTGGCCACGCTCGCCGTGCAGCCGGGCCGGCCGGCCGGCGCCGATCCCGCGCTCCTCATCCCTGGGCCGGCTGCCGAGCATTCGATCCTGGAAGGGGAGACCCACTCCTATCAGATCGTCCTCGCCGCCGGTGACTTCCTGCGCGTCACCGTCGACCAGATCGCCGTCGACGTCGAGCTCAAGCTCCTGGCGCCGGACGGCCGGCAGGTCTCGCTGGTCGACGGCCCCAGCCCGGCGTGCGATTTCGGAACGGAAGATCTCGCGGCGGTCGCCGAGACCGGCGGTCTCTACCGTATCGTGGTGCACGCCACGATGAAAAATGCGCCCGTGGGGCGCTACCGCATCCGTTTGGAGCCACCGCATCCCGCCGGGCCGGACGACCTGCGCCGCGTCGAGGCGGTCCGCGCCAACCAGGAGGCGACCAATGGCATGGCGGCGCAGGAGCCCATGCCGGCCAGGCGCCAAGTGGAGCTGCGGGAAACTGCCCGCGGCATCTGGCACGACTTGGGGGAGAGAGGCCGCGAAGCCGACACCCTCCTCCAGCTCGGGCTCGTCCGCTCCAACCTCGGCGAGGCCGGTGAGGCGTCGCGTCTCCTGCATCAGGCGGCCGATCTCTACGGCGCGCTCGGCGACCCGGTGGGACAAGCCAAGGCGCTCAACGAGGCCGGCCGCCTCTGCGAGCGGGCCGGTCACGTGGACGAGGCGCTCGGCGAGTACCGCCAAGCGGCGAGCCTGGCGCAGCAGGCCGGAGCCCGCTGGTCGCAGATCAACGCCTTGAACAATCTGGGCATCTTGTTGAATCACCAGGGCCAGCCGCGCGACGCCATCGAATCGCTGTCGGAAGCGCTGAAGCTGGCGGACGGGCTGCACTGCGACGATTGCCAGGGGAACATCCTGGTCAACCTGGGCTCTGCCCATTACAGTCTCTCCGAGCTCCAGACCGCCATCGATTTATACAAAAAGGCACTCGGGCTGCCCTCGATCAAGCCCGTGGACAAAGGTGGCGCCTACAACAATCTTGGCCTCGTCTATCACTCTCTGGGAAACCTGGAGGACGCTTTCACCAACTTCGCGAAGGCCGAGGAGATCAGCCACAACCCGAGCACCCTCTGCAACCTGGGGATGATTCTGGAGAGCCTGGGCCGTCTGGACGAGGCGCTTGCCGACTACAAGGGCGCCCGGGATCTCGCCGGCCGGCCGCCCCGGGATCCGCGGGTCGAGGTCAACGCCTTGCACAACCTCGGCTATCTCTATCTCAGGATGGGCCGGCGGGACGAGGCGCTGGCCGCGTGGGACGAGGTGGCCAAGCTGCCGGCGGACCGCAAGGAGCTGGAGCCGCTCCTCCTGTTCACCCAGGCGGCCGCGCTGCGGGAGCGCGGCGACCGGGCCGCCGCCGCCCGCGACCTGGAGCTCTCGCTCTCCCTCTCCACCGAGCGCAACGACCTCCCTTGGGCGACGAAATCCGCCCTCGAGCTCGCCCGTGTCGAGCAGGAGAGCGGTCTGCTGGACGCGGCTCTCGACCACGTCCGCTCCGCGGTCGCAAGCATCGAGTCGCAGCGCAACCAGGTGCTCAACCCGGACCAGCGCGCTCTCTTTCTCGGCAGCCGGCAGCGGTATTACGAGCAGTACATCGACATCCTGATGGAGCTGGACGCGCGGCAGCCGGGGAAGGGGTGGGACGTCCAGGCCCTCCAGGCCAGCGAAGGGGGGCGCGCGCGGAGCCTCCTCGACCTGCTCGGCGAGGTCCGCTCCAACCTGCGCCAGGGTGCCGATCCGGCTGTGCTGCGCCGTGAGGCGGACCTGCGCGCCGCGGTCAACACGCTGGACGAGCAGAGGCTCGATCTGATCCATCAGGGAGCCGGCGCGGCGGAGATCCAGCAGGCTTCGAACCGGCTCGAAGAATCGCTGTCGCGCTTCGCCGAGGTGGAGGCCGAGATACGCCGGGGCAGCCCGGTCTACGCCGCTCTCACCCAGCCGCAACCCCTGGACGCCGCCGCGATCCAGAGCCAGGTGCTGGCCGACGGTGTCCTCCTGCTCGAATACTCGCTCGGCGAGAAGCAGAGCTACCTCTGGGCGGTCA
>Ga0307508_10007399_pt1 | contig 10233 bp, 13 predicted proteins | sample 9_EM_MG_FD_203089 | JGI IMG/M metagenome (GOLD analysis project Ga0307508, IMG submission 203089) | Populus trichocarpa ectomycorrhiza microbial communities from riparian zone in the Pacific Northwest, United States - 9_EM | ecosystem: Host-associated > Plants > Roots > Unclassified | place...
TGATGCACTCTGAAAAGATTGAGGTGTGTTAAATGCTAATTCTAGGACACTTGCAAAATCTTCCGTTACTGCTACACATGCAGTTACTAATTTTTGTTGTTTCTAGCATTCTTGGTTTCAACCTTTTTCTTTCTTTCTTATTTTTCTAGAGAAATTACTTCTGGCTTTTCAGTTTTATACTTGTACTCATTTGAGAGTTTTTTGCATTTGCTCATTATATGAAGTTGATTTTTCAATCAGTATGTCATTATTCATGCCTCCTGATTTTCTGGATAGACGGTGCCTAGATGGCAGGTCAAAACTGGAAATAGGTGTTTCTTTACCGTACCACAGAAGTTCAATTGGACAGGCCTGGACTTTGTTATGCTTCTAACGAGTTTGTCAATTTCTGTGCTATCGCAGGCTCAACAATCGCAAAGCGAGGTTAGCTCGTGCAGGCAAGGATGTCCGTGCACCAATGGAGGTTGATAATACATTTCCAGAAAAACAAGTTGGACAAGCGCAGCAGCAGGACACACCTGAGAGCCCCAGTGAAGACAACATCACATCGAGTGCAAGAGGCCTTCAAAACACATCAGAAATTGGCGTGTTTGGAGATCCCGAGGCTGGGATAGGATTGGCAGACTTTGTTGACATTGGTGCTTCAGAATTTGTTCAGTGCAAGCCAGGGCAGTTTGTTGTGCTTGTAGACGGGCAAGGAGAAGAGATTGGTAAGGGAAAGGTATATCAGGTGCAAGGCAAATGGTATGGAAGGATATTGGAGGAATCAGAGATGTGTGTCGTGGATGTTACAGAGCTCAAGACTGAGAAATGGGTGAGGCTTCCATACCCATCCGAAACCACAGGCATGTCATTTTATGAAGCTGAACAGAAGATTGGGGTGATGAGAGTGTTGTGGGATTCGAACAAAATATACATGTCACGACCTCAATGCTAGGTTTTTTTTTATGCTAGAATGTAGTGCTAGTGGCTGGCTACCAGCGGCATCGTTCTTTCTATTAAGTTCCCAATCATAAGCAGGTTCAGGTTCTGAAGTTTAGCTCTGTCGTTTTAAATGGAAGTAAAAAAATTTAATGACATAAAAGTATGGCACCACAGCAGCATCCACAAAAGCTTAACCGGAAGGCAAAAAATAAACTGTACTGTCTACTGTCTTGTGCGTGGCAACAAAGCCTGCTCCCAGTTACGGCCTGCACTGTCCCATCAAGGTTACAAGGTATGTCTAAAGATAAAAAAAATAAAAATAAAAGAAACAAATCATATCCACCCTGTTAACCCACAATCAACTTAATAATAAATAATAAAATAAATTGAAATTTTAATATTAAAAAAAAATTGAAAAAAAAATCCAAAGAAAACAAGCCAAAATACCAATTGAAAAAATAACAATGAAAAGCTCGTTCTTGAATGAGATGGGTATGTTAATAAATGCTTGAAGTGAATGGCTCTCGACTGTACTCTAGGTGTTTGTGCAAATGATAGAAAGAAAAGACAGATACTCCTATCCTATCCTACGCTATAGCTTATGTTTATTTCTTTCCTTTTTTTTTTTTTTTTTCTATATTTGTTACAGGTTGAAGAGAGATTACAAGTAGATAGTTCCAGGAAAGCAGCAAGTCAGGATCAAGATGGAAGGATGGTCTGTCTAGAAGACGAAGTACCCGCAGCTGAAAACAACTCTTAACACTTAGTTCATACAAAAAAGGCAGAACAAAATTGGAAGGGATGAATCAATTGAACTGACACATAGTTCATCAAGAACAGTACCTGCTTGGCACTTGTGGCTGACGAGACTGCCTCAGCTCACTTCCAGTTCTTGGGTGATGAGTGCAGTGCATTCAAGCCGGGAGACATAATCCGCGCGGCTAATGGCATCTTTTCTTCCAACAGTCTTGTTTCGAGGGATGGCAAGAGGGGGAGCTGTAGAGAAGGTAGGAGAATACACTATCGTATTTACGTGAAGGATTCTCTTATCTCTTCACATTCCTGCATTACCTTAAGAGATTGCAATCTACGCATCAATGTCCATTGCAATGGTTGTGGCAAAAGTGTTTAAGAAATCGGAGTCAAATTTTTTCATGCCGCCCCTTCTCAGAATTAGTTTTTCCGAATAAATTACGCAGAACTAGCAAATGAAATTTTTCTGGTTCTCATGCTGCAACTGACACTCACATTTCGGCTGTGGCCAAGTCACTTTTACATGCCTCAACACACCATTGATCAAAATCAAATGAATATAATATAAATTAAATAACTCTAAGATTGTCTATTTTACAAAAGCTGATCACCCTATAAACTATTAACAGTAGAAATACAATACCATCTTTTCTGCAGGCTAAATTATATATAGGCTACACTCACTGGTTAACAACAGCTAAACCTCGGATCATTCTCAAAGTAGTATAGTTTTATCTTCTGTGACTTCTATATCTGAAAATACAAAACAAGCACCAAACTCGTGCCAAGTGGGAGACGCGCTGATTAAAATCGGGCTACAAAAGGGTCAAGCGTGCCAGAAAAAACAAGTGCTGCAATGAAATCCCATAAAATACAAAAACTGGTCTTGTAGCATCATCATATGTACGCAAGTGAGCTTCTGTCATGATCAGGTTGAGGGCGACCCCGTGTTGGAGTTTGAGGTCTTTGGATGTTAAGCTCCTGAAAGACAACAGGAACGTAAAGGAAACAATTATGTGCAAGTTAAGGGATGGGCTTTCCAGATTCGTATGATTTACCAACACTGAAAATGTAAGAAGTCTTACCTGCATCCATGTATCATCAATCACATGTTCTGGAGATGTCTCTGGTGACTGAAGGGGAGGTGGCAAGGGATGAATCAATTTTGGAACCACAACCAAACCCCTGCCAACTACCAGTATAGCTCCAGCATTGTTGGCAGTCCCTGGATGAAGACATCACATTAGGATTCAAATTTGAGTTTAGCAGGAGAAAACTCAAGCTATTTATCTTACCACAATAGTTGGTTGCAGAAAATAGAGTAATCAATTGCCCTTGGGCAAATCGTTCAAACCCATCCATAACACATTCATGTGCCCTAATGATTAGCTGTAACTTATTTTTCTTACAGAAGTCGGTTACACGATCAGGCTGCAATGACATAAAAGATACACAAGCAAAAACTTCATTACATGTGCAACTTGGAAAGGCATCAAATTTAAAGATTCAGTGCCAAAAGAAGTATATGAAACTGATGCTATCATAGGAGAGTATAGATTCATTGGAACTCTGAAGCGGTACATCACTTAGTATTTCACAATTAACATAAAGAGCATTGAGTGGTCCTGCTCAAAATTCCCTGGTTAGTTCATATATGTATCATATTTCATCTTCAAGCTCCGTAGCGAAGTTTTTCAGCTAAAACATGCTAACACTACTCAGCTTTTAGTCAAATGCGAACCAATCTCTCAACTTTGAGTTATTTTATTTTATTTTGGCTCCCCAATACGCGTTAGAAGCAAATTAAGTCCTAAACTATCTTTGAGGTTACATCCCACATTTAATGGTAGAAGGCAAAAGGCATTGTTTTTCTTCCAAATTTGGAAGGAAGGATTTTGGCTGTTCATATCTAAATAAAAGAAAAAGGGTATTGTTTTTGCAGCAGTTAACTACAGTATGCATAAAGCAAACTACTAGGAATGCATATTGCACCATATTAAAATAACTTTTGTGTTTGTAGCAAATACAGTATTTTTTTCTGAATTTTTGCATGGCTAACTTGCTTTTTACCAAAGGTTGATGGGATGTCTATATTTTAGTTAAAATTTTATTTGTATTCACCATGACTGGGAACATATTGCCTGTGATCAATCATACACACCGAACACAATAAATAAAAATCATCTGACAGAAAACATGTAAGCAATGGCATGCATACCCCAAAGGTGACAAGACCAGGGCCCCTAGCATTTGGTCTCAACCCCTCTATGCTATCATTTTCTGTAGGATCCGACCTGAAAGGAGAAGTTTCACAATACAAATTAATGTAAGCAATGACAGATCACAAGTAAAAATAAATTCGAGTGAAGCATACCATAGAAGATCCATTAGAATTATAGATCCAGCATCCATAGTTATGGGCCTTTCAAGCTTCTCTATCTGTTCCACTGAATGAATGGATCTCCCTATGCCACCATGCATACAGATAATTTTCTTCTCAATAAGTGCAGCAAGTGGAAGATAGTTGAAAAGTTGATTGAAACGTGTCCATGCCCATATCCCATCACTCTCTCCCTGTAAAAACAAATGCTATTATCGCATTTATGTTTTCAAAAAAATGAAATAGTCCTACTGGATAACTATATTAGTGTGTGCTTGGCATTGCCCATTCATCCATACCATTCTTTCAATGCATTCAATACGAAAACCAAAGAGTGCATTTATATCAGCAGCTTCGTGGTTTCCACGTATCAAGTGGACATTCTCAGGATACTCAATCTGCAAAATCATAATAAAAGGTACAGCAGCATCAATACAAGGACAGTGCCAAAATATATACTTCATATGAAACTTTTGTTCACTGAAAGCACAAGTTTTACCTTTAGAGCAAGAAGCAAAGTCATGGTCTCCAAACTGTGCTGCCCTCGATCAACATAGTCTCCCAGAAATAAATAGTCAATATACCTGAACCATGAGAAACATAAAATTGAACAGTATGGTTAATCAACTATAGAGATAAATCACACAACCTGTTCTAAAATTATTAATTTGCTGTTGGGACATAAAAGCTGGAGGCCCTGTATCACGTAAAGAGTTTTCAAAATGGAAGCTTGAGAAAAGTAAGGCTAAAGGACATGTAGTGAATCTTCAAACAAATTGATGGGACAAGGTGCCCATCAATCACTACTTGTCATAGACGTAAATATCAAATGAGGGACTACAGAGCAACAACTATTTAGACAGAAAAATGTCAAAATTGGGGACAAAAAAGAGAAGGGTTCAAATTACTAATGGACATCCCTCAATTATGACATAAACAGCAAACCTGCATACATGTATTTATTATTTATTTTCACATAAGCTGAAGACTACATGAATATAGGCAATAATGTGTCAAAGCACATGATCTCTTCAGAAAGTCGGTGGACGCCACGAAAAAGAAAAAGAGTAAACTTCTCTAAAATGCTTAAAAATTTCAGTGCTTCTCTAATGGTAGTGACAAGTCCTTTTTGAAGGCAATAGTTATTGATGAGATCCACCAACAAGATCACTGAACAAGAAAGACACTCAATCTTGGAGAAAACTCAGGTTTATATCCAATCAATAAAATTAGGGTGTTTGCTGTCAATTGCTGATGACAATGCCTTTCTTGAGGTATATTTACAGCATTCATACAAGTTGAAAATGTGTGAAACATTGAAAACACAGATGCTATACCAGTAACTTGTGTATTTGAACGTGAAACATTAACCAGCTGTCCTTTATTCAACTATTAAGGTTGGCTAAAACCAACAACAATTCAACCCATCAGATGTCATAGTGTCAGTACATATGAAGAATATGGATCTCTATTACTGTGTTCACATCTTTCTAGCTCCTACCCTACCCCCATTCCCAGGAAACAAACCCCCATCTCACTAGTTTTGCCACCAGTTTGTGTAAGGCATGAATAAATAATCTCAATCAAGCAGAGGGATTTTATTACATTTCGCCAACACAACCACTCAGCTTTTGCAGCTGCACTAGAATTAGGTCGCACTTCCCTGCTTCAACATGAATTATCCTCAACCACACCCCACTCTGGGTTGCAACATAGTTTTTGGGTCCCTACCCATCTTGATTGAAAAGGACAAACTAGCCAATTGCTGTCATCATTCATGCCTCACACCCAGCCTTCACCAATTGTTAAACGATAGTTTCGAAAACCCTAGTCCAAACACCATGTTAAAAACCCACGATTATAGGGCACCCATGTGTGACACCATCAATTAAATGGTTCAGTTTCCGCATTGCCAGTTTCCCCAATTAATCAGCCCTCTGCACCATACTTGACATTAGGGGTAAGCAAAAAAACCGAAAAACCGATTAAACCGAGATAACCGAAAAAACCGAACCGTGAAAAAAACCGATTAAACTGATTAGAAAAATTAAAAAACAATTCAGTTCGGTTCAATTTCGGTTTTAAAAGGCTGAAACCGAATAAACCGTACCGAACCGGTTCAAATAGAAATAAAAAAAACCGTTGGTAGTGTGGTACTATAAATAGCTTTCCATTCCAGACCCATCTACTTTTTAATTTCTTCTTCGAACCCTAGAAAACCCACCCCCCCCCCCCCAACACACACACCCACACAGGCACATACACAAACACCTACTCGACGAACCTCGCAGACTCGTTCTTGACTTTTTCTTCTTCTTCGTCGAACTCGAACACACTAAATTTTCAACTCAAACGAGCCATGACTCACTGGTAGGGAGCTTTTTCAGTTGCTATTGAAGCTTTCATGGGGAAGAAGACAAGCTTGTAACCCCAAAAGTTGATGGGGCTAGTTACTATTAAATGGAATACTCCAAGCACAAGAAGAGATGTTGCGACAGCAAAAAAAAACAAGTCAGTCCTCTATATGCAAAAGCTTGTGCCATGGCTGATGTGTTAAGGAACTCAATTTATGGCATTATGTCTGTTTTTCATGAAAAGATGCTCACGAGCACCAAAACAGGTCTTCTTGATAAGGATTGGGTTACTAAAAGCAATCCCCTTTTTGGAACCTATAAGCTGCTTGTACAGAAACTGCATCATTTCCTAGATTTTCAAGCTAGCTAGCGAACCGAACCGGTTTGGAAGGGAAAAAAACCAAACCGAACCGAAACTGGTCGGTTGGAACTGGTTTTCGGTTCGGTTCAAAATTTTGAAAAAAAATAATTTTGATTTGGTTATTTATTTTGATCCAGAACCGGACCGAACCGAAAATTCTCAGCCCTACTTAACATGTTCCACACAAGTATAAGAGTTATGATGTAATACTTACGTAATGTCTCCTGCTGTGGATGGAAATCCATATTCATCAAATAGACGCATTAAGTCGCCAAACTGTCCATGAAGATCACCAAAGACTTTTATCGGGGCTCTCAATTGCAGAACCGTTGGCTCTTGCATAAATATCTGTTCAGCTGCATAACAAAGCTCACCAACTTCATAAGAATCCAGGAAAAATCTCCTATTAGCAGGAGCTTTCCAGTTCCGAGGCCTAAGCAAAGTGGAAATAATCTGCAAGATAACAACAAACATGAAGTAGCACTTAGAAGAGTCATCGATACTCATAAATTTGTCAAGTCTTACCTTCTTATGCAGGCCCTGAGGAGACCTTTGCCTGGTGAACTTTTTAGCAGGATTAGATGCATCGTTATTCATAGGAACCATCCTTCTACTTTCATTTTCGAATTGATCCAATGACAATTGCCTCACCATCCCACCCAGGTTTCCTACAGTCTCTTTAGCAACCACCACCTATAAGAACATGACAATATGATTCAGCAACATGGCAAAAAAAGAAAGACTGCACCACTCTTATAAACCACAGATAAATGGGCATACAGCTCTAGGATGGAGGCGGACATCAGCCTCGTTGTCACTGCCATCTGAAGTTGCTTCTGCAGCTTGTGAGTTGTCATCAGATACAGATGTTTCTTCTGCAGAATTGGTAGATGCTGCCTGAGCAGCTTGCCAGACAGCATTGGCTGCCTCAGCTTCAGCAGCAGATGCCTCCCTCAATTTCTCCATGGAATTTCTGTCCATGCTGCTACAGCAGAAAATACATCCATGAGTTTATATAAGAACAGGGTGACATGACATGAGAGACAGGGTGATGATTGAGACCTGATACCACCAGATAAAGGGATCTCCGGTCCACCATCTGGAGTAGAAGTTCCAAAAGAATTTAAATTTGAATGGTTTAGTCTGGGACTTGTTATTGTTGAGGCTCTCTCAGATGTTAATGTGGGAGAATTGATGTCTGGCTGAAACGGGGAATTTTCAGCAACCAGAAAATCATCTAGCACTGCATCTGCAGGGAACAAAGTAATTGGCAATGAAATGTGCATCTCTTACGTTTGTACACTGCGTGGCAGTAAAATGAATTCCATGAGGCCTTCATGATTAAGGCTTAATGCCAGGTTACGCAGAAGAAAAGGAACCATAGATGGGTCCCTAAATAAGTATAACAACCTAAATAAACAAGAAGATAATTAAGGTCTCCTGCAATAAATCCAATCCGGTTGCTGTTATTACTTATTACAGATGCTTGTTTTCTCTAGGGTGCTTGGGAAAAACTCCAGTTACCATTAGGCAGATAATCAATAACCAGGATCTAAAAGATCCACAATTGAATGCACTTCAATTGCATATTTGTGATGCCATAAAAATTAAAGTTGACACTAGGGCAACCAATTAGGATTGGTGAATTACTGGCTCTGAACAAACATAGCACATCCAAGCTTAACACAGTTACTTGGTAAGAAATAAGAAACGTTAAGCTGTTGGAATCAAGAGCCAAACAAAAAAAAATCCACATATCGTTGTGCTTCTCCAACATATTTTTTGGTCCATAGAGGGTGAAATGTCCTAAAGTAATGTTAATCAATCAAACAATCATCAAGGAACCCAAGCACAACAGGTTGATTAAACATATTTTTCAGCCAAAGAGTTTCTACTCCTAGATACTTGTATTCCACTTCTATGAGTAGTCCTTTCCATTGAACTTTTATGATGTTGTCAGGGCTTGCTGAGCATAATGCTGGTCACTTGGACTCAGTGACCTGTGATTAAAACCTGCTCACATAGGAACTGGAGAGATGAAGGGAGGGGAGGACTACTACTGTATAGACTGACCAATAGGCCTCCCAATGAAAAAAAAAAAACAAAAGAAAACTTTACCTCCTTTTAGACCACCGTAGACATATATACGAACACCAACAGATGCAGATGCATGGCGACAACGACGCATTAACTCAAAAGAAGAATCATATTCAGCATGTCCCTTGCTGGTTTTGGACGAAGTCACTAGCCCATTTCTATCCAACCAAGCACCAGCAGCAGTGTCCAACACTATTCACGGTGAAAAATTGTTGGAGATTACAATATAACCCCTCTTTCAAGATGATAACAGTAGAGAAAAAAGATGATAACAGTTGAGAAAAAAAAACTTGCCAGCAACAGCTGCTTCCCCTTCTACTAAACGTCCTCCCTTTAGGGATCCTCCTGTAACATGCAAACGCGCACCAACAAAAACCTGATAGAAAGCAACGTCAAACTTCTGAATGATACAGAAGAAACTCATAATGAAGTGCTGTGTACATATGCAGAAGTAAACATATGAAAAGACAGTTTCAAAACTTATAATCCCAATTTTCTAGATCCTCGTGTAATTGAGCCCTGTCAAACATTTTAAACTAATATTTTACTGCAAAAGATATATTTCATGATCTACGCATAATCTAGAAATTAAAAGATTCTGACTTATATAGATCACTTACCGCAGCATGTTGATACCTTGATGATGGAGACACCCCAGGTGCAAGAGTCCACTCCCACTGACCGTTTCTATGCATTAGAAGTCCATAAGCATCTCCGAGTGGCTGTTTAAGTGCACTTATCATCAATAAGAATTGAAATGCAAACAGTAATGATATTATTAATAAATTTTTCTTTATCCAAAATACAACACTGTTGGTCGAGAAATAAACAAGGAGAATGGAGCTGCAACATGTCATTGCTTACACCTTAATAGAGAAAAAATCATAAAATCAGAAGAAAGGTTACAGCTGGAAAAAAAGTGACAGAAAAATTCAAAGAAACAGTATGGAAATTATTCCAAAATAGAAATAGTACTCTGATTTCTCATCACAATTGCAACATGGAAAAGGAATGCACTATACCATAATTCACCTCTTTTTATTATATTTTCAAAGCAGGTTAATAAATACAAAAAAGCACCAAACGCTCATTTCTTCAAGTTTTTCAAGTCCACAATTACTTTCTCACTTGACTTCTTTATCGCGTACAATCCATGTTATAAAGTTTCAATTTGAGTTTTCCAACAATTCATGTGTTTTATCAAACATTATACCCTACTTCCAGTTGCCACCCTTAAAGAAAGAAAAGTGTTTTATACAAATGGTCGAGGACAAGAAAGGTCCCATTCATTTAGACTAGGTGTGGGAATGAATCTAGTGATTTTGGGTTAAAGGCCAGTGCACTCTGGCTCTACCCATATAAAA
>Ga0307508_10007400_pt1 | contig 10232 bp, 9 predicted proteins | sample 9_EM_MG_FD_203089 | JGI IMG/M metagenome (GOLD analysis project Ga0307508, IMG submission 203089) | Populus trichocarpa ectomycorrhiza microbial communities from riparian zone in the Pacific Northwest, United States - 9_EM | ecosystem: Host-associated > Plants > Roots > Unclassified | place...
CATATAAAAAAATTACAATAAAAACTGTAAGAATAGATATTTCATTTGCTTCTATAAAACTATGCATATTGAATTCATATATAATTATTAAAAAAATAAATCTCTAATATCACCACAGAAAACGATAATATTATTTAAAAATAAAAAAATATTTCAATAATTATTTAAATCATTTAAATAAATTTATTTAACACTTATTCAAATATAAAATGTGAAAAATGAAAAGTGAGAAAAATATGATTAAAAACATTGATGGGTCAGGCATACATGGGCGGACATGCGCGCCTAACCCATCTCAAGACCTAGACACCTCTTTTTTTTATTTTAAAAGGTGGATGGCATGTTGTCTGTCCCATTTTTATTTTAAAAAAAATTATGAACAACACGTCGCTAACCAACAAAGATGATATAACGTTCATCTGTTATCTTTTTTTAGTTACCAGAGACAATTTTGGTGACCAGAAAATCAAGGTCCAAGTTTTCAGACCACAATAACCTACATTTCAACTATTTCTTCATCTAAAAAATGAAAAACAAAACATCCCATGAACTTATATAACCCCTTTTCAACTATAAAACACATGTTAATCACCCCAAAAACTCAAAATCCAACTATTTTGTTTTTAAAAAAATTATTGAGTTCTAGTCTACTTTTTGACATCATTCAAGGTGCAAACCTCCTCCATTAAGTTCTCTCAAAGACAAATTTATAGATACCGAGATCAAAGTCATTAGTTTCTAAAATCTGACCACTCAAAGCTTTCTCTCTGAATAATTTTTCCAGTGACTCTCTCCCTTCCCTAAAGATCATAAAATCAAAGACTTTAACCATCGAATAATTTTCACATCATAGAATCAGAGAGGGAGGAATTGAAATATGAAGATTAATCAGCATAGATTTTAGCCATTGAATTTTTACAATAGTGTTAGCGAGAGCTTTGTATTTTTTCTTTGTGCTACGTCAAACAATTGTGTGTTGTTGTTTTCAACTTTAAGAAATCAAGTTAGAGCCTAGATGGACATAGTAAGCTCCAATGGATCATCTGTTGTCACGATCTACTGCCGAATCGACATCACTAAAAGTCTGAAGCTGAAGCTAAAGAGTAAATGATGGTTAAATCAACAAAGTATGATGTATAATGTGCTTTAAATAATGCATGATTCATTTGAATGTGGCCCAATGCACCTTCATAAGATGATGCATATGTTTGCTCACTTTATGGATAGCAAATGTAAGATCAAGTCAGGTAAGTGATAAATATTGTAGGCCATGAACAACACTACAATACTACTGCAGGTCATGAAAATAAACTACGAGTAGAATTGATGTCAGACTGTGATGAGGATATTGGGGTAATGCATGGCTTTGCCTTGTCCATTTTGTTGCGGACAAAAAGATCCAATATATAATATTATTGAGATAAGAACATGTCATGATCCTCTTGTATGGCTTCAATGTCTAGGAAGAAACCTAGGACACCTATATCTTTAACAACAAAATTTTTCTATAATAAAAGAATAACACTGCTAATAGAATGAACACTTGAGTCAGTTAAGATTATGCCATAAACATAGATTAATAAATAGATGGTGATAGATCCATAATGATAAACATAAAGTAAATGATCAGTCTTGCTGCCGATAAAGCCAATGGCTTGTAGTTTGTTAGTCAACGTAGAGAACCAAACCCTTGGGGCCTGACAAAGTCCATATAGAGACTTATTTAATTTGCAAACATGATTAGGTAGCTAATGGTGAATGAAACCTAGAGGCTGAGCCATGTAGACAAGTTTATTGAGAATACCATGTAAGAGGCATTTTGCACATCAATTTGTATTATATGCCAACCACGTGAGACTACCAAGGAAAGAATCAATCAGATTGTTGTTGTTTTGACAACAAGACTGAAATTCTCCCCCAAATCAATGCCCTTTTATTGATGAAACTCTTTAGCAACCAACCCGGTCTTGTACCTGTCAATCGTTCCATCAATTTTGCGTTTAATTTTGTATACTCACTTACAGCCAATGATAGTGGTAGTATATGGTTCAAGAACTAAAATCCAAGTGTCATTAGATAATAAGACATCAAAATCCTTATTCATGACCTCCGGTCAATATGGATGTTTAATAGCTTCAGAATGGCAGGAAGGTTCTAAGTCATTAGACTGAAATGTAGACATGAGAACTTTGAGAATAAGATAGCGAATGTGGGAGATAGAAATCAATTTAGGTTAGTGAATGTTGTTTTTGCTGCGAGTGATCATAAGATGGACATTGTGAGTCATTTAAAGTAGGGCGATGGATAATGAAAGTGAATGTTGGTCTTCGGATTGTGTAGCAGCAACAACATCTCTGATAGGGGAAAACATAGTAACATGAATAGAATTGTTTAGACATGACGATGAATTCATAGATAGAGGGCATATAGATGTTGAGGAAGGTGTAGTACCTGTAGAAGGTGCAACACCAAACCAAGACATATTTAACTGATGAAGGAGATTAATAAAAGGAGTGTGAAAAGGATATTGGACTAGTGTAGGAGTTTGGTAAGGAAAAACATATTCATCAAAGATGACATGATAAGAGACATACATTTTACCAATAGAAACATCAAGACATTTGTAACAACAATGGGTAATGCTATAACTAATACATATGCAACTTTTTGAACAAAAATCCATTTTGTGTTGATTATAAGGACACAAATAAAGCTAGTAGGCACATCTAGAAGCTCTTAAAAAATTGTAATATAGTTTTCGATGATGAACCATTTCAAAAGGGGATTTATTATGAAGCATTGGGGTTGGTAGTTTGTTAATGATAAAAACAGCAAAGTGAAATGTATCTTCTCAAAAAATTTAGGGTAGATGAGAATGAGCAAGTAATGCTAGATCTATCTCAACAATTTGCTTGTGACGTCTTTCAATAACATCAGCATGTTAGTGCGTATAAGGATAAGTGATTCTATTTTTTTTTTAGTTTAACGTGGGTGTCCGGGCCAGCTTGCGCGCACCTCGACTAATCTCACGGGCCCTGAAGTTAACGACCATGTAAGCCTCCAATGACCATCATATGAGCAACCACAGGGCTTGAACCTGAGACCACAGAGGGAGCAAACCTCTTGGTCCCAAGCTCTTACCACTGGGCCACCACCTAGATGGTTTAAGTGATTCTATTTTGAATGCCTTAATGGTGTAAGTATGTGTTAAGGCTGCGAAACTCATAACCCCAATCAAATTAAAGTGCTTTAATTTTGCTATTAAATTGATGTTCCATAGTTTCTTGAAAAAGAATAAATATCTGATGGGCACCAGACTTGAGTTTTAAATGAAACAACCATAGAAACTTAGTAGCAACATCTAAAAAGCTAATGTAATAACTTGCACCATAAGTAGACAAGAGAGGGGTTGGTCCCGAGACTTCAGAATAAATTAACTTCAAGGGTTTTGAAATAGACACATGTATAAGTTTAAAAGGCAAAGTATGACTCTTGGCCAATTGACAATAAGAACAAATGGAAGAACTGTTAGTTTTTATAGATAAATAAATAGCTTTATTAATGACATGAAGAGAGGCATGACCAAGATGACGAAGCTAAAGAGAAGCAGACACGCGAACACCAGAGAAATCTTGTGGCTGAAGATATGTAATGAATGTAGCAAAGCTATAAAGACCATTACTGAGTGGTTTATGATGCCGGATGTTCCTTAAGTAATCCTTCACAAGGAAGAAAGAAACATGAAATTAAAAAAATAATTATTTTCAAGATAAAAATGATGAACAAAAAGAATATTTTTATGAATTTCAGGCATAAGAAGTAGTTGCTTAAAAACAAAAGATTTGAAAGGATAAGAAAGAATGGAAGTGCCACTCCTTACTATTTTTAGATCTGCACTATTGGACACCTGAATATAATCCTGGCCATCATAGTTGTTCATGGAAATATAAAGATTGTTACCATCATTGGTAAGGTGATTGGTGGCTCCTATGTCGGGATACCAATCATTCTCATTGGATGGAAATTGAGCAGCAATCATGGCTTCAAGCTGAGGCTGACGAGGTTACTGATCTTGATAGAAGACATTAAAACGATGATAACATTTACTGGCAATATGGCCTTGTTTAAAACATACCTAATAGATAACAAAAATGGATTGAGAGGTATCTCTGTAGGAAAGTCGAGCACCTCATCCTCAACCACGAGTGTGCATACCAAGAGATGATCAAAATTAAGATGGAGAATGCACTAGAGGTTGTCTAGAAGCAAGATGGACTAAGGCAACAAGTGTTACAAGTTGATTGTTGTGAGTGACGCGGGACTCGTAAAAAAGAAGTAAGGAATAGAATTCCTCCAGTGTAATGGGATCAGGACAAGAGGAGACTGTTGAAGCTAAGGAATCATATTCCTGACTAAGGCTAGCAAGGAAATAAGTGAAGATATCATCACAGGTTAAAGGTTGTCCGACGAGAGCAAGTTCATCCAACAGACGTTTGATGTGAAGGAAATAAGAGTGAACATACATTACACCTTTCTTTGTATTGGCAAGTTGTATATGAACTTGGATGGTTTTTGCACGAGAAAAAGAAGAGAAACTACGTTTAAGGGCAAGCCATACCTCACGAGAAGTTGTGTAGGATAAGACTTTGGTGAGAACATCTTTAGTGAGAGAAGAGTTAATGGTAGCTAGAATCAAAGAATCTTGCCGCAACCATTGATCATAAAAAGGGTTATGAGTGGTAGTGATAATATTGTCAGTGGGAGAAGAGATAATAGGTTCAGAAGGCAGTGGTGATATAATACTATCAAGGTAGCCAAAAACATTTTAGCCTTTGAAATAAGGTAGAACCTGTGATTTCCAGACAAGATAATTTGAAGAATTACGTTTGACATTGATGGTCGTGAGAAGATTGGAAAATTTTGGAGTAATAGGAGTGTTGAAGGTGACACTAGAAGTAGAAGAGGATGGAGAGGCTATTGTGGATCAAAAAGAAAAGAAAAGAAAAAGGATAGTGGTCTTATGAGTGACTCTAATACCATGTTATGTTTTGAAGTCTTTACTAGAAATAATGGTTTAGTACAATATATTATTATCTATTATAGAGTCTTTGTTAAAAAAAAAAATATAGACTAGTTGCATATATCTTATCATCATCATGTAATTTGAATATTTGAAAGACTAGTAGTTATCCTTCTAAAGCATTGAAATCTATTGTTGAGGTTCTTGCAAAGTTCTGTTGTTTGAGAAGTCGACTGCAAGTATAAGAAGTTTGAGGGGTCATGGGTTAATTCTTTCACAAATCGCAATTCCAAAACACATTTAAGTGGCCATTTGGTATTGTGGCTGTGGGTGAGGTTCACCTGCAGCCACATATAATGTTGTTTGGTTAAGCAAAAAACACAATTTTTTACTAGTAGGACCCACCATAAGTTGTGGCTGTGCCGCAGGTTTAAGAGAGCAGCTCTTTGCTGCTTCTTGCGCGGAGGAATCACATGAACATTGTACCATGCTCCACTGTTCAGTGAACAGTGGAGACATTCTTCACTGTTCCGGCCAGATCGGGTCCGGTCCAAAGCTAAAAATGTATTGAACCGGGTCCGACCCAGTAAAATAAAAAAAATTATTTTTTATTTTTAATTGTGTTTTATTCGAAAAACTAGTGTTAAACATTATTCGATGACGCTATATAAATTAGACGGAGATCGCTTGATGACTTAGCATTTTTAGAATTTGATCGCAATCCCAATTTTGTTTCTGATTATATTTTACCTGATGTTGTTGCGCTCTTAAAAAACCAAGAAAACTGTAGTCCTTGTCGGATGTATTTCATACGTGATAGAATTGTAAATAGTTTAATGAAACAATAAAAAATATTTTATATAAATTATTATTTATTTCATAATGTAATAGCAATAATTAAATCTACAATATTTAAATTAAAAACCATCAATATTAATATATATTTTTTAAATTATTTTATAACCTCAATTTCAAAAGTATTCGTAACCAAACACATCAAACTATTTTTTGTTCAACCTCAATTTCAACCACAGTTTTAACCAAACATACATAAATACCAAATCAACCTCAACTAAAAGTACTTTTTATAAAATAATTTTTTTTCAAATCACTATCACAAAAGCTACCACAATATCAAACCTTTTTATGACATGAGGTTGATATTGCTTTTTTAAATTTTTTTCGTTTTAAAATGTATTAAAATAATATTTTTTTAATTATTTATTTATTTTTGATATTACTCAATCAAAATAATCCAAAAAAAACTAAAAATAATTTTATTTTTTAAAAAAATCAAAATTTAAAGAAAAACTACTTGATCTGCTGCAAAGGGGCCTAAAGTCGCTAGGCTGGGCCATAACCGGTGTGATAGTCCCTCCTCTCCCTCTGTTTATTGAATTTATATTTATTTATTACACTAATGAATCCCCCAAATCTCTCTTTTCTCAGAATCTAGGGTTTTCAAATTCAGAGCACCTGGATCCAAATCCAGTAAAACTCTAGTACCCCTTACAAAATTTAGGGTTCTAAGAGTTGCGGTTTCCTTTGATATTCCACGAATTTGCTTTTGGTTCGCAGACTAGGGCTTTCGCTAGTTCTGTTTGACTCTCAATTTCTTAATTCGGAAGTTTTTTTTTCTCTGGAAAGATTTTCTGTTTTCTTTGCGGCGTTTAGGGATTTGATTCGACTGAGAGTATCTTTTGTTGTCGTGGTTTTGATTGACGGACTACATCGTGAAAATTTGAAATTTTAGTTTTTTGTAATAATGACTAAGGTTGGCGAGGAGGAAATTGTATATGAGAGTGATCCCGAGGAAGAGAAGCGATTGCTTGTAAGGAGAAGAAGAGAAGCTGCGAGCGACGACGAGGAAGGTGAAGGAGAAGAGAAGCCTAGAAATAATCGGAGGGCTCCAATTCACTCCGATGAATCTGACGGTCAGGGTGGCGCTGCAGACTATGACGACGACGAAGAAGAGGCATTAAATGAAGAGGAAGATGAAGAAGATGGTGTTTTTGAAGATGAAGAGGAAGAAGAGGTTTATGAAGAAGAGGAAGGGAAAGAAGGGAATAAGGAGGGAGTAGGAGGCAGCGGCAATGCTGGGGTTGAGGTTAGGGAGAAGGAAATCGAGGGGAGGAAGGAGCAGGTGGGAGGAGAGGAGAAAGTGGAGGGGGAGGAAGGGGAAGAGGGGAAGAAGGGGAACCAGCCTTTTGCGGTGCCTACTGCTGGGGCTTTTTACATGCACGATGACAGGTTTAGGGACAGTGCTGGTGGTCGGCACAGGTATGACTGACATTGGTGTAGTTTTACGGTACAAGATATTTGTTTTGTTTAAACACCTTTTTTTTCTTCTTTTATTCAGCTGTAGTTGATTAATGGTAGCTTTGCTCAATTTCTAGTGTAGAGCTTGTTCAGAGTAGTATTATGCTGACATGCAAAAGCCTCTAAACTTTAATAGTCAGTTCCTTTTCTTCTTTGTGGTTTTGTATTGTATGCTTAAACACGTATCTATATTTCCTTTAACTAGGGATCCATTGTTCTGATATCCTTGTGTGCAATTCCCTTTGCTTTATAATTCTAGACCATTGTTCAGGTAGATGAGTCTTACCTGGTTTATACAGAAAAACCAGGACGAATGTTGGATAAGGAGTTGTTTTTCACATCTAGCTTTCTGTACCTTTTCTTTTTGCTTTTTATATTCATATGGAAGCATTTCCAACACGTCATGTTACTGTGAATTTCTGAATGAAAGTGTGCCACCTCCTTTCACTTGTTAAAATAAGTAATTCTAAGATTATCCTGTACTTGGTTTAGGCGAACCTTTGGTGGAAGGAATTTGTGGGAGTCCAAAGATGATAAGAAATGGGGGCATGACAAGTTTGAGGAGATGACATCGCAGGAAAGGCATTATGAACAGGTGATCATTTTATACAAAAATATATTTTATGAGAGTGTCTGTTTTCTTCTTTTTTCTCTGTTGTTTCTTACTGAAACTATACTCATAATAATTCAGGGAAGGAGGACTGCTAAAGGTAATTTCCGGGCCCGTGGTGGTAAAAGTCGAGGTCCAGAATGGGGATATGCCAGACGGAACAGGTCTAACTCATTCAGCGATGGTAACAATCAGAACCAGGCACCAAAAGTTGTGAGAGGGAGAGGACCCAGAAAGTTTGAATCTACTTTCAAGAGTCGCAGAGAGACGCCTCCAGTGCAAAACAAACAGCCTGGGAAACCCCTTGAGAAACGTTCACATGGTAGTTCAGGGAGAATTTTGACATCTTTGTCAAATACAGAATCTGATGAATTGCCCACTAGAAAACATTCAAGCTTGAGCTCTGCTTCTCCTCCCTTCTATCCTTCCGGATCTTCAAATAAAGACATCACTTCAAGTCAAAAAAGGGATATACACGGTGCAAGCACAAGCAAGAATCTTCGCACTCCTGTTATAGATGAGAATTTTCCTATGCAACAACACAGTGCATTGGTGCGGGGGAAGAATATATCTGACTCTGTTTCAATTGACAAGCTTTATATTGATGATTCCATCACTCCGGCAGCAGGAAAGCCTTTGAGCAATATGCAAATGCCACCTTCTGGATCTTCTGTGGTCAATTCTATTACATCTTCACAATCCAGGGCTCAAGGAAGGAGTGCAGCTATGTCAAGCCAGATGACTTACCAGGGAGCTCCGCAGCAGAACCAAATCAACAAAACCTCTCCCACTGCGCCGATCCACTCTCTTCAGCGAATTCCTGCTCAAAACCGTATTCAACCTTCTGCCCAGCAGTTAGTCCAACATCCTAGTAGCGATTCTCCAGCCTCTTCTCCACCAAAAACTGCTTTGTCACAAAATTCTTATGAAGCTGTTGAAGCAGAGGCTGCTGTGGAATCAAGTAAATCCAGAAATGCATTGGTTGGAAAGGGAAAAGGCATAATTCAAGGAAATGGAAGAGGATCTTTTCTTTATGGTGGGACACAGGTTGTGGGAGCCACAGGGAATATTGGTGTTGGGCATGGTGATCAGAACTTCTCTGGAACACCAACCTTTTTGCCAGGTACATTTTTTTTTTTGGTTCACCTTTTTTTCCTCTAAAAGGTGACAAAGAAGAAAAAACAATTTCAATGCCAGGAGCTTTCATCATGATAGTGAGAGAGACGCCAATGTCAATGCTTTAGCCTTGCACTTTTTCTTAAATCATATATATGGTTTTCGTATTGTTTTTTCTTCTTTTCCATGTGTTTGGTATCTTAAGGTATCCCTTGTAGCTATAGCTTTCTTATTATCAGCTGTTTTAGTGTGTCCGGACCATGTTTTATATTTTCAAGGAAGCTAAGAACTCCGTTCTGTATATTGGTGTCTAAATAACTCATTTTGTTACGGTGGTTGATTGGCATGCAGTTATGCAATTTGGTGGTCAGCATCCTGGTGGTCTTGGAGTTCCTGCGGTTGGCATGGCATTTCCTGGATATGTTGCTCAGCCTCAACTTGGCTTAGGGAATTCTGAAATGACATGGTATGCTGAATCTTCATTACATAACTGCATTATGGCTGACAGATTTTTGGTTTTACCTTGGATCTTGCATGGTCCGGGGATGTGCTGTCAATGTCCCATTAAGTGGCAAATTGATGCTTCTGATGAAGTGGATGATTGTCATTGGTGCAATGAGATTTTTGTGATTCAGCTATTCCAAAAAATAAAAATACAGAAAAGAAACCGATTGCTTATTTTCCTCTTTTATAAACGCAATGGTGTTTTTAATTGTCGTGTAATAGTTTTCTATATATCTTGAAGCAAATCGGTGCCAGATGACGTTTATTGTAGGGGCTACTTCTGTGCTAAATCCATTATGTGTACTTTCTCTTTGGGATTTCTTTTCTTTTATATCATAACACGCAAATAATGAATTGTTTTAATGATGTTCAGGTTACCAGTTCTGGCTGGTGCTGCTGGAGCTTTAGGGGCTACATATTGTTCACCTTATATTTCGGTTGATGGTGCTTATCATGCTCGCCCATCTGGGAAAACATCTTCCTTGGGTTCTTCAAGGTTGGTAGCAAATTGTCATTGTTCTAAATGTTTTGTTGAGTTCTTCATCGGGTCCTTTAATCCATGTTTGTAATTTTTCCATAAAAAATTCTGCAAAACAATACCATTATTGCAGGAGCTACACATAACGACAAAAAGAAAAAAACAGATGTTAACAGAAGGACCCA
>Ga0307508_10007402_pt1 | contig 10228 bp, 8 predicted proteins | sample 9_EM_MG_FD_203089 | JGI IMG/M metagenome (GOLD analysis project Ga0307508, IMG submission 203089) | Populus trichocarpa ectomycorrhiza microbial communities from riparian zone in the Pacific Northwest, United States - 9_EM | ecosystem: Host-associated > Plants > Roots > Unclassified | place...
TTCCGTCCTTTCCCCTTGGCGAGTCCCTCAGGCGCGTTGTATATAGAGAGAATGTTTTTCCTTCGACGTTGTATCAATCAACCAATTCACTATCTTCGTCTCTATCGATCCCTATATTCCAACACAGGCAGTACGCCTGAAAGAGCGTCTGGTATGGTGAAAGTGGTTACACCTTCAGCGGGCAGAGGCTACGCTGTGATCAGCAGTGATACCATTGCTGGCGCAGCGCATCTAATTCCAGAAGAACCCGACTGCTCGGGAATCGCGAATAAAGGATGGATAGTGAACAGCCACATTGATTTAGCTACTTGGAATGAGGTTTACTAGCCTGTGGAATGGCATTTCTCCTTGTGTTGAACGATTGCTCTGTTTTGACTGTAGTCAGCTACCTTATTGTATTGTATTACGTCTAAAACAACCTTGCGGTGCCAAATGCCATGCGTCAAGTATTGAATTAACGGCCGAGATGCGCGTATTGCCAAAATAATACACACTCCACCAGGTGGTGCATTCGGCAGAGCGTGGACAGGATAATTCGACCTCCAGACTACCTTCCAACAGAAATGAGTAAGGTATTCTGTCTGAGTAGTAGATGTGCCGCCAGGCGTAGCATTTGGACGGAAGCGCAGAGTGGACAGGATAATTTGTCCTCCGGACTACCTTCCAACGGAAATGAGTAAGGTATTCTACGTGGATAGTAGACGCCACGCCTGGCGTAGCGTTTGGACGGAAGCGCAGCGTGGACAGGATAATTCGACCTCCGGACTACCTTCCAACGGAAATGAGTTAGGTATTCTGCGCGGGTAGTTGATGCACCGCCTGGCGTAGCGTTTGGACGGAAGCGCTACGTGGACAGGATAATTCGACCTCCGGACTACCTTGCAATGGAAATGAGTAAGGTATTCTGCGTGGATAGTAGATGCCACGCCTGGCGCAGCGTTTGGATGGAGAAGCTACGTGTTGGCTGTTACCGGCATGCCAACTGCCTATCAACGCCAAATTGGAATCTAAGATTTTTCCCAACGCTCTCAACGCATCTAACGCCGGTCTCCATTGGAACGGAGATTTTTTTTTCCTGATGCGGTGGCGAGGACGATAGAGAGTAGGACGCAGAGACTATGATGGCGAGTAAGACACAGCGGGTATGATGGCGATTATGATAACAAGTAACACGCAGCGGAAATGATGGGGAGTATGATGGCAAGCTTTGTGACATGGTTAGCGCAACTCTCAGAGTGACACAGACACCTGGAAGTTGTATAATACAAAGTGATGAGTACGATATCAATAAGGGTGCCAGTGGCGAGGACGATAGCGAGTAGGACGCGGCGGGTATAATGGCGAGAAAGACGTGACGAGTATGATGGCGAGCTTTGTGATGTGGTTAGCTCAGCTATGACAGACAGTGGGAAGTTGGACAATACAACGCGACGAGTATGACATCAATGAGAAGGATTGTCGATGAGTTTGAGGATGGTGGTGAGTAACGTAGCGAGAAAGGTGCAACGAGTAAGATGTTGATGAGGAAAATGTCGACGAGTAAGACATGTTTGATGGCGGTGAGTACGTATGACGAGGTGAAAGGAGAAGAAAGTAGGGGTCCAGGAGCGATGAGTGAGCTGAACCTTGCGGAAGCGTAAGTGTTAGTAATAGCTTAGTGCTTTGCATTGAAATCGTACTCGTCGCGTCTTTCTCGCCATTATATCCGCTGCATCCTACTCGCTGTCGTCCTCGCCGCCAGCACCCTCATTGACATCATACTCGTCACTTTGTATTGTACAACTTCTCAGTGTCTCTGTCACTATGAGAGCTGCACTAACAAGGTCACAAAGCTCGCCATCATACTCGCCATCATTTCCGCCACATCTTACTCATCACCATAATCGCCATCAATCCCGCCGCGTGTTACTCGCCATCATACCCTCCGCATCCTACTCGCTATCGTCCTAGCCGCTGGCATCCTCATCGCCATCCTCCTCATCGCGTCGTACTCATCGCGTCGTGCTCATCACATCGTGCTCATCGTGTCGTACTCATCGCATCGTATCGTATTTGCCAACTTTCCTTTGTTTCCAACACACAGAGCAATGGTACGCACATCAAAACAGCATTACTACTTGATCGTGGCGATGGGCGTGACGCTGGATGCTTGCACTGGGAACGCGAAGTGTGGTAGTAGCATATATAGATGTACATTAGATATAGAGAATAGAACTGGATTGAGTCACTATACCTGAAACCCACTACGTGTTTGCGAATGCAATGCAAGTGGTATTTGCTGCGATGTTCTGCGCCTTGACAGCCAGCATGACCGTGGTGCCTTGACACGCAACGTCCGGACATGTCCAGTAGGAAAATACCCTGACACGGCTACATCCAGAAGGAAAATGCCCTGACACAGTGCGTCCAGAAGGAAAATGCCCTGACACGGTGCGTCCAGATGGACAATGCACTGACACGGTGCATCCAGAAGGAAAATGCCCTAACACGGTGAGTCCAGAAGGAAAATGCACTGCCACACTCCGTCCGGTAAGCAGATGCCATGGCGATCTGCATCCAGACGCACAGTGCCGTGGCAAGTGTCAAGATCCTGCCTTGACTACTCCGTGCTGCTCGACAGGTAACGTAGGCTCGGTTCTTTGGGGCAAGCTCGTGATCACACTTCTGGCGTACTCACATGCCACTCGTAGTCACACTTCCGGTGTACTCACGCGCCGCTTGTAGTCACACTTCCGGCGTACTCACGCGCCGCTCGTAGTCACACTTCTGGCGTAGTCACGCGCCGCTCGTAGTCACACTTTCGGTGTACTCACGCGCCGTTTGTAGTGACACTTCCGGCGTACTCACGCGCCGCTCGTAGTCACACTTCCGGCGTACTCACGCGCTGCTCGTAGTCACACTTTCGGCGTACTCACGCGCCGCTCGTCGTCTCGCGGTATCCGTCACGCCCGGCGTGGTCTTGTCGCGCTCCTCTCACACGCCTTGCGTGGGCTCGTTGTTCTCGCGGTATCCGTCACACCTGGCGTAGTCTCGTCGTGATCTTCTCACACGCCTTTGTGTGGGCTCGTTGTTCTTATCGGGGTGGTGGCTGCAGTGCCGGTTCACGGGTAGAAAGAGGTAGGTCTGTGGAGAGAGATAATAGATTGCGTGGAGAAGAATCTCCCGACTAGCTACTGTGCCCTTCCTTTATACCTTTCCTTTCCTCTGTGGAATCACAGCTTGCCCGCAAGACTGACACAGTTCCTCCCTAGCTCATCATGACTCAATCGCCGCGCCCAAGGAAAACACATGATCATACTCGGCCGCCACGCACCCATCACTCTACTCGTGGCAACAGGAGAAAGGACGCACAAGCAGTAACAGTAAAGGAAAGGAAGACTGACGTACAACTTAATCAAGGGAAAACAATACTCGTAACGAACATGGGAGAAGGACGCGCAAGCTCAATCAATGGGAGACAAGAAACGTAGCGGACAGGAGAAAGGACGTACAAGTAACATAACGGAAACGAAGGAAAGAGATCTAGACCGGCCAGCGGTCAGGGATATCGCTACCGGAGCGATATGGCGGAGATCGGTCGAGGCGACTAAGCACGGAGGATGACCACGGCTGCGGAAGCGGAAACGAGGACGAGCCACAGGGCGACAAGGGTGAGAGTGGCACCGGCGCCAGCACCAAGGAGCCTGTCGCGCCAGGTTTGTGACAGTACATCCCCTGTCCAGACCGAAGCTCCGGCGAGATCATGTCGGGTCGTCAGGGTCCGGCGGCGGATGGGGGTGCGGTAGATGTGGACAGGCCAACTAGCCTGCTGCCAGGCTTGGAGTTGTTCATTCATGCGCTGTTGTTCGGTGATGATGGCTCCCAGGGTGTTGGTCATCTGCTGGAGTTGCTGTTGGTCCGCGTAGTGGAACTCGTTCATCCGCTGGCTGAGCATCCGGTGTACGACATGATTGTGGCAAGTGTCCTGCACGGTTGTTTGATGTATCATGGTGACGATTTCCCCCAGGAGGGCGAGTTGCTCGTCCTGTAATGCCGCAGTCGCGGCCGCGGGGTTTATGTTTTCCTGATCTTCCTGTGGTGGCGTGATGTCCGCCAAGGTTTCACGTGGGGCTGCAGCACTGCAGTGGAGGTGGTGGTTTTCCATGTTCACGAGGAACCGGCATTCGGGGCAGACCCGCTTTCCTCGGTACCTGTCCGCACATGCTTTGACGGGGTTGAGACATCGTTCGCGGGTTACTTCGAGTAGTTCGTTAGGGTGTGGGAGCGGGCAGTCACAGTTTGTCGCTCGGCGGTGGCGGCTTCGGCGCGGGTAGTAGTTGTTGTCCTTGCTCTGGCGGTGGGTGTTGCAGTAGTCATAGTAGCTGGCCGTCCAGTGCAGGGATGCGTGGTCATTGGTACGGGGCTGTCCTGCGGTGGACAGCGGGGGTGAAGGTGCGGCTGGAGGGGCGCCCCATCCGTCGGTCGTGGTGGCGGCAATACCCCAGTCATTGTTGGGTTCGTTGGTGGGTAGTTCGGTTTGTTCGTTATTGGCAGAGGTTGTGATGGGAAACTCGGAGGTGCGGCTGCGGCCAGCGAAGGTCCAGCCTTCGTTGATGTCGACAGTGGCGGTGGTGGACCTATCGGGTTTTTTAGAGTTAGGGTGCAGGTTTCTCAGGGTATTCCTCGTGGAACTGGTGGACAAGGTCGGGTGAGTTCTCAAAGTTGCAGGCGGGATACCAGGTACGATCGGGGTCGTGAAAACCGGTCCACTTGACTCGATACTGGATCTGGTTTCTATGGCGTCGGAAGTCGAGGATTTTCTCTACTTCCCACTCTTGCTGTTCTTGGATGATCACAGGTGGTGGCGGTGTTTGTTGGTGTCCTGGGATGGGTTCGGTGCTGGCTGTGGGTTCGAGGAGGCTGATGTGGAAAACTGGGTGGATCCTGACAGTGGCCGGTAGGTCCAGTTTATATGCTCTTGAGCCTACCTTCTTGAGGATGGTATACGGGCCTATCTGCTTGTGGTCCAGTTTGTTCAATGGTCAGGTTGTCCGGATGTGTTTCCGTCGTAGCCAGACCCTATCACCTGGGTTCAGTACCGGGTCCGGATGTCGTGCTTTGTTGGCTTGCTCTGCTTGTGTCATTTGGGCCTCCTTAATCTCTGCTCGAAGTTTTTCATGCAACCTTCTCAATGCCGCAACATATTCCGATACTTCCAGGGTCTCCTCGTTCCAGGTGCCGAGGTCTGGCAGGAAACGAGGGTGATATCCATAGTTGGCAAAGAAGGGGGTTATTCTTGTGGTTCCGGTTTGTGTGTTGTTGTAGTAGAATTTGGCAATTGGCAACAACCTTTCCCAGTCGTCCTGTTGGTAGTTGCAGTATGCCCGGATATACTGCTCGAGGGTAGCATTGGCTCTTTCCGTTTGTCCGTCCGTTTCTGGGTGGAAGGCTGTGCTGAGGTTGCGTGATATCCCGAGTGCTTCTGTTACTCGTCTCCAGAAGTCTGAGGTTAACAGGGACCCTCTGTCCGATACAATAGTGCTTGGCAGTCCGTGGGGTCTTATTACCTGTTGGAGGAAGTGGTGTGCCAGGTCTTTGGGGTTCATGGTGCCCTGGCAGGCGACGAAATGTCCCATCTTTGTGAGGCGGTCGATTATTATCCATAATGCGTCTTTTCCGTTGCTCATCAGCAGCGCGGTGATAAAGTCCATTGATATCGTATCCCATGGCCGGTGTGGGAGTTCGAGTGGCTTTAGCAGTCCAAATGGTGCGTGTCGGATTGGCTTGATGCGATGGCAGGTGTCACAGTGGTCGACGTATCTGTGGATGTACTTTCGTTGCTCTGGCCAGTAGAAGCTTCGGCTAACGAGTTCCAGGGTTCTTGCTCGGCCCGGATGTCCCGCGGCTTGCGCGTCATGGTGGTCTCTTAATATGTGTAATCGCAGGGTGTCGTCGTCCGGGATCCATATGAGGTTGTCATACATTAGCAATCCGCTGTTTTCCTCGCATAACCCTAGCGCGATCTTTCCGTCGCGGGTGGTCCCGCTCGCCTTTTTCCTCCGGATTTCTTGGATCTCTTTATCTGCTGCGCTTAGTGTCCGGATTTCATTCCAGAGTTCCTTGTCTATCTCGAGGTTGATGGTTTCTGTTGTATTGGCCTGGAGTGCTTCGAACGCTTCTTCGGGTAACAGGATTCGGCCGTGGTTCTGCCGATGCTTCATATCCCCTTCCCAGGGAGAGTCTCCTGACTCTCTAGAGAGGATGTCTGGCTTGCCGGCCAATTTCCCGGGTCGATACTTGATCACGAAGTCATAGTTAGCTAATCACTCACCCCACCGGGCTTGTCGCAAATTGAGGTCTTTTTTTGTTTTCCAGTATTCGAGGTTTTTGTGGTCGGTGAGGATCGTGATTTTTGGTCCCGTTGTTTTACAATAGGTATCCCATTTTCGTAGTGTGTCGACTATCGCCAGTAACTCCTTATCGGGGATGTCGTAATTGCGCTCTGGGTCTTTGAGTTTCCTCGAGTAGTATGCTACAGGGTGCAGGATTCCCTTTTCGTCGGGTTGTGAGCAGATTGCCACTCCTATGGTGTAGTCGGAGGCATCTGTTTCGATGGTGACGGGTTGTTTCGGATCGAAGTGTTGTAGTATAGGTTCCGTGATCATTGCTTTCTTGAGCGTCTCAAATGCCTCTTGTTGTTTATCACTCCATTCCCATCCTTTTTCCTTCCTTGTGAGGGAGGATAGGGGTGTCGTGATTTTGCTGTAGTCTCTGATAAAGCGCCGGTAAAAGTTGGCAAAGCCGAGGAAGCTCTGGATTCCTTTGACGTTTGTTGGTTCCTTCCATTCTTTGATGGTCCGGATTTTTTCTTCGTCCATTCGCAGTCCCTGCGGTGATGACGTATCCCAAGTATTCTATTTCCGTTGTATGGAATTCGCATTTGGATGCTTTCAGTGTGAGCCCGGTTTCCTCAACTCGTCTCAAGATTGTCCGGACGTGTCTCCGGTGGTCTTCCAGATTTTGCGAGAAGATGAGGATGTCGTCCAGATATGCCACATAGAAGATATCAAGGTATTTGTTCAAAATCTCATTCATCCATCGTTGGAATGACGCCGGTGCATTGGTCAACGCGAGAGGCATGACGTAGTACTCGTATAGTCCGTACCGGGTTCAGAAGGCTGTTTTCCATTCGTCTCCTGCTGCGATTCGGAGGTTGTAGTAGGCGTCTCGGATATCTAGTTTGGTGTAGATGGTGGCATTGGATAGTTGATCCAGGGACTCTCCGATTAATGGCAATGGTGTCCGGTCTTTGATTGTGATCTCATTCAGTTGTCGATAATCCACACATAGGCGTAGTCCCCCGTTCTTCTTCTTGAGAAAGTGTATTGGCGCCCCAGCCGGGGAGGTGTATGCCCGGATCCATCCCTGTTTCTCATTGACTTCTAGGTATTCCTTCAGAGCCTTCATTTTTTCTTTGTTTAGGGGTCATAGGGGCTCATACGGGGGTGTCTTTCCTTCCTCCAGTGGAATGTGGTGGTCGTGAGCATGGTGGGGTGGAGGTGCCGTAGGTTCTTTTTCGGTGAATACTTCGAGGAACTCGTGATATTCCGGCGGAATTGGGTTTTTGCTGGTCTTGGAGGTTTCCTTGATTTTGCTGATGACGGTCTGGCATACTTCCCATGGGTCCGTTTCGCCAATCTCCCAATTTTCCGGTGTTTTCCTGTAGTATTGCTCCGTGGCCTTTTCTTCCGGGACCGTGTTCGCTCTTGGTGAGCTAGGTAAGCATTTTTCGGCGTAGTGGTCTGAGTGGAATTTCACAGTATGATATTTCCACCCTATCCACCGGATCATGGAGCTTGAGCCATGGGAGTCCTAGGATGATTGGCGCATTTCCGATTGTGATGCAGTGTAGCCGGATGTCTTCCTCGTGATGATTGATTGTGAGGTGGACTTGGGTGTCGTGGGTTACTGGCCCGCCGGTGACCTCGCTCCCATCCACGGTCAGGACCCGTCTTGGTGTCACTTTTTGCTGTATTGGGATTCCACTTGCTTCAGCGTAAGCCTTGTCGACAAAGTTCTTGGATGCTCCGCTGTCCACTAGGCTGGTGGTGTTGTGTTCCTTTCCGTCGGTTCCTATGATTCGTACTTTGATCATGATCTTCTTTTCGCGGTTGTACCTGGTTGTTCGTATTCTGTAGGGTTGGTCTGGTTCTGCAACGGGTTTCTCCCTCGGGTGGCTGTTGCCTAGGCCTATTCCCGAGGGCTGTCGTTTCCCGCCGGTTCGGGTTCTTTCCCTGCTTCATTGTTTATGGTGTTTTCTTCGTACGTGGCTTCTGCTGCCCGGTATGGCCTTCTCCATAGGGCTCGTGCTTTCTTGGGCTGGGGGCATTCCTTCGCAAAGTGCCCCTTTTTTCCGCAATTGTAGCATTCGTCTGTTTGTGGTCGTCAGGGGAACCGGGTCGGCGTTCTTGGTGCGAACTTGAACCGTCGGGTAGTATCTAGGTCAATTGGGTCCCCTGGGGCGCTGACGGATTCTTTCGTGTGGACATGGAAGTGCGCTTCTGGACTAGCCGCAGGGCACCGACTAATGACTCCAAGGTTGCATAGGTGGTCGTCTGTTTTGAAGGCCACGGTGGTGTAGTCTACCAGGACGGTGGCTGGTACTTCGCTCATGACCAGGTGCCTTTTTACTTCTGGGTGTAATCCATCTTGAAATCGCGCGATGCATACGTTGCCCGCGTACGGGAGATCTGCTTTGATTCGTTGAAATTCCGCCCAGTAGGTTGCTGCCGTCTGGTTTCCCTGCTGGATTTTCTGGAATTTTTCGAAGGCTATTTCCTCAGCATCTACCTGGCCGAAGGCGTTCTTCATGTTAGTTTTCAGTTCTTCCCATGTTAGGTTGATTCCTCCCTCCTGATTCAGAAAGGTTTCCACCCAGTTCCGTGCCACCCCACGGAGTAGGGAGGATGCGTAGCCCGTTTTTTTCTCATCGTTGTCGAATCGATTTCCCTCTGTTCTAAACTTCAGCTCGCACTGGGCCAGGAACGTTTTGAATTTTGCTTTTTCTCCTTCGAACGGTTCGGGGTCCCGGAGCTTTGGGTAACTGGTCTGCGGCGGTCTGTCGCGTGCCGCTAGGAGGGCCTGCAACATTTCCGTTGTCAACAGGTGGAGTCCTTCCGTCATTCTTCTGGTCTGTTCTGGTGACTCGGGGGTCTGTGGCCTGGATCAATGCTCTGGGGTTACTGGACTTGGTGCTCGCTGGTCGTCAGGGACGTCCCTAAATTCGCTCAGGTTGAGGGGGTCCGGGGACTCCACCGTGTCTTTCTTGTTGCTACGTCAGGTGTCAATAGGGAGACGCAATCTAGTGTCAAGATCCTGCCTTGACTACTCCGTGCTGCTCGACAGGTAACGTAGGCTCAGTTCTTCGGGGCAAGCTCGTGATCACACCTCCGGCGTACTCACGCGCTGCTCGTAGTCACACTTCCAGCATACTCACGTGCCGCTCGTAGTTACACTTCAGGCGTACTCACTCCCCGCTCGTAGTCACACTTCCAGCGTACTCACACGCCGCTCATAGTCACACTTCCGGCGTACTCACGCGCCGCTTGTAGTCACACTTTCGGCGTACTCATGCACCGCTCGTAGTCACACTTCCGGCGTACTCACATGCCGCTTGTAGTCACACTTTCTGCGTACTCACGCGCCGCTCGTAGTCACACTTTCGGCGTACTCACGCGCAGCTCGTCGTCTCGTGGTATCCATCACGCCCAGCGTGGTCTCGTCGCGGTCCTCTCACACGCCTTGCATGGGCTCGTTGTTCTCGTGGTATCCGTCATGCCTGGCATGGCCTCGTGGCGATCTTCTCACACGCCTTTGCATGGGCTCGTTGTTCTTATCGGGGTGGTGGTCGCAGTGCCGGTTCACGGGTAGAGAGAGGTAGGTCTGTGGAGAGAGATAATACGCCATTTCATTCTCTTGTGCTTCAGTACTACAGACTATATGCACTCCACCACGCCATACCACCCCCATGGGGTTCCCATCTTTCCAAGTCCACCTCCTCCTGCTAGCCTACGAACAGTCCCTCTGGGATCGGACCACCCTCTCAGTACGCATCTAGCTATAGCCCGAAGGCACAAAGTATACACGCCCGGGCTCGCCTTCTAGTCATCTCAAACACAACGTAAATCGTTTTGGACGCGCATGCCGAAGCCCGCGCCCATGTGGTGTTGTGGCGGTGCCCGCCGAAGCC
>Ga0307508_10007403_pt1 | contig 10228 bp, 9 predicted proteins | sample 9_EM_MG_FD_203089 | JGI IMG/M metagenome (GOLD analysis project Ga0307508, IMG submission 203089) | Populus trichocarpa ectomycorrhiza microbial communities from riparian zone in the Pacific Northwest, United States - 9_EM | ecosystem: Host-associated > Plants > Roots > Unclassified | place...
CGTTTACTAGGTACATTATTTCGAAATATGGGACGCCAGTGACCCCTGTGCCCGCACCTGCACCCGTGTCCGCACCTGCACCCGCACCTGCGCCCGCACCCGCACCTGCGCCCGCACCCGCACCTGCACCCGCACCCGCGCCCGCGCCTGCACCTGCACCTGCACCTGCGCCTGCACCTACAGCTCCCGCAAGCACGACGCAGTGAGCAATGAGCATCATAAGAGACGTTGGATATTTTGTCTACGGCCCACATGTACTTGAATGTCCAAGCTCGTGGTTGGTTTTGATCGCGTCAGATTGATGCAGCGCAGTCCTTGTGTTTTGTACGAGAAAGATTGTTTTCTCGTAATTATAACATTGTTTTCTCGTACCATGTCTGAGAAACAAACAGCCCTAAGCTCACATGTAACCTCCTGAATTCGTAATTCATTTCAGGGGCAGGGCTGTCGCATTGCCCTCCATCCTCCCGCCTTGTTCCCGCCCCCTCCTTCGCGGGCGCTCCAGCAACGTTGACCACGTACTCATTTTATCGATGCCTCTACGGCGCCATCTTCCGCCAATCGACCGTCCCTTCACGCCTGTCTCCCCATCCAATCTCGAGCCTCTCACCTCCCGTTTCCAACAAATCTCACTTGCAGAACTTGCTCATATCAACGAACACCTCTCCCGCAATGACATCCATTTCAGCAGTGACTGGAGCACGCCTCTAACTTCAAGCGCCGCCGGGTCTCGCGGCGGCGGCGGCGACGATTACTTCTCACTGTTCGACGAAGAAGATGATAAACGAGCGGAGATTCGTGCGGATGCTGAGAGGCCGTTCCCAGTGGACCGTCAAGTCCTGAAAGAGCTTATAAACAACCACATGCACTCGCCTGTCGTACGGATGCAATTCCTCAGCTCTGGTGAGCCTCGTCCTCATTGAATTCTCCGATGAGGCATCGCGGGCCCTTGCTAACATGACTTGACGGTTTTGATAGGGACATTTCACAAAGCATTTCTGGTATTACTGAACGATGGCCGCGAGATCGTGGCGCGGGTCGCGCGGAGCTTCATGCCGCGTCTGAAAACAGAGTCTGAAGTTGCCACAATCAACTACTTACGGTTACACACTCTTATTCCAGTCCCTTACGTATACCATTGGGACGCGAATCCTTATAACCGACTGGGGCACGAGTATATTCTCATGTCGAAGGCGCCTGGGGTTCCGCTTCACCAAGTTTTCAACAGGCTGACAGGCGATGAACTCGATGCCCTACTCCGAAACCTCGCTACGTTGATCGTATCCCTCTCGACGCATCGTTTTTCACATGTAGGAAGTTTATACCAAAAGCAGAGATCACCTGCCGGGGACGGATCATCAAGGGCCTCGTCATCCCCTCCGTTTCCACCTGGTATGAGGACCGTTCCGGTACCATCACCCCCGGACCAACTGGCCGCTGGAATCGCTTCCACTCGTTCTTCTCCGTCGGTTCCTCACTCTCCCTTGCCATCCTCCACCTCCCCAGAGTCCCCACGGGCGCCTAGTCATGGTAGAACCCTATCCCACACGAAACCGCAAGCACCTCAGACTAACCCCATCGAGTTGCCTGCCTCTGCTTCTGGTGCGCCTCGCCACGCTCCAATTCCTGCACCCTCTCCGTCAGATGTTGACAACATCGACTTTTTCATCGGTCCAATCATCAGCTGGCCTTTCTTCGGCGATGGGAGGGGTGAACTAGATTCACCTTCTGAACTGGACCGCGGACCTTGGCCGTCCGAGAAAGCGTACCTGGAAGCATGTGCACGAAGGGAAATCGAAGCTGTTCAGAGAGAGGGTTCAGGTACAGAGCGTGGGCATCGACCGCACTTGCCACCCAGGGACCGCGTCCGTATGGCGACGGTGTCGACTCCGGGCGGCGGAATGAGCAGCAGAAGTCGCAGTCGGCCCGGTACTGCTGTCCACAGCGTGCGTGGAGGCCCGCATGCAATGCATATTGGCTCCCCATCACGGTACTTTCCTTCTGGTTCTGACAACGCAAGCCCGGGTCTTGTCAGCGGCGGTGCTGGCAATACGCCTGACGATGATGATTCGGACAGCACCGAATCTTCATCGTCCTCGTTGTCTTCGTCATCCTCCCAATTGTACTATGACTATCGGGCGAATCTTCGGTCATCCTTACTTGTCGCGCAGCACACTACGAGACTTCGAGCTGTGGAGGATGACATGGATAGGTTCATGCGATACCTGAATTATGAACTTGGTGTTGTACAGAAAGAGTTAGGTGCAGCGGTCGAACAAGACCGCGGGTTTACATTGCACGCGCATGACCTCAGTCTTGCGAATATTTTTGTGGACGAGGAGGAACACTCAAAGATTGTGCGTTATTAATTCCTGGTCTCTTCGTTCACCGCTAATCCCATCTTATCATGATGGTGCACAACATAGACGTGCATTATTGACTGGGAATCTTCCACTATTCGGCCGTTATGGCACACCGCACACTTGCCCACTTTCCTCCTGCCGCCGCTTCCCCACGCGCACAACGCTGCCCATACGTCACATAGTCACAGCGCCCATCATAGTCATCCTTCTGAACTGGGCGACATTTTCCGCCGCCATGTCACCTGCACTGGTTCGTCTGGCAAGGTTTGGCTTACGGCTGAACGTGCAGGTACGCAAGCTCGAGACTTGCATCGATTCTTAGAGTGGGACGGCTGGGAAGAGGGACTTTTGGATAGCGTGGTTGGGCAGGAACGAATGAGGGAGTTGGAGGCGGCCACAAAACCTCGCGCCGCTGTGCAAACTAGCAATGGAAACAGAGATGGAAGAGGGAACGGAACATTCAAAATGCGCAACGGGTTCATTGGACTCTCACTCACGTGAACGGGTGATTTTCAACTTGCTGCTTTTGCTAACCCATGTGACAAAAACTCTTCCGTTTCTATTCGTTCAAGTCCTGTGTCGCCGTAAAGGTCTAGACACTCAATTATCCACGCTTCGGGGGTCTGTTCAGTTCGCGGCCTACTCACCCCATTATGTTCGTGTTCCTGGCTCATGATTTGTCCAATACGACTGATTTGACAACTCCAATCACGAAGCCTTATTCGTTGATACCACATTTGTTCGCTACCCGCTTTGTGCAGTTGCTCCAATCGATAAGGGTTGTTGATCTGATTTGGCGACTTGTGCCATCGCTCTTAGAAAGCAGCGACAGCTTAATTGTGGTAACCTTCCATTCACAGCGCGGGCGGGCGGGGAGAACAAATGCCGCTGATAATTCGCGCCAGGATTTGTGTGACAGACCGTGACGTTGCGGTCCTTGCGGAGCTCTCCGCCAAGATGAGCTCACCCGCGTGCACTTGCCTACTATAGGCCGCTTCACATACGATCATCCGCGTCCCCTCGAGCAGTTAACGCCCGTGGCACAGACATACACTGGCTACAGGGCCTCTGGAGTCCGTTCACTCCAGGATCAACACACACAACACTACCCCGCGTCAACCACCGTGACTCACAAACTCAAAAGTCGGCCCCACCTTCTAACACTACGAGGAACACATTAACTACTCGCCACTCACTATGTCCACAACCCCTCCTATTGCGATCCCAAGAGGATCAGAATCGAGACGCACCACTCCCGCGGTCACCACCAATAACGATCGCGAACAAACCATGTCTCAGCAGCCTCCGTTTCGGTTACAAACTCGTAGAGGTTCACGATCTGCTCCCGATCCATGGGCGCTGGGTCCCCTTACCTCGTCTTCAACTACTGCTAATGGACCGGATAACTCTCCTACGACTGCAGCTACTGGCGGCGCCACAGGATCCACTGGCCATCCCACGCCGGCTTCATCCCTCGGGGCGACAACGACCAACATCCCATCTACCAGTGCTAGTCGTATCACTATCGTTCGTGTACACGACGATTTCAATTCGAGGCCTGATTCGATCACGGAATCCCCTGCAGACCTCTCGGATGGCCCTTCTTCGTCTTATGGTGCCACTAACGCTGGTACCCGCCCGGGTAGGAGTAACTCGTGGGGTAGTAACTATTCTAATAGTGGCAACGTATCACCTGGACGCAGTCATAGTCCTGGTGGACGACGTTTCGGAGGTACGATCTTTGTTCATCCTCATGAGTTTGTCCCCCTCTTCTCTAAGCTTATCGCTGAACTTCTCCCCCACCCCTTTCTATTGCTCTCTGGTCACAACATTGATTGCCTCTTCGGCGATTGTTGCAATGGTTGCTTTCGTTGTCCGCGCCGTAATTACGTAACCCTCAGGACGAATGACGTTCGCCTTTGCGTCCTTCACGCCAATCAATCCACCGGAAAAAACCCCATCAGGACGTCCAATTTCTCAAGGTTTTTCGGGAGCTTCGACGCCGACCACTCCTCCGGGAAGTGTATCTCCAACGCCCCCTTATTCATCCCACCAGCAACAAGCAGGAGGCCACGCTCGACGTCGGACATATTCAAATCCTAGTTTGGCACCCATAAAACCGTCTCTCACAGCACAGCAGATCTATGAGCTTGCTTTAAGTTCCACTACGTCACTGCCTCCGGCATCTCCGTCCGCCGCCGCCGAGCTGGCCGCTTTCGGTTCTGGTACAAACTCTGGTGACGCGTCTCCTATCCATACGTCGTCCGCTTCGCTTCATCGAGCGCACTCGACGTCTCGTCCCGCCACGCCAGGCCTCACCGGCGTTCCTGCGGCGACCAGTCCTGCTATTTTTCGACCCATGCCCGATGAAGTTTACCTTCCATTCATCGATCGACCAGCAGAAGTAACCGCACTCCTCAACGAACAGCCTACTTCACGTCTTTTCCATCTCCTGGAAGCTCTGTTTCCGCCAGACATGAGGCAGTCACGATCTGCGCCGGGCGAAGAAAGCGTCGAGGAAGAAGTGACAGATGATCCAAAGAAATGGACCTTCGAGCGTCTTTCAGAACACTTGATGAAAACGACGCGCGCGCAGATGGATGACAAGGCATGGACAGATGCTGCGCGTGCTTGCATTCGTGGGCGCAGCGAGGCCCTCTGGGAACGGTTCAAAGGCGCACTTGGCGTTCCCGCTGAATTGGAGGTGGAGGATGAGGATGGGGAAGAAGATGATTTGGATTTGGTCGAGAATTATGCCGAATCAGAAGGTGCGGTTGACTTGGGCGGTGGCGATACCGAATCTTTGCGCCGCAATCCTCTTTCAGGCTCCACGGGTGACCTTGCCTCCCTCGGCTACATAGCTTCCGAACGAGAGGCTGTGATCGAGCCTGTGTTCGCAGATCAGTCGGGTTCGGAAGAAGAGGATGACGATGTGGAAGCGCTCGATGATGAGGATGCCGAAGCGGGTAGTGAAGGTAGAGTTGGAGCAGGTGAAGGCATTGGAAGACACCTCCCCGATTCGTCTACCGGTGCCTTGAGCGAAGGAGGCTGGAGCAGTGGGCGTGTCATGGAAAATATCGGCGAGGGTTCTGACGAAGAAGCTGAGGAGGATCGTTCCAAGGCAAAACATGGACAACACCATCATCACCATGCTTTCCATGACGGGCGTGCTGACCACTCAACGCCGTCAATACAGACGGCAGGGTTTGAAGATTCGGATTTCCCATACCCTCAACGCGAGATACGAGCTTTGCAGATTACCACTTCTCCGTCCTTCACTTCGCCGCCAAATATTCCCGCTTCCGCTCCTCCCCTTGGAGCCCATGGTTCCCCGAGGTTTCGAGCTGGGGCCGCGCCCAGCATGGGTGGTGATGTGGAAGATGGTTCTGACGCTGGTTGGCCACACCCGCCGCCTCACCTCGCCGCTGCACACTTCCCCCAACCCCACCTTGGTGGAAGGGTCGACATTCCGTTACCGAATACAGCTGGGGCTTCTGCTTCCCCGGACCACCCCGTGACATCAACGCCTCCTGCTGCCGCTACTGCTGGTCCGGACAACACGACCCCTCGAGTCATCTTGCGTCGCCCATCAGAGTCCATTGCACAGACGCTCTCTGCGGCGTCGGCAAGGCCATCTGGCGGAGCGTCTCTCACGGGTGCGTCGGCCAGTGCGACGGGCTATCGTGGATTTGGTGGATATGGTCTTGCGGAGAATGCGCCGTATCACCCTGCTCTGAGCGAGCGTGGTCCGGGTAGCCCACTGTTCCCGAGCAGCTTTGCTGATCTTAGCGTCGGCCCTACTTTGTTGGCTAAGTAAGTGTAGATCTGATCTGACCCACGGTGGAACGTGTAGTTATCTGAGCTCATGGTTCCTTATTTTCTGACATCTAAAGTGTTCCCAAAGCTTCCCGTTCAGCAACGATTGGGCATGGTGCGCATTACCCATCTTCGCTTTCCCCAGCTTCTCGGAAATTGTCGTCAGGCGGTCCTGGAAGCGATATCAATTTCAGCGGATCGCCCAGTTCGCTCCGGCGATATGCCTCTCTGACCGAGTCTAGGCGTGCTATGCGTTCTACATGGCAAGACGTACGCGATCGCTATGAGTACGCTGTCACCGTTGCGAGTGCGAGCAGCGATGGCGGGCGAGGGTGACCTCTGGAAGGCCGACGGAACTTTGATGTCGGTGCCACTGCCACTTTTTCCTTTTCCTTCCCCTTCTTGACGTTCAGTTGAATAGCATTTTAGATGCGCAATGATCAACTTAACCTATCTTGATGCCATTAACAACCCTGGTCAAAAAACCTTTTGGCTCCTTGTAAACACGAACATGTAGCAACATCAGCTAACGCATTCTTGCATCGCCTATTGATTCCCCTCGTGTTTCCCGATCTTTCAAAATACAAAATGAACACAGCGTTTCTGGCTGAAATATCTTGGGTTGTGATAACGGTATAACTCTTTTTTTGTTCTCTTGGATGTATAAGGTGGTACCTGGCAATACACTCATTTGCTTTCATTGCATTGCGACAATACTCAGCCAACTGCATGGAGACTTGGATGAACCTGAGTTTGTCACAATATAACGTTCCCAGCGCAGGGGGCTTGCGATGTAATCACCAAGCACCTCAGCCACTGCACTTCGGTGAATTGGCTCTCCCCAAAAATCATCAATATACACGGTCACAGAGCATAGCGCAGCGCAGACCTCCGTCACTGCGTTAGCACGGATAACTGGCTGCAGAATTTCCTCAAAACGTCACCGGCGGCAGTTGTCAGCGCTGGAAAGGGAACTCGGACTTCATGTCGCCTTGTTGAAATTATTGTTCCCAGACTCTATTCTAGAGAGTGTTTTTTGGCAGGACAGAACCCGACGCTCAGGTTGGAACCTAGACAGTTTTCTTCGTGGAACTTCCTGTGGGTATATTGACCGGGCCCACCAGGGTGCACTGGCATGGTCAACCGGCGCGTACAACCTGTCAGATCGTTGCTCCGCTATTGATCAAAAAAAAGCTAGCCTTGATTCGTTGGCGTACCCGATGCCGCCGTGGTCGAAGTGGTAGTGACTTGCGAAAGGGACATTCCGGACAACATTCGCACGAAGCGAATGTTGGGTGGGACGGTTGCGTGATGAGAATGTTGACACTGTTATCCTTTAGTCTCCCTTATTGACGTCATGCATTAAAAAGAGAAGTAAGCAAGAGGAAGCCCAATACTTGTTTACGCACCTGACATGTCGTAATCCGGAAACTCCATGTACCGCTCTTGGGATGGGGTCGAGGTATGGGAGCTTGTGCTGCATCGGAGGTTTCTTAAGCCTTCAGCAAGAATTGGTAAATTGGATATGCGTTGAGTCATCCTGTGATTCGGAGGTTACCGAGGTGCGAAGCCTGAGGTCATTCCCCGCTTCCAGCCATTCAAACTTCGGTCCTGAATCACGCAAGGCATTTCCCGGGTCTCGGCAGATATTTGAATTCACTTCCAGCCGATCCAACGGAATAGCATCCACATCTACCGAGGAGCATCACCTCAGATGATTCCCAACTGTCCAACCTTTGACCCTGGATCTTGCCAGATTTCTCGCGGAGCTTTGAATTGATTTCCGCCTCTGTAATATAATGCTTTCTGAATCCGAATGGTACATAACAATAAGGAAAAGACAATCTTCACCAGCACCCGACACTCGCGAGACAGCACACCGGCATGGTGGTGAGGTCGCTGCCGCAGAGCAGGCCCTCCCAAGTAATTTAGCGACTCCCCTGTAGGGGCGGAGGATTCCACGTGCGAATCACATAATGAATGGGGCATGTGGCTGAGTGTACAGAATTTTGCAACTTTCCGGTGCAACCCGCAACCCCATGCAACCTCGCGTAAGCGGGGTTGCATCGCTTCGGTTGGTTGCATCTTGTAAACGGATGCAACCCCCCGTACAACCCCTGTATAACCCCGATACAATCACGCATATAGACACAGGTCCGAGTTGCCCAGAGCTATGTGTTGGCTTTCCTGCCGATTTTTAGGCACACTTACATCCCGCCACTTTCACTTCATGATCCGGCAACCAGTTTCTGGCTCACACCGCATCAGCTTAATGTGAAACGCTGCAGCAGGAGTACAAAAAAAATAATCAATGTTATAATAATACTTTTCATGCTCATCGAAAGATATGGTGCTGGTAATTGTAGCTAAAGAGCAAAGGTCGCAGATAAATCTCCACAGTGGATTTGGTCGTAAGCACAACAGAAAAAATCACACATTTCAGTGCCGTACCCGCCGGAGGCGTGGGCCTGAAAGCCCGCGGACTTGCCTGCCATTAAGGTTGCATAAAGTCGCATCGGGTTGCGTAAAGTCACATTGCAGCACAAAGTCACATAGGGTTGCATAAGGTTAAGGTTGCATTAGGCGGCATAGGGTTGCATCTAATAGAATACCCGGCGATGATGGTTGCATCGGAGTCTGGTCGAGCCAGGGTTGCATGTCGCCACGTGATCCCGAGTGCGGGACATCGTCACCGATGCAGCTATTGATTGCCGACCTCGGATTCCCAATTAGGGTGCAAAGATTCATTGCGAGGGTTGCATGGGGGTTGCATAGGGTTGCATGGGGTTGCATCTTGAGGGTTGCTTAGGGTTGTTTAAGGTTGTGGTTGCACGGGCTGTTGCAGAATTATAGGGACCCCATGTGGCTGTGTCTTGCACCCATGTTTGTCGACAGACTTGACTCTTCCCAGCCCCGTTTTATGTTCGCGGCCACCATCTCGGTGTCGCCCCTTTGCTCCCTTTGCCTTCTGCTGCTCCTTTTCTTAGTAGGTCTTTGTTTCGGCGTTAGACTGGGAAGACCTGAAAAGTATCATCTTTGCCCCCAACAACTGCACACATATGATGCAAGGTCCTTGAACCGTTTGTTGAAGTACCCGTGGCCAGGGCCCGATAACTGCCAGCGGCAAGGGCCAGCACGACAAGGATCAAGCGCTTGATACTCCTGGGTACCGAAACTACCGATAAGGGCATTCTTTTTGCTGCGCACCCTTTTGCTTATTTTGATAATCTCATTTGAGCACGTCACACTTCCCACCGCATCAGGCAGAACACAACCGTAACACAGAAGACCCACATGTCATTTTCCACTTATTTTATCCTGCAGTATCACCACGCTCACCAGCCTTGTGCAATATCCACGCTAATAACACATGTCATCCAGCTTCGTAGAATTTGCACGTTTGCTCGCTTCTCATCCTTGATTATCCTCTTAACTCTTATCTCCTGTCAAACTAGGTTCATCTTAGATACATACGAGGTCACTCATGGCGCGTGCCCATGAAGGGCTGCAGCTCGAAGCGGGCAATGGACAAGACATCAACAACAACTGCTAGCGTGCCAAATCTGCAGTTGCGTCCCTTGGTGATCTCGACAATCTCGGCATCCCGCCAATGGCACTGGCATCGGGCAAACCTCTTCAGTCTTCAGTACTCTTGTAGCTCACGTGTTTGGTGGCGATATATAAATTATGAATTGGGATCCTCCAATGCTCCGGATATCGCAGATGACCGCAAATATCCTCATTGGGAGCGAGCAAGCCGTGGATATTAAGAGGGCTTCACTGCGTCTTTGTAAGCGGAATCGGGGCTTCTTGATCCATCTCGGAACTTTTGCTGTTTCACCATGCGGAGGGCACGAGGTGAGACTTACGTAATTACGAAATGCGATCACCTCGTGCTAAAGATCTGATTACCGCGCGCCTATTATTGTGATTCGCCTGGTCACCTTCGTGTCTTGTATGAACTCTTCGTGCCCTGTTTCAACGCCCATAAACCGAGATGTCCCCGCTGTCCAAGGAACAGTTGGAATATATCGTGAATCACGTTTTTC
>Ga0307508_10007404_pt1 | contig 10228 bp, 1 predicted proteins | sample 9_EM_MG_FD_203089 | JGI IMG/M metagenome (GOLD analysis project Ga0307508, IMG submission 203089) | Populus trichocarpa ectomycorrhiza microbial communities from riparian zone in the Pacific Northwest, United States - 9_EM | ecosystem: Host-associated > Plants > Roots > Unclassified | place...
TCGGCGCGGCCGGGCTCGGTTGGGACATCCCCATCTCCTATGTCCGCCGCGAGACCCGATTGAGCCACCGGCTTCCATCGGTCTTCCCAGATGGAACCATCATCGTCGATGGAAATGGAGCGGATGGCAGCTCGTCTCCGGTGGGACGCGAGCAGGTGACCCTCAACCTTCTCGGACAGCACTTCGTGATGATGCGGAAAGGAGATCAGCAGGCGAGCACCGTCTGGGTGCCCATCCACGATGGTCCCCAGCTCGAGCTCCACGCCGAAGGCTCGGGGTCGAGCCCAGATCAGTGGCGCCTCTTCGATGGCAATGGCTTCTCGTACGTCTTCACCCAGCCGGGCGCGCTCGCCGGAACCGACTTCTGGACGTTGCGGATGATCTCGGATCCCCGCCACCACAACGGGCTCCAGGTCGAGTACGCGATCGGAACGGAGACGGTCCTGGGAAGCAGCATGGTCTCGATCGACCTGACGAAGGTCAGTTACAACCAGGCACCGAGCGGCTCGTGCGCGAAGAACCAGATCGTCCTAGACTACGGCACCCAGACGTCGACGACGCCGCTGTCGATGTCGATGGCTGGGCAGGTCGTCCTCGCCCGGTTCCACACGGTCCAGACCATCGATGTCATGAGCCGCGCGAGCTGCGCGGCCTCACCGGTGATCTTGCGCCGCTACGCGCTGGACACGGCCACGCAGAAAGACCCTGACACGGGGTTGCCGCTCCTGGCCCAGGTGACCGTGTCCGGGCGCCAGGACATCCCCGCCGACTTCGCCAAGCAGATCCTCGTTGGAAAGTACAGCTACGGCAGCGCGAGCACCGTCAACGCCGACCAGTCGAAGAGCCTCAACTATCAGCTCACCCAGAGCCTGCCCAATAACGGGCTCGGCGCCACCAGGACCGGCGGTGACGGCAACCGAGAGACCAACACGCTGCAGAGCTTGATCGACCTGACCGGTGATGGGCGGCCCGACCTGATCTTCCAGCCGGGAGACGCAGGGCTGGCAATCGGCCCCAACCTGGCGGCGGGAGCGGGCGGGACCGCGACCTCCTTCGACACCTCGTCGTCGTCGGTGCAATCGGTCTTTGCGGGCGCCTCGCAATCGCTCCAGCGTGAGACCCTGTCGGGAACCGCCAGCCTGAGGGACTTCAACGTCATCCTCGGGCCGCCGCCGTGCGCGGGTGACGGCTGTGACCCGCTTCTCATCGTGCCGGGAATCTCCCCGGAGGACCATGGACTGACGAGCGAGGTCTGGCGGCAAGCGATCGACGTCAATGGCGATGGCCGTCTCGACATCGTCGATGCCTCGGAGGTCGCCGGCCAGTGGGTTCTCTACCTGAACAAGGCGGGACCGTCCGGACGGCCCGCCGACATCATCTGGGTGCGGCAGCCTGTCGACGTTCGGCCGCTGATCGCCATCATACGCGACCGGGGGTTCGGGCTCAATGGCAACTTCCTTTCGCTGTCGCGACGACACACGGGCACGGACACCCACCGCCCGGCGTGCGCCGAATGGGACGGCGGGAAGTGGGTGGAGTTCACCGATGACGACCATCCGATCGGCGACGGTCCGAACTGCCATACGCGCCTCCCCGAGAGTCTCATGAGAGTCACCTACGTGGAATGGGAGCTGCGCGACATGAACGGCGATTCCTATCCCGACTTCGTCTACAACAGTAACCCGCTCTACGACGGCCCGGTGCAAGTCAACCCCACCTTGGGCCACGACCCATCTCGGGGCGAGAAGGTCGAGGCGTCCGCCGGGGCGGAGTTCAATCACGCCGTCACGCTGGACCTGACGAGAGCAAACCAGAACGACCCGGACAGCCCACCGATTCCCAGCTTCAACGACGTCAACGTCCTCTACAACATCGTCGGTCCGCACCTCTCGTCGAATCCGGGCCTCCTGCCGTCCGACCCAAAGAATGTCTTCACGTATGCGTTCGCGCAGAACCCGATCCCGGTTCGCGTTCACGGCAAGGTGACCCTCCCCACCAGCCTGACGCATTACAACCCGGTGCGAAGCTGCGGTGTCGAGATGTGGGCCCAGTCGCTTCCTTTCAGCCCAGCCGGACTCGAGCCGGGGCTCCTCATCGAAGCGGATCGCGACGTCGCCACGCAGTATTGCGGCTACCTCGACGCGAACGGCGACGGTCTCGCCGACCGCCTTGAAGGCACCACGGTCTTTCTCCAGAACGGGAACAGCTACACGGCCGCCACGCTCCAGTTGCCGGACTATGCGCAGGGCCATACGACCGGAGAGCGCGAGCAGTGCCCAAGCCCGGAGGACCCGGTGGTCGCCGCCTACGACGTCAGGCAAACCGGAGGACTGCGCGATCTGAACGGCGACGGCATTCCCGACTTCATCGGTCACGGCTTCGTTCATCCCACCCAGACGACGACGGGCGGCTATCAACAGTTCGTGCAGTTCGGAACCGGCACGGGCTTCGGCCCATCGATCCCGATCAACGTAGCCGGACAGGGGGTCGACGGCTTCGTCCTCTCCGATGATACCGCGCCGTGCCCGTCCGTGTTCGGGCCGCCGCCCGCCGCCACCACCCTCGCCGGTCTCTACGACATCGACGGCGACGGGAAGCCCGACCTCGTCCGCCAGAATGGATCCGGTGGCATGGACGTCTATCAGCTGACCAACGGGTCCGCGTGGGGCCGCCCGGAGGCCGGGCGTCTCACCCGGATCGACAACGGCTACGGCGCGCTCACCAAGGTGACCTACCGGTCGGCCAAGGCCGACCTCGGCAAGCCGCACGCGGTGCCATTCCCCGAGATCGTCGCGTCGCAGATCGACACCGTGCCCTCTGCGTCGCCTGACAGCGGCGCGCTCCTCCTCGCTTCCACGTACCATGCGTTCGGCTCGCCGGAGATGGTCTTCGATTCCTATGCCGACAGCTTCATCTTCGCAGGCTACCGGCGCCGGGTCGATCTCCAGCCCCTCACCGCTCCGGAGGGCGTCGCCACCATCACCGATACCAATGGACTGGAGCCCTTTCACTCAGGCGATCTGAACGATCGCTTTCTCAGGACCAGCATCATTGGACGTCCCACGGACGTGACGATGCTGAGCGGCGTCGTCGGCGCCGATCCGTGGGCGTTGCTCGGCACCGACATGACGACCGATGTACGCCGCACCGGCGCGACGCACTTCGAATACAGCTCGACGGAGTTCGTCGAGCCATTTCCTGCCGGTGCGACGATCTGCACGGAGACTGGCCTGCCCTATGAGATGGTCGATCCCTTCGACGACACCTCGTCGCAGAACGCGGGCACGGGCTTCATCCCCTGCTTGACGCACGGCTTCGCCTTCACCATAACCTCCTTCACCTGGCGCGGCAGCGCGGCGCCGCAGGGCTCCACGCAGAACGTGACCTCGCACACGACGGTGACCGACATCGACGACTTTGGCCGCGTCCTCTCGACCAAGACCGTCGCCGACGGGGATGGCACGGTGTTCGTGGATACCGCCTATGTTACTCCGCCGCTCGTCAATGAGCGCGTGCTCACGTCAGTCACATCGCGCACGGTCTCGGCCAACTTAGACGACGCCCAGACGTCCGAGCTCTTCAGCTACGACGACAACGGTCTCCTCAAGTCCGACGCGATCCAGCGCTTCGAGGGCCGGCGCTCGGTCGGCGAGACGCGCATCGACTCCGTCAATGATCCCGCGACGGGGCTGCGCACGAGCATGACCCTGACGCGCGATGACGGCGCCTCGCAGACCCTGGCGCTGTCCTACGATCCCAACGACGACTTCAAGCTCCAGCCGTCCGTGGTCACGCTCAATGCCGCCGGCGCGCCGGGCTCGCCGGCCATCCAACCCCTCAGCTCCACCTACCAGTTCGATCCGATCACGATGGACGTCGTCAGCACCACCGAGCCGAACCTCACGCAGAACGGCGCGAGCTACGATGGCTTCGGGCGCCTGCTCGTGCGCACGGTGACCCCGCCGGGCGGAACCGCCGGGGCGCTCGCGGCGATGAGCTACACGGGCTTCGGCATCGACGAGACCGGTGGCCGGCACATCACCACCAAGGTCTTCACCGATGCGGTCGCGAACGATCCGACGACCATCGCCAACTCGCCTGGGCGGAGCGCCACGGTCGCCCTCGACGCGCTCGGTCGTGAGCAGCAGACCCAGGTCCAGCTTGGAGCGAACTACGGCGGCCAGATCCTCACCATGCGGCAGCGAAGCTACGATCTCCTCGGGCGCGTGCAATTCGAGGCCGATCCGTACCCCACGGGCCAGGACCCGAGCAGCGCCTATGGCACCTCGCGTTTCTACAACACCGATGGGACGCCACGGTGCTTCATTCGCGGCAATGGGCCGCAGCCGTTTCCACACGCGTTTCCGGCAACCACGAACGAGGCGAGCGAGATCTACCCCACCTGCTACGCCCGGTCCTTCGCCAACAATCGCGAAGTCCTGAACGTCGCCACCGCCGACTCGCTCCTCGCGCAATCCGCGCAATCTGGTGTCAACGAGCGGGTCGAGCTGAGCTTTGGGGGCAAGCGCCTGACCTACCTGAGATACCAGGGCCTCACGGCGCTCGACAGCGCGACGTACGACTACGATGGGCTCGGCCGCCTCACGACGATGACGCGGTTCCTGGCACCTGACTTCGTTGACCCCACCTTCCCGGCGATCACGTCATGGACCTTGAACTCGGCGGGCGAGGTGACCGAGTTCGACGAGGTCGACACCGCCCCGCGCACGAGGACCTACGACAATTGGGGCGAGCTGACCGGTGAGGAGTGGACCGACGAGACCAGTGCGACGCTTCACCTCCTCGTCACCCGGTACGACGCGCTCGGGCGAGCCAGTCACCGAGAGGAGCAGGTGAACGGGACGATCGATCCGGAGACGGTGAATGATTATCAATACGACCAGCCGGTGAACATCACCGGACCGGTGACGGTGTCCCCCACGTTCGTCCTGGGACGGTTGTCGCACGCGAGCTCGGCCGCGGGCGCCGTGACGGTGGGCTACGACAACCGGGGTCGGATCAACACCGAGGTCTTCACCGACGATCAGCCCGTGGCGCCGGGACAGCAGCGCAAGTACTACGTCGAGAAGCAGAGCTATCACGGAGACGGCTCGTTGCTCCGGCTGGAGATGCTCCTTTCGGACGACAACTACGCCGACGAGCGCGTCGACTACACCTACGACTCCGCGGGGCGGCCCAAGCAGGTCACCTATGTGAATGGTGGGACCAGCCAGTCTCTCTTCGCATCACCGACCGCCGACTCACCGGCCACCGACGCCTTCGGGCGGGTGCGCCAGGCCAGCTACGGCGTGGCGACCTACACCGCGACCTACGCCGACGTTGGCCGGCGGCTCCTCCAGGACGTTGCCGTGAAGAGCTCCCGCACGGTCCGCGTCGGGGGCACGAACCAGACGGTCTTAACCTCGCGCGAGATCTCGTTTCCGACGAGCGCCGGCGCGCCTTTCGATCCGATGGGCCGCGAACGGATCCGCACCGAGCTCTCGTCGGTCGACTCCACCGTCGCGACCCCGATCGCCCACAGCACACAGACGACCTACGATGCGCTTGGCCGCGTATCGGCGTCGGCCCGTTTCTCGGTCAAGAACGGCACCCAGACGAACCTGGGGACCGGCACGTTTGGCTACGACGCGCTCGGCAACCTATTCGGGAAGCACCTGGGCGCCAACGTCGGCACGGTCCTCACCTATGCCGGCGCTGACCGGGACCGTCTGACGCATATCGACTACCCGAACGGCGCCGGTGGCGACGTGGAATACGACGGGTCCGGCAATATCACGTTGGATCCGGGCAGCGACGCGCTAGCGCAGCCCTTCCCGATCGTTGGCACGTCGACTGCCGACGCCGTGAACCCCGGCACGATTGGTTCCAGAAGCCTCACCTACTTTGGCAATGGGCTGGTCCACACGATCGACAATGGCTCCAGCCAGGCGACGTTTCGATATGACGCCTTTGGTCAGGTGCAGGAGCTGGACTTGAATGGCGCGTTCGGCGGCCGTCTCGACCGGCACTACGGGCCCTTCATCACGTCGCGTCACGAGGTGGTCGCGAACGGAAGCACCGTTCCGGTCTTGACTCGCACGATCCCGCTCCCTGGGACGTCGGCGACCCGGCATGGAAGCACGGGCCCATGGATCTTCGCTTTCGGCGAGGCCCGCGGGAACCGGTTCTTCGTCGAGCAGGACGGGACCTTCGTTCAGGACGCCACCTACCTGCCCTACGGCGAGGCTGACACCGACGGACCGCACCTGACCGGGCCCCTGCCGGGCGCGCAGCTCTACACCAACGAGCAATGGAACGGGGGCGACTCGCTGGCGGCGTTCGGCCTTGTTCAGCTTGGCGCTCGTCTCTATGACCCGGCGATGGGTCGCTTCTTGAGCCGTGATCCCATGCTGGTCCCCAGATCGAGCGCCACGACGAATCCGTATGCGTTCGCCAACAACGATCCGGTCAATTCGTCGGACCCGAGCGGGATGCGGCCGTGCGACAATGACTTCGGCGGCTGCTTCACCGATGACAACAGCCCGCAGCTCGGGCCGCTACAGATCCCGGATTCTGTCAGCAGCTTGCCGCCAGCGCTGCGCGGACCGACCCCGTCGGAATTCAAGGAGCTCTTTGCCGATCCAAACAATCCGGGTTTCGACAATCCCAAGAGCATCTTCTACATCAACCAGCGCAGCAGCGAGCTCTCGACTTGTTACGCCAACGAGGAAGCCGGCGGCGACTGCCTCCTGGGGAAGTTCCTGCCGGATCCGTCGCTGCAAGCGGCGCAGGTCTGGTTCGATTGCCACCTCGGAGACTGCGGCGAAAATAGCTGGCTCTACGCCGACCTGGCCGTCCTCGGCTTGGCCCTCGGGGGGGCGAGCCCGATTCCGGGTGTCCGTACGTTTCGCGCGCCCCGATACCGAGGGCCGGCGGCCATCCGGTACGGCGGGCGCAATATCATCGTCGATGGCAAGCGGGCCTACTATCGCTCAGTCTACGGAAACAGCGGCAAGGTGGCAGGCTCCTGGTACCGCCTGTTCGGAGTCCATGAGCCGAACACCCCATTTGGCCATATGGAGAACGCCCGCGGGTGGGTCATCAAGCAAAGAATGACGCTCGAGGGACTGGGGAAAGCCGAGCTGGCGGAGAACCTCAAGGGCCTCAAGTTCGACCTGGAGGAGATCGCCAAGACCCCAGAACAGGTCAATAACTGGGTGGAAAGCGAAGGCGCCTTGATTACCCGAGACGCCGAAGGCGAGTGGTGGCGAATCAATCAACTGGATGGAGCCGACGGCCGGGGCGATTTCGGCGACGATCCGACGCCGACGGGTGGTGGGCCGAACGACTGAGCCCTCGCGCCGCCGCGGAACCTCGCGCCACCGCACGCCGATCTGGGCGATCGTCATGCGCGTCGAGCTCGCTAACACCGCGACCTCATTTACCATGCCAACGTGTAATCTGCATTACCCTCGCGCACGCGATTGACGCGCTCGAGCGCGAGACGCTACCCATGAGGATCGATGAATCGATCGGCGCTTTGGCTCGCGCTCGCCGTCGTCTGGGTGGCGGGATGTCCGGCCGGGGCGATCGCGCCTTCCGGTGGCGCCGACGGCCCGGCGGGCCCGGATGGTCGCGGGCCGGCAGACGCGCCGGTCGGCCTCGACGCGGCCCGATCAGCGGACGCCCCCCGTCCCGTCGACGCGCCGGCCCGGGCCGACGCCGGGCCGATCGTGAGCGCCGCGTTCCCGCTCGGAAGGAGCGGGGACGGGCGCACGCTCGTCGATCGGAACGGCGCACCGTTTCTCGTCGCCGGCGACGCCCCGCAATGCCTGACGGCGCGGCTGTCCGTGGCCGAGATGAGCGCGTTCTTCACGAAACGCGGCCAGCAGGGTTTCAACGCGGCGTGGGTGAACGCCCTGTGCACGACCTACACCGGCGGCAACGGCGACGCGACGACCTACGACGGCATCGCGCCGTTCACCAAGAGGCTCGGCGGCGTATACGATCTCTCCGCGCCGAACGAGGCGTTCTTCGCCCGCGTGGACGCCGCCGTGGACGCCGCCGCGCAGAACGGTATCGTCCTCTTCCTCGATCCCATCGAGACCGGAGGCTTCCTCGATACGTTGCGCCAAAATGGCGTGGCCGGCGCGCGGGGGTATGGCCGCTACCTGGGCCAGAGGTACGTCAATCGCGACAACATCGTCTGGTTGAACGGCAACGACTTCCAAACGTGGCGCACCCAGTCGGACGACGATGTCGTGCGCGCGGTCGCGCTGGGGATTCGCGACATGGACGGGCGCCACCTGCAGACCGTCGAGCTCGACTACCCGATCTCGAGCTCGCTCGACGACGCGGCCGACTGGGCATCGGCACAGAGCCCGATCCTCGGCATCAACTCGACCTACACCTACAACCCGACCTACGCGCAGCTCTACAAGGATTACAACCGGACCGCCTTCCTTCCCAACGTGATGATCGAGGCCAACTACGAGGGCGAGAACAACCTCGGCGGGCCGCACACGACCAATGCCCACGATTGCCGCACGCAGTACTACTGGACGGTCCTGGCCGGCGGCGCGGGATCGTTCTACGGCAACCGCGCGATCTGGCCGCTGGCCGATGGCTGGCAATCCCACCTGGACGACGCGGGCGCGGTGCAGATCCGCTTCGTCCAGGCGGTGTTCGGGGCGCGCGCCTGGTATCGACTCGTGCCCGATCAAGACAACGTCGTCGTGACCTCCGGGTTCGGCACCTTCTCCGCGTCGGGGAATGCCCAGGACAACACGTACGCCACCACGGCGCGCGCCGCGGACGGCACCCTCGTCATGACCTACATGCCGACGCCGCGCGACCTCCAGGTGGACATGTCCAAGCTGTCGGCCCCCGCGTTCGCGAGCTGGTACGATCCGACGACCGGCGCGAGCTCGGCGGTCGCCGGCTCGCCCTTGCCGGCGTCGGGGACGCGGACCTTCTCGCCGCCGGCCGCGCCGCACGCGGACGGCTTCGCCGACTGGGTGCTCATCCTCGAGACCCAGAGGCTCGAGATCACTCCATGACCAGCAGCGCCGGCCTGAACGATCACGGCAGGTACCAGACGGGGCTCGTCCAGGCGCGCTCGGCGACCTGAACGTTCAGCTTGCCGCCCGGCGCGCAATCGGTCGGGTTGGTGCTCGGCGAGCGCTGGCAATCGTAGACCGACCAGCGGTTGGTCGGCGTCTGCAGCACGCGCGCGCGTAGTAAAAGCTCGGCGAGCCGGCGTGGAACGCGGCGTCGGCGCCGTCGGAGGTCAGATCGAAGGTCTGGCACGACGTCGCCACCCCGCCCGACGGTGCCGGCCGCCGCACGACCTGTTCCTTTGCGGTCCCGGTCGCCGGATCGATCCACGCCTCGACCAGATCGATCTCGGCGAGGTTCGCGACGTCGGGCCGGGTGATCGGATCGCGCGCGGCGAAGACGACGACGCGCGGCGCGCCGCTCATGCGCGCCGGGATCGTGATGTTGCTGCCCATCGGCAGGCCGCCCGCGGCGACGATCTCGGACGGGAAGCTGGGATCGGCGCAGAAGTCGGTCGTCGGGTCCCAGGTCTGGTACATCCTGACCGAGATCCGCGGGCCGCTGGTCGCGTAGGTCTCGCGGCGCTTGAACGCCGCGAAGATCGCGTCGCGCGTGTTCTCCTCGGCCCAGGCGACGGCGACGCCGCCGGGGTTATAGCCCACCGATCGCGAGGCCAGCGGCCCGAGCCGCCTTTCGGGCGTGTCGTCGTTCACGCCGACATGTCCAGGCCAGGTGTCCTCGCGCGTGTTGCCCGGCGCGCCGTTGTGGTCGTCGGTGGCGCCGATGATCCCGAGCTGCAGCGGATTGGCGTGCAGCGCCGGATTGGCCTGATCGGCGAGGCCGTCCTCGAGACCGGTGCGCACGTAGCTCCGCGGATCGTTCGCCTCCGTGACCCCGTCGAGGTAATTGAAGTTGCACGCCGGGTCGGTCGGGTTGGCCGGATCGTAGAAGCACTCGCTGCCGCCCTCGTGCTGGAAGATCTCGACGAGCTTCTGGTACTTGATGGCGTGCTGCTCGCTGCCCTGGGGCACGTTGAACGCCTGACCGTTGCTGAGGTTCGAGTTGTGCGGAATGGTGATGGCGTTGCACGGGCCGCCATTGCAGCCGTGGTCGAGCGCGCTCCACAGCGACTCCTGTGTCGGATTGGAGAGTGAATCGAAGGGCACGGCCG
>Ga0307508_10007406_pt1 | contig 10224 bp, 7 predicted proteins | sample 9_EM_MG_FD_203089 | JGI IMG/M metagenome (GOLD analysis project Ga0307508, IMG submission 203089) | Populus trichocarpa ectomycorrhiza microbial communities from riparian zone in the Pacific Northwest, United States - 9_EM | ecosystem: Host-associated > Plants > Roots > Unclassified | place...
GAGATGCTGGCAATCATCCGAGCCCTCCAAGAGTGGCGGCACTTTATTGAGGGCGCGGAACATCAGTGCAAGATCTGGACGGACCACAAGAACCTGGAGTATTTCATGACAGCCAAGCAGCTGAACCGAAGGCAAGCCTGATGGTCTCTCTACCTCTTCCGCTTCAACTTTGCACTCCATCACAAACCCAGGAAGTCGATGGGTAAACCAGATGCACTCTCCCGCAGATCCGACCATGGTGCCGGTGCCGACGACAACTCCAATGTCGTGCTCCTCACTCCGAAACTCTTTGCGGTGCATGCACTAGAGGGTCTGCAGTTTACTGGACCGGAACAGGACATTCTGCGAGACATCCAGCAAGGAACTAAACAACCGAAGGAGGAACCCATCGCCCGAGCTGCACAGGAGCTACAAAAGTTGTCCACCCACTCCCTCTGATCCACGGAATGGTTGGAATGCGACGGCCTCCTCTACTACCGCAGTTGCATCTACGTCCCGGATACTTCCGACCTCCGCCGCAGGATAGTTTATGACACCAAGGTGGCTGGGCACCCAGGTTGCTTCAAGACCTTAGAGCTCGTCTCCCGAAACTACTGCCAGTGGCCAAACATGTCGCGGTATGTAGGCATGTATGTTTCCCACTGTGACTTGTGCCTCCGCACTAAGATACAGTGCTGCCTACCAACCGGGGAACTCCAACTGCTCCCGATCCCAGAAGAACGCTGGGATGTCATCAGCGTAGACTTCATCTCGGAACTCCTGGAATCAGGTGGGTATGACTCTGTCATGGTGGCTGTCAACTCCGTAGGCAAGCGCTCCCACTTCGTCAAGATGGTCACCACTGTCACTGCTGACAGAGCAGCAAACCTTTACCTTTGGAATGTCTGGAAGCTCCACGGCCTCCTGTGGAAAGTCGTGTCCGACCGTGGACTGCAGTTTGTTGCCACCTTCATGAAAGAGCTGTACCGACTGCTAGAGATCGAAGCCACGATGTCTACTGCCTACCACCTGCAGACCGACGGACAGACAGAACGGTTCAACCAGGAACTGGAACAGTACCTGCAGATCTTCGTTGGAGAAAGGCAGGACGACTGGTATACACTCCTCCCCCTGGTGGAGTTCTCCTACAATAACCACATCCACTCGTCCACACAGCAAACACCCTTCCTCCTCGATACTGGCCGACACCCTCTGATGGGCTTGAGCCCTTACAACAGGGTGCCAGTCTCTGTTGGTATATTCTTGAAGGAGGACTGCTCCTGTAGCAAATAATGAGGCATCACATTCGATTTCATAAGGTTTAGTTCTGTCAGGCATGAGCAGAACTGGTTTTGAGGAATAGGCAGCTTTGAGATTTTCAAAGGCTGTGTGTTACATCCTTGCTTTTTGTAACAGCAAATTTAGAGGTTGACACTTGTCTGAATAGTGATCTATAAATCAGTGATAGAAATTGCAGAATCTTAGGAATGACCTTAACTGCGAAACATTTTCTGGCGGAGGCCATTTTGCGATTTCATCAACCTTTGCGTCATTCATCTTGAGTTGTCCATTACTGACAACGAATCTGAGAAAATCCACTTGTGAGACAAAGAAGGCACACTTGTCTGGTTTGACGAACAAGTCGTTATTATGAGCTTTTGCGTAATGCACCGTCCTCTTTCTATAAGTTTGGGCATGTTACTGCGTTTTCCGCAGATCATGAGATTGTCCATATAGTCCATTAACCATCCTCGAAGCATTTCCTATGGAAAATGTCATTCATAATGGCCTGAAACATAGCAGGAGAATCTGTAAGGCCAAAATACATCACCAAGGGTTCAAATGACCCAAGATGACAGCTGAAAGCTGCCTTCCACTTGTCTCCTTCTTTGATTCAAACATTGTTATAGCCCCACCAAATATCCATTTTGATATAGCAATCAAAATCCTTCATTTTATCAACAAGATCGTCGTTATGAGGAAGAGGATATGCATTGCAAATGGTGTGACAGTTTATGTATCAGTAGTCTTGTACAGGGCGTAAATGTCCATCGGTTTTTGGTACAAAGAAGAGAGCAGAGGTTTGTGGTGATTTCGAGTCTCGGATAAAGCCTTTGCTTGACTTTCTTCAACAAATTCTTCTACAGCTTTCTTTTGTTTCTCATCCATGTGGAAAGGATGTTGCATTTGTGCTTTGAAATCAGGGACTAGATCTATTGCATGATCGTAAGGCTTTCGAGTAGGGAGCTCGTGAGGTCTTTGCTGTGCCCTGCAGGTTCCAATTGGAACTGGTTGGATTCCGATCAGAACTTTTGGATCACAGTATAGGCCAAACAGTAGGAAATTTCTCCAATTTTTCCAACCGGATTCTGATCGGAACCAGTGGAACCAGTCGGTTCTACTGGTTCCGAGTCCAATCAATTCCGACTGGTACCAAGTGGAACCAGTTGGAACCGGTTGGAAAGAGTCAGACCAGTGCATATATAGTAGGAGATCACCTGATCATATTCTAAGCAGGGGAAAATAAATTATTCCATCCACCTAAAGGCTATAATCACCAAAAATAATAATAAATCACATTGCCAACAATATTTGTAAGTAATATCTGCATAGGTGGGTCATTAACAAAGTTTTGCATTTTGTTTGGCTCACTGGGTGAGATCACGTGATCATTTCCCGCATCAACAAACACTGACTTCCTTTTCAGGCACTTGTTCTTAACACCATCACACATCCGCCACGTCTTTACACACGCCGCCACTAACAAAACACGGAAGGAGCGCAGAAGGGCACAGAGACAGGAAAAGGGTGGGTGTACCAGGTATGCCCACTATATTTTTTTATTTATTTCTATTTCTTACTCTTTTCCTCAAGCACCCTCTCACCTCCCCCAACTATGCCATGCCCAGTCGCTATTCTTCGCCTGAACACGAAAAACGCAAACACAATCGCATTTTTCATGTTCTGTGGCTAGCTAACCCCCTCCCATATCCGCCAACACCCCCACCTATCTCCCCTTCCCTCTCCCACCTGCCAAACATGAAAAACACACCACATGGGGCGTGTTTTTCGTGTTGGCATGCTCAGAACACAAAAACCGCAAACACGTTCGCATTTTTCGTGTTCTGTGGCTAGCGTGCCCCTCCCTCCAACCTCCCCCATCCACTGGAGATGCCAGACACACCCATGTGTCTCCCTTCCCCTCCCCTCCCCTCCCCTCCTCTACCTGCCAAACACGAAAAAAGGGGCCCATGTGGCATGTTTTTTGTGTTTGGCACTGCTCCACCTGTCCCCACCTGCTGAAAATGAAAAATGCGCCCAGTGTGGCGCGTTTTTCGTGTTCAGCACCTGTGCAGCACCCCTCACACCCTCTGCATCCCCTCTCGTGCCCTTAGCTTCCCGTCTTGTGTCGAACACAGAGAACACATGTGGGTGTGTTCTCTGTGTTTGGCGTGCTCTATTTCTCTGCCCTCGCGTCGAACACAGACAGCACACTCACGTGAGTGTGCTTTTCGTGTTTGGCACGCCCTGTGCCTCCCCCCTCACGTCGAACACGTCGAACACACCCACGTTGGTGTGTTCTCTGTGTTCGGTGCTCCCTGTGCACCCCCCTTCGCACTGGACACAGAAAACACACCCATGTGAGTGTGTTCTTTGGTGTTCAGTCCCTACCCACATCTTCCTCTTCCTTTTAGTTACTACTACTTTGTTAGGTAAATTTCTTTTTAGGTAGATTTCTTTTTAGGTAGATTCCTTTTTAAGTAAATTACTTTTTAGGTAAATTACTTTTTTAGATATATTCTTTTTTGAGTATATAAGTCTTGTAATACGTAATAATAATATACATATTCAATTTTGTTTGGCTCCATTTAGAGAGTAAAATGATTATTCCACTTGGTACTGATCGGAACCGGTTCTGACCAGATTCCAACCGGTTCCGGTCAGAATCCAGTCAGAACTGGTTGAAATCTGGTTGGAACCACTTGGAATCAACCAGTTCCAATTGGTACCTGCAGGACACAGCAAAGTACTGGAGTTCGCCAATTGGTCTTTCTGAAAAGACGGTCGGGATGAAGTCATGAAATTCCTTCAGAATTATCTCTTTGATTGACTTTCCTTCTTCTTTGCATTCGTCAAAAGCAAGCTTCTGTGATTTTGTCATTTTGTCTGTAATCCATTGATCAGTTAAAACTTGTTGTGGTTTCTCGTTTAACATAGCAGAAATGTGAACGTCTTGATATTGGTCACTGATCCACTTGTCAGTTAACTCATGTTGTTCTCATCCTAAGAACGAAATGACTAGGTCTGGTGTTTCTTCATAAATATCGCATTCAAGTATTTCACGAATCATCGCGTAGATGTTGACCTGCTTTTCTTCGTTGTCCCACCAAGAAAACTCTTTCTTCTTCCAATTGATCTTTGGGTTGGCTTTCTCCAGCCACAGGTAACCAAGTATTATCTGCTGCTTTCCTAGGGCAGTCACCAAAAATCTTTCTTTCATTCATTGGCCTTGTATCTTGAGGTTGGCCTCTACCTCTTGAGTAATTGAACCGTTTAGGTTTAATGTTCCATCAATGTTGTAAACGTCAATCTTAGTTAAAAGATTGTTTACTTTGAATCCCATTTGGCATATAAAGCTTGAATCAATAAAAACTCCTCCAGCACCGGAATCAATCAGGACTAGGACTTCAACTTTTCGACTGGACAGATAAATGGGAACATTTTCTTTGAAGAGTACCATACATTTGTCTGTCTGATTATAGGAGCAATGATAGTCAAATCATCATCATCCACGTCTAAAAATCCCTTTTGTCCATCTCTGCTAAAATTCCTGGTATTTGGGTGCTTCGGCATCTGGATAATTTTGTTCGATGATTGTGCGGATGTGAGCTTTCATTTGTGCGGCGCCTTTCAGTTTAAATTGCTGTCTCTGTTTTTCTTTCTGCTGATTTTGTCTTGGTGGACCATTGTCCGATTTCTTTGGCTGACGGCATTTATTCGTGTAGTGTCTGAGTTTTCCACAATTGAAACATTTCTTCTCCCTTGACTGACGACACTCTTTCGCAAAGTGTCCAAGCCTTCCGCAGTTGAAACACTTCTTGTCAGATTGACTTGTGGAAATCGCATTGACATCCATTGGTTCTCCTTGAGAACTTGATGATGGTTGCCATCTAAAATGGGACCTTCCTCCCTTGGTAGCTTGTAAAGGCACTTTTGATGTTTGTCATTTTGAAAGCTCTGTCAACTGTTGATGCTCTGAGCATGTACACATCCAGAGTGTCAGGGACCATGCCATTCAAAATGATTTGTTGATAAATGTTCAGATTTATGGCCTTTTCATAAAGCTGGATGAGGAGAGAAACATTTTGTGCGACATTGATGCCTGCTTTGGAAAGCAATAGATGGAATCTAGTATTCATTGCGTCTATTGGTTCTTTTCCTTGGTGTATTGTTTGTAGCTGTTGCATTGCGTCTTTGCTTTGTCTGAGATCAGCGAAACTTCCTTTCAACAATGTTTTAAATTGTATCCAATTGTTTCCTGGGCAAAGATGTGCTTCTCCTTTTCAATCATTGATGAAGGCATCCTTCCATACTTTGGCAGTGCCTGTAGTCATCAAAGATAAGGCATAGAAAACTTTCTTTGTTGGAGTGGAATAGGTGGTTGGGAAAACTGTGAACCTGAGATCGCATTCTTGCAAGAAGTTTGCGAGGTCTTTGGCTTGTCCAGAGAACTGCTTCTGTTCTGGGGTTTTGAGGTTTTTCTCATCTCCATTTACTGCTCATATAGCGGCTGTCGTGATTGCCTGGAGTTGTACATCTGTGAGTGGGTGAGCCATGGTGGTATTTTGAACTTCTGATGGCTGCTGTGCTTCTTCGGTATTTGTACTGTTGTTGCTGGGCATTTTCGGTGGCAATCTGTAGTTTAATGAGAAGTCGGGGAGTAATGGAGAAGCAAACGTAGGTTTGACCTCTGGGATGGGTTCTGGTTCGTAATTGTGTGATTCTTCCTGAATCAATGGTGTCTCATATACACCTGTGCTACTTCTTGCTTTGTAGGGATTTGTCAAGAAATAATCAGCTCCAATGACTGATTGACTTGCTTCATGTAAACTTGGTTCTCAACTCAATGGAGGGGGGTGTCCTTGTTCAGCTAGAAACTTTTCTCTTGTGAAATGTTCTGCCTCTTCTCTGCGCTTCTGTTTATCCTTCTTTCTTTGTTTCCCTGGACTAGGAGGGAGTGGTGCCCCAGGCTCAAATAGCCCTTGTGCAAAGTTCCATAATCCATCCATTACGACACAGACAATTGGTCACTGATGGTTTCTCTCAGATAACCAACAATGTGTGATAACAATAATGTGTTATCGAGGAAGTAGGAGTTAATTATTTTGTTACAATCTTCTCCACTAGCAACGGTTAACCTAAGACTTGCAGGAAATAGACTTGAGCAATCAGGATTGAAAGATCCTGATGACGGCTGTGAGTGATACTTGACACTCCATAGGTATACATTAGGCTAGCTTTATGGGAGGTGATCAAGGAACCTTAAGAGACTCTACAGAGTCTGTAGGAGTCAAAGGTAATGATTAACTGGAGGTTAATTATCTACTACAAGCTAGAGTAAAGAGACAAGGAAAATACGTAACAATCCTGAATCTAAATATCAGATCAATATTAATTTGAAAATTAAATTAAATTAAAAGATAACCTTGGGCTTGAAGTCAGCAATTGAAAAGGTAGGTTCTGCTGAGCTTTCTGTTTTCAGGTGCTCACTTTCTGTGAAGACTGTTCTTTCTTCTCCATTTGAGGGGAAGGGTTGAGTTTTATGCCTTGCTAGATTGTAGTTTATGTAAATGATCTCAGGATAAGAGAAGTTATCTTCATAGGATTTATGCAAAGCTAAGAGGCCTGAGTTGATGACAGAAACTGTGGTACAAGATGAGGGAAAAAATGACCATAGAGTTCAGTTCATTGTGTCGAAGGAGAAAATGTTTGCAGGAGCCAAAGATGGCAGTGGAGTGTAACAGAATGACCAGATTTGCTCATTTCTGAGCTTGATAAAAGCTCTAAATGATAAGCATTGAAACTGTGTTCTCTCCTGTGTCAAAGAACTTTTACTTACTTGAAAGTATTCCTATCGAAAAGTAGACTGGAACTTTTCAGCTCATATATTTCTATTACTGCAGGAAGGCCCTAAGCCACCAAAAATTCGGTGGTAAACATAGTGGTAAATTGTATCCGTTGATTCTGATGCATCCAAGAGATGACAGGAATAATATCCTTGATAACAGATTGACCAATTGTGCTGTCTAAAGGAAAATAAGTGTCAAGCAAATTACAGATTCTCATTTAGGACTTGCCAGGATTAGGGCTACGAAAGACAAGATTGATTCTCTGTATCACCTCATGAGTCAACTCAGCATCTCTAACTCTAGCCTTTTGTTTCCCTATTGCTATTAGGGCTAAGAGAAATATAGAACCTATAGTTTAGATTGAGCAAGATTTCTTTATACATCAGTCAGCACCTGCCAGAAGGCAGTACTTGGCTCCATCTTGAATATAGTGCTCCAGAGTACACACTGAGCAGAAAGTCTGAATCTCCTTCAAGATGCTGTCTGGAGAAAGTCCAGTGCAAATGCTCATACTAGGATTAATATCAGTAAAAGTCAGCAAAATTATATTTAAAACCTACCAAGTGACTTTGCACCACAGTTGGATGCAATTGATTATATAGACAAAATCAAGATAAGTTGCTGAAGCTTCAGCAAAGACGCATTTCATTACTAAATCTTGCAAGACTGCGAACTTGTCAGCAGGCATCGGATTACTAGAAGATCTCCCTTTACTATTAGCAGTGAAATTATTTATATTTAAGATTAGAAATTTCAATACAAATCAATGCTTTTGATGGTATCAACTTGTATATAAATAGTTGGAAAATCCATTGAAAACTGTTGGAATTCACACTCATTTCTGTTGAAATCAAAGGTAAATTTTTCCCATCTCTTGAGTCTCACAGTGGCTAGATATAGTCACAGATCCAGCTCCACTGAGTATGGGTTGAGATTACACATGTTGGGCAGCTGAGATTTTGGCTCTGAGTATAGCAGCGTTAAATCAAGTGGGATGAGAAACATGAACTTCCATTCCTCCTACAGTGAAATATGCTGGCACTTCTGTAAGAACTCTACAAACCCAGCTTGATGGAATGATTCTGACCAATGATAAATTGGAGAAAATGAGAGGATGCCATTACCAAGGAGGAAGGTGTCAAGTGCTTCTTGGTTTTCTGAGAAAGGAATGTAGAAAACACCCTCACGAAAGAACAAAATGTCATCAGCCTTGAATTCTTGAGTTATGGTAAGAGGAAGTCATCTTGTCTGTGACATAAGCAAAGCTTTCTTGCACTTGGCCTCCAGAGTTTTGTTGGTCAGTGGTGGGTGGCTTGTATACCACTATAGATGGGATTTGGCACTTGAGTCTTAAAAGAGCCAGACCATTGGTAAAAAAAGTGAGCTCAAGCCGCTCCGATGTGGATGGGAGAAGCAGTTATCAGAGGCTACACTTGACTATAAGATGGTGAGGTTTATTTGGAGTGTGCCTTCACTCCTCTTTAGCTTCTTTGGAGGTGTTTATTGCACCCTAAACAGTCAACTCCTGGGAGTCATCTGCTGATAACAGTTCTTCAAAAGGCACTCTTTAAAAATATGTCTACAACAGATAGTGTCGTTACTGCTTGTCCCAGTTTCTGACTTGGATGTAAAATTCAATAAAAGTAACTTATACACCCTAGTACCATTAAATAGCCAGATATCCATTCAAAATAAGTGTTGCTACTTGTTTAGATACTTATACTGGTACTGCCAACACTGTCACCTTCCTCCACATTGACAGTGATGGTTCTGCAACCTTTCTTTGTATATTATATGGAAAGAAGATCTGGAAAATCTATTGTCAATCACCAGAGCTTCCTTTATTGTCTATGAACATCTTTCTTAATGAGAAATTTTAACTTAATAAAATTTCTAATATTGGAATCTGTAGGCTTGAAGTGATTGTTCTTTACCCATGCAATCCACTGTAAAATTCAGTACCTTTTTCATAATACAACTTAATGTTTGACAGCTTAATGCAACCTGGTGTCCCCCACTTTGTCTATGCCACTTGTAGTGGCTGGCTGTGACTCTACAGGCTGTTAGTGGACTAGTGAACTTTTTCCAATTTGATAGCCCTATGTTGGGGCTCTCTGTATTTATTAATGAACAATTGAACTTAAATAAAGGAGCTTATTATGCAAAATAACATAGAGCTTCTAAATATAGCACACTGGCAAACATCATTATTTATTATTGTTTTTATTTGAGGTTAGAAAATCAAAGTTTAGAGGTCCTAGTAAAAATAGACAAACAAAAAGTCATGTGTTGTTCTATTTTTTAACTCCAATCACTGTCAAAACAATCCCCACTCATCTTTTGATAGCTTGTACAGCCATTGCCAGTTGGCTACCAGCCTAAACACAAAGTTGCCACAGAAGTCAATCCCACCCATGATAAGCACTTCAGTAGGCCCTTCTTATAACCTCTAGAGTTATTTTAACTTAAGAATTTAAACATATGTTATAAAGGACGAAATTAAAATTTTGGCATATATTTGCCAGTATAATATGATAACAAAAAAAAAAAAATTTAAACATATGCATCTATTTTTGAAAGTGCTCACATGATGGACTCTACCAAACTTAGTAACCATCATGGCAACCCTATTGTGACAAGAAGTGGATTCAATGGGCACTCCACAACCCACCTTTTGTATGGGTGGTGGTGGTATTTCCAAAGTAATAGTCCTATGCCCAAAACAGGCAAAAAGTGCACTCAAATAGCTGATGAATAACACCACAGAAACTCTATGAACCTTACTGAAAGTTGGTGTGCAAGTCTTTGCAGTAGTAATAAACAGTTTTATATGTGTGCTTAAGCCATAGTTGAGCTATATGAAACAGCTATTTGAATGCGCTTTTTGCCTGCTTTGGGCATAGGACTATTACTTTGGAAATACCACCACAGATACTGCTCAGGATTGACTAATACTTGGTCAGTATGCAGTCCCTATAATAATGTTCAGAACAGCCAATGTGCTTTCTCTATTATTGAGGTGTAGGAATGGGTATTTGAGTGCGCTTTTTTCCCTTTTTGGGTCTAGGCCTACTAATTTGGGAGTAGCACCACAGGAACTGCACATAACTGGCTG
>Ga0307508_10007407_pt1 | contig 10223 bp, 11 predicted proteins | sample 9_EM_MG_FD_203089 | JGI IMG/M metagenome (GOLD analysis project Ga0307508, IMG submission 203089) | Populus trichocarpa ectomycorrhiza microbial communities from riparian zone in the Pacific Northwest, United States - 9_EM | ecosystem: Host-associated > Plants > Roots > Unclassified | place...
CCGTTTGGCAGACGCCGAAGCGTCGGACGATCCACCGAAACGATATACGCACGCCGTCGGGCACGCCACCGGGCGTGCGTCGACAATCCGATACGCCGAACGATGCACCGACTCTTCCCACCCGCCGAAGCGATCCGAACGATCCGCCTACGTGGCCTACACCGCGAGCAATGACGAGCGAGACGGCGGCTGATCGGGGAAGGAGACGGCAGGAAACGTGAGGAGCTCAAGAGTCTAGGCGGGAGTTAAGGAGCCAGAGACGAACTCTTGGCCGAGAGATCGAACCTTGCGGGGAGAGATCGAACCTTGCGGGGATCGGCCCAGAGACCTCCGAGGTGAGTGCAAACGAGCTGAGGGAATATGGCCGAACTAGTCCCCTTGCGGGGGGAGGACACGTACGCAGAGAGACTGAGTCCTTGCGGGGACTGGCTTGGATCCTTGCGGGGGGAGCCACGTACGAGGTCTAGACGCTAGTTCCCCGCTCGAGAGCATAAGACAGCTCATCTCCCTTATCTATACCCCGACCAGGACGAGAAGCTTCGGGCTTTGACCCACGCCCACCTTGGCTGGTGCGTGCGTGAGCGTATTCCTTACCTTATCTTACCTGTGAGGCAGTTGTCGAGTTAGCCGTCGCCGCGAATCACCCGCCGAAGCGCCGCGAGCGAGCCGTCGGGCAGTACGCCGGGCCCGTCGCGAACCATTCGCCGAAGCGCCGTGAGCGAGCCGTCGGGCAGTACGCCAGGCCCGTCTCGACCGAACCATCCGCCGAAGCGATACACGCAAGCCGTCGCGCACGCCGCCGGGCATGCGTCGAAGCGTTCGCCGAAGCGACACGAGCGAGCCGTCGGGCAAGCTGCAGGGCCCGCCTCGAACCGAAACGATATGCGCCGCCGCGCGAGCCGCCGCTCACACCGCGCCGTCCACCGAGCGATCCGTCGTGCAGGCCGTTGCCGCGGAGCCGCGTACGATCCGGCGCTCAAGTCGCCGCCGCAGATATCGAACCGAACCCCTTAGATTATTCGCTGTGAATCCCTTAACGGTGGGCGATTTTAGAAGGACGATCATGTGGGGTGTTGTACAATAAATGAACGCCGGCGAAGACCACGCGCGCCCCATCTCCTTCGTGACTAGACATCGAGAAACCTGACTAGTACAATATTACCGTCACTCCGACGTCGACCGGACGTTCCAGTGTCACAACCAATCCATCACAAGGTAAGTAATCATAGAAGACGCCAGTCGATCCACAGGGAACACCCCTACAGCGACCAACCTTTCCAAACAAACATGTACAAAGAAACAAGCACCAAAGCAAAGGGTAGGAGGTGGTCGCCACTACATCTCTCATCGCTGCACACCAAACACCCAACGCATAAGCCCCCGCTCCGTCTCGACACCTCTCTCCCACTTGACACAATCTTCATAGCGCCCCTCACCCTTGAACTGCGAGGCTTCCCAATCAACGAGCACCACTGGGCGATCCTCGCAGATCTCAGCGAGAACATTGCGTTCGACCAGATCACCGTGAAGAACACCACACTCATGGACCTTTTGCAGCGCGGCGGCGGCGCCAACTGCCAGCTCTCTCTTCTCTAGGGCCAAAAGAGAGGAATTATCGACACTCGGGATATCGACAAGCTCCAGCAGCAGGAACAGCTCGTCTTCGTAGCCGGCGTGGCAGTAAGTGAAGACGCTGAAGCATACGGGAAGGATGTCTTTCTGCAGATGCAATAGCGCCGCGTACGCGCGTAGCTCGTTGATAAGGTAGGCTTGATTTTCCATGGGGAACCGTTTGATCACTCAGGGCAACCGTGCTTCCGAGCCATCGTCGCTTTGTACGTTAAGTTCTCCCACAATCAAACGATTCTCTTTCAGTGTGTAAAGATAGCGGGCTGTGATGGCCGCATGCGTGGAGAGGATGTTGGGTGGTGAGATTGTCAAAGAGAGAGTTCGGGCATCAGCGGCATTGGTGTTGTTTCTGCTGGGGTTGATGCCACTGCCACCGCTGCCGCCGCTGCTACCACTGTCGCTGCCGCTGCTACTGCAACTTCTGGCGTCAGATGGCACTGGCTCTCCGCAATCGTTCCCGGAATCCAGTATGCACTGAATGCAACCTTTGACGTCACGACATGTGTCTCTGTTGGTGTAAACCCCATCAATAATCACCTCTTCAAAGGAAGCCCCGGAACAGCGAGCATCGATCCGTGTGACGCGCTTGAAAGAGAGATCAACCACGTCTTGAAGATCAATGTGAGCAGCAGGCTGATTCGGCACCGAGAACTCTGCTGAAATCTTGTGCGACCGAGTGGGTCTGCCCGAACGAGTGGTAGTACCTTTGGGATCGTCATCAAACACCGGAGTATAGGAGGGTTGCCGGATGGTTGCTGGATCGCTGAGAGGAGGATATGGGCGGTGGAGCTCGTGTGCGTGCCAAGCTGCGAACACCAGGAGACGTCGGATGGTCCATTCTTGGGTCTGAACAATCTGGGAAGGAGGGGTGTCGATAGCTGTTGATGTCGGGGAAGTAGAACCACTGTCTGCAGGCTGGGCGATCGCGAGAGTGGCCATTGCCGACGTTGTCTGTTCGACGGGGGTTGCCGTATTCGCAGCGGGCGCCAAAGCAGCGATATATTCGATCTCCCTGGTCTCGTCACCTGGCTTCGGTAGAAAAAAGAAGAATGCGCAGCGCTCATCCATCAAGACAAGTCGCTGGCAGCCAGAATAAATAGCGTACTTCCTCAGCTGCCTCGTCATGCGAATCCAGTTGTCGCTCTGGTCGTGAGTGGGGTGTACCGATCCCCTGGCTCCCCACACCACACTGGAACCCCTGAACTCGATCAGCACGTCTGGGATATCCGTCGTGCCCGTTCCGCTGCCGTAACGCCGGCAAAACGACATGTCTGGGATCGCACGATGCCCAGCCAGGGGGCCACCTCGAATGGGCCTCTCGATCATAATAACCCAGTCGAAATCTCGAGACGCCGGTTCAGGGAGCATCTCCAGAATCACGGGTCGCACAGCATCAACCATCATTGCGCTGGTAAACGCCCGCACGTCGGCTTCGTTGTTCATGCTGTAACGGAAACTGACACCCACCCTGGCAGGGACAGGTTGGTTACTAGAATGGCCAGTGAAGTCGACAACGCGACTCATCCTGGCGATGTAATCATTAAAACGGGAGACGATGTTGTCGCCGAAAGGAGTGAGGCCGTCGGCAGTAAATTCTGCGAAGGTCGCGTTGACCGCGGCGGATTGGGACGTTGTTTGGGGCGAGCGGGTGTCTGGTGGCGGTGGCACGGGATCACCAGCCAGGATCTCAGCAGCGGAGAGCATTGAAGCGAGTGTCGATGAGCAAAGGGGGGGGGGGGTGTAGAGGAGTGATGTATACAGGGGTGAAGTGTCAGAGAAACCGTAACAGAAGACCCTCCAGTCGACGAGCACATAGAACAATGCCGACTCATCGATCCTCATTTCTGGTCCCGGTTCTGACTGCCCAGCCCCCAATATCACCACCACCACCATCACCCCACGGTTGCGCCCCACGGCATCGGCATCGGCAAGGATACCCGGTCCCCCGCCACGGCACCCGCTCCCACCACACCTTCTCGGCGGTGCGCTCTCACCACCACCACCTCCACTTCTCGGCGGCCGCTGCGGCCGCTGCGGCTGGTCGGAGCCCGTCGGAACTTATAGTCGTCGCGTCTTCCCCTCCTCCCCGAACCGCACATCCCAAACCCTCCGCCATTGACATTCCCAATTTCTATCTCAGCTCTCGATGTCGCATGCCAACTCAGCTCCAATCAACACCCCCGCCTCGCCGTACAGCACGGCAGGCCCTAAATCCCCGCGTGTCGATAGGCGTACTCTGTGGACGGTGCCGAGTAGGAGCAATTCAGCACACGACGTGTTCGAGTTCCCCACCATATCGCTGGACGAGCCACTCACACTGTCTATCAAGCGGACTCCATCACAACACAAGAAGAAAGACCCGTCCGAAGAACACCATGTGCAGCTGTGGACACCGTCCAGGGAGCCGACGCGACGGCTCAGGCTGCCGTCGTCGGGTACGATCTTCACCCTGCCGATGCCGTCGGAGGACTCTTCAGCGAACACAAACATATCGCCAATCAAAGAACTGGTTCCAGGCTGGATGGCTCCCAGTGGGAATTTTCAATGCGTAGCCGGACTGGGTCATCAGAAATCCCAGCCCGGACTGGACCGTCCCAGAAGCCCGCGGGCAGCCCGCAGGCCGGCCGGACTATTGAGACCCCTGGACCTCCGACGGCAGCAGAATATCATCAGGGGCTAAGCCGAGGGACATCCTTAGACTTCACCACTAGGGGAAGTACTTACCTGCGCCAGTGAGCTGAACGAACACAGCCCGAGAGCCGAATCAACCTGTATAGCAGATGACAGTCCTACACAGTAGGCCACTAGGAGCTATGTTGCCTGTCGAGCCACCAGGTACACGGAAGTCAGGATTTGACAGTGTGCATGTGCGTCCGAGACTCTCTGGTCCAACGCAGGTCTTGGTGGAGCGAAATTTTGAGCGGGGGCAATCTCTATTGCTATGTTGAAGGTTTTAAGTGTACAGAACTAAAACCACAGAGCCGAGAATACAAAGTACATATTGCTGCTTCCCCGCTTTATCCCCATTGGGCTCCCTGCTTCTGCTAGCTCCTCCGGCGTTCACTTCCCTAGCAACGGCACCCGCTCAGCTCTTCTAGACAGGCTGGCCTCTCAACTCTAACGACCACAGCGCCGTGTGTCCAGCGGTGGGAAGCTTTTCCAACAATGATACGTGCTGGTGGTGTCACCAACCAGGGGCCACAAAAACACGGGAACATCTGTTCAAGATATGCACTGCATGGCGCCGACAGCAAAGAGTGCTTTGGAAGGAAGTCAGAGTACATACAAAGCGTGGACGCGATCGCTTCCGAATTACCGATCCCCCCGCAGATGAACGTTGCACTGATGCAATTCTCATATTTCTAGAGACAACCGATGTTGGCCGGAAGGCCAGGGAATAGGAATGGGAGAAAGGAAGCGATGGGTCTGTGGAGCAGGAATGACAAGGTGCTGGAGGGGGAAGCAGGATTGGTAGATGGAGAGAGAGATGGTGGCAATTCATAGTAGGGGTGTGGGTGTTGAGAGGGCCAGTAGGGCCAAAGGGAGAGCGGCATAGCGAGACTCACGGACGGATAAGGGTTGGTGTCATTGTTGGTGTTCACCGTAGTCTTGTACAGGCTCATAGATGTGAAATAGAATTGATGTCTCCCCTCCTACGTTCGCTGAGTGACTTTAGATGAGCGGCGGCCTCGGATAAGACTGGGAACTTGCGAGCCACGGCCCTCCTCACTTCATTGAGTGGCTTTACATAAGCGGCAGCCTTGGAAAAGACTGGGAGCTTACGAGCCACGGCCATCCTTCTGAGTTTAGTGAGTGACTTTACATGAGCGGCGGCTGTTGGATATGACTGGGAGCTTGTGAGCTACGGTCATCCTCCTCACTTTGGTGACTGACTTTACATGAGCGCGGCGGCTGTCTGATATGGCGACGCACACCCGGACCTGAAACTCAACGCCTAATAACGCCAAGACCGTTCGCAACTTTAGCTTCATCAGACTCACGATGACTGGTGGTGCCGGCCAATCGACCGAAGCAGCCCCCGGTGGTAGCTGCCAATGCCGAGAACTCTTTACTCCGGGAGCTGGTGGGGGACCGGAAGGGCCCCAGGGAGGAGGAAATGAGGGACGACAGGAGCGAGCTCTCCGAGCTCGAGAGCAGCGTGGTGGGAACGATGGAAGTGGAGTAGGAAACCGGAAGACCCAAGTTTAGGCGCGCCGTTCCCGGCACAAGGCAGCAGCAGAGCACGCACGGCTACGGCTTGCGAGACGACGACAACATTTTCACATAGATACACGTTCGTGGCATCTAAATCTCCTTCACTGTACCCTCTCGCCACTATGCCATTCTACACATCTCGATCCTCCTCATTGGGATCTATCACTGAATATTATTGATGCACCGTGCGACGATGGCTACCTTTTCGCTCTCCCAGTGGCCGCTCTTCGTGAACTGTGGGTTACTGTGTCGGTGTCATCCGCATCGCTGTATCCACGGTGTCCGCGTCGCGTCCACGTCGCTGTTTGGCGATGGCCTACGAGCGCCGCATACCTCAGTTACCGAAAGGGCGGAGGAAATTATGCTATCTACCACTCGCATCCTGGCCATACGGTACCTTTTCCTACCGACGCCCTCATTCATGGCCCATGGGTGATCGCGACCGGACAACCCCCATTGAACAACACGCCCTCCTTATTGATAATTAGAATTCACCGGTTCCCAACACATCTCATCGACAATCATTTCAATGCTCTCCGCTGCCGATATCCTAGCTGGTGATCCCGTGCCAACGCCACCAGACCCCCGCTCGCTTAATAATACAATGTCCCAATCCGCCGCAGTCAACGCGACCTTCGCAGAATTTAGTGCCGACAGCCTCACTCCTTTTGACGGCAACATCGTCTCCCGTTTTAACAATTACATCGCCAGAATGAGTCGCGTTGTCAACTTCACTGGCCATTCTAATAACCAACCTGTCCCTGCCAGGGTGGGTGTCAGTTTCGGTTACAGCATGAACAACGAAGCTGACGTGCGGACGTTTACCAGCGCAATGATGGTTGATGCTGTGCGACCTGTGATTCTGGAAATGCTCCCTGAACCGGCGTCTCGACTTTTCGACTGGGTTATTATGACCGAGAGGCCTATTGATGGCAACACAGCTGGGCCTCCACCGCCCATATCCTCCTCTCAGCGATCCAGCAACCATCCGACAACCCTCCTATACTCCTCGGGCGTTTGGTGGTGATCCCAAGGGTACTACAACTCGTTCGGGCAGACCCACCCAGTCGCACAAGATTTCAGCAGAGCTCCCAGCGCCGAATCAGCCTGCGACTCACATTGCTTTTCAAGACGGGGTTGATCTCTCTTTCAAGCGCGTCACACGGATCGATGCTCGCTGTTCTGGGGCTTCCTTTGAAGAGGTGATTATTGATGGGGTTTACACCAACAGAGACACATGTCGTGACGTCAAAGGTTGCATTCAGTGCATACTGGATTCCGGCAACGATTGCGGAGAGCCAGTGCCATCTGACGCCAGAATTTGCAGTAGCAGCGGCAGCAGTGGCAGCAGTAGCGATGCCAATGCCGCTGATGCCCGGACTCTCTCTTTGACAATCTCACCACCCAACATCCTCTCCACGCATGCGGCCATCACAGCCCGCTATCTTTACACACTGAAAGAGAATCGTTTGATTGTGGGAGAACTTAACGTACAAAGCGACGATGGCTCGGAAGCACGGTTGCCCTGCGTGATCAAACGGTTCCCCGTGGAAAATCAAGCCTACCTTATCAACGAGCTACGCGCGTACGCGGCGCTGTTGCATCTGCAGAAAGACATCCTTCCCGTATGCTTCGGCGTCTTCACTTACTGCCAGGCCGGCTACGAAGACGAGCTGTTCCTGCTGCTGGAGCTTGTCGATATCCCGAGTGTCGATAACTCCTCTCTTTTGGCCCTAGAGAAGAGAGAGCTGGCAGTTGGCGCCGCCGCCGCGCTGCAAAAGGTCCATGAGAGCGGTGTTCTTCACGGCGATCTGGTCGACCGCAACGTTCTTGCTGAGTTCTGCGAGGACCGCCCAGTGGTGCTCGTTGATTGGGAAGCCTCGCAGTTCAAGGGTGAAGGGCGCTATGGAGATTGTGTCAAGTGGGAGAGAGGTGTCAAGACGGAGCGTGGGCTTATGCGCTGGGTGTTTGGTGTGCAGCGATGAGAGATGTAGCGGCGACCACCTCCTACCCTTTGCTTTGGTGCTTGTTTCTTTGTGTGTTTGTTTGGAAAGATTGGTCGCTGTAGGGGTGTTCCCTGTGGATCGACTGGCGTCTTCTATGATTACTTACCTTGTGATGGATTGGTTACATCCAGTACATAGTTAAAAAAGGGTGGGTTGGCAAGGCAAACTGTAGTAGCCAGTGTGCGGGGGTATGCAGCATGTACGAGATGTTAGGCAGCTGGCTTTTAAATTGATCGACTCGATGGACTCGATTTTAACTGTTTTAACTGTGGTTGAGTGTTACCTACATACATAAGGTACTTGATTGCTTCCGCTAAGCAGGCTGACTTCGGCATGTCGAGGGAAGCTAAGTATTTGCCTCGCACCAGTCGTGTCGTACATAGGCGGCGAATTAAAGCCAGCCGGTAACGTACTGTAGGGGTCACCCGGCTACTACACATTAGCCGGACACCCTGTCGGGTACCACGGGGAGGCGGACTTGCATGAGGACGCAGTGTGTCACAGCGAAGCGCGTCCGGACGGGGTGCGTCACGGCATTTGCCATCTAGACGCAGCGCGTGTCTTACGGACACAGAGTGTCAAGGCGAATGTCTTCCAGACGCAGCGTGCCAAGGCAAATGTCTACCAGACGCAGCTTGTCAAGGCAAATGTCTTCCAGACGCAGCTTGTCAACGCTAATGTCTTCTGGACGCAGTGTGTCGCGGCAATGCGCTTCCGGACGGGGTGTATCGCGTCATTTGCCATCTGGACGCAGCTCGGGTCTTCCAGACGCCGCGTGTCAAGGCAAATGTCTACCAGACGCAGCTTGTCAAGGCGAATGTCTTCCAGACGCAGCGTGTCAAGGCGAATGACTTCCAGACGCAGTGTGTCAAGGCAGATGTCGTCTGGACGCAGCGCGTGTCTTACGGACGCAGAGTGTCAAGGCAAATGTCTTCCAGATGCAGAGGGTCAAGGCAAATATCTTCTGGACGAAGTGTGCCACAGCGAAGCGCGTCCGGTCTGGGTTTGTCGGGGCATTTGCCATCTGGACGCTGCGCGGGTCTTACGGACGCTGCGTGTCACGGCTAATGTCTTCCAGACGATGCGTGTCAAGGCAAATGTCTTCCAGACGCAGCTTTTCAAGGCTAATATCTTCTGGACGCAAAGTGTTAAGGCAAATGGGATCCAGACGAGGCTTACGATGGCGCAACACATATAGGCAACAGAGCAGTCACGGTGGTAGCATCCAGGCGCGACTTTCAGGGCACAGTACATTGCAGCGTAGACTATTAAACACGCAGTTGGTTCCAGGCATTGTGACCCAATCCAGTCCTATTCATTACATCTAATGTACATCTATGTATGCTACCACACTTAGCTTACCCAGTGCAAGCACCCAGCATCACATCCATCGCCAATATCATTGCCTGTAATGCTGTTCCTATCGTGGATAGCATCGCTTTGCGTGGAACAGAAACAAAGGCAGTTTGCCGGATAAGACACGACGCGATGAGTATGATGTCGATGAGGATACCAGCGGCGTGGATGGTATCAAGTAAGACGCGACGAGTACGATGCCGATGAGGATGCCGGCGGCAAGGACGATCACGAATAAGACGTGGCACGTAGGCCGACTCGCTTCGTGACATGGTTAGCACAGCTCTCAGTGAGGCAGTGATCTGACTTCAGCTGGTAGAACCTCGAGGCAGGCCTCTTGGAGCTATCCGTGACTGTCCATCCGGCTTCTGCCTGCTGGGCATCGGAGATCCGTCGCTTGAGGTCGAGCTAGACTCATTCGTCGGCCTTCTAGTTTCCTGGGACCCCCTTGTGTGCTGGGCACCATGGGATTTCGATGGTGATGTCCGGCCTGGCTCTCAGCAGCACCACGATGTGCTTTCTGGGGGGACGGGGTGTCGGTCGAAGCGGGGCGGCCTCCGTGGCCCCCCCCTGCTCTTCAAGGGCAAGGTTCTTGCCAAACATGTTAAGCGCCATGTGTCGGAAGCGCGTACTATTTTGCAAAAATAACCCCTTTGAAGGAATTTAGTTTCGCGCTAATTCTGACATTTCGCTAGTTTTCACATCGGGGGTGTGGTTTAGTGGTATACAATTACCACACCCGCGACGAAAACTTGCAGAATGTCAGAATTAGCGTGAAACTAAATTCCTTCAAAGCGGTTATTTTGCAAAGTGATTTGCATCATGCGTCGGCGTGCAGCCCTCCCACACCACACCGTTGGCTCTCTCCAATCCTCACCGCAGGTCGCAGCGTACTGGATGCAGACCCGGGATCACCTCTTCAGGGAGTGCCCCGAGTGGAAACCGCAGCAGAAGATTCTGTGGGCGGAGGTTAAGAAGGAGACCGGGAGGGGGAAAGACCGGTGGAAGGTGCGGAAC
>Ga0307508_10007408_pt1 | contig 10219 bp, 10 predicted proteins | sample 9_EM_MG_FD_203089 | JGI IMG/M metagenome (GOLD analysis project Ga0307508, IMG submission 203089) | Populus trichocarpa ectomycorrhiza microbial communities from riparian zone in the Pacific Northwest, United States - 9_EM | ecosystem: Host-associated > Plants > Roots > Unclassified | place...
ACTTCAATTTAAGGGACGAAATAGCTGACGATTCGTTTGCAAAACAGGACAGCTGAACTCGCGCGCATCATCGAAAGAGTTGTTGAGATTGGTATGCGAGGTGGATGGAAAGCAGACCTACAACTACCGTCTCAGAGAGTGACAAACCAAGAAGACTTTGTGGCACCACTAGAATCTGCATCTGAATCGCCTTCGACGGCAGATTCGTCGATATCGAGCGAGTTGGCTTCGCTACCCAATCTTTCGAAGCTTCTCAGGATAATTGGGAAGGATTCGGATTCCAGGTCTAGTTCCAACCAAAGTCGGACGGGCACATCTCAGGAGGATAAGCCACCATAACCTAGGATGACCATGGATTTATGTAATGTTTACTTCATTGTCATCTAGATTTTGAGGTAAAATACCGTGTCTACAATACAGAACCACCTATCCAAGGATAATATTGCGTGCATTGGAAAATATATATATAAAGGCGAATCTAGCCGTCCATCTAGGTGAAAATAAGATAGGAGTGTTTCCGGAACAAGAAAATCAGAAGGATGCAAGCATCGAGGAAGAAATAGATTGTTCGAATTTGATGGTCATTGGAGGGTGGCGTGAATCTTCATTCGTCCTCTGCCAGAAAGGGACGATTACCAAAGAAGTTGAAGATGGGGAGGGGGGAAGGGTTACAACTTCAATGCCCCATTCCTCTTCGTGCGAATCATGAAACGTGCGGCACGGTCCAGCGGTTCCTTGTCAAAGCTCTCGTCAGAAACTGCCCGGGGCTCAGGTGCACGAGCAACGGGGGCATCCTTGAGGATGTATGTACGACCCATGAGGCTTGCAGGTGCGTTTGCGACGGCCATGGGTGCTGGTACGGGTGCAGCGAGAGAAGGGGCGAAGAGGGCGAAAAACATGAGGAAAAAGAAGATGGCGGTGAATGCTGGGCGGGCAATAATGCTGGTAGTCATGTTTGAAAGAGATTGGTGGTGCGTAAGTTGGATACGACGTGTGGGGTGTGTGTGTGCACGGCACGAGTCAGGTGTTGTATACGGTTCCTGGAACTGGGTTCAGCGCTATTTATAATGAAAGCTGCGGAACTCTAAGACAAACCTTGAGAAGAGAATAAAAGGTGAAAAGCAACGACTGGCGCTGTAGCGAATTCGAGGAGAAGAACTCGGACAAGTTCAAGTTCAACTTAGGAAACCTGTCAACCACTCTAAACGGTCTATTTATATCTGCCGGTAGCACATGCGGCCGTTCATTGTCCTTTTTGGCCATTGTTTATGGACAGCCAATATGTACCGTAGACAGAACCTTCAGAGGTGGACAGTCAGAACAGGCATTGTGGACTGGGCGGACCAAATTAATATACAGGTAGACTTCAGCGGTTCATATCAAGTTCAAATTCTATTCAGGGTAAGTCGTAAAAATGGTCCGTGGGGGCGGGATTCGTATCGCATAAGTATACATGATATCGCGTAGAATTCATCTAGTTGCCGTAGTCCAATCGTGCAAAAAAAAAAAAGGTCCCTATGAGAGAGCAAAGAAAAAAAAGGTCTCCCAAATGATATGTTGTGACAAAAGGGGGGGCTCTCAATAGACGTAAGGTTATAGAACAATGGCAAAAAGGGAAACTAGACAAAGCGTCATGTGGGGAATCAAAAGCTGCTGGGATCCACTTCGCTGGGATGAGGGACTGGGAGATGGGGTAGAGGATGTCGCTATTGTCGATGAGGTGGTCGTAGGTACAGGTTGCTGCTGTTGTTGAAGAATATTCTTCGGCGTTACATCACTGGTTGACGTTTTGGCATTCTGATATGATGCTCCGTTGCCCAGGGCCTGAGCAAGGGATCGGAAGGTCCATCCATTTGAAGCAATGAGGGGGAAGGCAGTTATAAAGCCGTCGACGTCGGAGTCGCTGATCTCATGTTCGAGAGTTACAAGACCAGGGCTTTTTGGACGACTGGTTAGAAGCCCTCCAAGACTACTGGATACTTGCTGTGCGCTATTACTAGTCCAATCCCCCGTACTAGTGAAAAAATATATTATTTGATCAATTCCGGACCACTGAAGAAGGAAGACTGATTTACTCGCTATTCCAAACCACGGTTTCGAGTCCGAAGACCTCCCGGGCAATAGCCCGAACTCGTGAATCAGCGTCGCCATAGGGTGGGCGCCAAAACCGAGGGACCCGTCCACCAGTCGAGTTATGAATCGCCTGCATTGTCCAACCCAGCTAGAAATGGTCTTTAATTATATTGCGGAGCTTTATTGAAACGCAGAACCAACCTCCCCAAGTACGTTTACATTGCTCAACGTAGTCATATGTGGGTGGGACCACGTATGAACTGCCATGTCGTCACCATTATTGAAGGCGTCCAAAAATGGTGTTGGATTGGCCAATATATTGGAACCAATCATGAAATGGGTAGTTGTCAAATTCTGAGTGTGCAGGAACTGGACAAGCTTTGTCGTTTGCTGCGCGGCTAACCATCAGAATTTATAAACGATTTGCCAATTTAAGCAAAAAATTACCGGATACGGGCCATCGTCAAAGGAAGATGCGAAGACGCCATCTGGTGCATCCCACAGTGAATCGTTTGATTTGCACCAGACCGCAGAAGAGCACACTTCTGGACCGCTCGGATTGACTCCAGTAGGATACGTACCCCCAGTGGCCGCAGCGGGAATGTTAGGTATTTTTCCGCTTGCCACCGCCGCATTGAGTGCACTAATCCATGCCTGAGGAATGGTCGAAGCATCGGGGACGGCGTTAGGTGGTGGATATCCAGTAGCCCATGCTGTAAATCACGTGGTCACAACAATGCCTTGTAGACAATCAATTATCAATCTCACCAGGTGTACCAACAGGGGCGTAGGTTATCCCATCCCCTGGTCCCCGCCGGAAGAGCGCATGAACAGGATGACCAGGTTCTTGACTCCAGACTCCAGGTAGCTGTCCATCCTGATCTTCGTGATGAACCTCGCTGGGGGACGGAACCGAAATCACCGCACAAAGGATGAGCCTCGGGATAACCAGAGCCAGAGCGCTAAGCAGTATTCTCATTGTGCTGGAGACTCTAAGCTTGAGCTTGAAGCTTTGGAGATGTGCTGGCTAAGTCAGAGAACCTTGCCTCCTTCGTGTTCCCGAGGATGAGGGGTGATAACGGATGACAGTCAACCCGAATGTTGTAATCTTGCCTCATAACTTATATACACCCTCCTGTCAACCTCAATGCGGGCGGTCCCACGGTCAAAGCCGGCCTCAAGGCATTGGTTTGACAGGCATGATAATACGACGAAGCGAGGACTTACGTTGCGCTGTTGCCATTTTTGGAAATAGTGTGAGTGAAGGGCCGAATAACAATGATTTTCACTTACATACAGTAGCACCACCATTGTATTTGGTAGCAGGCAAGACCACAAACTATTTTTATGCAATTCAATTTAGGCCGCTAACTACTCCGCTGCCCTGAACTAGGCTCTAGCAGTGCTCCATCCTGCCGTAACGTGCGACCCATCCTCGTGCTGCGGAATTGCTGGGATGTTACGATTACAGAATTAACATGCACACTGTGTATGCACTGGATGGTCTAGAGGAACCAAAAGATATGCAACTTTCCTACAGAATCTTGGGGGGAGGTAGCCGAGCGTCAATCAAGGCACAGAAAAGCAGTGTAATAGGCTCATTGAAATTAATTGAAAATCATCTCATTCGATGGCCCCATGAAAGACGGATACGTGGAGGGAATCTGATCAATTTGAATGAGTGGCCCGGGCTGGGTGATAGCGATATAGCATGGTCAAATGATAGGGAAGGCTGATAGTATGCCGAAAGGCGCTCCGTGATATCGTGGCAAGAGTGTACGGACTGTCGCATACTACAACGAGATATCGGATAATGCGGTGAAGAAATTGGATGAGATAATTATAGACCAAATTATTTTTAGAATTATTCCCACGATCAAGAAAGCAAGCAGTGTTATCTAAGAACCCCTGCAACTTGACTCTCGGATCAAGGATTCCACCTCATTCTGTCTTAAAGGTAGAGGGTAATTATTCTCGGACATACGCTGATTATTAGCTAAGGTTAAGTCGGACCCAAATTGGACCCAGGCAGCCTTGAGTTACTGACATTTACTGCGGGCTGCGCCCGCAGACGATAGAGTGCACCACTGAATAACTAAACAGTAATTTATTTTTACACGTCTTTGAGCGTTGCTGCTGAATATGGGATGTTGGAACGATGGATCTATTTGGGGCCCAAAAGCCTCTCAGAGGACTGGTTCAAGCTGTTGATAAGAATTCGTCAGAGCTCAGATCTCAGATCTCAGGCCTCAGGGGCCAAACGAAATGTTTGCCTTGTTCTCATCCGCACCTTGACGCTGTTTCTCCTCTCGTATTGCGTTGCTCACAGCTACCTCGAACCCTCCTGCCGTCTGTACTGCGAACCACCTTCTGCCGTGCTTGCCGAAAGGGTCAATGAATGCTTGTCTGCTCGGACTCCTGTCATGTAAAATCAAGAATGGTATCAGTTACTTCCTCTCATAACCCTGTCTTCTCGTCTTCGGGGTTTCGCTCGCCGCTTGGAACGTTCCGCGACCATTGCAGGTGATGTTTGCCTCAGAATTCAGTTAGAATATGCCATGTCATCCCTGAAACAACTAATAAAAATTGCATCGGATGTTTAGTCTGTCGACGGCCCTGGATCCTCCGGGATTCCTCCTTCCTCTCCCCATCTTTGCCAACACGCCCGTGTCTCGTCTATCATCTACTTCCTCTTGAATTTCTTTCGCAATATACTAACAATTTTGACACCGTCGGCCCTGTTCTTCGATGCCACAAAAGTCACCTTTCTTGAGCCCCCAGGGCTGGTTGCAGTAGATAAGGCGCAAGTTCTGCCTCTGAACATCTGCAAGAGCACCGAGTCAGAACTGGCACGGTCTCTTCGAATGTGAATCCGAGCAACGAGCTGTAGCGAGCTGTAACAGACGGACCATGGTTCCAATGTCGGCCGTTGGCGCTCCCGTGGATTATAATAACATACGACGAAGTCACCACCACCAAAATGAAGGATCTTCTTACTGAAATCTCACGGTTCTCTTGCTTGTCTGCCGTCCCCACACGTTCGACAGCTTTATTCTGTCAACAAATTATTCTTCAACATCGCTATGGATTTGCGGTATCAGGAAGCATGTATTTGAATTGGCGGTCATCCAACGCAACTTCTAAACAATGACATATATGCAATTATTCTTGTGAGCACTGATAACCATGTTGTGCCTATTTAATCCCTTTTGAGAAAACCACTCCTCTCTGCACATCCAAAGGTTTTACGAATTCCGACACCAACGTCTTTTGGTGGAATGTCGAACAGTTTCGAGGCGAAATCTCCCCTAGCTTGGCTGAGTATCAAACGCAATCGGTTCCCCCATTAATTCGGCAGATCTCATAGTAGAATTTGGAATCACGATCTCTGAAAAGATCTTTGCGATGGAGGTGACTTGCGATTACGTTGGAGGCTCAGCCTGCTAAGCTTCTCTTCAACTTCGTGGTCAAACTGTACGAGCCTCTGAACCAGGAGAGGATTCAACAATTAACGCACTTCACTCAAACCTTCGTTGTACCCATGTATGGACCTGTAAGGAAGACCTCGATACAGCGACCCGTGGCACGTTTGTCAGTGTGGCCGCTTGGTTTACCGGTTAGGACTTCCGATCGTCCTTATTTTAAACGCGATGTGGAAGTCATCTATTCACGAATGGTTACTGCAATGGCTATGGATGTATACAACTGTAATTGTGACGTGAGCAACCAATCGACGGGGAAGAAAAGAACGAACAGTAATCATGAGCACCATAAATATCCAAATTGGTCTGGCAAGCCGAACTAAATAATTTGGCCAATAATGTCCCGAGCTGCCTGGGTCGTCTTGTCGAACCGTTCCATGCGTACGGGAAACCCCAACACGGATGGGAGATAATGTCGAAAGTTTTGCTCTTGAGCTTGGCCATATTGAATGGAGACACAGTCCCAATGTGTGGTAACGAAAATAACCTTTCCGTGCATAGCAGAATCATCTCCACGCTCAGCAGAATCGGCTCCTCGCTTAGCAAAATCATCTCCGCAGAGACGCTTAAAGGCAGAGATCGGCGGCTTTATGATCAAGCGCTTGTCCGTGATACGATGTAGATACAATATGCTTGTCAGGTTGACGTCCGTTTTTAAAATCTCGCTGTTATCATTGCCGTCAGGTTATTTTGTAGAGTATGACATTGTGACTTACTTGTCTCGCATCCACACTTCAACATCGCGCAAGACATCGTTTGCAGACCTTGGTTGATCATCAAAGCCAGGTGTGTCAACCAAGACAATAGTTTTATCCCGAATTACAATCGAAGTCTGGCGAATCAGTTGGTCGTCAGAGTTGAGAGTGTGGTTTGCCCAGTTTGTTGTCTGCGTTAGGGAGTCAACAAACTATTTGAAATTTAGATGATTGAAGGAGCGATTTGAAGAAATCCATGCCTGGCTTTTCCCACTACCGTAAGGGCCCAGTAAGCTGCAGTTACTTGTTAGAAGGCAAGCGGTAAGAACATTGACCATACATGACGGCATTGACGGCATTGGGCAAGACATTGTGCTTGGAACTTGGAAAGCTGGCCTTATTCCCCATGTTATCTGAACTTGAGAAAGATTTGTGGAAGTAAGAATCACCGTGCCTATTTTGAGAAAGCCACTTCTTCTGTGAATTCAGAATCACATGTCAAATTAGCCGCTCTATGAAGCACATGACATTTGCCGTTGATATTATTATTAGCGCCAAAATACCCGGTTCGCCATTCGGCAGATCTCTATAGAGTCCAAAAAATATGACATGTAGTAGAATTTGAAATCACAACCTCTGAAAAGATCTTTGCGATTACGTTGGAAGCTTAGCTTGTAGTTTCTCTTCAACTTCTTGATCTGCGAGCCTCTGAACCAGGAGAGGATTCAACAATTAACGCACTTCACTCAAACCTTCGTGGAAGAGGTGACCCGCGCATTTGTTAGTGTGGCGGCTTGGGTTACCTGATGGGACTTCCGATCGTCCGTATTTTAAACGCGTTGTAGAAGTGCGGATAGTTACTACAATGGCTATGGATGTATACAACTGTAATTGTGACGTGAGCAACTAATCGACGGGGGAAAAAAGAACGAACAGTGATCATGAGCACCATAAATATCCAACTGGCAAGCCGAACTAGATAATTTGGCTAATAATGTCCTGAGCTGCCTGGGTCGTCTTGTCGAAACGTTCCATGCGTACGGGAAACCCCAACATGGATTGGAGATAATCTTGAAGGTGTTGCTCTTGAGCTTGGCCGTATTGAATGGAGACACAGTCCCAATGCGTGGTAACGAAAATAACGTCTCCCTGGTTGGCAGAATCACCTTCGCGCTTAGCAGAGTCGTCTCCACGCTTAGCAGAATCATCTCCGCGCTTAGCAAAATCATCCCCGCAGAGACGCTTGAAGGCAGAGATCGGTGGCTTCGTGGTCAAGCGCTTTTCCGTGATACGATGCACATACAATATGTTGATCACTTTGACGTCCTTTTTTAAAATCTTGCTGTTATCGTTTGTCGTCAGGTTATTTTGTAGAGTATAACATGTGACTTACTTTTTTTGCATCCATACTCTAACATCGTCCAAGACATCGTGTACAGACCTCATTGCGTCATCAAAGCCAGGTGCGTCAACCAAGACAACAGTTTTACCCCGAATTACAATTGAAGTCTGGCGAATCAATTGGTCGTCAGATTTGAGAGTGTGGTTTGCCCAGCTTGTTGTCTGCGTTAAGGAGTCAACAAACTATTTGGAATTTAGACGATTGAAGGAGCGATTTGAAGGAATCCATACCTGGCTTTTCCCACTACCGTGAGGGCCCAATAAGCTGCCGTTACTTGTTAGAAAGTTGGTGGAGGCAAGAGCATTGACCATACAGAACGATTTTGCTGCCCTTATTCCCCATGATTATTGAGCTTGAGAGATTTGTGGAAGTAAGAATCAACTGCTTTCACAATCGCCCCTACACGTGTTTCTTGATCTCTGAGTCATCTTCCTTGCAGCGATAGGGGAGTCCATAAGTGGAAGAGAATGTAGATCTGTGGACGAGTGTGTCACTATTTGGATTGACTCATCGGACTCGGAAATGTTGCTGTGCACCTTCGTCCTCGTCTTCACATCCTTCGAATTTCTGACTTCACATTGGCTTCACCCATATGCTAGGCTTCCCTTCAGAAGTTGGGAATCAGTGTTCGTAAAATCCTGGGCTCACCATAGCAAAACGCCAGTGTTTCGTTACATCTGCGGTCTGCTTTGCGAACATTGGCTGCTGCGATCTCGGGTTAAAGTAAGTCTTCTTGCATAGTTGTATGCTCCATGCTACGTGTCCATGGCGTATCAAGTTATTGTCAGTTTTGCAAATACTTGGGGGACCAACGTCGAGTGCTATAAGCGCTCGCCTTTCGCTCTGGCATCCTTGAGCTCAGCCTATGACCGATAAAATACGGCGTGGCTTTCAGATTTGTTTTTCATGCCATAATGTGGAGAATTGTAATTCTACACCGTTATTTTGGCTTCCAAACTTCATATTTGATCCACGTAAAATTCTCATTTCAAGACAATGCCTTGCAAAATTTTTCGTGATCATCAAAGCCAGGAGTGTCGACTATGACGACAGTGCCCATCTTGATGATCTGGTATTATTTTCGAATGTTCAACAGAGCTCTGGATGTGCTATGTTGGGCTTCGTCTCGGTTTTGCATTTATTCACTTCTTATTGAGAACCTGTGGCTTCCACACCTCATCTTGCCTCCTGTGACCTTCTACCACTGTATTGGGACGAGGATCCACAAATTGGAGATCCATGAGGGCGGACTTCGTCTTCTCATGGACCCCTTAGTTGTGGAGACCATTCGGCTCAGACGTAAGTATGAAGAGTCTGGGCTGCCAGATCTACATGGACATGGACATGGCCTGGTGGCTAGGTTGAGACCTTCGAATTTAGCAGACTTGAGATAGCATCACGATTTAGGTTCTCTAAACTCGTTTGCATATTATTCAGCCTTTCATTAAAAAGTTTTTAACGTGGAACCGGGTAATCGTGCTGTTTGAGAAACCTGCTACGGCATCGTGGCAACGTTCCTCCCAGTGTGGATAGGGTTTGTTTCAACCCTTGGATGTGATACAAATCAGAACCTTCATGGTGAGTTGTGCGAGGGACAATCAGCTGACTCTACCACTCATTATCACAGACATGTCGGCGGTTGTGTTACACAAGCCTCAAAATATCAGAAATGACGACAAGATTATTGCGTATGATGGCTACTGATTACTTTTTCCAATGGCTAAGGCTGTCGTTCTAATGCAGGACAATGTGGCCAACCGGTTGCGGAAAAAGCAAATGTATTGGTTCTTTTTTTCAATGAATTTCTCATCATTGATATACCAAATGGTCAGTTCATAGATAGACTCACGAAGTCAAGATGGTCAGGCAGTCGGTAGCGCAGACCGTTCTAGCAGGGTAAACCTCCCCGGTCAAAGCGTCGTCTTGGTTGAAACCCCCGGCTTTGACGACATGCAGGTCCGATGTAACTATTCTAGAGGTTATCAGCGCCAGACAGTGGCTGAAGAAAACGTAGGCCATTGGAAATAGTAGAAACTAGATACGAACAAACTTACTGGTATTCTATATATTTGCATCGAATCACGGACAATCGTATTATGGCAGGAACTGCATTTCGCAACCTATTACGTGTTTGCGAAACCTTTGTAGCGACACGCCTGCAAGTACTTAAAGTCATGTTGGATCACGCACAGGAACCACTGAAAAATGGCTTGTGTACAACAACTCCTGTCTGGTAACTCTATACCAAGTACGAATGCGAAGATGGAAGCTTGATGGAAGCCGATCTGAAGAAACAACTTGAAGCTCGCATCCAAGCATAAAACTTTCCAGGAACCCAGGAATTTCTATCACGCCGTGTCATGTTCTTTTCAAGGAAATCTCGTACGGTATGCAAACTCAGTACTACTGACTAAAAACCACCCTGTATCCATTTCACATAATACGATATATAATAGATGGTTTAAATAATCAATAAGCCAAATTTCAAATCTACCATTGACTGAGGGTTAAAAAAAGGCTGGGGATCTGCCATTGCAAAGTGTACCGGAGACGAGATAAAATATGGA
>Ga0307508_10007409_pt1 | contig 10218 bp, 7 predicted proteins | sample 9_EM_MG_FD_203089 | JGI IMG/M metagenome (GOLD analysis project Ga0307508, IMG submission 203089) | Populus trichocarpa ectomycorrhiza microbial communities from riparian zone in the Pacific Northwest, United States - 9_EM | ecosystem: Host-associated > Plants > Roots > Unclassified | place...
TTTTTTTTTATTCCGACATAAAGGAAGTACCCCAGACAGACCCTAGACAATAGAGTTTGGTTTGGTTTGATTACTGGGGGAGGGTTTAGAGTGTTTAAATAAAGATTAAAGGGGGAAGTCAGCAATTAGTCTCACCCTTGGGGTTGGGGCAAGTTTAAATACCAAACTTAGAATATTTACCATTAATTTGTTTAATTAGTAGATAACTTACTAAGTTATTAATAAAATATAATATATAGAGTTTACATTACTATCCCCTTAGGGGAGAAAGGAATTAATTCTCTATATAAAAACAAAAATAAATTTATGGTAAAAGCAAATAATACCCAAAAATACCGAGTAGGTAAAAATAAATATTTGAAAAGATTAAACCTAGAAAAAGTAGATAAGGCTAGAAAAGAGATTACTAGTTCCCAAGACATCAGTCAAATATTAGGTCGTTATCAATTTTATCGAAATAATAATCTGCCTAAAGAATTGAATGATATGATTGAGCTTTATACTGTTGAACGTTTTATTGAATGAAGGAACTGCAACCCATATTCAACTATTCCGAACAATTCAGATTTTATTGATATGAACACTATTTCAAATCAATATACAATAATATATGAATTAGGAAATATTTCGAAAAGGAAATTAGACAATAATATTTTCTAGCGCTGATAATAAAATAAAAGCGTCGAAAGCGCTGAGAGAACATGAAACTTTAGTTAATTCTTTTTCTGCCTATATAGAAGTTCCAGTGTGAAGAAGTCCTCGGAATAATTAAATATAGAGCTTACTTATAAAGACGGATTAGATTTTAATGCTAGTCCCTCCTTAAAAGGAGGGACGTTTATAAAAGCAACCTTTAGAACTTTTATAAAAGCAACCCAGAACTTTCATAAAAGCAACGGAGAACTTATAATTTTTCTCATAAAGATTATAAAGATAGATTATATTATTTCTTGGAGTATCTGCCCATTAAGAGACTTTTCCCCCCGCACAGGGATTTCTATAAGTAAACGAATTAATTGAAGTAATTCTATTATCCATCACGATTTAGCATGACACGGCTCGAGGCGTATGACCTGGCCTAGTCTTGGAAGAATATTATGTTAAATTAAAATTATTTTAAGCCATTATACCCTACGATGTGTTAAGTGTCAGGCCTTTTGTGCTGACGGGCATCCTATGGGGATTGGAGGGAAGTTAATATTAGAGGAGGGTGTAAAACCCTAGCACTAATACCACGGCTACGGCGTTATTGCAGGTTTATCCCAAGTTAAGGACTTAAAGTATTTTAGTGCTAAAATTAATATAATCATTTGACCTTGCCCTAGGTGTATCTACTTAAATTGGCTGAATTCAACCATTCAGAAGCCCCCGGTTCTTAATCATATAAACGCTTGTTGGGGGGAGACCCCTTGCTGAAACTAATTTTGCTTATAAATCCCTTTTTGAGGATTAAGGAGTTAGTTTCAGACTGCTAAAGCTCATTGAGGGGGAGATTTTTCATAATCTCCTCGGATGGTATTCTTTATTAGATTTCAGTAGAGGATGTTAAGCCCTGCCTGGTCTAGTACTAACCTAGTAATTATTTGCTTGCGCACTTTTATACCCTAGGGGAACAGAAGTGTACAAAGCAGTAAATAATTGTTTAGAAGAACTTATAGTTTTTCTTGGAAGATATTACACATTTTCCTTAGGGAAGTTTACTCTATCCTTTATTTTTAAGGAGGTAGAGAAAAGGATTATTCTCAGAAGCCTGCTCTATACACTTTGTCGACCGTGTATAACTGGATTCCCTCCTCAGCTAAATGTTAAGTCCATACGTTGTTATGCCCCCCCCCCCCCCTAGGGTTAAACTATGATAAGTGCGAGGAACAAAGCCTTGCGGGGGCTTCTGACAAATTTGACTTTGGTTTTGTCTTGGTTGGACTGATACTTTTATTAGTTCCTTTAGAATAAGCAACCTTTAAAACTTAGATTCGGCACCTTATAGGGTCAAGGGATATACTTATCTATCTATACTTAGTATCCCACTAGTACCGCGGTGGTATTGTAAGACTGACCACCTCCCGCCCTTTCTACCCCCTCTGGGGGGGTTAATCTTTTTGATTTTAATAGCCCAGGCACTGAGCCCTGGAAAGGTCAGAGTTTTATTTATAGACTAAAAGCTTGGGACTTTTTATTAATACCCTGGGGATAAACAGCCCTGAACCCTATTATTTTTATTTCTAGCTAGCATATTATAACTTGTAGTTATAATCCTCCCTCTATTAGCCCTTAGGTCAGAGATAAACTCCTTTTAAGGGTTAAAAGTCAATTAATTCTCACTAACTAAACTAAGCTAACCGTCAAAAAGGTCAGAATAAAAGTCAGAAAAGGATGGGGAATAAAATCTACATCTTTACTTTAATGAAAGTTAGAAAAAAATCAGCAAAGAAAATAACTGAAAACTTATTCTGCTCAGTAAAAACACAATAAAAATCCTTCACTTTAGTTAAACCCTTAACTGAGTAAAATTTAACTGCAAAAGATAAAGAAAAAGACGAAGCCAGACTTAATAACCATTAAAGAAAAGGTTTTGTGGGTGAGATTTGTTAATCTTTCTTCTTTTGCTTATTATATGAAGGGTTTTTATTAGTGTTAAGACTTTTTTATATTTTAGTATTAACCCTCTGGCCTAAAACTATTAAAGGGGGGACAATAGTATTAATAGTTAAGGATTATTAGAATATTTATATTCTTCTGGAATATTATTATTAGGTGTCGCTTGGTAATTTATCAGCAATAAAAGAAAGCCCTTTGGCGGAAAAGAGGAAGATGCCCTTTTATAATATTATAACCTTGGGTGCGATTAAAGTTCTAAAAGTTGCTTTTATAAAAGTTCTAAAAGTTGCTTTTTATTATTTTTGTTTAATCCTCTCGTGGTGATTAAGGCTATTAGCTATTAATTTAGGTTCAATTCCTAAGGAGGTTTCCATATCGGCCTATTTCCTCTATCAGTTAGCCAAAGGGGTCTGGTGCTCGGAAGCCGAAGGCAAGTGGAAGGCTTGCACCCTAACCCACGGTCTGACCTAGGTAGCTGAATATGATTTAGGTGATGTTGAAGTGGAGGGGTGTTTTACCCCAACTATTAGTCTAATAAGCTAATGGTTGTGAAATAGACCTAAAGGCCTATGACGCTGTATGAGCAGTTGTCCATTCCATCCCGACATTTTTATTATATATTAAAAACAAAGTAGCAACAATATTCAATACATTTTTATCTCGTATCTTTTGCTCGTTTGGTGTTTTAGGTTTCGTTGGTCAGGTGAGAAATTTGGTATCGCTCGCTCCTCCGCTTCAAGGCTTAAAAGCTATTAAAATATATAGTTCGCTAAATAAAGCCAGTGAAAGAAAAAAATTATTAGCTGACATCGCTAATAAAGGAGGTATTGTTCTTTTTTTACCTCAAAATTCTTCTCTTTATGCGCTCGAAGGTTCTAAAGACTTAACCCATTATTTTTCTATGCTTTTTAATAAAAATTATTTAGAACTTTTAGCTAATTCTCGGGGTTCTTCTCCAATTAAAAAGCCCCAACTCCCTCTTAAATCTCATTATCGAGATTTATTAAAGGAAGGTTGAAAACACTATGATTTATATCTTTTAGAGGCTTGAGATAAGGATAATAAAGACCTAGATTATTTAGAAAAAAGATTAGCTCATTATCACACTAAATACCAGCCTGAGTTAAACTTAATGCGTTATGTTTCTTTAGCTAATGGTGAGATAGAAGCTGTTTATCAGTGAAATAATTTTAAAACTGAAGCGCAAATGTTGGCTGAAAACCAACAAAATACTTCCCCTAAGCCTTTATTATTTTATCAGATTAATGAGGGTTCTCCTTTAAACAAATTAAGAGCTAAAGTTTGATATGAGAATAAAGGAAAAACTGGTATTTATCGTTTAGTTAATCGGATTACTAATAAATCTTATGTAGGAAGTTCTTTAGATTTAGGTAATTCTACTAACTATTATTTTAATTTTCAGCGATGAACCAAACCTAACAAAGAAAATTATATTCTAGTTAAAGCTTTAAAAAAATATGAGTTAATTAATTTTAATTTGGAAATATTAACTTATTGTTCTGCTGAGGAATTAGAATTAAAAAAACTAGACTATATTCAACAATTAAAGCCTCAATATAACCCTAAAAGCCCAGTCCCCCAAGAAACTATTACTACTTCTATTTCTCAACCTGCTCCTTTTAAAGTTTCGCCTGTTTCCCCCCAATTAGCCTTACTTCCTCCCCCAGAAAAGAAATTAGCCTTACCTCCTCCTGTAGTAATTACTGCTTCTAAACCTGATATTACTCTTCCTGCTGTAATCTTCCTTCCTCCGCCTTCTTCTTTAGATAATAGCACTACCATTACTAATAATTTGGAACCAGTTAAAATTTCCATTGACCTTCCCCAGAATACACCTAAAACTTGGGCTTTATCGGAAGCTACTCGCTTAAAACAGAGTTTAGCCCGACAAAAAAGAGTTAAACAACCTCATACTGGATTTGGATTATCAGTAAAAGTATTAGATTTAGTGAAAAACAAAACTACTCTTTATACTTCCTTAAGCGAAGTTTCTTTAGCTTTAAATATTAATAAAGGAACTTTAAGTCGTCGCCTACAGCAAGGGATTACTAAAGCTTATAAAAAGAGATATATTATTACTAAGTTATAGTTTACAGTTGCTTTTTTTTTCATCGGCTAAATTACTGGCGCTCTATTTTTCTTTCTTTTGAACCGAAGATTTATTTTTTGTTAAATAAACCTTTATCCCTAAATCAATTAGAATATTTCTTCAAAATAACTTCATATCTTTACATTATTACGCATCTATCAGTAGTAATATAACTGGATTTTGTTTGTTCAATTATCTTTTTATAACTATTCATACCATATTACATATCAATTCTGGCCAAAGAAGCAAGAAGCATGGAAGCAAAAAGAAAAATCACAAACCCAACAAGTCCTCAAAGACTATCTCCAGCCTTCGCTTGTTTAAAGAATTTATATAGGCAAGCTAAACCAATAACTATAGAGGTAATGGCACATCACCATAATCCTCCGTATCCATTTATCATAATTTACATTATCCGACAACTGTCAGTCGGAATATAACTAGGAATTTCCTGTAAGCATTGTCTTTCATATCTTTCAGTTTCACTATCACTTTTTTGGCAAAGTCCATTAGTTCGGCTTAATTCATTACTTAGGTTTATAGAAGTATTGCCATTATTTAATTCAGAATTGTTTACAACAGGAAATGAATGCCCATACATTCGTGCTATAGAAGTTGCTCATCTAATTATTGTTTCCGTATTATTTATAGTTTTCCCTTTATCTTCTATTTGTTTCGAAAAGTTTATTCCTAATACTGCCATATTGGCGAAATGCTCACAGTTTCTATTTTGTAAATTATAATTTCCTTGCTGAAATTTATTGTCCTTAGCTCAAACTAGTTGCTTTACTATATCACGGTAGTCTTTAAAGGGAATTATTGGATGAAATCTAATTAACTCACCTCCGCTTAAAGAAATAATAGGGTCTTGTATAAAATTTCTCCAACTTTCAATTTTCGCTCCTTTATTATCTCCCGAAATATGACAAACTTTCTCATTACCTAAATAGACACAGACATGATAATAACTCGCAACCTGTTTTCTTAACACTCAAACTATATCTCCTGGCTTAATATATTTATCAGGGGATTGACCATGTAGATAATTAGCTATTGGCATATTTTCACCAGCAGTATCATTAAAAATTAAGCGGTCGCTACCACCAATCATATCATCCGAGGAAAAATAAGTTTGGGGTGGATAAATATATCCTACTGGTAAATTCTCTTTCTTTACATACGGTCAGCTGACTATACTACTAAAAGAATTTCAGCTATCAGCATTAGGAAATACTTCTAAAATAGGATTAGCACTATTCTGTAAATTAGCTCTTAAATTAGTAGCTTTTCCTTGGGCACTGGAAAAACTAGTATAATTACCCTCTATTTTAATTGGTGCTATTATTTTCTCCATCTTTTCCTTGGCTGGTTCATAAACTACTAGGTAAACCAAGTAATTTCCATGCTCTGCTATTACTGTGGCACAGTTAGGATTAAATCAGGGACTAAATCTTTCTACTTCTTTTATTTCCCCAGTAATAGTAGTATTAGCTTTTACTAAGGATTTAAGTTTAGTTTGTTCAGTTTCTTTTTGCTGTTTTCGCTGGGTTTTCTCTTGCTGAATATTTTGGTAATTACTGAGGCTATTCCCATATAATTTAGCGTGCTGTTCACAGTAAATATAATGGTTAGAATCACGGCTATTGGGAGTTTGCTGATGGCAATCAATTACTTTACAGTAGCCATTCCAGTGCTTAAAGCAATATTTATCTCTACCGTCTACTCGCTCAGAACATTCGGCACACTTATTTTCATGTAAATAACAATAACCCTCACTCGTAATTACTTTTTGGGAGCAAAAATAAGTTTTCTTTCCTAACCAATCCGTTCCTTCGCATCTACACTGACTAAGATTATAACTAACAGTATGTTTAGCACAATATTTTTCCTTAGCTAATATTCTAGTAGAACAATGCTCAATGGGACAACTATGACAAGAACAAGCATTGTCTTCCTCTGTGCCCTGAAAATAATTATCTAATTCGGAAAAATCATCTCCATAGTGGTCTAAATACCTTAAAAACTTTCTGGCTAAATTTTCTTTCCCACAATTTTGGCAAGTTGGCATAATTTTATTATATTATTATTTTACTTTTCTTTTTTTAATTAGCATTACTAGTGAAACTAAAATTGAACTAATTACTACTCCACCAACTACTAGTTCAGCCACAGTAATTTCTTTCCCTTGGGCAGGCTCTGGCGAATTCGCTTGGCTAGTTTCCGCTAAGTCTTTTTCCTTGGGCTGTTCGGTAGAATTTGCTTGGGCTGGTGAAGTATTGCTACTCGGATTAAGGTTCTCTTCTAAGGTGCCATATTTATCTATTATTTCTAAGGCATGGGCATTAAGTTGCTGACCTTCGTTAAGTCCTAATCGTTGTAAGGCGGCCTTTTCCTTTCAAAAATTGGGATAATAGGATTTAATAAGTCGTTCTAACTCCCTATAAAATTCATCAAATTTTGCCTGCATAGGCCTAAAAGCCATTACTCGGTAATGATTACTAATTATTTGCTGATGGTATTTAACCCAGGCTTGGCGAGTTCTCAATAACTCTTCCGGTGGTAAAGAAGCCAAGTTATTAACTAATAACTTTTCTACATTCGGAGTTATTTCTTCCACATATCTTCGAGCTTCACTAACTCGATTATCTAATTCTTCAATAAAACGCTCAGCTCGTTCTTGCATTCTAGTAGCTTGCTTAGGGAAATTTCTCCAAATATCTTGGGGAATTAGTCCCTTACCAATAATAGTTTCTCCTAAATTATTTTCAAATTCTTCCAAGCCTTCATAAGTTTTTTGTGAATAAAACATTCCCCGAGTTAAAAGAAAATCCCCTATATTAGCTAGGAAAATTGCAGTTTGCTGGGGTGTTAGCATAGTAGTAATATATATAATATATTTTAAAGGAAGTTAATAAGGAAAAAGAATGCTCAATAAATAGTAAAATGGGCAATTTGTGGAGTATCTTAAAGTTCTAATGGCATTATTTTGAGGTTTAACTAGCACAAAGCCCAAGGGGAATAAAGTATTTAGTGTTTACAGTTAAATACCTCAAACTATATTTGCTCATAAAAAAGCAACCTTTAGAACTATAAAAGCAACCTTTAGAACTGAACTTCTGAAATACTATAGGGGATTAGCTTTCTCCACTAGTGTAGGGAAACCCTCGGATATACTCTATCATCAGACGCCTCTTTATTTAGTTATTAAGTATTCATATTTATATACTAATGCTATTTATTATTAGTTGCTCCCAAGCTTCTTTTTTCAGAAATTGTCCGTGATAGATTAAAACTTTTAACAATTGGGTTAGGTTAATTTTTCGCTTTGTTACTTGATTAATCTTTTCTAACAATTTAGTTAAGTTGGCTCAGCTTTCAGCATCTAAGCGAAAACTTACTGGGTAAACTAATTTTCTTTGGCTAGTTAAAAGTTTTTCTTTTGTAGTGCTTTGATGCACTACATTTAATTTACTTTTTTGAGCTTTTTTTTGGAGCTTATTCATAATTAATAGAGAGATTTTTTTATTAAATTCTTCTTCATGTTCTTTTGCGCATTTGATTGATTTCCTCAGCTAAATTTTCATAATCTTTTAAAACTGGCGAATGTGGAGCGAAAACTTGAATTGGTTCATTAGCAATGCGGGCTTGGTTAATTACTTCCACTTTACGAATTTTAGTATTTAATAATCTTTCTTTTCAATTGCTCAATTCTCCTTCCACATATTTGTTAGTTTGTTTATTACGGCTATCATAATTATTCCAAATAATCGCAAAAGGAAAGTTTCACTCCTCTTTTATTTCTCGGCAAGTAGCTAATAAATCGGCCATACCGTCCAAGGCGCCTTTATCACTAGTTAGAGCAATTAAGATTAAGTCCGCGCTATATAAAGCATTAATAGTTAAGATGCCAAAATTAGGTGGGCAATCTAATAAACAATAGTCATATAACTTACTAACTTTATTTAATTGCTGGGTTAAGATTTTCTCACGGTGATACTTAGCGCTAATTTGCTCAGCAGTTTTCGCTAAGTAAATATTACTAGTGATAATTGCTAGTCTATTCGCTTTCATTTTAGTAAGAGAGCTCTTTTTAATTACTTTAGTAATGGGAACATTTCCTAAGTATAAATCTTTTAAAGTATATTTGTTTTCTTTAGGAGAACTGTCTTCTTCTTTATTATAAATGCTACCACTGTGTCCCTGAGGGTCGCAGTCTACTAGTAATATTTTTTTGTGCTTGGCTAATTCATAGGCTAGATTGACACTGATAGTAGACTTGCCAACACCACCTTTTTGGTTAACTATCGCTATTTTATACATATATTATTTTATCTTTTGTAGCGCACAAAAGCACTACCGTTTGTAGTTCACCAAAGCACTACCAAAAGGTAAAGCTGAGAAGTTCAGGGTTGCTTTTTGTGAAGCATTTAGGTGTAAGAATAAAGTTTTAATGTCCTAATTTTTTTTCAACATATAAAATAATAATATAGCACAATGCTATATAAATTATAAATGGCTAACTTTTCTTAATAATTTCCTATCTCGGTTAGCCATTTATAATTTTAAGCTTTTAGCTTTAAATAAAAAAAGCTCCTCCTCCTTACCTAAAAGTTAGAATTAAAAATTACACACGCGTAGAAGTAGAAGGGTATTGCCCTGGTATTAGATAATAGCTAAAGCTAACTAACTATTGCTACTATCTAACTAATACCAGGTATAAAACCATCTAGCCTCAGGCTTAACTGTGCCACGACCTACTTGACTTATCCAACCTTATAGAGAAAAGGATTTTGTTTTATGGGTTATACATTCGGCTACGTGCTTCCTCCGTGAGGAGCTTCAATTTCTTTTCCTATCTCTAAAATACTAGCTAATAAAACCTATCCAGTTTTAGTTAGGTAATATCTTATTATAATTTAAATACTTTTTTAAATATAGAAAGATAATTTTTGTTTTATATTTGCCCAAAGCATCAAGGATAAAAGCTTTAAGGATTATTTCCAAGCCTAGACACGCTTCTAGCGAGTTTTAAGGGGTCTTGGCTGTAAACAGCAGAGAACTTTGTTCTCGCTATAAGCGGAAAAAAATTTACAAAAACAAAAGCAACCTTTAGAACTAACAAAAAAAACACGAAAAAGCAACCTTTAGAACTTTAAATTAAAAGAATGAAGCTTACAGCTATTCCCTTTTTATTTACCAAGCTACGCCCCCTTTTATTTTAGTCAGCGCTTAAAATATTTTCAGGCGCGACTGATACTTTTACCTTTCTTTTTTTAGTTTCCCCCTCCTTTTAATATTTATAGGGACAGACTCGGGAATAGTTATAAAGTTATTATATACCGCAGATGAGAGATGATGACAGCTTTGAAAAGAGTTTATCGCCTTTTTTTTTATTCCGACATAAAGGAAGTACCCCAGACAGACCCTAGACAATAGAGTTTGGTTTGGTTTGATTACTGGGGGAGGGTTTAGAGTGTTTAAATAAAGATTAAAGGGGGAAGTCAGCAATT
>Ga0307508_10007410_pt1 | contig 10217 bp, 5 predicted proteins | sample 9_EM_MG_FD_203089 | JGI IMG/M metagenome (GOLD analysis project Ga0307508, IMG submission 203089) | Populus trichocarpa ectomycorrhiza microbial communities from riparian zone in the Pacific Northwest, United States - 9_EM | ecosystem: Host-associated > Plants > Roots > Unclassified | place...
TAATGAGTCCATTAAAACTTCATCGATCTAAAATTAAAAATTAATTAAAAAAATTCAAGTTAAGAAAAAGACTTAATTAATTTTATTAAAAAATTAATTAATCGGTAACCTAGTAAAAACTTAACTATTAGCATGTTAATTTGTTTTATGAAATTTTTTTAGTTGAATTGATATGATTTTAATTTTTTTTTTTAAAAAGGATGAATTTGAGTATTGCTCTCAACCCTCACCGGGTCGGCTTTTAAAAGTATATCCTCACCACTCCACTCTAAGGCTGTATCAGCTAGAGGTACTCCATTCTCTTGAACTTTCACCCACCAAGTGTCTGTAAGTCTCTCGTCTCTGCCATCTTCTTCCAATTTCGTGTAATTTCATGTTAAAGAAGGTAAAGATTTGATACCGACAAGCTCAACTCAAGAAACACCCACCTTGTCTTTGAGCTAATCTAATCTTCTTTACTCAATTGATTGCATTCATGCAACTTCAATTCGTTCTCGTTAACCCCTTTATTTTTCATCTCTAATGATGCACTTTCCTTCGTTTTCATCCGCATTAGGGTACATACAACATTTCCCACCTGCCATTTTTGGCGGCCGTTCTTCGTTTCTTGAATGCTCCCCAACTGTTTGTGATAAAGTCTCTGAGACTTTTACTTGGTTCTTATATCACTGAAACAACAATGGCTTTGTACCTGTCTTCCCCTTCCCAAACCGGTTGTTTCCTCAAGTACACCTTCCTCCCATCGAGTACTCCTTCTGAGCTACATGCAAATCCCTCCCTGACTTGTAGAAAACCCAGATACAAGCGTCTTTCCATATCTTGTTCAGCTCCAAAAATTGTTCGTGATGTTTCACTAGACAAGCACGTTGTGAGACAAAGTAGGATTCGGTTTGTTCAAAAGCTTAAAACGCTGCTGTTGTCCAAACCAAAACATTACATTCCGCTCCACATTCTTTCCAAATGCCGTTCCTATCTTTCACTCACGAAACCTTGTTCAATCCGCTCTATGATTTATCGTTACCCTTCCATTTTTGAAATATTTCCAATGCCGACACCTCCGTTGCCATTAAATGCCACCAAGCCTTACTATCAGCTGTGTGTTCGTCTGACCCCAGCTGCTGCAGCCCTTGCTGCACAGGAACTTCGTCTTCAGTCTGAAATTTCCACTGATTTAGCCAACAAACTGCAGAAGCTTCTCATGCTCTCTTCTCATCGCCGACTTGTCTTGTCGAAGCTGGTTCATCTTGCACCTGATCTCGGGCTTCCCGCTAATTTTCGATCTCGCCTCTGCAATGACCACCCTGATAAATTCAGGACTGTTGACACCTCGTACGGTCGTGCACTTGAGCTTGTATCGTGGGATGAACAGCTGGCTATTCCTTTGCCCGCTCCGAAAGTTTCTCGTGGGTTGATAGTGGACAGGCCTTTGAAATTCAAGCAGTTGACACTTCGAAAGGGTCTTAATTTGAAGAGACGTCACCGAGATTTCCTGGTCAAGTTGGGAGACTTGCCTGATGTGTGTCCATATAACACATGTTTTGAAGAATTTGCTAAGGAGTCCGTTGAGGCTGAGAAGAGAGCTTGTGCGGTTGTAAGAGAGGTGTTGGCCATGACAGTTGAAAAGAGGACTTTAATAGACCACTTGACACATTTCAGGAAGGAATTTGGGCTGTCCAACAAGTTGAGAGGGATGATTATAAGACACCCAGAGTTATTTTATGTGAGCTTGAAGGGCCTAAGGGATTCTGTTTTCTTGGTCGAGGGATTTGATGAGAATGGTAAACTTCTGGAAAATGATCGAACTTCAGTCATAAAAGATCAGTTGATGAAGTTGGTCAGTGAAGCAAAGAGGTTGAGACGAGAAAGGAGAAAGCGTGGTAAGTATGGCAATGATACTGGAGACTCCAATGATGTTGATGAGAATGATGAATTGCTCGACGCTTTTGATGACTATGATGATGGTTTCGAGAATGTGTTTGACTCTGAAGATTCAGGCTTTGATTATGAATTTATTGACAAAGATGACGAATACAATGAGTTTGATGGTTATGGGGAGAATGGAGAGTTATGGACTGCTGATACTTCCTTTGATGGCACCAGTGATGGGGGAGGCTCCAGGGAACCTTGGTAGCATTGACTGATACTGTACTATTTATCTTTGCGAAATATAGGTGTTTTAATGGTAGTTTGTGTATAATGTGAATGATGCTAGCAAATATCAGTGAATTATACTTCTTTTGAAGCTGGACCTTGCGAAGATGATTGAATCCTAAGTACTGACCAAAAAGCTGGATGATCTCTAAGAAATAGATGGAAGTTTGTTAAAATGGTTTTGATGCTAATCTTGGCGTCCTAATTCCTTTGATGAAATAGCTTTAAACCTTCGGCCTGCACATCAAGCTTGTTTTTTATGCTACCACAGTAGCCACAAATCCTATAGATGTAGCATTTTCTCCTGGAGAAAGTTCTCCCTGTCTACTTGCTACGTTCCAAAATGTGCGTGGTCTTCTATATCTAGGCAGTGCAGGGGAAAAGAAACTTGATTGGCTGCACTTGAACTGATGGGCTTTATGTACCAAGACCATGTAAGTGTTCGAAGCATTCCTCGTGTCTTATATTCACCTGGTGGTTTGTTGCCTCCGAGGCCTTCTATTTAAAATTAATTGTGGTTGTGGTAATTTTTAAAATATTTTTTATTTAAAAATATATTATAATAATGTTTTTTTTTATTTTTTAAAAATTATTTTTAATATTAAAACAATTTAAAAATATAAAAGAAAAAAAATAAATAAAAATTTAATTTTTTTTAAAAAATACTTTTAAAACATAAAAAATAAATGGGATGAAATAGTTCTGAAATTAGTTGCTTCAAATTTTTTAAAGAAATTAAAGAAAAACACCAGTCTTTTTTACGAAAAGAAAGCGAGAAAACAAAGGAAAAGCTCAGTTACAGTTTAAACTTATATACAGTTTTACAACTTAATTTCTCTAGTTTAATAAAACTAATTAATTATTGCATGTGGTTTCATAAACTACAGCATCTAATACTAATGTTTTTCTATATGTTTTTATTTTAATTCAGCTATGAATTTCATTTCTTCATTTTTTTTCTTTTTTTTGAAGAAAATAGAATAACTAAAAGAAAGTAATACATGCTCGAGGTTTATTAGTATATTCTCGGAGCCAACCCATATCTCAATGTTTAAAATTTGATTTTGAGGGGTTTAGCTCAACTGGTCAGGTCTTGAGTTTGCTTTCTAGAGGTCACCAGTTCGAGTTTCACTAACTTCAGGGTCACTAAAAGCTTACATGGTTATTAACTTCAAAGCATGTTGGATTAGTCAATATACACGCAAGCTGACCCGAACATTTACATTAATCTAAAAAGAAAATTAGACTCGGGGAAGATACAAGAAATATAGATGATAAACACATGGACTATCCTACCCTTACAAGAAATACAAGGGGGTTCAAAGCTGTATAGAGAGCTCTAAACCTTAAGGTAAATCATCTTCTTCCCCTAGAGATAAAAAAGACTTCATCTTATTCTCAAACTTGAATATTCTATATAACCTAAAAAACATACACGCGCAATCTCACAAAACTCCCATCTCATATTTAAATTGACTTGCACATTATAAGATATCCAACCTTTTCAAATGACTTTATTTATAAGGTATTGTTCAAATCTAACTTCTTATAGATTCTTATATCTTTCATTCTATAATAGCCTTCAAAATACCATAATTTTTTGAGAAAAAAATTAATTAAATTAGAAAGTATTTTAAAAAAACTATATAATACATAAATAAATATATGATTAATGATGGTAAAAAAGCTATTTAATTACATTGCATTTTGGAGTCACTAATCCAATACAATTAACTTTAATTAGGATATTAAATAGTTATTTGAAAATACGTTATTTGAAAATACGGTATCGGTTGTTTTTTAAAGTATTTTTTATTTTAAAATGTATTAAAAATATATATATATTTTTTAAAAGAATTATTTTTAACATTAATATATTAAAAGAATTTTCAAAAGAATGTTTTTTAAAAAAAAGTCGTTTAGAATGGAATGCAATTCCAAACTGATGCTAAATCTAACGGCACAAAAAGAGTTAAAGCCGAAACTAGGCATCACACCAAATTAAAACCCAGCTTGGCGGGACGAGACGATAAACAAATGGAAAGTTTATTTTTTCCTCGGTCACTGCTTACCCTAGCCTAGCAGAAGTAGGAGGAGAGGGGGAGAGAAATGTTGAGGGGAAGGGAGAGCTTGATCCGATTGGTTGGTAAGCGCCGAAGATTCCTCCCCAATCGTAAATCTCTTCTTTCCGATTCCACTTCCATTATCTCTCACTCTCACCCTCCTCAGGTACTTCTTGCACATCACCTCACCTCACCGATTATGATTGTGGTTGTGATTTTCTTTATTATTTATTTTGATTTGTTATTTGTTATTTCAAGCTTTTAATTTCTTCTCTCAGACGCCTTTGAATTTGGGAAAAACGGATGAAAATGAAGATGGAATAATAATGTCAATGGAGAGTGAACAGAAATCCAAATCACCGCAGTCTTCAGATTCGGTAACTTGCCCTGTTTGTTCCTCTAAACTTGCTGCTCAAGACCACATCATCAACTCTCATTTAGGTATAGATTTTTTATTATTTTTAATTAAGGTCGTTTATTATTAGGTTTAATTACTTAAATGAGATAGAGAGATACTATTCGAAATTGCTAGGTACCAAATATTGACATTGCGTTAAGGGCTTATGATTTTTTTTTTAATTGTTTTATTATTTATTGGTGTTTCTAGATGCATGCCTAACTAGAGGAACCAAACGGAAATTGACGCAGCGCACCCTCTTCCAACTCAACTTCTGCTCACAACCAATGGTGTGTAGTAGGTCTAGTGATGTAAAGAAGTTGGGAACAGGAAATGTACAGGAGGATGCGGCAGTTGGTTTTGACAACTCTACTGCAGTTGATGAAAATGAAGGTAATTTAGGCACATTGGTTCCAATGGGGGAGGCTGTTTTAGGAACTAGCATGGATGGTTCACCTATGAAACAAAAACTGATTGATGATGATGGGATCAACAGCCGAGTTGATTCCTCTTTGTTGAATTTGAGAAGTGAGGTCACGAAATGTATTGAGGCAGTAACTGTGGATGACATATCAGGGGAGACTGCTTTAGGAACTAGTGCTGGTGGTTCGACTATGAAGCAAAAACTGATTGATGATGATCGGATCAATGGCCAAGTTGACCCCTCTTTGTTGAATTTGAGAAGTGAGGTCATGAAATCTATTGAGGCTGTACCTGTGGGTGACATATCAGGGGTGTTTCTTGAAACCTTCATTGTTGGACGTAGATTTAGTGTTGAAAAGGAATTAAATCTTGGTGCAAACATCTGTCTTTTGAGAGAGACAGATAATGCTAAAGATCCCAATGCTATCCAGGTATATCTCATTTCTGCTTTGGTTTTTCCTTGAATTTCAGTTTGTTATAGATTAGTTTTAATGTTAAATCATGTGATCATTTTTATTCAGGTTCTTTTGGCAGATTCCAGATGCTGTAAAGTGCTGGGTTATCTCCCCCGAGAATTAGCTCAATATTTGTCTCCTCTAATTGATAAGTACTCACTGACCTTTAAGGTAATATAGTTCTTAATTTGTGAAAATAATTCTATCCAAACTTGTATGTTTGAATTCTAGATTGTGTTTGAGTAAAGTAGTGTAAAGAAATCAAAGGATGGGTGTCACTTCACTTATTTTCTTGCCATTGAATCTATTCTTGAATCTTGGTGTAGATATTGATAAATATGCACTGATCAATAAGTGATACAGAAACCCCCCCCAATCTGATGATGCATAGTTTGCTGATATATTTTACCTGTCCTATTGACTCTGTCTACATTTATGGATTGTTTTCAATATATATATATATATTGAAGTAATTTAGCAAGAGTTATTAGTACTTTTGTGAAGGTTTTTAAAGTTAAATTGTTACTTAAGGTGAACAGAAGAACTAAAAATTGTTCAACTATATATATCTGAAAATTTGTTTTCTTAAAGAGAGAATTAATTGCCCCTGACCCCAAGGAAAGAATTTCCTGCACAACATTTGTTGCTCTCAGAATTGTGCACAAAACATGATGAATAGTTACCATTGTTACTTTTATGTCTGTTTACTCCCGACCAAACCTAATCTTACTATCATGTGTTTGTTCAAATCAAATGAGAACATGATGAATGGTTGCCACTCCCAAATAATTATAATCCCATCAGGATTGTTTTGCAGGGATGCATAACTTCTGTTCCAAAACATTATCTTGATGTTGTTCCCATTCAAATCGAATGTTGCGAAGTTATGTTACAAAGCAATAAAGACCATACTGAAATTGAGGACTTCACATGTTCATGGAAAAATGTTCTTCATGTGGCTGAATCTGCCAAGAATTATCCGCCTAGTATGACGAAATATCAACAAAACTTTTGGGTGTTGATACAAGAGGTTTTAAAAAGTAATCCCCATCTTTTCACCAATGATGAAAAAATGTTTTTAGGTATAAACTCTGCTATCTAGTTTAATACTTCATCACTTTCTTCTCTTCTTTATAATTTCTAACTATTTCATTGTTATTTGTCAACAGAATCATTTATTTCTCTATCAGATGACAGTCAGAGGCTTTTTGTTCGGCTCTATACACGTAAAGGTTATTTTTTTCTCTTGTCAAAAATTTATACTATATAGAACCCAAGACCTGGATTAATAGGCAAGTTGACAATTATGAGAACAACTAGAATGGCAAGTTATCTGCACCACAAGAACAAAGAGTTTTTAAGGTTTGAGCCTTCAAAGCATAACTTCTTGGGTGATGATGATTGGAAAATTTTCATTATATGAAAAACAATATTTACCATAATCTACCCAAAACCCAGATAAATGCGAATTTCATCTCTTTTCTCTCTCTCCCTGTTCTTTTTTTTTTTCCGGTCATCCCAGATAAAAGGAAGGACCTAGAAATTCTTTATTTTGTTCTCTTTTGGTGATGCATATAAAAGCACCGTGCTCTTTACTAGTGGTGCTTAAATGAACCCCAAAGATAAAACCTGCATGGGTCACTTTAAAGCACTGTGATGGAGTTGTTAAACATTGCCTGAGTTGGATGTTTGAACAAAAATATGATGAATTGGACCCTTGGCTAGGCCATGTTTTAAATTTAATTGCTTGAGCAATTGAACTGGTAAATTTCATCGATTTCACAAGCACAAACCTTGAACCAATGGCCTAAGGATTGAGACTTTTGCATGGTCAAGGTCAATACTCTAACAATTATGCTTAGTGGTTTCATGGCTTGTCTCATAAACTTGGGAATTTTTGGCTTCTCTTGGAAGTTTGGTTATAGTAATTTAAACAGATATATTTATATTAGGCCTTGAAATTCAAGAAAATCAAACAAATGGTTTCTTTGTTGAGATTTGTTAGAGTGTCTTGTATAAGTGGGACCCAAGAGTATGTCATTGCGTCCATCTTTCTTGTTGTTGCCAAGCTTTTAAGGAAAGCCAGCAATGGTTTTTCAAGGAGCTGATTTAGTTTGAACAAGTAGTGGACTCTGTGCCACATATCAAGGCAGCAAAGGAGAGGGAAAAAAATATAAATATATTGCTTTGCTCGTTTTTATGATGTATTCAACTGTGGTAAGAGTTCTTTTATTTGGTTTGTATTTTTGGCTTATAAGAGAGAAGATATTAATGTGTTGGCTTAGTTCTTTCTTGACTTAACTAAGTGCTTGTACAAAGAGTAAATGAAATTTAGGTATATTGGCTTTTAGGATGAGATAACAATTTGAGTGACCACTGTAACTTCTCATTTTCTCATAATGAAGGTTTTCTTTAATCATTGTTGCTGGTGGAAGTGCTTGAAACTATCTTATTTCTCTACCTGCCTATTGGTTTAAATATTGACATTGTCTCCACATATATACTTACACTCTAATAAATCACCTTCTTATGCTAAATGTAAATTTAGATATCCATCCCCAATACTATAACTTGCATTTTGCTATTCTTATTTTAGGACCATGGTTTCGGATGTCCAATATTTCATACCCAGAAGTTACTGATTCTCAGCAGGCTATCAAGGATCTTTCTGGTATTTAAACTATTTTTATAATTTTTTCTGTAACTTAATATTGAATTTCTGAATGTGGCTTTTGATGGCGGGTTTTTTTTTTTCTTTCTTGTCATATCAGCAATGGGTTATATGTGCTCCTTTAAAGGAGTGGATGAACTACAAGAGAATGACATGGAAAAGATTTTGAATTTACTCACCGTGTCTGAGCTACGTGAAATTGCATCCATGTCCAAGGTTTGCATTTGTATCATATTTTCCGAAGTACTTGACCTAATCCTTTTTCCACTGTTGCATAAGCATTGATTTCTGACAAGGGCATCAGGCATATTGTGTTGTGTAATGTATTGGAGAAGTATTGCTGAAGAGCAGTATTTAATACTAAACACTCTCAACTAGAGATTAAGTGTATTCTCTATAACTCCCACACCATTAGTGCGTGCTACATAGTTATGCTCCCAGTCCCATTGAAAACTCTAGTCTACTTCCTTGTACAAGAAGAAGTTAGCCATTGGTACACTTAGTTTTATTTATCAATTTTCTAGCTACAGATGCTGCTTGTTGATCCATAAAAGATTTCTCTGTGTCATGGCTATGAATTTGCAATGTCATAGTAGATTCCAGAAGTACAATTGTGATTCTAATTTTTTAGTAGTCTATATTTTTTTTTCCACATTTGTAGTCACTCCGTCCCACAAAGAGGGTCCTATGCACAAATGTTAAAAAAAAGGTTTCTTTACATTTTGTTTCTTGAACTCATATTATAGGTTCTTTGAAGTTTTATAGGATACTAGAGCGTGTGGCTAAAAAAATATTGTTACTACTACTACTATTATTATTGATTTTATAATTTACTATTTTAGAAAAACAAGGTCATAATGCATTCTCTTGCTTACTAGCAGCAAATCTCGTACTAGTTTAGCAAATCTCGTACTACTTTAGAAAAACAAATGTGGCTTTGGATGACTACACATTGAGATTTTTTGTGGACAGATACGGATCAAACATCTTTTACATGCTTGATGATCAAGACTTTATCCTTTTATGCACAAAAGAATACTAAAAACAGACAAACTCAACAAATACAGTGCTTCCTTGGTCCTTAATTGATTTTTGCTTGTGCACACATGATCGGGTCTTTTCTAAAAAGTTAACATAATCCATGATTTAAGAAGTTCTCTTGTGCTGTTATTGAACATTTCAAAGTCTCAGTTCCCATTCTTTTTCTTGGTTTATAGCTTTACCAATCTACTTCTCATCTAAAGTGTCTTTCATGGTTTGATCTTTTCCAGAATGTAAAATAAAAAAATGAATTAATCAAAATGTATTTGTGAGTGAATATTCTACAATATGACTGATTTCATGTTTGGAATGGTACTAAATACTAAACTACAGTCAATAATTTCAGTATTCATCAGTCAATTCTGTGATGTGGTTCGCTCAATAAGCATGTGTCCTATGACATTCAACTAAACAAACAAAATAGTAGTCCTTTCCTGATAAAGTCTACAGTACATATTGGACAATTGACTTATTTGACACATTATGAACATCTGTTTTAGAAAGTGTTCTTGAACTGTGTCTGAAGATGAATCATCAAAGAAATGCCTTAGAGCACTATAAATATTGCCACAGTTCTGCATGTTTGCACCTAGATGGCAAATTTCAAAGGCTGCACTTCCTTATGCCATTTATGCTTCCATGCTAGAGGCAGTGTGCTCAAATTTGAAAGGCTTCAAATGGAGGGAAAGCAAAGAGAAACTGAGAGTAAAATGTCATGGTTTTAAATTTCATGTAGACAAACTAACTTTAAGCAAATATATTGATCTAGGTCTTCAGATGGTTCCTTATGTTTGCTTTTTAAGAGGCTTGAATATCTTATGGGGATAGGAAGTGACAAATTCATGGAGGGTTACAGGTTCACAGCTTTTACTTCTGTTATGTGATTTCCCTATTCTGTAATTTCGATATTTAAATGAAGTGTGTGTGATAATTATGTCCTAAAAAATAAAACCCATGTTTAACTGCGGCTGTAAATCAGTACATGAAGGCAACACAATCTTTTTTTATATTAAAAA
>Ga0307508_10007413_pt1 | contig 10216 bp, 7 predicted proteins | sample 9_EM_MG_FD_203089 | JGI IMG/M metagenome (GOLD analysis project Ga0307508, IMG submission 203089) | Populus trichocarpa ectomycorrhiza microbial communities from riparian zone in the Pacific Northwest, United States - 9_EM | ecosystem: Host-associated > Plants > Roots > Unclassified | place...
CCGGCTGCAGCACGACGCTGGCCTGGTCGAGCACGAGTTTGACGCCGCGGCGCAGCGAGACATTGTTCAGGACGAGCATGGGATCTTCAGTTCATTTCCAGCGGTAGGAGGCCAAGGCCTCGCGCGTGAGCAGCACGACTTGGTCGTCGCCGGCCGTGGTTTCGAGCCACGCAACCTCGAGGCGCCGGAACGCATGCTCGAAGTGTGCCCGCTCGTTGCCGATCTCGAGCACGAGCACGGCGTCGACCGTCATGTGCTTCGGCGCTTCGCGCAGGATGGTGCGGACCAGGTTCATGCCATCGTCGCCCCCGGCGAGCGCGAGCGCGGGCTCGGCGCGGTATTCGGCCGGCAGCGCCTGCATGCTTTGCGTGTTGACGTAGGGCGGATTGCACAGGATCAGGTCGTAGGGTCCGCGCACCGCCTTGAAGAGGTCGGAGCGCAGCAGCGTGATGCGCTTGCCCAGCGCGTGCTTGTCGACATTGATCTGCGCGACCGCGAGCGCGTCGTCCGAGATGTCGGTCGCATCGACGACGATCTCGGGATACGCCATCGCCGCGATCACCGCGAGGCTGCCGTTGCCGGTGCACAGGTCGAGGACCTGGTGCGTGGTGTCGCTGAGCCACGCGTCCAGCGTGCCGGTGCCTTCGCCGTCGGCGAGCAGCTCGGCGATGAAGGAGCGCGGCACGATGCTCCGTTCGTCGACGTAGAACGGCACGTTCTGGAGCCAGGCCTCACGCGTCAGGTACGCGGCGGGTTGGCGGGTGTCGATGCGCTGCGTGACCAGCGCTTCGGCCTTGGCCTGCTGGTCAGCCGGCAGCTCTTGCTTGGCCTTCGCTTCGAGCGCATCCAGCGGCAGGCCCAAGGCCCAGAGCACCAGCCATGCGGCTTCGTCGAAGGCGTTGGTCGTGCCGTGGCCAAACGAAACGCCCGCCTGTTTGAGGCGGGCGCTCTGCGCGGTGATCAAATCAATGAGCGTCATGTCAGCAGCTTGTGCAAGGTGTCGCGGTAGATGTTCTTCAAAGGCTCGAGGCTCGCGACCTCGACGCGCTCGTCGATCTTGTGGATCGTCGCGTTGAGCGGGCCGAACTCGATCACCTGTGGGCAGATCTTCGCGATGAAGCGGCCGTCGGAGGTGCCGCCGGTGGTCGAGAGTTCGGTCGTCACGCCGGTGTTCTCGCGGATCGCGTCGGTCAGGGCCACGCTCAGTTCGCCGATCGGCGTCAGGAATGGTTCGCCGCCCAACGTCCAGGCGAGTTCGTAGTTCAACGCGTGCTGATCGAGCACGGCGTGCACACGCGCCTTCAGCGACTCGGGCGTGGCTTCGGTCGAGAAGCGGAAGTTGAAATCGATCTCAGCAAAGCCCGGGATCACATTGCCCGCGCCGGTGCCGGCATGGATGTTCGACACCTGCCAGCTCGTCGGCGGGAAGTAGGCGTTGCCATGGTCCCAGGTCGTCGCCACCAGTTCGGCGAGTGCCGGGGCGACGAGGTGGATCGGATTCTTCGCCAAGTGCGGGTAGGCGATGTGGCCTTGCACGCCGATCACGCGCAGCTTGCCCGACAGCGTGCCGCGGCGGCCGTTCTTGATCATGTCGCCGAGCGTGTCGACCGAGGTCGGCTCGCCGACGATGCAGTAGTCGAGCCGTTCGCCGCGCGCGGCCAGCGCCTCGCAGACCTTCACGGTGCCGTCGACGGCCGGGCCTTCTTCGTCGCTGGTGAGCAGGAACGCGACCGAGCCGGCGTGATCGGGCACGGCGGCGACGAACTCTTCGGCCGCGACCACCATCGCCGCGATCGAGGTCTTCATGTCGGCCGCGCCGCGGCCGTAAAGGTGACCCTCGCGGTGCGTCGGCACGAACGGATCGCTGGTCCAGGCGCTCAGCGGGCCGGTGGGCACGACGTCGGTGTGGCCGGCGAACACGAGCAGCTTGCCCGCGCTGCCTTGGCGGCCGCGCCTGACCGCCCACAGGTTGCTCACGCGCGCCTGCGCCGGGCCGTGCTCCAGCGTCTCGCAGGCAAAGCCGATCGCGACGAGCCGTTCGGCGAGCAGCGCCTGGCAGCCGCTGTCGTCGGGCGTGACCGAGTGGCGCGAGATCAGTTGTTCGGTGAGTTGCAGCGTGCGCGACATGGCGGGGTTCAGAATCGTCGCAAGCTGGCGGCCGCGGTCGTTGCCGGCTCGGGGCGCACGTCGATGCTGACCTCGGTGAACACGGCTTCGTCTTCCGATTCGTCGCGTTTCGCCACGACTCGCGACACCGGCGACATGTCGTTCTGCAGCCGCCACATCAGGTTGGTCGGCGAGTCGGCGTAGGCCAGGCCCTCGTCGCGCGTGATCACGCCGGCGTTGATCAGGCGGGCGAGATCCTGCTCGAAGGTCTGCGAGCCTTCGGAGAGCGACTTTTCCATCGCCTCCTTGACGGCGTTGAAGTCGCCCTTCTCGATCAGCTCCGAGACGAGCTTGGAATTGAACATCACCTCGACGGCCGGGATGCGCCCGCCGGCGCTGGCGCGCATCAGGCGTTGCGAGACGATCGCCTTCAGGCCGGCGGCGAGGTCGGCGAGCAGCGCGGGCCGCGCCTCGGGCGAATAAAACGACAGGATCCGGCCGAGCGCGTGGTAGCTGTTGTTGGCGTGCAGCGTCGAGAGCACGAGGTGGCCCGACAGCGCGTACGAGATCGCGGCCGTCATCGTTTCGCGGTCGCGGATTTCGCCGATCAGGATGCAGTCCGGCGCCTGCCGCAGCGCGTTCTTCAGGCCGACCTGCAGCGACTGCGTGTCGCGGCCGACCTCGCGCTGGTTGACAACCGACTTCTTGTTGTGGAACAGGAACTCGATCGGGTCCTCGATCGTCAGGATGTGGCCGGCGAGTTGCTGGTTGCGCTGCTCCAGCATTGCGGCCAGCGTCGTGCTCTTGCCGGCACCGGTCGCGCCGACCATCAGGATCAGCCCGCGCTTCTCGAGCACCATCGTGTTCAGCGACGCGGGCACGTTCAGGCTCTCGAGCGTCGGGATCACGAACGGGATGCAGCGGAACACCGCGGCGATCGAGCCGCGCTGCTTGAACGCGCTCAGGCGGAAGCTGCCGATGCCCGGCAGGCCGACGCCCATGTTGAGCTCGCCGGTGTCGTCGAGCTCCTCGAGCTGGCTCGGCGTCAGCAGCTCGGCGAGCAGCTGGCGCGGCTGCGCGTGGGTCAGCGGCTGATCGCTGAGCTGCAGCAGCTGGCCGTTGATCTTGATCAGGATCGGCGAGCTCGCCGACAGGAAGACGTCGGACGCGCCCTTCTCGGACATCAGCCGCAGCACGCGTTCCATGTTTCCGCCACTCATGAGTGTCCTTTCAGGTCGATCATCTGTCGATCATTTCACGCCAGGGAGTGAAACAGTGGGTTTGCCTCGCCGTTGCACTGCCCGTCAGCGTGATCAGCTGCGCAGCAAGTCGTTGATGCTGGTCTTGGCGCGGGTCTGCGCGTCGACCCGCTTCACGATCACTGCGCAATACAGGCTGTACTGGCCGTCGGCGCTGGGCAGGTTGCCGCTCACCACCACCGAACCGGCCGGGATGCGACCGTAGCTCACTTCGCCGGTCGCGCGGTCATAGATCTTTGTGCTCTGGCCGATGTACACGCCCATCGACAGCACCGAGTTCTCTTCGACGATCACGCCCTCGACGACCTCGGAACGTGCGCCGATGAAGCAGTTGTCCTCGATGATGGTCGGATTCGCCTGCAAGGGCTCGAGCACGCCGCCGATGCCGACACCGCCCGACAGGTGAACGTTCTTGCCGATCTGCGCGCACGAACCGACGGTGGCCCAGGCATCGACCATCGTGCCTTCGTCGACAAAAGCGCCGATGTTCACGAACGAGGGCATCAGGATCGCGTTCTTCGCGATGTAGCTGCCGCGCCGCGCCACCGCCGGCGGCACCACGCGCACCCCGGTCTCGCGCATCTCGGCCTCGCTGAGGTGCGCGAACTTGGTCGGCACCTTGTCGTAGAAGCCGAGATCGCCGGCGTGCATCACCTTGTTGTCGTTCAGGCGGAAGCTCAGCAGCACCGCCTTCTTGACCCACTGGTTCACGGTCCACTGGCCGACGCCCTGGCGCTCGGCGACGCGCAGGCGGCCGGCGTTGAGGTCGCTGATCACGGCCTCGACGGCCTCGAAGATCTTCGGGCTGTTCGCGGCGTTGATCGACGCGCGGCTCTCCCAGGCCATTTCGATGATCGGTTGCAGTTCGCTGGCGGATGGGGTCATGGTGCGTATCAGGCTAGGGTCAAAGGGTCTGGGTGTACGAAACGATTCGGTGCGCGGCCTCGAGACATTCGTCGGCCGGGGCCACCAGCGCCAGGCGGATGCGGCCGGCGCCGGGGTTGACGCCGTGCCCGTCTTGATTCAGAGACGTGCGCGCCAGCAGGCTGCCGGGCAACACGGCCACATTGTATTGAGCGAGCACGCCTTGCGCGAAGGCGATGTCGTCTAGGCCGAAGCGCGACACGTCGGCCCACAGGTAGAAGCCGGCATCGGGCAGCGCCACAGTCATCACCTCGGCGAGCGCCGGCGTGACCTGCATGAACTTGCGGCGGTACTGGTCGCGGTTGTCCACCACATGCGCCTCGTCGTTCCAGGCGGCGATGCTGGCCTGCTGCACGACCGGGCTCATCGCGCTGCCGTGGTAGGTGCGGTAGAGCAGGAAGGGCTTGATCAGCGCCGCGTCGCCGGCGACGAAACCGGAGCGCATGCCGGGCACGTTGGAGCGCTTGGACAGGCTGGTGAACGCGATCAGGTTGCGGAAGTCGGTGCGGCCGAGGGCCGTGGCGGCCTCGAGCGAACCCAGCGGGGCCTCGTCGCGAAAGTAGATCTCGGAGTAGCACTCGTCGGACGCGATCACGAAGCCGTGGCGGTCGCTCAGCTCGAACAGCCGTTGCCACTCCGGCAGCGGCATCACCGCGCCGGTCGGGTTGCCGGGCGAGCAGACGTAGAGCAGCTGGGTGCGGGCCCAGGTGGCGTCGGAGACGCTGTCCCAGTCGGCCGCGAAGTTGCGCGCCGGGTCGCTGTTGACGAAGGCTGTCTGGGCGCCGGCGAGCAGCGCCGCGCCTTCGTAGATCTGATAGAACGGATTCGGGCAGACGACGGTCGCGCCGGGCTGGGTCGGGTCGACCACGGTCTGCGCGAGCGCGAACAGCGCCTCGCGCGAGCCGCCGACCGGCAGCACCTGCGTGGCCGCGTCCACGCGCACGCCGTAGCGTCGCGCGAGCCAGCCGCTCATCGCCTCGCGCAGCGCCGGCTCGCCGGCGGTCGCCGGGTAGCTGGCCAGGCCCTTCAGGTTGTCCGTCAGCGCCTGCTTGATGAACTCGGGCGTGGCGTGGCGGGGTTCGCCGATGCCCAGGCCGATCGGCTTGAACGCCGGGTTCGGCGTGATGTCCTTGTTGAGGGCACGCAGGCGCTCGAACGGGTAGGGGTGGAGCTTGGCGAGCAGCGGATTCATCCTTCGATTATCGGTGAGCCGCGCGACGCTGTAGGACCGCGCCGACCCGCGCGCAGGCCCACCGCTGCTGGCGGGCGGCGCGCATGGCCTCTATCGTGCATGCACGATCCTCATCGATCGGTCTCTTCACCGCGCGGGCCACCCCATGTTCATCAAGATCGGCTACGACATCGAGCTCACCATCGCCTCGCCGATGGCTTTGCTCTGCCTGCTGCGCGTGCATCCGTCGCGCCAGCACGACCTGCAGGCGCCCGAGTTCATCGACACCTGGCCCGCGCTGCCGGTCGAGGAATACCGCGACGGCTTCGGCAACCAGTGCCTGCGGATCAATGCGCCGCTGGGCGTCAATCAGGTGCGCTTTCGCAGCAACTCGGTGGTGCGTGATTCGGGCCTGCTCGACGAGGTCGACTGGACCGCCTACCAGCACGACCCGACCGGGCTGCCCACCGCGACGCTGCAATTCCTGTTGCCGAGCCGCTACTGCGAGGTCGACAGCGAACTGCTCCAGTTCGCCTGGAACCAGTTCGGCCGCACGCCGATGGGCCGCGCGCGGGTGCAGGCGATCTGCGATTTCGTGCACCAGCACATCAAGTTCGACTACAGCGCCGCACGACCGACGCGCACCGCGGTGGACGGCTTTCGCGAGCGCATCGGCGTGTGCCGCGACTACACGCACCTCGCGATCACGCTGTGTCGCTGCATGAATATCCCGGCGCGCTACGCGACCGGCTATCTCGGCGACATCGGCGTGCCGATCGCGCCCGGGCCGATGGACTTCAGCGCCTGGTTCGAGGTCTTTCTCGGCGAGCGCTGGTACACCTGCGACGCGCGCCACAACCGGCAGCGCATCGGCCGCATCGTGATGGCGCGCGGCCGGGATGCCGGCGACGTGCCGATCACGATGGCGTTCGGCCAGAACACCTTGACGCGCTTCGAGGTCGTCACGCACGAGGTTGACGCGCAGGGCGTCGCGGTGCCGGTCTGAGCGCGCAGCGCGGCTTAGACGCGACGCGGCCAGCGCCGGGCCGCTCCCAAGCGGCCGCGTACCCGCTCGGCGGGTGGCGTCGGTACTCCGGCGCCGGGTGCTCTACAACAAGCCGCTCGCGGCGTCGAATTTGGGCATCTCGACGACCGGCTGCGGCTTCCAGCCCTTCTTGCGGTATTCGGCGACCACGTTGGTGTAGATGCCGCCGCGCACGTACCACTTCGCGGTGAGGCGCACGAAGCGCGGATTCGTTGCTTTGACGATGTCGTCGACGATGTCGTTCGTCACCTTCTCGTGGAACGCACCCTCGTTGCGATAGCTCCACATGTACATCTTCAGGCTCTTCAGTTCGACGCAGAGCTTGTCGGCCACCATGTCGATCGTGAAGTGCGCGAAATCGGGCTGCCCGGTCAGCGGGCAGTTGCAGGTGAATTCGGGGATCTGGAACTGGATCGCGTAGTCGCGCTTGGGCGCTGGGTTCGGGAAGACCTGCAAGTCCTTGCTCGGCACGCTCGGCGGCTTGGCGGGGACAGGGCGGGAGGTGGCGGAAGACTTGGCCATCGTGGTCACGTTTGGAGAACTTTGGAGAGGGCTGCGATGGTATCATCCGCGCTGCTCCGAGACCCGCGTACTGCGGGTTTTATTCAAACAAATCAAGCACTTAGGCGCCAGCCTGTGGTCCGTCAATGCGCCTGAACTCGATCAAGCTCTCCGGCTTCAAGTCCTTCGCCGAGCCCACCAACTTCCAGTTGCCGGGCCAGCTCGTCGGCGTCGTCGGGCCCAATGGCTGCGGCAAGTCCAACATCATGGACGCGGTGCGCTGGGTGCTGGGCGAGAGCAAGGCCAGCGAGCTGCGCGGCGAATCGATGCAGGACGTGATCTTCAACGGCTCGGGCCTGCGCAAGCCGGCGAGCCGCTCCAGCGTCGAGCTCGTGTTCAGCAACGAGGACGGCCGCGCCGGCGGCCAATGGAACCGCTTCGCCGAGATCGCCGTGAAGCGCGTGCTGACGCGCGACGGCACCAGCAGCTACTACATCAACAACCAGCCGGTGCGGCGCCGCGACGTGCAAGACGTGTTCCTTGGCACCGGCCTCGGCCCGCGCGCCTACGCGATCATCGGCCAGGGCACGATCAGCCGCATCATCGAGAGCAAGCCCGAGGAGTTGCGCCTGTTCCTCGAGGAAGCCGCGGGTGTGTCGAAGTACAAGGAGCGGCGCCGCGAGACCGAGAGCCGGTTGAAGGACACGCGCGAGAACCTGACCCGCGTCGAAGACATCCTGCGCGAGCTCAACAGCAACCTCGACAAGCTCGAGAAGCAGGCCGAGGTCGCGTCGCAATACCGCGCGCTGCAGACCTCCGGCGAACTGAAGCTGCACCAGCTCTGGTTTTTGAAGCACCGCGATGCCGCGAGCGAGGAAGCGCGCGTCAAGAAGGCGGTGGCCGAGGCCGTCAACGCGCTCGAGGCGCGCACCGCCGAGCTGCGCCACGGCGAGGCCGAGCTCGAGACGATCCGCCAGGCGCACTACGCCGCCAGCGACGAGCTGCATGCGCACCAGGGTTCGCTGGCCGAGGCGGCGCTCCAGGTGAGCCGGCTCGAGGAGCGCATCCGCTACGTGGTCGAAGGCCGGGCGCGCGTCGAGCAGCGGCTCGTCGAACTCAAAGCTCAGAGCGAGCAGTGGGGCGAGCGCCAGACCGAGGCGCAGGCCGAGCTGGAGCAGATCGCCGAGCAGATCGCCACGGCCGACGAGCAGAGCGAAGTGCTCGCCGCGCAAGCCGAAGAACACGCCGGCAACCTGCCGAACTTCGAGGACGCGGTGCGCGCGGCACAGAACCTCAGCAACGAGCAGCGCGGCAAGGTCAGCGCGGTGCAGCAGCAGATCCAGGTGCTCGCGGCCGAAAGCCGCAATGTCGAGGACCAGCGCCGCCAGTTCATCGGGCGCCGCGACAAGCTGAGCGCCGAGAAGAACCAGCTCGCCGCGCCCGATGCGGCCCGCCTGACCGAGCTGAAGCAGCAGTTCGACAGCGCCGAGCAGGCGCAGGCCATTGCCGACGCCCGGCTGCACGAGCTGGGCGAGCAGGTTCCGGCGCTCGACGACACGCGCCGCGCCAAGCAGGACGCCGTCAACGCCGAAGGCGGCAAGCAGGCCGACCTGAGCGCGCGCCTCGACGCGCTGTGCGCGCTGCAGGAGAAGGTGCAGACCGAAGGCAAGCTCAAGCCCTGGCTGGCCAAGCACGGGCTCGACGGCATCAAGGGCCTCTGGACCAAGATCCACATCGAGGCCGGCTGGGAGCCGGCCCTCGAAGCCGCGCTGCGCGAGCGCATGGGCGCGCTCGAAGTCGGCCGGCTCGAGACCGTGCGCGCCTTCGCCAGCGACGCGCCACCCGCGCGGCTCGCGTTCTACACGCCGCCGCAGGCCGCGATCAGCAACACGCACGAGACGCTGTCGCGCCTGTCCGAGCTGCTGCGCCTGAACGACGCCGGCATGACGGCCTTGCTGAACGACTGGCTCGAAGGCGTCTACACCGCGGCCGACATCGACGAGGCGCTGGCCGCGCGCAGCAAGCTCACGCACGGCGAAGTCATCATGACGCGCGACGGCCACGCGGTGAGCCAGTTCGGCGTGAGCTTCTACGCCCCCGATTCCGAACAGGCCGGCATGCTGGCGCGGGCGCAGGAGATCGAGAACCTGGAGCGCCAGCTGCGCGCCCAGGTGCTGATCGCCGAAGAGTCGCGCGGCGCGTTGATTCGCGCCGAGGCGGCGTACAGCGAGGCCTCGCAGCGCCTCGTCCAGGCGCGCCGCGAGGCCGGCGAAACGCAGACACGGGCGCATCAGCTGCAGGTCGAATGGCTGCGGCTGTCGCAGCAGGCCGAGGCGACGAGCACGCGCCGCGCCCAGCTCGATGAAGAACTCGGCGAGCTCGACGCGCAGCTCGAAGAGCTCGCCGAACGCAATGCGACCGGCGAGGCCCGCTTCGAAGAGCTCGACATGCAGCTCGCCACCACGCAGGAGCGCCACGCCGAACTCGACGACGCGGTGATCGCCGCCGAGCGCAAGCTCGCCGATGCGCGCGCGCAACTCAGCGCGCTGGAGCGCCAATCGCAGGAGGCGCAGTTCGCGTCGCGTGCGCTGGCGGCCCGGCGCGGCGAGCTCCAGCGCGGCATCGAGACCGCGCTGCAGCAGCTCGCCGGCCACGAGCAATCGCAGGCGCAGGCGCAGGAGGAACTCGATCGCCTCACCGATGCCGCCGCGCAAGCCGGCCTGCAGACCGCGCTGGCACTGCGGCTGGAGCGCGAGGCGGCGCTCGGCGCGAAGCGCAGCGAGTACGACGACCTGACGCAGCGCCTGCGCCGTGCCGACGAGCAGCGCCTGCAGCACGAGCAAAGCCTGCAGCCGCTGCGCGACCGCATCACCAAGCTGCAGCTCGAGGAGCAGGCCGCGCAACTCGGCGGCGCGCAATACCTCGACCAGCTCGTCGCCGCGGCGGTCGACTTCGAGGCCCTGGCCGCCGGCATCGAGCAGGACGGCGTCAAGCTCAGCGGGCTGCAGGGCGAGATCGACCGCATCAACCGCGAGATCAACGCGCTCGGCGCCGTCAACCTGGCCGCGCTCGATGAGCTCACCGCGTCGCGCGAGCGCAAGACCTTCCTCGATGCGCAGAACGCCGACCTGATCGAGGCGATGACGACGCTCGAAGACGCGATCCACAAGATCGACCTCGAGACCCGCGACCTGCTCGCGAGCACCTTCG
>Ga0307508_10007414_pt1 | contig 10214 bp, 9 predicted proteins | sample 9_EM_MG_FD_203089 | JGI IMG/M metagenome (GOLD analysis project Ga0307508, IMG submission 203089) | Populus trichocarpa ectomycorrhiza microbial communities from riparian zone in the Pacific Northwest, United States - 9_EM | ecosystem: Host-associated > Plants > Roots > Unclassified | place...
GGGGACGCCTTAGCCATTCAAACGTAATGCAGTACACATGATACATACATACTCGATGAACGCCGGATCACACGTCCGGTTCAGAGCGGGCATCGCAGGTGCAACCCCTGCTTATGGCTCGTCGCGGCCCACCGCGTCCTTATCGTCGCCGTCGAACACGCCGGCGCGTACATGGAACCGCCCCTCTAGGAAGAGCTCGTCCTAAACTGCGCCGCCCCCCACGGTACGTCGACGAGCTGTGGACGTATGCCAGGCGCAACGACACCAAAAGGCTCTCCAACGTCCTGCTATGGCACGTGATATAGTACCCTTCAATGCCATCGCTTCCGGTACACGCCTGAGGACCTCGCCGACACCGTTCCCGCGAGTATGATGCCTGGTTTTTTGCTTTTTTGTTCATTACACGCATGTGACCTATCTAGATAGATTATGTATGGGGTTGTTGAACAGGAGGGATGGGTCCCGAGCGGAGGCTGCGGGAACGTTGGGGGGTTGGGGATCCCCTCCCGTCCTTCTGTGTCATGTGGTTCGCAATGCAGCGATTACATACCCGAAAGAGCCGGAACCGCAATACATACGCCATCCCTCCCCACCGCCAACACCGTCAGCTGTGTCCTCGACATCTGACGCCACCGTCACAACGCCACACCTCCCGTGCAGGGATCCTACCATCGTTCGAGCCAATCGGAACGTTTGGTTGTTGCAGTCTCAAGCTACATATCTCTTGCGAAGCAACCCCTATATCTACATACAGTAGCAAAAAACGGGGAGTTTTCAGTCCAGCAGCAATATCAGATTAGAGCTGTATCGTACTGGCAATACGCGTTTTCGCCTAACTGCTGCCTTACTACTGTCTACAAATGAATGCAGTACTACAAATCACACGTACTAACTGATCAACACATATCGAAATTGATACTCAAATTCTTTTAGATCCTGTAGCGATGCTGGTGTGATCGTGCTCCGATCTCTGGGTCCGACGCGGGCTGGATACCGTATCGATACCGCATCCACTTCCAATACTAGCATAAAAAAATAGGAGTCTTTTTTTTTGTTCTGTTTTTTCTATGTTTTTCTTTCTATTTTTTTTTTCTTTATTCGGGCTCCACGTCTCCTAGGAAAGCCACGACACGAGCCGAGCGGGATCCGAACACTAGTTTTATATTAGAAATCACGATTTTTATCACTAAGCTAAAAATTCTATCTACGATGGTTGAACCACGTTTTGGCAGTCATAGCCCGGAAAACCGGCTTTCAGCCGCGACGAGGCGTTTCCCGTTTGTCCACAGACTGGGCGGCTGGGTCCTCCTATCCACAGGCACCAATCGCACAGCGCGAAAAATATTTCGCGTGGCCCTCCTAGGGCATCGATAGTCGTGCTCTTCAGAAGCCACTCGACATATTTCCCTCCAGTAATCTCTGACGTGTGGTAGGGCGGTTTGTCGTGCAGCGTGCTCTGGTATTGGGAGATTACTAGAGCACCAACGGCAAGCAGCCTTGCTGGAACTAAGGAATGGTGTTAGGTGGGAGTTGGACATCGTGGGCGTGATGGCATGGTTGACTTGGGGGGCCAGTGCCGGCGGTTCCTGGTAGAGTTTAGTTATCTGTATTGTGGCTCAGTCGACAATGTGCAGTTTTCGCAAATCATGAACTCAGGGTGGTGCACCGTGGTGTGCCGAACGTTCACCCATCACCCAGAAACCAAGGGCTTCAAGAAGCATATAAGTTGTGTGTGGTAGATTGAAAATGCAGCTCGCAACCGGACAGGCCTTCAGACTGTTAGTAGACGGTGGAAACTTAAGACTTGCTGCTACTCGACCGCAGAACGAATATGGTAGCAATTTCACCCCGTTTTTGTTATAGTATTCAGTGTTGTCATCGGATTGGCATCCGAGATATATTGCTCGAGCATTAACAGGCATCGCGTAGAGATCCAAGGGCCACTCGGAATGGTATCCGGTATATGATTCATGCCATATGGGTGCCGCATCGTAATGGTACTCAGTTCTTCTAAAATACAAAGCGGGTGTTTCAATACTGCAAAGGTATGTGCTTGGGTGCTATAAGGATGCTACTTCAATGCTTGTCAGATGCCAATCAATCATTTGATATGTATCTGACGGGTCCAAACGCATCAGCTTAGAATGATGTCGCCCTGCGGACCTGCGGTATTGTTTCTGATAGGAATTTGCCCGGACACCAGAGCCAAGCTCGATGCGAATCTACGTCCTGATGGTACACGAATACTAGGCCACATTGAATGCCGTATTGCTGCTTGATTGATAATACCCTGTTTTTTTTGCTACTGTAGATACGTATCTCTATAGATACAGACTTGTACTAACGCACGACACGGCCCATGCCGCATCATCACGTGTGTGTAACACAGCTCGGTTATGTAGTGACGTTGTTCACGGCGTGCGTAAATACTATACTGCGGCCTCTCCACTTGATGGAATGATCGGATAGTGTGGTATGCATGCGCAATGGCGGCTCGAGGTGCCAGAAGTCCGATTGGAGGATATACAAGATGTCCTGCAACGCCGGCACGAGCGCAATTTATCTACATAACGATGGGTCTGACGGTCGCTTATACCGCCTGCTCTTCCTTCGAGGCGCTTCGTACTGTATATACAGAGAAAGTTCAGGCCGCGACGATGTATCCTAAATCCAATTCACCATCATCACCACGATATTCCGACAGTAGTGCTGCTCGCTGCTGTCGGCGAGCTGCTAACTATACACGCCGTTATGAGAGGAAGGTCAAATAGCACGAGCGAGCGACAAGAACATCTAGGACGAGACCGCAACGAGTAGAAGGGGTACAAGAATGTGAATGGAAGAAAAAATTATGAATCGATACATTCCTTCTCGATCCTCTGAACAACATGATGCAATCAGAAACAACAGGCCGCGGCCGGAGTCGAACGTGAAGGGGGAAAAAGAATGGAACGGGAAACCAAGGACCTATGAAAGGTCAATTGGATTATCGCGGCCACCCAGGAGGAGATTCGCGATCTGCTCCTTCTGCCTGGCGGAAAAGCGGGGAGGGCACGACGACGAGCGCTTCTGGACACCTTTCGGCGTTGGCGAGCTCGGAGGAGCAGATCGCCGTCGGAACTTTGCCTTGGCCCGCGGGCAACGCGGAGTGGCGGGGGGGACTGCCCGAGCCGCTGTGCTGGTAGTCGCTGCTCCCTCTTCCCAGTCGCCAATCTTGAACGGCTCCGACTCGGTGCCGTCACCAGACAGTTCCTTGCTCCCGGTTGGCGTCCAGTCGATGGCGTTGACGATGAACGGGCGTGCCTCGGTGCCGTCCCCGCGAACGATGACGGCTCCCGTGGGTGGCCAGGAGTACCGCCCAGAATGGATCGGCTCGCTGGACCCCGGCTGTAGGCTCCCAGCCTCGGAGGTCGGAGAGGGAGAGCGGGTGATACTGCTCGCGCTCTTTGCCGGAGTGCGTGGGGAGGCCCCCAAGGGTTCAGGACTGCCCGTCGGCGACGGGGTGGGTGATCCTCGAGCGCGAAAGGCGTCCCTCGCCGTCACGACTGAGAGCTCGATAGCGCCGCCAGTTCTCGCCACATAGCCATTGACGAGCTTGTAAAGGTACTTGCCGAAACCAGACACATGAATGAGTAACTCCTGCTTCGTGAACGTGCACTTATACCAGACCGTGAGCTGGTCCTTGGTGACGATGTCGGCGATGGCGACAACCGTCTGCACGAACTCGGCAAATGCGAAGCCGGAGGAGAGGTCGCACCGAATGCCGTTAATGCTGACGGCATACATCGGCCCGAGTACCCGGACAACATCCTCTGGCGTTGTTGATTTGGGATTGGCCTGCTCGATGATCAGGTCGTCGTCGCTCTCTCCATCTCCGGAGGAGACGGAGTGGCCGTGCCCGGTGGCGCCTGGATGGGGGCTTGGTTGGTAGCCATCTTTGCGTGGCTCGGTGGTGTTGGCGTCATGGGTGTTCTCGCCAGTCTGCGTGCCCGCGCGCTCGGCGACGGGCTTCGGTGAGCTATCCCTTGGAGCCTCCTCGGGGGGGTCGGCGGATATGTGGCCGCCGATTCGTCCACTCGCAGCGTTCGCGCGGCCCACCATGTTTGTGCTTGGCATGATGGAATGTATCTAGAATGGTGACATTAGTATGCTGATTGTGTTTTTTTTTGCAAAGAGCTGGGATAACGAACCAGTTGTTGGTGAAAGTCGATTTGCTTGTGTATCAACGCACGTGAGTCCAGAGAACACGGTGGTGGGAGAGCGTCTCGGGGAGGAGGGTGGCGGTGTGAAGTGGGGAGGAAAGGGCGAGCTGCGTTATCGCGGAGAGGGAGGTGAGGTCCGTTGCCGGTCGTGCGTAGGCCACCGGAGCAAAAGAGAAAAGGAGAGGAGGCCCAGAGAGAAAAAGTGGTGGATTCAAGGGAGGCGGAGGGTTCTTTCTAAACTCCACTTTGGCGCGGGAATGGAGCAGGACAAGACGAAGCACTGAGAAAAGAAAGGGAAAGAGAAGGACCCAAGGTTGTTGTATTCTCCGAGTGTGTATCTTGCTAAGAGAAAAGAAGAGCAGAAAGTCCTGCAACGACGGAGAGGCGCTAGTGTCAATGGGTACTGCCAGTCAACTCCACCCTTCCGGGCAAAAAAACGAGCGCTATTCAATGCCCCACAACAGCGAGGATCCGTGACATCGCACTTGCCCTAGCGAAGCCACGTAGGTCCATTCGGTCTGGTCATTGTAATTCCTGTTGGCAGCGCCCATTCACCCTCGAGTACCTCGACCACGAAACAACGCAAACGGTAATCATGAATCATCGGCATCATCCAACACGCTCGTAACGTTGATTTCCGATATTACCCACCTCCTGGCCCTTTGGCCCCGCCTTAGCGACGGACTGTTTAATACCTAACCTCACCCCATCCCCGCAATGAAACCTGGAGCATGGGTTACAAGATTCGCGTAAGAGTGATTCACGGTGATCTTACCTGATTCACAATATCCCAGCACCACGCAGATCGCCGGCCGCCGAAGACCCCCGTTCGCGCTTCATCGCCCACAAGCACAGCTGAAGAGGCGAGGCTGCCGGGTGTGGATCAAACCTTCCAGTTGTCTCAAACCCTGTTCCTCAGGACCTTTCACGCAATATCACTCGCTTATTAAATACAACAAGCAGAAAATAGTTTGCGGACTTTGTGGGGCTGGAAAGATCCGAGACCTGCTCACGGACGAACGATGCACCCATTCGATTCTGGGCGTCCTGCACACTACGAAGGTGGGGAGCAGGGCGGGACCGCGAGTAGCGCCTCTGAAGCCGGGCGAGGGCCGAACTGAGCGCGGGGCCGCGGACGGCAGGACCCAGGGCAAGGAATGCAGAAGCAAGGGCGGGGCCACAGGCCGAGGGGCGAAAAACCGGAAGACGAGAAGGGCGCGGAGGATGAAGAGGAGTAGGTGTCGGAAGCGAAGAGTCTTTCCTTGGGTCGCGGTGCAAGCTGCCTGTCGTTGCCTTTTCATTCTTTTCTTTTTTCCTTGCGATGATTTGGGGATAGGCTAGCCGGGGGGGCTAGGGGGAGTTGTCGCGGGCCGTCGGCGGACTGTGAGAGGTCCCGGCGGACGGTGAACGGGAATGGACTGTACATGTTATCGCCATGATCCGATAGGGTCGCCATGCGATCAACGAATCGTCATTATCATCATTTGTGGCTTTGGAATGATGGCATTGATCACAGATAGCGTCGAAGTCGAAGTGTTCAATACTGGGAGTGTCTCCACTGCGACCCATCTTCCCCAAAGGGGTGAAGAGGTACAAGTACTACCCCACCGTCCAGAAATTCATGACCTGTGCCGCCGGACGAACACACAGCCCAGAAAGCGCATAAACACAGGGACACACTCGACCAACGCTGCAGCAGGACTTCCGACTAGAAAACACGCCGCAAACCAGGGTTTTTTTTTTGGAGAATATAAACGATGGCCAGTGAGTGACATTTCTGCAGGAGAAAGGTACACAATGCCCGCCGTTTTACAAAAGTGGTACACAATACTCCCATCGGTACAGGGTGCCTTGTCTCGCACCAGCTGTGTCGTGCCTTCGCAGTCTGCGAATTTTAGCCCTTGGCACTAGTGAGTAAGTATCGCTATAAATGCCAATGTACGCCGCCATAGTCTAGATACATAGTATGATTAAACAAAAAAAAACTATAAACGCCAGTGCTATGTACTCTAAGTAGTGGCGCGCTAGAGCGCCTAGGGTTAGCGCGCTGAGCCTTTCTGCAATGTCAGGTGATTTTTTTTTGTTTGTTCATACTCGCATTTGTACAGCCTATCTACTTAGACTATGGCGGAGCACTTTCCGTCCGGGTTTCCTGTCCGCTGTCCGCGCGATTGCAGCACGTTGCAAGCCCCTTTGCCCTCCGCCCCGGCCTCCCAAGAGGATACCATATTAACTCACGTAAGTGGCCTACTTTTAAGCGACGTAATAGCCTAGCTAGCGCGCTTATGGTTAGCGCGCTTGGCATTTTCTAACGTCACGTTCTGAGACTTCAGCCGAATGAACTTCCCCCCAAGTCCTATCTCGTTCGCGACTGCTAATCACTACGAGAGGGTGAAGATTTGGATATGGGGCAATATTAAGAAGAGTTGGAAGGTCACTACTACCGGTATACCAGGAGCCATAGCTGTACAACCCGCCTCCGTTCTTGAGAGTTCAGTGCCACCTGCAAACGACTACAAACTCTCGATACTATTCTTTACCATCAGCTTGTAGTTGGCCGAAGAGTCGACTCACTACTAATATCTTTGGAAACCCAACTTCCCCCACAGTCCCACACCAGCGACGGCTCTCGTACTAGCAGTCATCTCTATCCTACAACCTCGCCCCCACTGATTGATAGCACGGCTGGTTCAGCACGAGGTTGAAAAGGCTAGTGAGGGCAGAGGCGTGGAAGACCGTATAGAAATATGTCAGATGCTACTGGTATTAGGGGAAGTGCTAGGTTGACTGGAAAACAGGCCTTGCAATAGTCTGTCCTGCCCGGCCGGGCCCGGCAGTCCCTTAGGACGGTCCCGTCCCGGGCAGGGTCCCCACTGCCCTAGTCCGTCCTGGTATAGGATTTGGACGGACTGCCGAAGACTGCCAGGCACCCCACTAGTGTAAAAAATTTAGGTTTAGGCTGAAAATTTTACTCCGACGGGGTATGAAAGACCCACTCCAACCACTATGTATTCCTACCGCCGTCTCGACCGGACATGCCAGACATCCAGCCCACGGCACTACCCCCACCGCTCAGAACGCCTAACAGCGATCTCAGTACAGGTGCCTATACCGAAGACGAAGCACTCGATGATAGTCGTTCGCCCCGAGGATTCGGTTTCTCAGCGACAACTCCTTGTCAATCCCGAATTACTCTCCCCACCAATGGACGGCAGCGAGTCATGGACATACGGAGAGAAGACACACAGCAGGAGCTCTGAGATTGCCGTGACTGAGCAGATGCTGAGCGAATTGACGAAGCATGTGGAGGAGACGAAGACAGGTGGGGACAATGTGAGCGATATTTAAAACCACAAAGATCGCAGAAAACGAGCGCACGATTTCTCCTCTCTACCATCTCTTGTTCGATCACCATGACAATTACGTCCTCCTCCACCCACTTTGTGCTCCTCGGTAGCTAGTCATCGACGTTATATCCGTACTATGTAGTTGTTGGAATATAGGGATCGATAGAGATGAAGACAGTGAATTGATTGATTGATAAATAGTCGAAGGCAGAACATTCTCTCTATATACAACGGGCCTCGGGGACTGCCATGGGGGAAGGGCGGAAGACTGTCTCCCGAGCGGTACTCGGAGATTCAGGCAGCTGTCATCTCCGGACCATCATCTCCGGGCGCCCATTATTCTGACAGTAGTTGTGGTACGCTGTGTACGCAATGGCTCCCCGCAGATACAACTGAATCAACAGCGCACCCGCCCCGAGACCGGGCCCGGCAGTCCGTCCAGTCCTCACTGAAAAATGTCTACGGGACGGCCGTCTTTAGACTGCCGGGACTAGCGGCCGTAGTCCAGTTCCGGGCAGGCCTGAAGACGGACAGGACGGACGACTGCGGGCCTGCTGGAAAACCCATACGTACATATATGTAGTAGAATCCCTGCAAATTACTGGCGCAGAAGTATCTGGTGAGGATGACGGAGTTGAGGATGACGGAGTTGGCAGAGTGGAGAGTTCTAGCATGTACATATATAATTGGAAAATTGAGCCCACCAGATGTGAACGACCCTGAAGTGTACGCGACCTCCACTCCTCTGCCGATTTTGATAGTGCGCTAGTGAAAATTGGCGCTAGTGGTACTAACGCGGCGCCAAGACGGCGTTTGCCGCCGAAAAAAGTGTGCCTCTTACATGAGTTTAATACGGTATACTCCGCACGAAAGAAATCACACAGGAAAGGACAAAGGAAATTGTGATCGAGGAACGAAGGGAAAACAGAAGGAAAACACGCCCTCGCCTACGAAAGCCATGAAGGAGGGTGTAGGGAGGAACAGTGGTAGTTGCTCTCCAGCACCTAGCTCCTCTGTAGGAGTATATGTAAGATATTATGTAAATAGCTAGAGGCACGTGTAAGAGTAAGGCTGGGCAACAACCAATAGGGTTAAGTGCCGACGTGTAGTATTAGAGGCGAGAGCTCGCGGCGAATAGAGACTAAGACTCTTGTATGTCACGATCCTACCCCTACTGTATGTGAGTCCTACATCCTCGGCGAGCTCCGCCCTCCTCTCCTCTTCCCGCTCCCTCCGCTCCCTCCGCTCTTACCCTGACACCTACTCCCGCGTCTCCCTCAGCCGGGACCAGCCTTCCCATATCCATAGTGGAGAGGAAGTCGAGCACCGCTTGGCTTCATCTCCCGATATCAGCAACGTCACGGAACGTGAACTGGTGCTTTCCCCTCCCGCCTTCCTTCCGTATCTCTGCCAACAAGATACTCTGCTGGGCCTTTCGCTGAGGGCACACCTTGAAGAGATGATCCCACGTCTGCGCCAGACCCCGGCGCCACCGGCACTGAGTGGTACGGTAGTTCTTCGTCCACTGAAGGTACTGCCCAGAGAGGCGGTGCCCTGTTTTCAGCTAGTAACCTTGAGGCGAGCCTCTCGCAGCTACCCGTAACCGTGCCGTCGGACTTAAGTCTGCCTGCTCGGTATCCTGTATTTCCTCTTGGAGGTCCGGCCTCCAGTCCACTACCGAGCCTCCGCCCACTTCCTCCCGGTGACCCCCCACTCGAGGTGTGCGAGGAATTGGGCGTTGGGAAGCGGCATCGCGCGTGCGGCTATCTAGTCCGAGTAACAGCCATGCCATTCCGCGGGTATCTGGCTCCTCCACCGCGAGCTTGGCCCATTCGTCGGCTTCTCGTTTCTTGGGACTCCCTTGTGCGCTGGCCACCACCGGATCTCGATGGTGATGTCAGGCCTGACCCTCCGTAGCACTACGATGTGCTTCCTCTCCTGGAGGGCGTACTTCTGGCCCTGGCCAGGCTCCTCCGAGGCCATCTGCCTGATGGCGGCTTGGGATCCGTGGAGATCGTGACCCGCCCCGGTGTCGTCCGTCTTCGCGAAGCCGATCCCAGTGCCCTTACGAGAGCGGCGCACACCGTATTGTAGACCTCCTGGTTTTAGCCCATGTGAGTTTTGATACCCACCCAGGATTGGCCGTTCTTACACACCACTGCGTATCCGGCGGCTCCATCATCCAGTCGTGAACCGTCCGTGAACATGGTGAGTCTGAGCCGCGACTTCTAGCCTCAGCTTCGACTTCAACCTCCTCCTCCTGCAGCAGTTCCGCGCGGAGTTCTCTGGTTCCGCTAGCAATACTGTGCTCCCAGGAGCTGTGTCAGAGCTTCGCCTGAGTTCGATTATTCAATGTGCAAAGTTTTGCCTCCTTTCGATGTATGGTTGGTACGCCATTTTCGGTAGTTAATGTCCGGGTAACTAGTTAAGCTTTTTTTTTTTTTTTTTTGTTTATTCATTATCCTCGTGTGCGACCTATCTAGATCATGACGAGCTATGTACAGTCCGCTTCCCCGCCGCAGTCCGCGTTTAGCGGCGCGGTGCAGGCTCCCTTTGCCCTCCGCCCAGGCCTATTCCCAGAGAAAATAGTAACGCACCAAGGAAATAACAAAGGAAATAACAAAGGAAATAACAAAGGAAAACGACACGACCATCCCCTACTCCG
>Ga0307508_10007415_pt1 | contig 10213 bp, 9 predicted proteins | sample 9_EM_MG_FD_203089 | JGI IMG/M metagenome (GOLD analysis project Ga0307508, IMG submission 203089) | Populus trichocarpa ectomycorrhiza microbial communities from riparian zone in the Pacific Northwest, United States - 9_EM | ecosystem: Host-associated > Plants > Roots > Unclassified | place...
CGCCAACTTCGACAACATCCACGTCGTTGCGAAGGAGCACCTGTCCTCCCGGGTTGGTGTGCTGGCAGCCGCACGGGAACGAGAAGTGAAGCGGGCGCTCGGATATGCACTCGGCTGGGCGGAGCTTAAGATTCTCTGACTCTCCCGGCGCCTGCGGGACTCCCACGGGAGACTGGCCAGCTCCCTCTCGGCCGCGCGCCGGACCTCGACCGGTAGAGGAATCATAGAGGCGTGCTCGCCCCGCGAGCCTCGAAGCGCTCGACCTCTGCCCAGACCTCATCGAGGTCGAGGACGAATCCGTCACAGCCCGGAATGTCCACCTGGCCCTCGGCGGCGCCAAGGAGATGCTCGTAGCGTCCCTGGGAGCCCAACCGCAGGATCTCCAGGCTGCGGAGCTGCGGATCGACGATCCAGTAGTAGCGCACTCGGAAGGTGGCGTAATCCACCACCTTTTCCACCCGGTCGCGGCGGCCGTCGCGCGGCGTGGGGGAGACGATCTCGATGGCGATGTCGGGCGGCTGCGTGATGATGCCGTTGGCGGGCGGCAGTGGAGTGCCGGCCAGGTAGATCGTGAGATCCGGCTTGCGGCCTTGCTTCGGCCCCACCGCCAGCTTGGCTTCGGAGCCGCCGATGAAGCCACCGCGGGGAACCACCCAAGCGCGAAGGAGACTGCCCAGCAGGATGACCAGGATCTCATGGACGTAGCTCGGCACCTCTTCCTCCACCAGACGGCCGCCCACCAGCTCTCCCCGTTCCTCATCCGGCAGCGCAAACCACTCGGCAAGGGAGAGCTCGCCGTGGGCCGCTTCGTCGAGGAGGGGTTGCCGACTCATGGCTGAATTCTAACACTTGGGGATTCCGGAGAGAGGGTCAAGGCGATGCTCCCGGGGGATCGACCACCCGGGCACCGCCGTGAACCGCTGAGCTCAGCCCCTGGCAACGTCCTACGAGGTCACGCCCTCCATCGCCGCTTCCGCCTCCAGGCTCTCCTTGTCGCGGAAAACCGTCGCGACCGCCGCCACCCGGCCGCCGGCGCGGAAGGTCACCGTGGCGTCGCGGTCGGCCAGCGAACCGGTCACGTCGGCGGAATCCCACTTCACGGCGTGGCCGACGTAGTTGATGCTCACGTCGTAGTGCTGGCTCCAGAAGAACGGAACAGCGTCGAACGGCTGATCCTTACCGAGAATGTTGAGCGCCGCGGTCTGCCCCTGGCGCTCGGCCACCACCCAGTGCTCGACGCGGATGCGCTCGCCCGAATGCGGATCGGGCCAGCGGGCGATGTCCCCTACCGCCCAGATCCCCGGCGCGCTCGTACGCAGATGCTCGTCCACCAGCACGCCGTTGTCGACCTTGAGACCGGCAGCTTCGGCGAGAGCCACGCGCGGACGCACTCCGATGCCGGCCACCACCAGGTCCGCGGGCAGCGATTCGCCATTGTCCAGACGCACGGCGTCCGCGGTGATCTCCGCCGGCTTGGTGCCGAGCTTGAACACGACGCCTTTCTCTTCGTGCAGCTTGCGGACGAAATCGCCGAGATCCGGCCCAAGTACCCTACCGAGAGGGCGATCCTCCGGCGCCGCGACCGTCACCTCGATCTCGCGGTGGCGCAGAGCCGCCGCGGCTTCGAGGCCGATGAAGCTCGCGCCCAGCACGACCGCCCGCTTGGCACCTTTGGTTTTTTCAATGATCGCCCGGCTGTCGGCCAGCGAGCGCAGCACATGCACGTGCGGCAGATCGAAACCGGGAATCGGCAGGCGGATCGGCTCGGCGCCGGTGGCGAGCACCAGCGCGCCCCAAGCCACGCTCGTGCCGTCGGCCAGCGTCACTGTTTTGCCCTGCGGATCGATCGCCGTCACCGCCGATCCCAACCGCAGCTCGATCCGGCGCTCGTCGTAAAAATCTTTGGGATGGAGAGGAATCCACTCCTCGGGCGCATTGCCGGCGAGATAGTCCTTCGACAGGTTCGGCCGATCGTAGGGGAGATCCGGCTCCGGTCCGATCACGACGATCCGGCCGCCATAGCCTTCCCGGCGCAGCGTCTCCGCCACTGCGTTCCCGGCGGCACCGGCACCGACGATCACGATCGGATCGGGACCGTTCGCCGCACGCTGCGGCACCAGATCGACCTTGTCGCGCACGAAAATCCGATCGCCCTCGCGATCCACCCGGTAGCAGGCGACCGGATTGAGCGCCGGAGCGCGTATCGCTTCCCCCGTGCGCAGGCTGAAACAGGCGTGATGCCACGGGCAGCGCACCGTATCGTGCACCACCAACCCTTCGCTCAAGGGTCCGCCGTAGTGGGTGCACGTCGCGCCGATCGCGAAGATCTCCTCGCCGCGACGCACCACCAGCACCGCCTCGCCGCCCGCATGCCCCACCACCTGCCCGCCGTCCGGCACGTCCGCCAAGCTGATCCCCGCGCTCAAATCCGGTCCCGAAAGCTGTGTCTCTCCGCTCATGGAGCAGTCCCCCTTTCGTAGGTGCTTATCCTACGACGGCTTGCGCTAAACTTCGTCCTGAGGTCATCGTGAAGATCCGCCTGACGAAACGCCGCCTTGCCCTGAGTGCGCTGGGCCTGCTCATCCCGGCCATGGCCCTGTGGCTCTCCACACGCCCCTCCAACGACCGGCGCTGGTCGCCGGACCAGGCGGTGCTCCCCTGGGCGGACGTCGAAGGCCGCCTGATCCATGTCCACAACATCCGCAACGCCGTCTATCGGACGGCCGGTGACTACGACGTCCATCACTACGACAAAACCTTCGACCTCGACCGGTTACGCTCCGTCTGGTTCGGCATGGAACCGTTTTCCGGCTCCAGGACCGCAGCTCACACCTTCGTCAGCTTCGGCTTCGAGGGAAATCAGTATCTCGCGGTCTCGGTGGAGATTCGCAAAGAGGTCGGAGAAACATTCTCGGTGATCAAGGGCCTGCTCCGGCAGTACGAGATCATGTACGTCGTCGGCGACGAGCGCGACCTCATCAAGTTGCGCACCAACATCCGCGGTGACGACGTCTTTCTGTATCCTATCCGCGCAACGCGAGACGCCAGGGAGAAGATGCTCCTGAGCATGCTGCGGCGGGCCAATCGTCTGCGCAGCGAGCCGGAGCTCTACAACACTCTCACCAACACCTGCACCACAAACATCGTGCGCCACGTCGACGAGATCGCACCCGGCCGCATCCCCTGGCGCTACCAGGTTATCCTCCCGGGCTTTTCCGACCGTTTCGCCTACGACCTGGGCCTGATCGACACCGGCCTCTCCTTCGAAAAAGCCCGGCAATGGTTCCGAATCAACGAGCGAGCGCGGAAATTCGCGGACGATCCGGAGTTTTCTGCGCGCATCCGGGAGGAGTGATCCGCGCGGGCCTTATAGGGAGCTGCCAAGAGCCGCGTTACGCCGCGATCAGCGCTTTCCTCTCCACCGGCGACGGTTTTCGATCGCGCGTGAACCGTCCAAGCGGGAAGAGCACGGTTTTGCTCCGTGTTTCCCCACGCTGCGCCGGAATACACCTCCGGCAAGCGATCTACTCAAGATCCGGGCAGTCGGATGGCCATTTCTCCTCTGCCAGCCGGATTCTGTTTTCCAAGAACGCCATTCCGCCTCGCCCAGGCTTCGGCCGGCTTGAAATGGACAGCCGGCGCTTTGCCCAGGCCCATTCCGGCTTGCCCCGGCGTCTGCCGGCACAGCAGAGGCCGGCGCTGCTTCAGAATCGGCCTGCTCAAGCCGACCGAAGCGTCTGACAGCCTGGAATCACCCTCGCCACCACAGAATGGCGCCGGCCAAGCCGTCCGCGGCTTCTGACGCTCCAGAACCGTCCTGGCCAGACCGTCCGGCCCTTCTGATACTCCAGAATGGGCATGGTCAAGACGTCTTAATCTTCTGATGAGCCGGAATGGAGCCGCTCAAGACGTCATCGCCTCATGATGAACCGGAACGGCGTCGTTCAAGACATCGTCGGCTTCTGATGACGAAGAATGGAGCGGCTCAGGGCGTCGTCGCGACGTATACAACCACTCCTGCTCCGCCATGGGTGAGATCAGCGCAGCCCGCGAAGCTCCTGCTCGATACGCTCCGCAAGGAAGATCTTCAGGAGCGACTGATAGGGAACGTCCCTCTTGTTGGCGAGCATCTTCAAGCTCTCGAGAAGCATCTCGGGAAGGCGCAACGAGATCGTCTGCGTCGATGGCTTGAGCCGGGAGAACGTGGTGGGCTTGGCGCGGCTCCAGTCCACGTGCTCCGTCGAGTCGTGGGTCGCCCAGAACTCCCGCTCCTCGTCCTCCGACTCAAACTTCGGGATCGGCTTCAAAGTCTTGCGCTCGGGCATGCTCATACTCCTTTCGCTCGCGCCGGATCATGTCGCGGGCTGAGATGAGCCGCACCTTCTCCTCGCGAAGCGTGTAGACAACGAAGAGAAGGCGGCCGGCATCCGTCCGCCCCAGGGCAAAGTGCCTGAGCTCACTCCCGGAATGGAGCTCGTCCTCAGCGACGACCAGCGGCCGGTTGAAGAAGACCTGCTCACTCTCTGCCTGGGACACTCGGTGCCGCAGCCAGTTCTTCTCAGCATTGCCGCCATCCCAGTCAAACTCAGTCACATCGGCGTCATCGCCCATGCTTCCCCCAGAAGAAGTATACGACTATCGTATACGGCGTCAACTCTACACACGTCTGAAGTTCCGCCCAAACTTGGCTAAGCCTACCCCCCGCCAGGCAGGGCGGTCGCCGAATTCTGACAGAGCGGGCTCGCCGCTCGGTACAGTCGCCACCGCAGCCCCTGAAGGCGCTTCGCCCGCCGACTCATCCGGTACCAGTACCGTACTGGCTTGGCCGCGTGGCACTTCGGCCGCACTCCAAATCCCCTTTCTCTTCTACACATGCACGGTCGATAACGTAGAATGGCAAGGGAGCGTCGGCGGCTATCGGCTGGCTTCGGGAGCCGAGCACACGCCATGGTTGAGACTCCAGTCTGACCTTTGTTTGGGGACGTCGAAGTCACCACAGACGGTAGCCGACTCAGTTCCTTTGGCTTGCCGGGCCGCGGTTCACTCCTCCAAGTTGAGAGTCACCTAGTCGTGTTGAAGGTCACCATGTTAAGATCAGCGGTGGCCGGCACCCAAAGACTTTGCTCCAAGGGTGGCCCAACTGCAAAACAGCCGCCTTAACTGCCGACCGTCAAAGGTAAGCCACAACTGCCCGGAATAGGCTACTCTAAAGGATATCAATCATGAGCGACGAAACCCTCCAAATTCTCTTGGCTGCCCTCGCTGATATAAGACGACTCCAAATCGTGGAGATGAAGCTTAGCCCTCACACCGAGAGCGTTCATTCAGATGCCTATGTATACGCCATCCAACATTCGATTTACCCGATCAACGACGAGGCGTCGCTAGACAGAGGGGAGCACTCTCTCTTGCGGAAGCCCTTCCAGCAAAGCTACTCCGTTCCCTTTGAGCAGGTTCATGAGGTTGCAAAGCTACTCGATGAGAAATGGAGAACCCGCGAAAAGATAACTTTCTATGACGTGGAAACACCCTATCGTACGAGCGAAAAAAACTGGAGGGGCGGCAATCCTCGCAGCGATCTTATTCACATCTGCAGGTATTTGTTTTTGTCCGACCTCTTTGACCAAGAGTTTTGGACTCAATTTATGTCTGATCACCCAGTTGAGGCCTCGCATGTTACTGACCCATGGACTCGCGGCGAGCTGCTTGCATTGTTTGAAGCGTGAGAAAACCGACTGATGTCGCGCCTCCAGGAAGCTCCCGGCGTCTTCAGCCAGGGCAAGACCCTGGCCGACCTTGAGGACAACATCCGCGACGCCTATGAGCTGGCGCTTGAGGTCCGGCCGAGCTGCAGCCGGAAGGTGCAGAGGGCTTAAACGGCAGGCTCTCGAATCAGAGTGCCATAACCCAATCGCGCATTTCCTTCAAGCCACTTCACGAACCAATCTTGGGCACCGACTCCGCTGCCATCCGGCGCCGACGGAAGGATGATGAAACCACTCTTCTCGTCCCCGACAGCCATATACCTCCGGGCCACCACGCAAAGCGCGGTGAGGGCACAGACCACGCCTGCGCGCTCGTCGTGGTTGACCACGTCTTGAAGAAAGGGGCAGAGTTGACGGCAGGGAAGTAGCTCTCCGATCAGGACGTGGAGCCGATTCGTCGGCAAGGGAGCGTCCCAGTAGACCTTGCCTGCCTTACTGGGTGAAGTCCAGTCGGGGCCCAGAAGCCTGCAATAGAAACGATCCGACCGTCGCCTTCGCTTTGTAAGTGGGACCTCGTCCTCGGCGAGAAGAGCACCGAGAAAGGACGTCGGAAAGGCTTCGACAATCGCGCGGTCGTGGATCTTCGCCAGATGCGAGGATGGACCGAGGCGAAAATGATCATGGAGAATTCGGGCTGCACGCTGGGCCGCTTTGTGGAGCTGATAGCCCGTTTTCGACGCCGATGACCCTGGCTTACCAATTCGACACTCCTGGGGTTGGTTGCGCGTGAGCATCGACTCGGCCACACAGTGTTTGTCGATCCTTTCGAGATTCGCGCCGAGGGGTCCATCCAGGGCCGCACAGAGGATTTCCTTCCCTCCGACGAGCTCTTCCAGAGTGCCCTGCAGCTCCGCCGCTCTCACCACAGCTCGTTGGAAAGAGACGATGGATGAGTCCCATTCAAAAACAGCCACACCGGTGCTGGGGCGCCGATCAGACCAACCGATGTCTATGCCCAGCACGAGGCCGGAAGCGGGGATGCTCAACGGTCATTCCTCTTTTTCACCCGAACCGCAATCGGATCTTCGTAGGGGCGGCCCACAGTATGCCGTCAGGCACCCCAGGTGGCCGCCCTGCAAGAGTTTCTGGAAGAAGAGACGATGGTGCGCGCAGCGCACCCTACGCCGCCGCAGCTCCAAACCCTACGGATAGTACCCCCGCGCCGTCCGCGCTTTGCCGCGTTTCACTTTCACTTCGACCGGGCGGAAGCCCAGATCATCGGCTTTGCGGTCGGAGTTGTAAGCGAGGAGATAGCGGCTGCGCAGCTCCTGCTCGATCTGGGTGTAGACGCCGGTGAGCTCCGAGGCGTGGCTGACGAAGAAGACCCGGCCTCCGGTGGCGGCGGCGAGGTCGGTCAGCTTGGTTCTCGCTTCGCGCTCGCGGAGCGAGATATCGAGACCGACACAGTAGACGGCGACGCCGCTCCTCCTGGCGTATTCCAAAGCGGTTTCCCAGGGCGTGGAGCTGGCGTTGTCGCCGCCATCGGTCAAGAGGATCATCGCTCTTTGGCCTTTGGTGCTGCGGAAGTAGTAGAGGCCGGTGACGATGGCGTCGTGCACCGAGGTGCGGCCGTGCGCGCGCAGACCGTCCAGCGCCTGGATCACTCCTTCGACGTCGTCGGTGGGCGGCATCACGAGGTAGGGCTGGAAGGAGAATCCGATCGCGAAGGCGCGGTCTTTCGGGGTCATCAAATTGTGCAGGATGTTTGCCGCGGCGCGTTGCGCTTCGCCGAGCGAGGTGGCCATGGAGATGGAGGTGTCCACCAGGAAACCCAGCGTGAGCGGCAGGTTCTCCACATGCTCGAACTTGGCGATCTTCTGCGGTTTGCCGGCTTCCAGCACTTGGAAGTCGTCGGCGGTGAGACCTCTCACGTTCTGGCCCGAGGCGTCGGTGACGGAGGTGTACAGCTCGACGAGGTCGACGTCCACCTGCTCCAGATTTTCCGGCGCGCGGAGGAATCGCACCGCTTCGTTTTTCGATCCATCGTCGAGCTCGGCGGTGACGCCGACGTAGACGATGTCATCTTTCGGTACCTTGATCTCCCACTGCCAGGGCGGCGCCGTGCGGGTTTCGACCGGCACGTCGTTCAAGCGCAGCTCGACCCTTTCGACGCGGCGCTCTTCAGGGACGACGATCTCAGCCCGAACGGTCGCTTTCGTCGTTGGACGGGCTCCCGCTTTCGGCTCGGCGATGGTGACGCGGAAGGTGCCGCGCGCCTGGTTGAGCACGATTTCGTCGGACGCCACCAGAATGCCGGCGTCGTCATAGCCATCGACTTTCACGATCTGCTCGCGCGGGAAAGGCGACAGGCGCACTTCGGCGGCGTAGGGCGGATGGGTGCGCGTGAGCTGCGATTCGCCGTCGACGGAGAAGACAACCTTTTTGATCCGGTCGCCGACCACTACGGTCTCCGCCCGCCAGACCGCGAGCATCACCTCGCCCATTGGCGGCACGAGGAGGAGGCCGTCGCGGCCGGCTTTGCGCAGCTCCTGGACTTCTCCCGGCAGGGCTTTCACCACCGCTGCCGCGAGCCTGACCTCCGGCGCGTCGGGAACGCGGAATCCGCGAGTCAAGACGACTTGCGCATTGCTCCCTTCGTCGCGGATCCGCAGCCGCAGGAGGAAGGTCTCCCCGGGGCGCAACGGCCGTTCGAAGAACAGCGGCACGGAGGTTTCCTGCGCTCCGGGAGGCGGCAGGCGGTAGCGGACGCGGAAGGTGTCGAAAATCTTGTCTTCGCCTTCGAGCATCGCTTCGACGGTCACCCGGATCACCGGCGGCTTGTCGCCGTCGGCCGCGGTGGTAAATGTTTTCGCTTCGCCTGGCGTCAAGGCGAGGAGGGCTCGCGCGGTGAGCCGCTGTCCCTGCCAGACCGGGAAATCCATGTCGAAGCTCTCGATGCCGAGATGCTGCGGCTCGGCCGGCAGCTCGGTGGCGGCGGCCTCGTGCGCCCAGGCGCTCAGGCTCTTCGGATGCGCCAGGACGGCGGCGCGGTCCTGCGGCCGGGTCCAGCGGAAGTCGCGCACTGTCTCCGTGCGCTCGGGGCCGTTGACGGTGGTCGTGTCCTTCTTCTTGCCGTTCTTGGCTCCCCGCTTGGCGCGCAGGCCGTCGATGCCGGTGGCGCGGTCGACTTCTTCCGACGACGGACAGAAACGGCGATCGATCCGTGTGCCGCCGACTCCTTCGAGCTCCCACTGGCTCAGCCAGCTCGCCATGTCCTTGGTGTAGAGGGCCTGCTTGGAATCGATCGGCAGCCAGACGCGGAAGGGCTCGCCGGGCGCCGCCTGATACAGAACGAGCAGGCGCTCGGCGGGAGCCTGGCCGTAGGTCCAGACTTCCAACGGCTTGAACGCGGAGCCGCAATCGATCACATTGCGGACGCGTGGCGAACCCAGAAGGAAGAGGAGCTGCGCGCGCGAGTCGGTCGCCGCCAGGAATTCACGGCCGGCGAGGAGTGAGCGCCGCCGCACGCCTTCCTTCAGCTCGTTGCGGTCCAGAAAGTCAGTCATGAATGCCGAGCGGCCGGCGTCGTCCAGGGCCAGGAAGGCGGCGCGCTGCTCGTCGTTCAGCAGCAGGCCCGGTCCTTCCTGCCAGAAAACCCGTTGCTCTTCCGGCCAGAGGTGCGGGTCTTTGACCTCCGCCGCGGCGGCGCCGGCGGCAAGGAGCAACAAAAGCAGCGATGAGACAGCACAGGTCTTCATGCGGGCTTCTCCTTTTACCGGTACGTTCCGCTGACGGTCCTCGCCTTGAGGCCGTCTTTCCTGACCTTCACAGCGACCTTGCGGTATCTGCCGGGGTTTTCTGGCGCGCTTTTGGGATCGGAGTTGTAGGTCACTCGATAGCGGCTGCGCAGCTCTTTTTCGATCTGCGTATAGACGCCCGGCAGGTCGCCGGCCTTGGCGATGCTGAAGAGGCGGCCGCCGGTGGCCGCGCACAGCTCGTTGAGCTTGACGCGCTCGTAGTTGCTGACCGCGGAGAGGTCGAAGCCGATGGTGTAGACGACAACCCCGCTGCGCCGGGCATACTCCAGGGTGTCTCGCACGGTGAACGAGCTCGTGTTGTCGCCGCCATCGGTCAACAGCACGAGGGCGCGCTGCCCCTGGATGCCGCGAAAGTAGTAGAGGCCTTGAATGATGGCATCGTGCAACGCGGTGAGCCCCACCTGGGCGCCCGCGATGCGTTGTTTTGCGAGCGGCTCCCAGCGCGGCTGCACGCCGAATCCAACCTTATCGAGGTCCGTCGTGGGCGGCGTTTCGAGATGCGGACGGTCGGCGAAGGTCGCGGTGAAAACCCTGTCTTTCGGCTTCAAGACGCGATGCAGAAACCCCGCGGCGGCCTCCAGGGCGGCATCGCGGCTCAATCCCATCGAGCGCGAGGTGTCGAGCAGAAAGCCGACCGTCCAGGGCACGCTCTCCGCCGGCTCCACCTTGACGATCTCCCGCTTCGTGCCG
>Ga0307508_10007416_pt1 | contig 10212 bp, 9 predicted proteins | sample 9_EM_MG_FD_203089 | JGI IMG/M metagenome (GOLD analysis project Ga0307508, IMG submission 203089) | Populus trichocarpa ectomycorrhiza microbial communities from riparian zone in the Pacific Northwest, United States - 9_EM | ecosystem: Host-associated > Plants > Roots > Unclassified | place...
CGGTGCTGGCGCTGCACGCGCATGCGGAGCCCGATCCCGACGCCGAGTCCGAGGGTCCGGAGGAGGTCGGCGTCGAGCTCGTCCTCGCCGTCCCCGACCGGCCCGGCCTGCTCGCCGCGGCCGCCGGGGTCTTCGCGCTGCACCGCCTCACCGTCCGGGCGGCCGACCTGCGCGCCGTCGACCCCATAGGGGACGGCCCCGTCACCCTGCTGCGCTGGCGCGTCGCCGCCGAGTACGGCTCCATCCCCGAGGCCGCCCGCCTGCGGGTCGACCTCGACCGGGCCTTCGCCGGCACCCTCGACATCGAGGCCCGCCTCGCCGAGCGCGAGGCCGCCTACCCGCGCCGCCGCGGCGTCACCGCCCCGCCCCCGCGCGTCACCGTCGCCCCGGGGTCCTCCGATTCGGCCACCGTCATCGAGATCCGCGCCCAGGACGCACCGGGGCTACTGCACCGCATCGGCCGGGCCCTTGAGATCACCGGCGTCAACGTCCGCTCGGCCCGCATCAGCACCCTGGGCGCCAACGCAGTCGACGCCTTCTACGTGACCGCGGCCAACGGATCCCCCCTGACCGACGTACGCGCGGCGGAGGTCGCCCGGGAGGTCGAGGCGGCGCTGAGGTGACCCCGGGGCCCTTCTGACGTACGGGCGGGTTCGATACGCCCTTACGCCCGGATACCCTTGACAACGACCACCCGCCCCCGACACGAGGATCCGCGACCGACGTGTTCGATACCCTCTCCGACCGCCTTGCAGCGACGTTCAAGAATCTCCGGGGCAAGGGCCGCCTCTCCGAGGCGGACATCGACGCCACCGCGCGCGAGATCCGTATCGCGCTTCTGGAGGCGGATGTCGCGCTGCCCGTGGTCCGCGCGTTCATCGCGAAGGTCAAGGACCGCGCGATCGGGGCCGAGGTCTCGAAGGCGCTCAACCCCGCCCAGCAGCTCATCAAGATCGTCAACGAAGAGCTGATCGGCATCCTCGGCGGCGAGACCCGCCGCCTCCGCTTCGCCAAGCAGCCGCCCACCGTCATCATGCTCGCGGGCCTCCAGGGCGCCGGTAAGACCACGCTGGCCGGAAAGCTCGGCCTGTGGCTCAAGGGGCAGGGCCACACCCCGCTGCTGGTCGCGGCCGACCTCCAGCGGCCGAACGCGGTGAACCAGCTCGCAGTGGTCGCCGAGCGCGCCGGCGTCGCGGTGTTCGCGCCGGAGCCGGGCAACGGCGTCGGTGACCCGGTGCAGGTGGCCAAGGACTCGGTCGAGTACGCGAAGACCAAGCTGCACGATGTCGTGATCGTCGACACCGCGGGCCGCCTGGGCATCGACGCGGACCTGATGCAGCAGGCCGCGGACATCCGGGACGCGGTCAGCCCGGACGAGATCCTGTTCGTCGTCGACGCGATGATCGGCCAGGACGCGGTCAACACCGCCGAGGCCTTCCGCGACGGCGTCGGCTTCGACGGCGTGGTGCTGTCCAAGCTGGACGGCGACGCACGCGGCGGCGCCGCGCTGTCGATCGCGCACGTCACCGGGCGTCAGGTGATGTTCGCGTCCAACGGCGAGAAGCTGGACGACTTCGACGCGTTCCACCCGGACCGGATGGCGTCCCGCATCCTCGGCATGGGCGACATGCTCAGCCTGATCGAGAGGGCCGAGCAGACCTTCTCCCAGGCCGAGGCCCAGAAGATGGCCGAGAAGCTCCAGAAGGGGCCGAAGGAGTTCACGCTCGACGACTTCCTCAGCCAGATGGAGCAGGTCCGCAAGATGGGCTCGATCTCCAAGCTGCTCGGCATGCTGCCGGGGATGGGCCAGATCAAGGACCAGATCGCCAATCTGGACGAGCGGGACGTGGACCGTACCGCCGCGATCATCAAGTCGATGACCCCGGCCGAGCGCCAGGACCCGACGATCATCAACGGCTCCCGCCGGGCGCGCGTCGCGCGCGGCTCGGGCGTGGACGTCAGCGCGGTCAAGAACCTGGTCGAGCGCTTCTTCGAGGCCCGCAAGATGATGTCCCGCATGGCTCAGGGCGGCGGGATGCCCGGCATGCCCGGCATCCCGGGCATGGGCGGTGGCCCCGGCCGGCAGAAGAAGCAGGTCAAGCAGGCCAAGGGCAAGCGGCAGAGCGGCAACCCGATGAAGCGCAAGGCCGAGGAGCAGGCCGCGGCGGCTCGCCGGGAGCAGCAGCCGGGCGGGGCGTTCGGCCTCCCGGCGGGCGGCGAGGACTTCGAACTGCCCAAGGAGTTCAAGGACCTGCTTCCGCCGCAGTGAGCCGGGTGGTTCATGAACCACAATGGGCCAATGCGAGTTACGATCCGCGCCCCACGGCCCGAGGACGCCACTCCCTACGCGCAGGCGGTCATCCGCTCCGCCGAGCACGTAGGGCGGTGGAATCCCGTCGATCCGGACGGCTTCCACGAGCTGCTGCGCCAGCAGGGGCCCACCTTGCGGACCTTCCTGATCATCGATGACGCGACCGGCGGGATCGCCGGCAAGTGCAATGTCGCGAACATCGCCAGGGGCCGCTGGCGCAACGCGTCGCTGGGTTACGAGAGCTATCTGCCGTTCACCGGCACGGGCCTGATGAGCAAGGGCATGCGGCTGGTCGTGGACCGGTGCTTCGGGGCCTGTCCGGAGGGCATCGGGCTGCACCGGCTGGAGATCAATGTGCAGCCGGACAACGAGCGGTCCATCGCGCTGGCGAAGCGGCTCGGCTTCCGGCACGAGGGATTCTCGCCGCGCTACCTCTTCCTGAACGACGCGTGGCGGGACCACGAGCGCTTCGCGCTCACCGCCGAGGAGTGGCCGGGCCTCTGAGTCTGTCCGTATTGTTCGCATATGAGCGATTCCGTGCCGCCCCGGCAGAAGCCCGACGACCCGTGGCGGACGGAGGGCACGCCACCCCCGCACCCGTCCACCCCGCCGCGCCGCCGGCTGCCCGCCTGGGGCTGGCTGATCCTGGCGGCGCTGGCGGTTTTCCTGGTCACGGACCTGGTGCTGTCGCTGACCGGGGGCAATACGCCGAGGATCTCGTACACCGAGTTCGACCGGCAGCTCGACGCGAACAACATCTCCAAGCTCTACTCCAAGGGCGACGCGATCGAGGGCCAGCTCAAAAAGGAGCAGACCGCCCCCGACGGTGACGGCGGGGGCAAGTACACGAAGTTCAAGACCCAGCGGCCGGTCTTCGCCGATGACGACCTGTGGGCCACGCTCGCCCGCAACAAGGTGACCGTGACCGCCGCGCCGGTGGTCCAGCAGCGCAGCTTCCTGTACAACCTGCTGATCTCATTGGCGCCGGTGCTGCTGCTCGTCGCGCTGTGGATCTTCATCAGCCGGCGCATGGGCCGCGCCATGGGCGGCGGCGGCCCGGGCGGCGGTCTCGGGGGGCTCGGCGGCTTCGGCCGCAAGGCGCCGCCGAAGCCGGTGGTCCATGAGGAGGGGCGGCGCAAGACCTTCGAGGACGTGGCCGGCATCGACGAGGTCGAGGCCGAGCTGAGCGAGGTCGTGGACTTCCTCAAGCGGCCCGAGGCCTACCGGGCGCTCGGCGCGCGCATGCCGCGCGGGGTGCTGCTGGCCGGACCGCCGGGCACAGGCAAAACGCTGCTTGCGCGTGCGGTGGCGGGCGAGGCGGATGTGCCGTTCTTCTCGGCCTCGGCGTCGGAGTTCATCGAGATGATCGTCGGCGTCGGCGCGGGGCGGGTGCGCGAGCTGTTCGCCGAGGCGCGCAAGGTCGCCCCCGCGATCATCTTCATCGACGAGATCGACACCATCGGGCGCGCGCGGGGCGCCGCCGGCGGAGTCGGCGGGCACGACGAGCGCGAGCAGACGCTCAACCAGATCCTCACCGAGATGGACGGCTTCTCCGGGTCCGAGGGCGTGGTCGTCGTCGCCGCCACCAACCGCCCCGACGTCCTCGACCCCGCCCTCACCCGTCCCGGCCGCTTCGACCGCACCGTCCACGTCAGCCCGCCCGACCGCCCGGGCCGCGCGGCGATCCTGCGCATCCACACCCGGGACGTGCCGCTGGAGGACGGCGTCGACCTGATGCGGGTCGCCCGTACGACCCCCGGCATGACCGGCGCGGACCTCGCCAACCTGGCCAACGAGGCCGCGCTCCTGGCCGTCAAGCGGGGCAAGAAGGCAGTCGGCCAGTCCGAGCTGTCCGAGGCCCTGGAGAAGGTCCAGCTCGGCGCGGAACGGCCGCTCGTCATGCCCCGGGAGGAGCGCCGCCGCACCGCCTACCACGAGTCCGGCCACGCCCTCCTGGGCATGCTCCAGCCCGGCGCCGACCCCGTCCGCAAGATCACGATCGTGCCGCGCGGCCGTGCGCTCGGCGTCACCCTGTCCACACCGGACTCCGACCGCTACGCCTACACCGAGGAGTACCTGCGCGGCCGCATCATCGGCGCGCTGGGCGGCATGGCCGCCGAGCACGTGGTCTTCGGCGTCATCACCACCGGCGCCGAGAACGACCTCGAACAGGTCACCAACCTCGTCCGCGGCATGGTCGGCCGCTGGGGCATGAGCGACAGGGTCGGCCCGCTGAGCGCCATCCCCGCCGAGAGCCAGCAGCCGTACGGCCTGTCGGCGGCGCCCGCCACGCTCGACGTCGTGGACAGCGAGATGCGGCGGATCGTGGACGAGTGCTACGGCACGGCGCAGCGGCTTCTCGGCGAGCACCGTGAGCAGCTCGACGCGCTGGCCTCGGCACTGCTCGAAGCGGAGACGCTGGAGGAGGCGGAGGCGTACGCGGCGGCGGGCATCGCGCGCCCGCCCAAGCCCGAAGGGTGAGCATTTCAGCCCGTCCGGCGTTTGAGGACACGCCCGAAGGGCGTTCGGGGGTCCGGGGGCTTGCCCCCGGGTTACGCGCGGGCGATCACGTAGCGGAAGACGTTGTCCATGCGTACCGTCCCGTCGCCGCCCCGGTACGGGTGAAGCGCCTCGGACAGTTCCTTGTCGACCTGTTGCTGGTCGGTGGCGGCGACGGCCGCGTCGAAGAGCCCGGTGGAGACGAGGCCGCGCACCGCGCTGTCCATGTCGGGGTAGCCGAAGGGGCAGGAGACCCGGCCCGAGCCGTCCGGGCGCAGGCCGGCGGCGCGGGCGAGCTCTTCGAGGTCGTCGCGGCCACTGAGCCGCACGCGCTGCTCGGTGAGGCGGGCCGTCATGCGCAGGACGCGTCCGGTGGCGCAGCGCTCGGAGGGGCCCCAGCCGGCGAGGACGACCGGGGCGCCGTGCCCGGCGAGGCGGGCGGCGGCGGCCAGCACCGGGGTGAGGGTGCCGGGGGCGGTGGCCGGGTCGAGGGCGGTGACGAGGTTGAAGGGCTCCGCTGGCACGGGCCGGGGAAGCCGGTCGGGGGTGCCCAGGAGCAGCCGGGTCCTGGCACGGCCGCCCGGCGGGACGCCCCACTGCGGCTCGGGAAGCAGCCGCTCCCGGGCCAGGGCCAGCCGCTGTTCGTCCGGCTCGCACCCGGTGACCGCCGCGCCCCGGGCCGCCGCCATCAGCAGGGCCAGACCGGAGCCGCACTCCAGACCCAGCATGCGCGTGCCGGGGCCGACGCCCAGGCGGTCGTACACGGCTTCGTAGAGCGGGACGAGCATCCGCTCCTGGATCTCCGCCCAGTCCCGCGCGCGGGAGCGCGTATGGGAGTGGGAGTGCGTGCGGGGGTGTATCCGGGAGTGCGCGAGCGTAGTTGTCATCGAGTCAGCCCCAATCCGCCGAGTCGCCGATCCCGTCTGCCCCCGTTTGCGCCGTGCATGTCCCCGAAAGCCAGACAACTCCCCTTCCGGCCCTGAGTCCATAGGCCGGGAGGGGTTGCTTGCTCGCAGTCTGTTAACTGACTGTGAACTCTCCGTGCCGGCCGTCCACTCGCCCCGATTCACGCTCCCGGCCCGTACCGCCGTACCATCTCGCCCATGGCAAAGGCTCCCGTACTCACGCCCCAGGCGGTCGACTTCCCGCGCTGGTACCAGGACCTGATCAACAAGGCCGAGCTGGCCGACAACGGCCCGGTGCGCGGCACCATGGTCATCCGGCCGTACGGATACTCGCTCTGGGAGCGGATGCAGCAGGACATGGATGCGCGCATCAAGTCCGCGGGCGCCCAGAATGCCTACTTCCCGCTCTTCATCCCGCAGTCGTACCTGACCCGCGAGGCCGAGCACGTCGAGGGCTTCGCCCCCGAACTCGCGGTGGTCACGCACGGCGGCGGCAAGGAGCTGGACGAGCCGGTCGTCGTACGCCCCACCTCCGAGACGATCATCAACGAGTACTTCTCGAAGTGGGTGCAGAGCTACCGGGACCTGCCGCTGCTGATCAACCAGTGGGCGAACGTGGTCCGTTGGGAGATGCGGCCCCGGATCTTCCTGCGCACGACGGAATTCCTGTGGCAGGAAGGCCACACCGCGCACGCGACGTACGAGGACGCGCGCGACTACGCCGACATGATCCACCGTGAGGTGTACGGCGACTTCATGGTCAACTACCTCGGCATCGACGTGGTGCTGGGCCGCAAGACCGTCCGGGAGCGCTTCGCCGGCGCGATCAACACCCTCACCCTCGAAGGGATGATGGGCGACGGCAAGGCCCTGCAGATGGGAACCAGCCACGAGCTGGGCACGAACTTCGCCAAGGCCTTCAACACCTCGTACCTGTCGGGCGAGGGCAAGCAGGAACTGGTCTGGCAGACCTCGTGGGGTGTGTCGACCCGCATGGTCGGCGGCTTGATCATGTCGCACGGCGACGACAGCGGCCTGCGCGTGCCGCCGCGCATGGCGCCCGTCCAGGTGGTCGTGCTGGCGATCAAGGGCGACGACACCGTGATCGCCAAGGTCCGCGAGATCGGCGAGCGCCTCAAGGCCGCCGGGATCCGGGTCCAGGTCGATGACCGCACCGACACCCCCTTCGGCCGCCGCGCCGTGGACTGGGAGCTCAAGGGCATCCCCGTACGCGTCGAGGTCGGCCCGCGCGACCTTGAGAACGGCACCGCGATGCTCGCCCGCCGCATCCCGGGCGGCAAGGAGCCGGTGTCCATCGACGCGCTGGACGCCCTGATCCCCCAGATCCTGGAGGAGGACCAGGCGACGCTGCTGCGCGAGTCGCGCGAGCGCCGCGAGTCCCGCACCGTGGACGTCGCCACGATCGAGGAGGCGGCCGAGGCCGCCGCCACCGGCTGGGGCCGCATCCCGTGGGCGGACCTGGGCCCGGAGGGCGAGGCCAAGCTCGCCGAGCAGGGCGTTTCCGTACGCTGCCTGGTCGCCGAGGACGGTTCGGTGCCGGACGGATACGACGTGCCGGGCACCGTGGCGATCGTCGCGAGGGCCTACTGAGGGCCGCCGGCCGCCGGGGGAGCGCCCGGTGACCGAAAACAGCCGTACGTAATCGGAAGTACGTCCCGGCTTAGGTGCGGGTGCGCGGGTTCTCCACCATTCTCCGCACCCGCCCTCAGTCATGGGAATCACTCAGAACTGACCGTTGAGTGCAAATTATTTGGGATGCCCCGGAATCGGAACACCGGGCGGTCCTGGCTCGTTGTATCGACGTGAGCACGACACCACCAGTTCTCGCCGCCGAGCTGGCAGTCGCGTGGGCCGACATTCAACGGCACCACCCCGAACTGCCGGATCTGGCCGCCCCAGAGTCCCTGATCGGAGAGTCCTCGTCCGCCTGCGGCACGGAGCTCTCCTTCGAAAGGCTGCTGCACGAGGCCGTGCACGGAGTCGCCGCCGCCCGCGGCATCCGTGACACCTCGCGCGCCGGCCGCTACCACAACCGACGCTTCCTGGCGATCGCCGACGAGCTCGGCCTCGACCATTCCGAGGAGCCGCATCCCAGCAGTGGCTTCTCGCTGGTCCAGCTGCGCCCGGACACGAAGAAGCGATATCGCGCCACGATCGACAGACTCCAGCGCGCGCTCAAGGCGCACACCGTGGCCACCGCGGCGGACACCACCCGCAGCTTCCGTGGTCCCGCCGCGCGTCATGGCTCCTCCGGCGGCGGCGTGCGCGTGAAGGCGGTGTGCGACTGCGGACGCAATGTCCGCGTCGTGCCGTCCGTCCTCGCGCAGGCGCCGATCGTCTGCGGAGCGTGTGGCACCCCGTTCCGTATTCCGGAGGCAGCGGCTGTGGCGTGACCGCCCGGGATCGTTCTGTCATGCAGCGCGCATGTACGGGGCGTGCGGCAGCATGCCTGCTGTATGGCAGAATGGTCAGCTGAGCACTCGGCAGCCGTGCAGGACCCCTCTCTCCTTCGGCTGACGCGTCCATCGGACGCTACGGGAACCACAACCCCACGTGGTGCTCCGTCGCGTCCAAACACGTCAAGACCAGGAGACCCCACTCCAGTGGCAGTCAAGATCAAGCTGAAGCGTCTGGGCAAGATCCGTTCGCCTCACTACCGCATCGTCGTCGCCGACTCCCGTACCCGCCGTGACGGCCGGGCCATCGAGGAGATCGGCCTGTACCACCCGGTGCAGAACCCGTCGCGCATCGAGGTCGACTCGGAGCGCGCGCAGTACTGGCTGAGTGTCGGCGCGCAGCCGACCGAGCCCGTCATGGCCATCCTCAAGCTCACGGGCGACTGGCAGAAGCACAAGGGCCTCCCGGCCCCGGCGCCGCTGCTCGTGGCCGAGCCCAAGGCCGACCACCGTGCCCTCTTCGAGTCCGTGACCTCGGGCGACGAGCCGAAGGGTGAGGCGATCACCCCCAAGGCCAAGAAGGCCGACAAGAAGGCCGATGACGCTGCCGAGGCTCCTGCCGCGGCCGAGTCCACCGAGGCCTGAGCATGCTCGAGGAGGTCCTTGAGCACCTGGTCAAGGGCATCGTCGACAACCCGGACGAGGTTCAGGTCGCATCCAAGACCCTGCGCCGCGGACGGGTGCTGGAGGTCCGGGTGCACCCCGAGGACCTCGGCAAGGTGATCGGCCGCAACGGCCGCACCGCTCGCGCCCTGCGTACGGTCGTGGGCGCGCTCGGCGGCCGTGGCGTCCGCGTCGACCTGGTCGACGTCGACGACGTCCGCTGAAGTAGTGACATACCGGCACGGGCCGGGGTACGGCTCAGGCAGCCGCACCCCGGCCCGTGTTCGTATGGGTTCCGCAGAACCCCCAGAGCACAGCCCGTAGAGCACAGGAGACATTGCAGTGCAGCTGGTAGTCGGCAGGATCGGCCGCGCCCACGGCATCAAGGGCGAGGTCACGGTCGAGGTGCGCACCGACGAGCCCGAGCAGCGGCTCGGCCCGGGCGCCGTACTGGCCACGGAGCCGGCGTCGGCCGGCCCGCTGACCATCGAGACGGGCCGGGTGCACAGCGGCCGGCTGCTGCTGCGCTTCGAGGGCGTGAAGGACCGCACCGGCGCCGAGGCGCTGCGCAACACGCTGCTCATCGCCGAGGTCGACCCGACGGAGCTGCCGGAGGACCCCGAGGAGTTCTACGACCACCAGCTCATGGACCTCGACGTGGTCACCGTGGACGGCACCGCGGTCGGCCGGATCAGCGAGATCAGCCATCTGCCGTACCAGGACCTGCTGGTCGTCAAGCGGCCGGACGGCAGCGAGGTCATGATCCCGTTCGTCGAGGAGATCGTCCCGGAGATCGACCTGGAGGAGCAGCGGGCGGTCATCAACCCGCCGCCGGGGCTGCTGGACGAGGCACAGACGCAGTGAGCGAGGCCGCCATGCGCATCGACGTCGTCACGATCTTCCCCGAGTACCTCGAACCGCTGAACGTCTCCCTCGTCGGCAAGGCCCGGCAGCGCGGTCAGCTGGACGTACGCGTCCACGACCTGCGGGACTGGGCCCACGACAAGCACAACACCGTGGACGACACCCCTTACGGCGGTGGCCCCGGCATGGTCATGAAGCCCGAGCCGTGGGGCGAGGCGCTGGACGCGGTCCTGGAGTCGGGCGAACCGGGGGCGGGGCCGCCGGTTCTGGTGGTGCCGACGCCGAGCGGCGTGCCCTTCACCCAGGAACTGGCGGTCGAGCTGTCCGAGCGGCGCTGGCTGGTCTTCACCCCGGCCCGCTACGAGGGCATCGACCGGCGGGTCATCGACGCGTACGGCGAGAAGCTGGACGTGCGCGAGGTCTCCATCGGCGACTACGTCCTGGCCGGCGGCGAGGCCCCGGTCCTGGTGATAGTCGAGGCGGTGGCCCGGCTGCTGCCCGGTGTCCTGGGCAACGCCGAGTCGCACCGGGACGACTCCTTCGCGCCCGGCGC
>Ga0307508_10007417_pt1 | contig 10212 bp, 7 predicted proteins | sample 9_EM_MG_FD_203089 | JGI IMG/M metagenome (GOLD analysis project Ga0307508, IMG submission 203089) | Populus trichocarpa ectomycorrhiza microbial communities from riparian zone in the Pacific Northwest, United States - 9_EM | ecosystem: Host-associated > Plants > Roots > Unclassified | place...
TGTGGGAAATTTAAAGTTCGGATGATCATCTTAAATATGTGTAATCTTTCCCTTTCCTTGCCTTGTGATGTTCAATTGAAGCACCAAAATAATTTTTTTAAAAAACATTATGGCCGAGGGTTTCGCACGGTATCACAACAATAATTAAAAAGATTAGGAAAAAAAAATATTTAGTTTCTTGTTCAACATCTTGTTTAAAATATTTTCACCTAATATTTAGGTACTAAAAACTCTAATAAATAAAAATATCAAAATTAAATTGCAAAAAAAAAAAAAAAAAAACCCTGAAGTGTCATACTAAAATAAGTCTAAGAGTTTGTTATGTTATGTTATTAATGATCTGCATATAATATTTCTCATTGTAATACCAGTAAATATTGAAGTGACGACAGTAAATATTAAGGTTGATATTTCAGCTTTTAACTATAATATTATGTGACATTGGTTTTTTTTAAAATCAGGCATTATCATTAGTCATTATTTTATATGATATACTTTAACATTTTTATTATACTCCATTAGAAATCAAGCTTCATAATTTGTTTTATATAGGGTTATTATGGTCTCATGACTCGAATCATGAATTCGAAAAGTTAATCCGGGTTAACTTGGGTTGATCCAATATATTATTGTTTCAATATTTTAAAAAAAAATATCATCTTGAATTTTGATATAAGAAGAAGAAAAAGGATAAAGAAGATATTGATGATAGCATGAAATACTATCTCTCTTCTTCACTACCAGAATTAGGGTTTGAATTTCATGGTGATGGTGATGCTGCTGAGACTAGATCCTCAAAAGATAAGCTTAAAACTGCTGCTTTAGATCAAGATAGTGAGAAAAGTCTTATAGACGATTGCAGCCTTGAAACAGAAGGGAATTGTAGAAGAATTAGGAAGTACCAAAAGAGGTTCGCTAGGGTCAGTAAGAAGCTTATTTTCTATTATTTAAGGTTTTGTGTGATATAATTAACCTGTTTTTTATTTAGAAATTATATTATTGTTTTAGTTTTAGGTGAATATAACAAGTAATAATTAATTAGCTTTTTACTAAAAATGAAAAGTTAATATAACGACTAATATTTAGCTGTATAAAAATAATTGTATTAAATTCCTATTCTAGTCCAGAAGTATACACTTAAATTTTAATTATGATACTCAAGGAGGACTAAATAAGCACCTATTTTTAATTTGATTCTCGTCATTGACATGCACCAAATCTTGCATGTTCGGCTTGTACTTCCTTGGTAAACTAGAGGCTTTGCAATTAAGGTAGCTTCAAGCACCAGCTAACTACTAATAGTTTTGCTTCCAAGAAACTAGAAGAAGAAAAAAACACGAAGATCGATTTGCCTTGCTGCTAGGAAGGAACAAAAACAATAACCTAACGAAAGCAGCTCCATTCACTGTCATCGAGCAGCAGCACCACCATCAGTTTCATTTAGACATTTATACGAGACCAAGGATTCAACACCATTGCATGGTTGACATTCGACACCAGAATAACCTGAAATTAAAATCCCAATTCCCCCCTTGGAACCATGTTTTTATCAATCAAACATGATCAACTTGAATACAATCCGAGCTTCAACTCATAAAGGGGGCATCACCAAAAGGAAAAGGAAAAGGAAAAGGATGAAAAAGACCCTATCTTCTTAAGAGCTTTACTCAACAGAAATATAAGAAGAAATGAATTACAAGAGCGACAACGAAAATCAAAAACTTTGTTACAACTACAACCCCATCGTCTACTCCAACCCCAAAAAAGAGAGAACATTCTACGTGAAAATATGACATCCAATCTTTGCTTACAGATGTTGAGAATGGACAGAGAAGAAAGACCTGTTGTTTTATTTAAGTGGGTGCAACCACCCCAGAAGAGGGTGATAACTGCAACACTAATAGCCAAAAAACCAAGAAAAGCAAAATCAACTGGATGAAAAAACATGCAGTAACCTTACATACTTTGCTCTGCATCTTAAACACCTCTTCGGTCCCTAAAACATCTCCACAGTATTTTTCTAGCTGCTCCGCTTGTTTCTTTAGTGACGCAGCCTTGATTTCTGCTTCTCCTAGCTTATTTAGCATCTGCACTTGCTCACCAGCCAGAGCCTGTTGTTCCTCAAATAGGGTGATTTGATCACCTGCAGCAAGTCTCAACTTCTGCAGATTCCTTGTTAATGCCAGACACTTAATCTCAGCCTCGATCTTTTGCTTGAAAAGGCCCTCAAGCTCGTTCTCAATCTCTCTAGATTTCTCTTGTTGCAATTCCGTGGTACTCGCTGATTCTTCTTTTGGTGACTTGTCACCATTCAAGGAGGCTTCCAGTTCAGCAACCACCGTCTCCTTCATCTTGAGCATAGCCTTGGTCAACTCCAGGCTGCTTTCCAAGTATTTTACATTCTGTGTTAAGCTTAATACTTGGAACTCTAATGAACTTGATTCTTTGAAACTTTCAGAATCAAACTTGTCAGATAAGCTCGATTCATGGATTTCTGGATCAGCTAAAGAGGAATCTTCCACTACACTGCTAACCTTCCCGATCTCCCCCAATTTTTGAACCTCTGCAAGAGAAGACATATAACTCAGTTAACTATGCTATCATACTACCTTTCCATTTTATCTTGCAGAAAATGGACACAAGGTCTTCATCCACAACAAATTTATCTGATGCAACAGATGTGCCATCAACAACTTGAACGAAAGGATAAATGCTATCTAGAGGTATCAACAGGTGAGGGAAAAGGGAAACACCAGGAACCAATTCAACACCAGACAAGTGACCCAAATTAGGAGAATGACCATAATTACCTAAGACATGGATCAATTCCATACATAAAATGGGGCGAAAACACCGTGTGCCACAGACTGGAATACATTATGAATGCCACTTCAAAATGATGACCATGTAATTCAAGCCCGTATCTTGCTTCCAAGCAACACTTAATATAAAACGATAATTAATTTCAAAGTAATTGGCAATTAAACTGCTCAGATGAAAAAAATCCTGAATTGCATAAAAGGGAGATAATTGTTTTTACTGGAATCACCTAACTTCTGCTTTCTTAGATTAGAAAGGTAAGTGGAGTTTAAACAAACAATAGCAGTAGGACAGTAGGGTTCGACTTCCACAGACTGCAAGTCCCAATGTTGACCATAAGCTGCAGGCCTTAAGGACTGTGCTCAGCCAGGCACATCTCTTGCAGGGAGGGCTCTGGGCCTGGGTTGGTGGAGGATTAGTCAAGTCCAACGATGGATACCCCACCTCCTCAATACTAAAGAAAGAAAACGGATTTGAAATGCAAGTTCCAGATTGAAAATTGATATAAAGGGAGAAAGAAGCATTCAGCCAGTGGGAAATGATTGTTCTTATTGGCTGCCCTAACTTTTGTGTTTTGGATTGAAGATGCAAGTTCCAATTAAAAACAGATACTGACGGAGAAAGAAACACTCAGCCTGTTAGAACACAACCTAAAGCGTGAGATCATTATTTACATCACAAAGAAAAGACTGGCTAACCATATGTCCTCATGCAAACATCAATATTTACATCACAAAGACAAGACTGGCTAACCATATGTCCTCATGCAAACCAGTTATACCAAGTACGAAGCAAAATACAAATCTTTGAATGTGTAACAGGAATAAACAGCAGGGACATGATTAGCCTTGGAATATAAATCTTTCTACCTTCAAATTGAAATATGTCTAGTAAACTAACACCAAATCCTATTGATAGCATGTACGCTGAGCTACTGCTCTTCCTTCTAAGAACCATGCTTCTCAATAATTTCACAATTACATTTCTGAAAAATGCTGATTGCTATCGATTAGGTATGTGTCTATAAGGAGTAAAGGCAAAACAATTACATACCTGGAAGAAGCATTTACATGACTATCTACAAAAAATTGTCAACCTCTAAAACCAAACAGCTATAGCAAAAACAAATTATGAGGTATGATACAACTGCAAATCAACAATACAATATATGATAGCACACAATTGGCCTATATAAAACACGTCATAAAAAAAGGATTATCGAATCCAATAAAAGATAGTCAAACCAACCGTTTTCAAGAGCTTTTTGCACAGATTGGAGAGAGAGTATAGACTCAACCCATTGATCCTGATCTGCCGAGGGTCGGTGATCAACCCTTTTTTCTCCCTTATCTGTCCAAGATGCTTCTGCAGCTAATTCATCTTCTGAAACATCTTCAACTTCTCCAACATTCTCCTGCCCATAACCAGTATGTACATCCCCGCTGAATTGTTGTTCACCTGCATGGGCTTCATCACTGTTTTCTCCGTCGTAAATCATTGACCTTCCACTTTGCTTTCCGTTACTGGTCACAGAACAATCACCCTGCATAAAGACAAAGTTGGAGCTTCTTGAATCAGATTCCATGCTGGAATGAGAGTTTTCCTTCTCGATTTTGACCCTTTCTCCTCTAGGCTTCTTACCGTTTTCTACCCATCCCTTCCCTTGTTGAACCTGTTGAGCTGAACTACCCACACCCTTCCCACTCAAACTCTTCACCCTGTTCTTGTCCCGTGCATACCCTGACACTGCGGGCAGGTCATGCCTCACCCTAGGAGCACTAGCTGCTGTTGAGGACTTGCTACTCCGATCCTCACTATTCTCAGAATCCATGCCAGCTGCGAAAGCAGATGCAACCATAAATCTAGATTCCAAACTAGACCCACGGGTCACAAACGCATCACCAAGAGCCACATTTCTAAATAGATTAGCCGATCCAAAAGAACCATCGCTGTTTTGCATGACCTCAACCGGCTTTAAATTTGTTGGTTCAGCCGGATTCACAGCACCAGAGAATACTCGTTTCAAAACTTTACTGTTATCTGCATCGACACTAGCATCCTTAACAACATCTCTCCTAATTCGCCGCCATTTCTTCAAGCCAAATCCCTTAGTCGGAGGTGACCCTCCAGCAGGAGATATGGCCGTTGAAGGCGGTGACTTCCCAGAATTCCCCACTTGATCACTTCCCACACCTTCCTTAACTTCTCCATCATGAGGCAATGTATTCGTATCACCATTACCATTAGCACCCATGTCATGAATTATCCCATTCGAACATGATCCATTAGCCTTTATCTTACTGTTATCATCCCCACCATCACCATCTCCATGATTTAAGGGACAGTCAGGGGTTGTGGTTGGAATGATGGTGGTGGTAGTTAATTCATTATCTTCAACAGATTCAAGCGCAGGACTTTCACTCTCCAAATCCATAAATCAGAGGTTTAAAGGGTGGTCTCTCTGGATCAAGATCAAGAACAAAGAACTATCATTCCAGCAGTATTATGTCCAAAATCTGGAAAATAGAATAAAATATATAACACTTTGCATCAAATTCAAACAACCCTTTGATAACATGATTCAATTTTCCTATCCATGAACAGATTTAAATGAATTAAACAAATCCAAAAGAAAGCATAATTCAAAAGAGTGAGATATATTATTGAAGGAAAAAAAAGAGAGTGAAAGATAAAAGGATATACCTTTTTATATCCATAAAATTAAAAATGGAAGCTTTGAAATGAAAATTGAAGAAGAAAGGTGAATGGAATGATGGGGAAAATCAAAAGGAAATAGAAACCATAAACTGTGCTTGAACTTGCAATTTCGTACAGAGGCAGTGCGTCCTGGCGTGGCTGGAATGAAATTGTAATTATTCGTTGACGATTACTAGTAGTAGTAGTATTTTCTAAGAAATAATTAATATCAATAAATAAAAAAAAGAAAAGAATGAACGTGGAGAGAGGAAGATAGGGCCACATGGAAGAGGTAAGGATGGCCCAAGAACCCAACGTGTCCAAGTGGGGCATTGCTGGCCATTTGATCACCGTCACCACCTGTGATTCTTTCTAACACTAAAACATCAATTAACAACCACCCTGAGATCTCATCTGACGAAAGTGTCGGTCTCCTGCTAACATTATGCTCTTTACTGATAAAACTATAGATATTCAACCAAAAGAACCACATGAAAAGACGAGTCGCCCCTGGGTTCTCCCCTTTCTTTCCCTTTGTTGTAAGGGCAGAAAGGTCGTTTAACAATCTTAAAAAAATTCAAAGACATAAACACCCTTTACTAGCTGTTCGTGTTTTTTTGGGCCAGGGGCTAAGTAAGTAATTACACTATTTTTAAAAAAGAAAAGAATTGTAGTAATCGCTAGCAATTCTTTGATGCGGAGTTTTAAAAACATGAAAAAAAATAGAAAATTCAATAATAAAAAATAAAATTGCCACAAAAACAATTAATTAAAAAAAAACTCAAAATAAAATAAAATTTCCAAAGCCAGTCCTTTCTCAAATCAAAATAAAACACCATGGTTTGAGTGTTGTTTACTGTTTTTCTTTTTCATGGGTCCTCTGTCGGCTCTTGTTGGAATCTTGAGGGGTTTTTTATTAAGAAAAAAAAAGTTACGATATTTAAGAAAGAGTGCTCCTTCTTTTAATTACATTTTTTTTAATTCTCTTTTTTTTTAATTATTATTATTATTATTTATTGTCCCCTTAACATATGGTACATATATACAACATGGTTCGAATATAAAAATAATCCAATATTGTATGGTTACCAGCTTGAATTGTCTGGTTTTCTTTGTAATTTCTTGCCTTGTTACCAGAATCAAATTAATTTCTCTTTCTATACACACCATATTAATTGTAGGGTAATATTCACATACATCATTTAAATTATATTTGTCGTGTCTATCAATGATGATGTCCACTTGATTTGACTATGTAATAAGATATTGGTTATGAAATAATCCTACTTACTTAATTTGTTCATTTAAATAAAAATTTAAAGGGAAAATTATCTAACTATTTTATAACTTAGTTGATTTTATATTTATTCTTTGTGTTCTTAAAAATTATAGTTTATTTTCTAAGTTTTGCTACACGTCCTAAATTATTTTACAATTTAATTTATTTGACGTGTATAAAAAATATAAATTATAATTTTTTAAAAGATGAAAGATAGTATAAAAACAACTAAATTATAATTATATAAGATGATTAGTGTAATTTCTTAAGATTTAAATGAATTGTGAAATATTGGGGTACGTAAGACTATGCAGTGTATATATATATATATATAGAAGTATACCGGGGTTCAAATATATATATACCAGCTTTTTATCATTTCCAAGTTCTATTTTTTGTGGCTATAAAAATTGTAACTTCAATTTTATTTTCCTAAGAAGTAATTAAATCATGTCATCAACTAATATTTAAAGATGGATTTTGTTACAGATCTTGAAGATTAAGAATAGAATTCAAAAGGCAAAACTTGGAGTTTTTTTTTTTTAATGGAATTAATGGATTGTACTTTGGGATAAAGGATAACTCAATCTTCAAGATAGGATCACTAGATTAACTGTTCCCTCTCAAAAAGAGGCAGACAAAGAATATCAGAAAGAAACCCTAGGTTATGAGGGAATCAGAATATTTTTTTTATACTTGTTGTGATCGTGCATGGGCTCCATTAATATCGAACACGATTTTTTATCCAAAGGAAGATTGAAAGACATATATATATATATATATATGATCAAAGCCATAAAATTTGCTATCTATCCGTCACTTCATGCATGAATCTGTTAGAATTCTACACGACACTGTATATATGAATCTGAGAATGGATATATAGTTAATTTGACGAGTCTCTTGTTCTTCCTAGGTTAAAGCTTTTAGATGTGTGTGTGCTTCTTTCTTTATATTCAGCATTATGGAGTATATACATTTAATGTCTATTCTTCTCTGGCAGATCTCTCAAATCAAAATTATTGGTCTCTTCCCTTTCTTTAATTGATAATCGAACGATACTAACCTGAGGTTTTAGCTTGCTAGCATACAATGTCTGGCCAAAAGAGACTTAAATTGTGGAAAGTTACTGCTGGATGGCACTGAAATACCTCAGAATAGTTAGGTTCAGAAAAGTTTTTAGTATGTGTTAGTTTGGTGTTTTATTTCTTGCTCGTCGAAACTTCAATATTGATAGCCTTTCAGTAGAGTTTAACCAATAGAACTCTGAGTTTTTTAAGTCCAAGGACTGCCCGGTTTAATTTCTAGCCTCGAGTCTGTCTCTGTGCATATAAAGCCTCTTAAATTTAGACTTTGCTTCTTCTTTCTTTTCCTTGTAGCCTTGTAGGATACTTCCTCTTCGCTCTCCAGTTTTCGCAAGAATCTGCCTCTACTTGCCGACTCACTGCTGCTAATTAAAATCCCACTCACTTCTTCCATCGAGCTTGCTGCTGGGATTTCGGCCATGACCTTGCTGCTGTTTCCTAGCTTCTTCCGCAGCTTCCTAGCTCCATTGTATGCATTTCTTAGCAGCCTGCCCTGCTTCTCATCAGTCTTCTCTGGCATTTCAGAGATGTTAAATTGAGCGCCAAAAATTACAACCTAGTCATCAAACGCATAAAACTTGAATATATCTCAGTACTGACACACACATCTTCGTTACGCTAGCCATTCTCACGATAAAAGAATTGTGCCATATTTTGAGGTCAACAGTCGGCCAAATGCTGACTAATTATGGAATATATATTGTGAAGGAAAATGAAAAATACTAGCTAGTACTGGTTTGGAATCCATGTTCTCTCTAGAGACTATATAGCAGATGTGAAGCTCCCTCAATCTCATGCTGTCACCATTTGACTTTTTTATATCGTTTTTCTTTAATAGGTTCTGGGCTACAAGATAAAAGGGATGCCCTCCTCCATTCCCTTTTTCGAGGATTAAGAGTTTCACACCCATTGTCGGTCTTGTAATATCAATTTGATGTGAGATAAGCTGAAGTTAGATTTATAGGTTACACTCTAAATTGTTGTAATATGTTTCTAGAAACATTACGTTAATTTACACAGGCTGTTCTTCGAATTGTATCAATTTCCAATTGTTGTAATATCTTATCATCCCATTGTTAGGTTATGAAAACACCCTGAAAATAAATAAAAATAGTGATGGAATAATAAATAAATATGAGAGAATGGTGTTTGATAATTAAATCTAGGTGTCAAGGACTAAAACTTTTGGTTACGGTTCATAGTCAAAACAAACCTAGAAAAAGATTTAATGGAATGAAAAACATCCAAAAATTAACTAAAAAGGTATTGTGGTAACCATATAAAGGACCACTTGGCTTTCTAAAGAAGCTAAGAACAACCAGCCACTTAGAGAAAAGAGAGGGAAAGAAAAACCTAACCATTTCTTGCAAAAATTCCCATAAATCACACAAATTTTCTTGATCAAAGGATTGAAAGGGAGTGTTGGAAGATCTATGAAGGTTGTTTACACAAATTGAGGGAGTTTAAAGCTTTAGAAGGAGGAAAAGTAAGGAGAAACCAGCCATTTCTTCTCATTTTTCTTCTTGAATCCTTCACATTATAAGACATTATAAGGTAATAACCCTTTTTTTTTAACAAATTAAATTAAATTATGTATGTTCAGTAGTTAAGCATGATTTTTTATGGAGAGAATTAGGGATCTAAGGAGTTTCTTGCTTGAGTTATTTAATTTGACATTTAAATCATGTTGATGAGGATAATTAAATGGTGGGAGAAGTTAGAATTGAAGCAATTAAAGAAAAATAATTGCCCTTTTTCTTTAGTTCTAGTGCCGGCCTAGGGGTACCAAGGAAGGGGGGTATTTTTTTAATATTGATTGTTCATAGGATATGGAAGATTGTGTTGATTTCTATAGTTATGAATTTATGCACTACCTACCTTTCCTTCTAAACAACATCGAATAGAGAGATTGGGAGATGGGCTCCGACAGAATTTAAAGAGACTATGTAGTTTTAAACAATCCAAGAGTTGGTAGAGGCTGCACTGGCTATGGAAAAGGTGATCAAGGATGATCAAAAGAAAGAAGCTAAACAAGGACTATCTATAGAAGTAAAGAATAAGGATTTTGTATTTTCCACTAGTAGCTCTCCCCTTCCAAAAAAAGGGAAAGGTAGTCAGTCGGCCAATTAATTTTCTAAGAAGGGAGGGAATTTTACCTCAGGTGGGAGTTCAGGGGGATCCATTCAGTTCAGTGGAGGGGGATCTTCTAGAGTCCACGGTTAGCAGGGAGTAACTAATTATGGTAGGTTTAGTGAACATAGGAGACCTAAATACTCATTGTGTTCCGAGTGCATTCAGAGACACCCCGGGGAAGGTGTATCACATGACTCA
>Ga0307508_10007418_pt1 | contig 10212 bp, 8 predicted proteins | sample 9_EM_MG_FD_203089 | JGI IMG/M metagenome (GOLD analysis project Ga0307508, IMG submission 203089) | Populus trichocarpa ectomycorrhiza microbial communities from riparian zone in the Pacific Northwest, United States - 9_EM | ecosystem: Host-associated > Plants > Roots > Unclassified | place...
CGCGTGATCTGCGGCCACCTGCACCGCTCGATCGCCGCGCGGTTCGCCGGGACGGTCGCCGCGACCGCGCCGTCGTGTGCGCACCAGGTCGCGCTGCTGCTCGCCGGCGATGCCCGCGCCGCGTTCACGTTCGAGCCGCCGGCGTTCGTGGTCCACGCCTGGACCGCGACCGGCCTGGCGTCGCATCACGCGTACATCGATGGCTTCGACGGCCCGTTCGCCTACTGAAGCGAAGCAAGATCGCCGGGATGTGAGGTGGCGGCCGTGGCCGGGTTGCCGGTCACGCCGCGATCGACTACGGTGTAGACAACGTGTTTGCGACTGCGCGTGTCACGACGACGACGACCACCACCACCGCCGCTTGCGGGACGGTGGTCGTGCGCGCTGGCTGACCGCCAAACCCACGACCCACGCCCGCCAACTGGCCGGGCGTTGTCGTCGCACATCGCCCGTCCACTGGTCTCGACCCCGGACTCGACGATGGAGACGACGATGCCAGCACATGACGAATCGAGCACTGACCCCGCGGACCCGAGCGCCGAAGCCGCGCCGGTCCCACCCGACGATCATCGCGCGCTGGTCGCGCGCCTCGATCTGTGCCACCTGCAGGACGAGGCGCCCGGGATGGTGTTCTGGCACCCGCGCGGCTGGACGCTGTACCGGCTGCTCGAGGACGCGGTGCGCGACCAGGTGTGCGCGGCCGGCTATCGCGAGGTGCGGACTCCGCAGCTGTTGCGGCGGCCGGTGTGGGAGCGCAGCGGCCACTGGGGGACCTTCCACCACGCGATGTTCGCGCTGGGGGATGGCCCCGATGAGGCGGCGCTGAAGCCCGTCAGCTGCCCGGGCCACGTCCAGCTGGTCCGGCGGCTCGCGCCGTCGTGGCGCGATCTGCCGATCCGGCTCGCCGAGCTCGGGCTGGTCCACCGCGATGAGGCCAGCGGCACTCTGCACGGCTTGCTCCGGCTGCGCCAGTTCACCCAGGACGACGGCCACATCTTCTGCGCCGCGGATCAGATCGCCGGCGAGGTCGAGCGGTTCTGCCGCGAGCTGCCGGGGTTCTACCGCCGGTTCGGCTTCGACGATGTGGCGATGGCGCTGTCGCTGCGGCCCGACCATCGGCTCGGCGACGACGCCTGGTGGGATCGCGCCGAGCGCGCGCTCATCGACGTGGTCGATGGCCTCGGCCTCGCCTGCGAGCGCAGGCCGGGAGAGGGCGCGATCTACGGCCCCAAGCTCGAGTTCGTCCTGCGCGACCGGCGCGGCCGGCCGTGGCAATGCGGCACCATCCAGCTCGACTTCGTGATGCCGCAGCGGTTCGACGTGCGCTACGTCGACGCCGGCGGCGAGCGCCGGCACGTCGTGATGCTGCACCGCGCGCTGTTCGGATCGATCGAGCGGTTCCTCGGCATCTTGCTCGAGCACCACGGCGCGGCGCTGCCGCCCTGGCTGGCCCCGGACCAGGTGGCGGTCGTCCCGGTGGCGGCGAGCCATCGCGCGAGCGCGGCGGTGATCCGCGATCGGCTCGCCGGCGCCGGGCTGCGCAGCCGGCTCGACGCCGACGATGGCACCGTGTCGCGCCGGATCGCGGTGGCGAACCACGATGGGGTCCCGTTCGTGGTCGTGGTCGGCGATCGCGAGGTCGGCGGCGAGACCCTGTCGGTCCGGGGACGCGACGGCCGGTGGACCGCGGCGGCGAGCGACGCGATCGCGGAGCTGGTCCGGCGCTGCGGCCCGGCCGGCCGGCCCGCGGCTACGGCCGCGTCGTCCGCATGACCGAGCGGCCCGGCGCCGCGCCCCGGGGCACGAGGACGCCGCGGAGCTCGTAGCGCCGCGACTCGACGATCGCGAACGCGAGCTCGAGCTTGGCCTCGGCGAAGCCGCGGTTGATCGCCTCGACGAAGCGCTCGACGCGCAGGCCGCGGCAGCGGATCGCGATCGGGTGCCCGGCGGCGCGGAACTGCACGCCGTCGCCGTCGCCGTCGACCGCGATCTGGTCGATCGTGAACCGGCCCTTCGCCAGGCCCGCGAGCGGGTACAGGAAGTCGCGCGCCGCGGCCCTGCCGGGCACGTCACCGAACGTCGCGTCACCCTCGAAGATCCGCCAGTACCACTCGGAGTCGATCACGAATCCGCCAGCGCTCGCCATGGTCCGCCAACGTAACGAGCCGGCGCGGTGGTTCAAGCACCGCGGCGTCGCGGCTTCACCGCGATGCCTCGCCGGCACGGTGAGAGTGGCTGATCGATCGGACGGTTGAGTTACAGTGCCCGGCATGCAGGTGAGCGCTCGAAGGGCCGCGATCGTCGCCGGGTTGATCGCCGCGGTGTACCTGGCCGTGCTGTTCGCGGTCCGCGGTGTGCCCGATCGCGTCGTCGGCCTGCTCGGCGGACCCGACGGCGGGGTCGCGCGCCACGGCGGGCTCACGCTGCGCTACCGGCCGCCGGAGGGCGCCGATCTCGCGAGGTTCCAGGCCGCGATCGCGCGCCGCGGCGCGAGCATGCAGATCGACGCCGGCCGGATCGTCGTCGAGGTGCCGGGCGTGGACGAGGCCGAGGCCGGCCGCGTCGCCGCGTACCTGACCCACGGCCTCGAGTTTCGCGAGGCGCTCGAGGACACCTCGCTGCTCGACGCGGCCAGGCAGGCGTTTGGCGACGAGCTCGTCGGGGTCTCGCTCGACAGCGAGGGCCAGCGCGGCCGGTCCGGAGTGATCGCGGTGGCCGGCGGCGTCTCGTTCGCGATCGACAGCTGGCGCTCCGAGCTCCAGGACGAGCGCCACCAGGTGCCCTATCTGGTCGCGGAGCGCCCGGCCGAGCTCGCGCGCGCGTTCGATCGGTTGCGCGCGGCGGGCTGGACCCAGCCGGCCCACAGCGCCGTGGCGTTCGAGCGCCTGGATCCGAGCTTCGTGGCCGGTGTCGCGCGCGAGCAATGGCGATCGTACCTGCTCGGGGACGAGGCGCTGCTCGACGCCGAGGCGGTCGCGGTGGCGAGCCGTTCGGCGGATCCGAACACGGGCGCTCCCTGCGTGCTGCTCGACCTCACCGCGGCGGGCGGGGCACGGTTCGCCGAGGTCACCGAGAGGCTGACCGGCAAGAAGCTCGCGACCTTGCTCGGTGGCACGGTCCAGTCGGCGCCGGTCATCAACGGGCCGATCCGGGGCGGTCGGCTCATGATCTCGATGGGCGGCGCCGATCTGCTCGAGCAGGAGCGCAAGGCCGACGACCTGGTGGCGGCGCTCTCGGTGGTGTCGCTGCCGCCCGGCGGGGTGATCGAGGACCAGCGCTGGATCGCGCCCGCGTCGGTCGCGACCCTGCTGCTGGTCGCGCGGATCGTGATCGCGCTGGTCGGTGGTGCGCTGGTCGCGCTGTTCGCCGGGATCATGATCGCGGTCACCCGGCCGGTGTGGCAGCCCGGACCGCGGCGCGGCGCCGGCAGGTTCCCTGTCAAGCGGCTGCTGGTCACCTTGCTGGCGCCGGTGGCGCTGGTCGTGCTCGGCGAGCTGTCGCTGCCCGGGGTCAACGACGTGGAGCTCGGCCACATCGCGATGCGCGGCGGTGCGCACCAGGTGGCGACGACCAGCGTCGGCGCGATCGGGATCAGCCCGGTGATCACGGCGTTCCTGGTCGTCGAGCTGGTCACGCTGCTGACCTCGCGCTGGCGGCGCGCGCGGTGGGATCCCGCGGCGCGGATCGTGATCGGCCGCTACGTCGCGGTGCTCGCCACCGGCTTCGCCGTGCTCCAGGCCTACCTCGCCGTGAGCTACCTCGACGCGCCCCCGCTCGACGTCGCGATCCTCGCGCCGGGCCTGGCGGTGCGGGTGGCGATGGTCGCGTCGCTGGTCACCGGCACGATGTTGCTCGTGATCGTCGCAGGCGTGATCCGCCAGCACGGCCTGGGCAACGGCTACGGCGCGCTCCTGGTCAGCGCGTGGCTGATCCGCGTGGTCAGCGCGGCGCTCGACGGTCCGAGCGCGGGTCACGTGCTCGGTGTGGCGACGGTCGCGGCGATCGGGATCGCGACGCTGGCGGTGTTGCGGATGCGCGTCGGCGGCCAGCGCGAGGCGCAGCTGCGCGTGCCGGCGTCGGCGCTCGCCCCGCTGCTGGCCCTTCCCACGCTGCTCGCGCTGTGGTCGATCGTGGAGCTCGGCTTCCCCTTCGGGCTATTGACCGGGACGATCGTCGGTCACCCGTGGCTGGCCGCCGGCGCGGTCGTCGCGCTGGTCCCGATCGGGTCGTTCGCGTTTTCGCGGCCCGGCATCGTCGCGCCGCTCGCCGCCCAGACCGAGCTGGCCCCGCCGAGCCGGGCGAGCTGGCGACGCGCCACCTTGCTGTCGCTGGTGGTGCTCCTGGCGGCGGTGGCGGTCGCCACGATCTCCGCGGCGACGCACCCCGACGCACGCCTGGCGAGCGACGTGGTCTCGGTGATGCTGTTCGCCGCGCTGGTCCTCGACGTCCGCGACGGCGCGCGCGCCCGCCGCGGCGATCTGGTCGCGGTGTGGCCGCTGTACCAGGCGCAGCACGCCGAGCTCGTGCGCCAGGTGCTGACCGACGCCGGGATCGAGTGCCATCTGGCATCGAGCCACCTGCGCACCCTGCTCGGTGGGTTCGGTCCGCACGTGCCGATCGACGTGCTGGTGCCGGTCGCGGCGGCCGACGCGAGCCGCCGCAAGATCGCGGCGCTGTTCCAGGAGCTGCCGCTGCGCGAGGTGTTCGCGTGAGGCGCGCAGCGTGACGTCGCGCGTCAAGGCGACCCTACACGCGCCGGGCCACCGTCCGCGCGGCCCGCGTGATCCGCGGGCGACCGGCGTCCTGGCCGACCGACTCCTCGAGCCGGCGGACCACGCTGGCCAGCCGCGGACGTACCTCGCCGAGCAGGAAGTCGCCGGGCAGGCTGAACGACGGCCCGCCGCAGTTGAGCGCCATGGCCGGCAGGCCGCCGCCGGGCCGGAACCCGATGGCGATGCCGTTGACGTCGGGTTGCCAGTCGCCGAACGAGCTGCAGCACCCGGTCTTGCGATACTGGTCGGCCGCGACGTCGAGCATCCGCCGGCGCCGCGGCCAGCTCGCGGGCTCGGCGGCGCGCAGCTGGTGCAGGATGTCGCCGTGCTCGTCCTCGGCCGCGACCGCCAGGTAGGCGCGACCGATCGCCGTGGTCGCGATCGGCACGCGCGAGCCGACATCCAGGCTCAGGGTCAACGCCGCCTTGCTGCGGCAGACCTCGATATAGATGATGCCGAGCCCGACCCGGACGCCGAGCGCGACGACGGCCTGGGAGAAGTCGGCCACCTCTTGCATCATCGGCCGGGCCAGCTGGCGGATGGCCATTCCCGACAGCATCGCGCTGCCGAGCCCCAGCGTGGAGCCGCCGAGCCGGTACTTGGCGACATCGTCGACGTAGCGCAGGTAGCCGAGCCGGGCGAGGGTCTGGGACAGCCGCGATACGGTCGACTTCGGCAGCCGGCAACGCTCCGCGAGATCGCCGTTGCCGAGCATCATGTCGCCGGACCGGAAGCACGCCAGGACCTCGAGGCCACGGGCCAGCGCCGTGACGAAGTGGCGATCCTCCTTGGCCCGCGGCTTCCCGCGCGGCCGGGTCCTGGGAGCCTGCGGACTACGCGATGACACGGCCCATCCTGGAGATCGATTATGCGGCCGGGGCGGGGCAACTCGTAAGCCCTTCCTCGAAGTTCTCTTCGCGCGACAACGCACCGCGGCGCGATGCGCACGAGCCACGATCTCCTTGACCCCTCGGAGTCACTCGTCTAGCGTGAGTGCGGATCGCCGACGCAGAACTTGATTCTGCAGTGCAGCACTACATCCTCACCCCTCCACAACCGACAGGGCCCCCGTGGTGTGACCGCCGACGTCGCAGCGAAACCGCTCCCCGCCATCAGGGCGCCGCTCCTTCGCATCAGCGGAGTGACCGTGCGGTTTGGCGCGATCGTCGCGCTCAACGAGGTGTCGTTCGAGGTCCAGCACGGTGAGATCCTCGGCCTGATCGGCCCCAACGGCGCGGGCAAGACCACGCTGTTCAACTGCCTGAGCCGGCTGTCGCAGGTCGAGCGCGGTACGATCGAGCTCGATGGCCGCTCCCTGCTCGGCGTGCCACGCCACGACGTGGCGCGCGCCGGGATCGGGCGCACGTTTCAGCACCTCGCGCTGTTCGAGACCATGTCGGTGATCGACAACGTGCTGGTCGGCACGCACGTGCGACGGCGCGGCGGGTTCATCGCCGATGCGCTGCGGCTCGGTCACCTGGTCGGTGGCGAGCGCCGCGCCCGTGCGCAGGCGCACGATCTGCTCGAGCGGCTCGAGCTCGCGGCGATCGCCGAGACCACGGTCGGCAGCTTGCCGTTCGCGGTCAAGAAGCGGGTCGAGCTGGCGCGCGCGCTGGCCGCCGAGCCCAAGCTGCTGCTGCTCGACGAGCCGGCCGGCGGGCTGAACCACGAGGAGGTGGAGCGCCTGGGCGAGGTGATCCGCACGGTCCGCCGCACGTTCGGCGTGACCATCCTGATGGTCGAGCACCACCTCAACTTCGTGATGCGGGTGTCGGATCGGGTCGTCGCCCTCGACTTCGGCCGGACGCTCGCGGAGGGGACGCCGGCCGAGATGCAGCATCACCCCGAGGTGATCCGCGCCTACCTTGGAGCACCCGCGTGACGGACCCGCGAGCGCCGGCGGGTCCAGGCCTGGGGGCGGCGACCATGGCGGCGCCGGTGCTCGAGCTCCGGAGCGTCGATGCCGCCTACGGGGCCACCGACGTGCTGCGCGCGGTCACGCTCGAGGTCGCAGACGGTGGCATGGTCGCGCTGCTCGGAGCCAACGGCGCCGGCAAGACCACCACGCTGCGGGCGATCTGCAACATGGGCGTGCGCACCCGCGGCGAGATCCGGTTCGCCGGTCAGCGCATCGACGGCCTGCCGACCGAGCGCATCGTCCGGCTGGGCGTCGGCCACGTCCCCGAGGGTCGCGGCACGTTCCTCAGCCTCAGCGTCGAGGAGAACTTGAAGTTGGGCTCGTACCTGCGGCGCGATCGCGGCGTGGCCGGCGATCTCGCGCGGGTGTTCGGCTACTTCCCGGTGCTGCGCGAGCGGTTCCGCCAGCAGGCCGGGACGCTGAGCGGCGGCGAGCAGCAGATGCTGGCGATCGCGCGCGCCCTGATGTCGCGCCCCCGGCTGCTGCTGCTCGACGAGCCGTCGTTCGGCCTCGCGCCGATCCTGGTGCAGGAGATCTTCCGCATCCTGCGGGTCATCAACCAGGAGGAGCGGATGACCATGCTGCTGGTCGAACAGAACGCGCGACTCGCGCTGGACCTGGTCGGCCAGGTCTTCCTGCTCGAGACCGGGCGCCCCCAGCAGATCGCCGCCGACGAGACGGTGCGGCGCGCGTACCTCGGAGTGTGACCGACCCATGCAGGCCCTCTCGCACCAGCTCCTGTCCGGCCTCGCCAACGGCAGCATCTACGCCAGCGTGGCGGTGGCGCTGGTGATGATCTTCAAGGCCACCCACCAGGTGAACTTCGCGCAGGGCGAGATGGCGATGTTCTCGACCTACGTCGCGTTCACGCTGCTGAAGGCGGGGATCCCGTACTGGGTGGCGTTCGCGATCACGCTGGTGTGCTCGTTCGTCATCGGCGTCGCGATCGAGCGCGTGATCATGCGCCGGTTCCGGGCCGCGTCCGAGCTGACCTCGGTGATCGTGTTCATCGGCCTCCTGCTCGCGTTCCATGGCGCGGCCGAGTGGCTGTTCGGTCCGGTCATCCAGCGCCCGGACAGCCCGTTCGCGCGCGACGCGTGGTACGGCACGACGTACCTGTCGCCCCACGAGGTCGGGATGATCGGCGTGACGCTGGTCGTGCTCGGGATCGTGTTCGTGTTCTTCCGGTTCACCCGGCTGGGGCTCGCGATGCGGGCGTCGGCGGACAACCCGCAGTCGAGCCGCCTGGTCGGCATCCGGGTCGGCTGGATGCTCGCCCTCGGCTGGGGGCTCGCGAGCGTGCTCGGCGCGGTCGCCGGCATGATGGCGGCGCCGATCGTCTACCTGTCGCCCGACATGATGGGCGGCGTGATCCTCTACGGGTTCGCGGCGGCGCTGCTCGGCGGCATCGACAACCCGTGGGGCGCGCCGATCGGTGGCTTCATCGTCGGGGTGCTGGAGAACCTCGCCGGCGCGTACCTGGTCGGCAACCAGCTCAAGCTGGCGCTCGCGCTGGGCGTGATCGTCGCCGTGCTGGTGTTCAAGCCGAGCGGCCTGTTCGGCCGCACCGTGGTGGTGAGGGTATGACGATGGTGAGCGCGGATGCCGCCGTCACGTCCGCCCCGGCGCGCCGCCTCGGGGGCCGGACGGCCGCGGTCGCGGCGCTGGTCGTGATCGCGGTGGTCGCGCCGTTCATGGTCAGCGGCTACCACACCCACCAGCTGACCGAGATCGTCATCTATGCGATCGCGCTGCTCGGGCTGAATCTGCTGACCGGGTTCAGCGGCCAGATCTCGCTCGGCAACGGCGCGTTCTACGCGCTCGGCGCGTACACCGCGGTGATCCTGATGACCAGGCTCGCGGTGCCGTACTGGGCCACCCTGCCGGTGGCCGGGGCGGTGTGCTTCGTCGTCGGGGTCCTGTTCGGCCGCCCGGCGGCACGCCTCGAAGGCCTGTACCTGGCGCTCGCCACGTTCGCGCTCGCGGTCGCCACCCCGCAGATCTTCAAGCACGACGCGCTCCAGCCGTGGACCGGCGGCAGCTCGGGCGTGATCCTCGACAAGCCGGCGTCGCCGATCCCCGCGCAGCTGAGCAACGATCAGTGGCTGTACTTCTTCTGCCTCGCGGTGGCGATCGTGCTGTTCACCGCGGCATGGAACGTGGTGCGCGGCCGGACCGGCCGGGCGCTGGTCGCGCTCCGCGATCATCCGATCGCCGCCGCGGCGATGGGCATCGACACCACGTCCTACAAGTCGGTCAGCTTCGGCGTGAGCGCGATGTACACCGGGATCGCAGGGGCGCTCGGCGCGCTGGCCGCGGGCTTCGTGTCGCCCGACAGCTTCACGATCGCGCTGTCGCTCCAGCTCGTGGTCGGCGGCGTGGTCGGCGGGATCGCCTCGATCTTCGGGACGCTGTTCGGCGCCGCGTTCATCGAGGTCGTTCCGGATCTCGCGAGCAAGCTCTCGGACGCGGCGCCGACGGCGCTGTACGGCATCCTGCTGATCGTCTGCATGATGGTCATGCCAGACGGACTGGCCGGGGTGGTGCGGTCGGTCCAGGCCCGGCTGGCTCGGCTTCGCCACCCACGCACCAGGACCTGACCGGCGCCCCTGCGGTCACCACGAACGGAGGATTCATGTCGAAACGCTACTGGCTCGTCGTCACCAAGGGACTGAGACTCGCGGCACTGACGGGAGCCTGCGCCGTCCTGGTCGCCGGTTGCGGGAAGAAGAAGACCGAGGCCGGGGCGGCCACGGGCGCGGCCGGCAGCGCCGAGCCCGCCTCGGCGACCCCGGGCGTCACCGCCACCGAGATCAAGATCGGCACGACCATGCCGCTCAGCGGCCCGGCCTCGGCCTACGCGGTGATCGGCAAGACCGACGTCGCGTACTTCAGGATGATCAACGACAAGGGCGGGATCAACGGCCGCAAGGTCACCCTGGTCATGGTCGACGACGGCTACAGCCCTCCCAAGACGGTCCAGCAGACCCGCAAGCTGGTCGAGGACGACGGCGTGGCGTTCCTGTTCAACGGGCTCGGTACGGCGGCCAACTCGGCGATCCAGAGCTACCTCAACGACAAGCACATCCCGCAGCTGTTCGTCGCGACCGGCGCCGAGAAGTGGGCCAATCCGACCCAGTTCCCGTGGACGATCGGCTGGCAGCCGAGCTACCGCGCCGAGGCCAAGCTCTACGCGCAGTACGTGCTCAAGGACAAGCCGGCCGCCAAGGTCTGCGTGCTGTTCCAGAATGACGATTTCGGCAAGGACTACCTGGCCGGCCTGCACACCGGCTTCGCCGATCAGTACGACAAGCTCGTCATCAAGACCGCGTCCTACGAGGTGACCGATCCCACCGTGGACTCCCAGATCGTGACGCTGCAGGGCGCCGGCTGCGACACGCTGGTCACCGCGGCGACGCCCAAGTTCGCGGCGCAGACCATTCGCAAGGTGTTCGATCTGGGATGGAAGCCGCTCCACCTGCTGTCCAACGTCTCGGTGTCGATCACCGCGGTCCTCAAGCC
>Ga0307508_10007419_pt1 | contig 10211 bp, 10 predicted proteins | sample 9_EM_MG_FD_203089 | JGI IMG/M metagenome (GOLD analysis project Ga0307508, IMG submission 203089) | Populus trichocarpa ectomycorrhiza microbial communities from riparian zone in the Pacific Northwest, United States - 9_EM | ecosystem: Host-associated > Plants > Roots > Unclassified | place...
CGACCTTGACGATCACGTCACCGACGCGGCAGCGCGCCATATCGCCCTCGATCTTGATGACGGTGGCGATCTCCTGGTCACCCTCGCCGGAGAAAGAGAGCGCAATGCCGAGTTCGAGGGCGGCAAATTCGACGAACTGACGCACGCTGTACTGCATTCCGGTGGCAATCACGAAATCGTCCGGCGTGTCCTGCTGCAGCATCAGCCACTGCATCTCGACGTAGTCACGCGCATGCCCCCAGTCGCGCAGCGCACTCAGGTTGCCCAGGTACAGGCAGTCTTGCAGCCCCAGCGCAATGCGCGCGATCGCGCGCGTGATCTTGCGCGTCACGAACGTCTCACCGCGCAACGGGCTCTCGTGATTGAACAGGATGCCGTTGCAGGCGTACAGGCCGTAGGCCTCACGGTAGTTCACCGTGATCCAGTAGGCGTAGAGCTTCGCCACGGCGTAGGGGCTGCGCGGATAAAACGGCGTCGTTTCCTTCTGCGGCGTTTCTTGCACCAGGCCGTACAACTCGCTGGTGCTGGCTTGGTAAAAACGTGTCTTCTTCTCCAGCCCAAGAATGCGGATCGCTTCGAGGATGCGCAGCGTACCGATGCCATCGGCATTGGCGGTGTATTCAGGCGTCTCGAACGACACCGCGACGTGGCTCATCGCCGCGAGGTTGTAGATCTCGTCGGGCTGCACCTGCTGAATGATGCGAATGAGGTTGGTAGAGTCGGTCAGGTCACCATAGTGCAGCTTGAAGCGCTGGTGATCGACGTGTGGATCCTGGTAGAGGTGGTCGACGCGGTCGGTGTTGAATAGGCTCGCGCGACGCTTGATACCGTGCACCTCGTAGCCTTTGTCGAGCAGCAGCTCGGACAAATACGCGCCGTCTTGACCAGTTACTCCGGTGATGAGGGCGACTTTAGGTTGCGTCATGGTCATTCTGATATTTGATTTTGGGCTTGTGGCTCACCGGACCACGACGCGGAACGGCGCGCGCTGTCGTACGCTACACGGATGCCATCTCGCAATGTCGTGCGCGAGCGCCAACCCAGAGCCACAAGCCGGCTCACATCGAGCAGCTTGCGTGGCGTGCCGTCGGGCTTGCTGCTGTCGAACGCGATGCGGCCCTGGAATCCGACTACCTCCATCACGGTTTCGGCCAACTCGCGAATGGTCACGTCTTGGCCGGTGCCGACATTGACCAACGGGCCGTCGTAGTCGCGCTCCATCAAATGCACGCAGGCGTCTGCCATGTCGTCGACATACAGGAATTCGCGCCGGGGCGTGCCGCTACCCCACACCACGTATTCGCTATCGCCACGTTCACGCGCTTCGTGCGCTTTGCGAATCAGGGCCGGTAGTACGTGACTGGTGGCAAGGTCGTAGTTGTCGTTCGGCCCGTACAGGTTGGTTGGCATCACGCTGACATACTGTCGGCCGTATTGGCGGTTGTAGCTTTCCGCGAGCTTGATGCCCGCAATTTTTGCTACCGCATATGGTTCGTTCGTGGGCTCCAGCGGGCCGGTCAGAAGGTATTCCTCTTTGATCGGTTGCTGGCAGTCTCGCGGATAGATGCAACTGGATGCCAGGAACATGAGCCGCTGCACACCGGCTAGGTGCGCGCCGTGAATCAGGTTGGCCTCGATCATGAGGTTCTGATATAGGAAGTCAGCCCTGTACACGTTGTTGGCCTGGATGCCACCCACCTTGGCGGCGGCAATGAAGATGTAGTCGGGGCGTTCACGAGCTAGCAGTGCGTTTACTGCCTGCTGATCCAGCAAGTCGAGTTCGGCATGCGTGCGTGTCAGCAGATTCGTGTACCCGCCGGATTGCAGCCGGCGGACAATGGCGCTGCCCACCATGCCTCGATGGCCGGCCACAAAGATTTTCGCGCTGTGTTCCATGTCTCTGCGATTGTCTGCGTCGAAGATCAGGACTGTTCTTCGGTCTGCGCTGCCAGTTCTTCGCGCAGCAACAAGATTTGGTCTTTCAACATCTCGTACTCGCGCTCCTTGCGTACCAGGAATGACTTGGTCAACTGCAAACGCTGCCGAACGCCCTGCGGCGTCAGCACATACAGATAACCCAGCTTGTGGCCGCTCCGTTGGAAGTTCTGGGCTTTGACCCAGCCTTTACCGAGCAACGCCTTCAGAAGGTAGTGCGTCTTGCCCAAGCTCACCCCCAATGCGACTGCAAGTTGACGCTGTGAGTACTCCGGATGCTGCTCCAACAGCCGCAGCAACTCCAAGTGAGTAGACGGGCTCTCGTCGAATTCAGGGGGGTGGGGCTGAGCGTTCATGTGTTGAACGCACGATTCTACATGGCATCAATGTCGCGGACGTAGGCCAACGCGGTCAGCCGTTGTCGCCAAACGCCCTTGCGAGCGACAACGGCGGTGCAGCGGCGTCCTTACCGGCGAGTTGAGGTGGCACGCCGAGATCGGGCCAGTCAATTCTCAGCGTCGGGTCCGACCACAGCACGCATCCTTCAGAATGAGGCGCGTAGTAGTCGGTTGTCTTGTATAGAAAGTCGGCGCTGTCGCTGGTCACCAGGAAGCCGTGTGCCATTCCGGGCGGTAGCCACAGTTGACGGTGGTTCTCGCCGCTCAACTCGACGCCAACCCATTGCCCGAACGTCACACTGCCTTGGCGGATATCCACCGCCACATCGAATACGCTTCCCTGCGTCACCCGCACCAGCTTGCCTTGCGCATGCGGTGGCCGCTGGTAGTGCAACCCGCGGAGTACGCCCTTCGTAGAGCGCGATTGGTTGTCCTGCACGAAGACCACTTCGCGGCCCACTGCGTCGTTGAAGGCCTTCTGGTTAAAACTTTCCATGAAGAACCCCCGCGCGTCGCCGAACACCTTCGGTTCGAGGATCAGCACGCCTTCGATGGCGGTGGAAATCACGTTCATGTGCGAATCCAGTTGAACAATGTGTGGTCTTCTTGGCGCCGCCGCGGCTTCTTCAAGCTGGACTGCGGCGACGCCTGAATGCCTTTCGCAGGCGCTCTACCCGGTCTGAGTTGGTTGGATCGGCAACGGCGGCGCGCCACGAGTGGCGGATCAGCACGGCGGCGACCAGAGCGATGCCGCTCGCAAACGTCGCGCCCAGAGCGAGAAAGAGCCGCTTGGGCTTGCTCTTCCTTTCCGGCGGCGCGGCGACATCGACGACCTGGATCAGCCCACCTTCGCGGCTTTCGTCCACGCGCGCCAATTCGTACTGCTTGGCGAACAGATCAAATAGCGTTTCCTGGTATTTGAACTCGCGGTACTTGCTGACGTAGTCCGGGCCGCTTGCTGCAGCGGCCGGTTGCTCGAGCCGCGCCACCTGGCTGCGAAGCGCCGCGAGCGTGCTTTGCTGTTGCTGCACTTCAGGTGTGTTGTCAGACAGAGACCCGCGCAACGTCTGCAAGCGCACTTCCGCAGCCGTCAGCTCGGCCCTCAGTCGCGCGTAGGCTTCAGCTGCAGACTTCGGCTCGGCTTTCAGTGCGCCCTGGGCGAAGCCACTGGCCTGAAGGGCTTGTTGCGCCTGCACCAGCTTTTCCTGGGTTTGCCGAAGCTGCAGTTCGAAGAACTTTCGGCGCTGCTGCGCTTCGGAGACGGCGATCGTATCCGTCATACGGCGCAACTCATCTACGTACCGATTGGCCATTTCGGCGGCGCGCTGCGGGCTCTTGTCGTCGACCTCGACGCTGATCAGGCCATCCTTCTTGCCAACAGTGATACGCACATTCGCCGTCAATGCGCGACGCGTGTCGACGCGGTACTTCTGGTCGTATACATCCAGCAGCTTGAACTGGTCGACCATGCGATCGGACACGGTCGCACTCTGCATCAGCGCCACGTATTGATCGGCCGGCGTGCGAAGACCCGATGCGGCACCGCCAGCCAGCCCCGCGAGCGAACCCAGCGACGACAGCAGCGAGCTGGCCGAGCTTTGCTGCTGCTGAGGCGGGAGCAGCGTGGTCGTCGCGGTGTAGGTGGGCGGGATCAAGAACGCGAGCCCGAACGCCGCGAGCCCGGCGACTATCGGCCCGATCACCAGCAGTTTCCAGTGCTCCGCCAGCGGCACCGCCGCTTCGAGCAGTGACACTGAATCGTCTTCGTCTGTGACGTCAGCCCTTGCCGGGGTGAGGTCGCTGAGGGCCTTGTCCATCATCACTTCAAGCTGTTGAGGCCAGCGATCCCGAGGCCGAACTGGTACAGGATCTGTGTCCAGTCCTTGGCGCCCTGAACGAAGGTGGTCTTGCTGACGTCTTCCGGCACGAAGATCGTGTCGCCGGGTTGCGCCGCCAGTCCGACGAATTCGCTGCTGCGGGTGCTGAGCCAGCCCTTGCTCTGCAGATTGCTGACCACACTACCGTTGGCGCGGATGACGAACACACTGGCCTCATCGGCGCCCTTGGTCGGGCCGCCAGCCAGACGCAGGTAGTCGTCCATGCTGCGCTTGTCGGACCACAGGAAGCTGCCGCCGTTGAACACGCTGCCGAACACGCCCACTGTCGTCGGCAGCGCAGGAACATACAGACGGTCGCCATCTTCGAGCGCGAGGTCGGGCAACTCGTGGCCGCCGGGCGGCAGCTGCAGCACGATGCGTCCGCTTGGCTTGAGCGAGCGCAAGCGTTCGATCAGCCGTGTCGTTCCCGATGCCCGCTGCGCCTGTGCTGCGGCTTCGTCGGCTGTGTTGGTGCGCAGCGTGGTCGATGACTTGGCGAACTCAAGTTCCAGGTCACGCAATGCACGCTCGTAGTTCTCGCGCTGGGTGACGCGCACCGTCTCGCGGCTGAACTCGGTACCGAAAACATAGGCCGACGGTGTCAGGCCGCCGGCGACGTTCACCGCATCCCGGATCGAGCTGCGTGCGGGCAGCACGTATTCGCCCGGCCTGAGCACCTCGCCTTCGATGCGCACGCGCTTGTTCTGCCGCTCCACCGGCAGTACGGCAAGGACGGAATTGAAGGCTCGCAGCACGTCGCCGCTGTGCAGTTCGGTGCCCAATGCCTGCGGCAGTTCGAGCTGTGTGATGCGATTGGTGGCGCGGTCGTCCAGCCGCTCGATGGCGATTCGCGAGAGATCGGCCACCGGGGTGGGGCCGCCGGCCATGCTCAGCACGTCGACAAGCTTCTCGCCCGGCTTCAGCTCGAAGATCGCCGGCTGGTTGACACTGCCGATCAACGCCACTTGCGCACCCAGCGGGCCGACATAGATAACGTCATCGGGTTGAACGACCCGGTCGTTCGAGCGATCGCCCTTGAGCAACAGGTCGTAGAAGTCGAAGGTGGACACCACCTCGCGGCCGCGGCGAAGCTGGATGTTGCGGAAGCTGCCCGCTGACGATGGGCCACCCGCCTTGATCAATGCGCCGGCAATCGTGGACAGACTGTTGACGGAGTAAGGGCCTGGTCGCTGCACGAAGCCAGTGATGTACACGCGCACGCCGCGCAATTGCCCGAGCGATACACTGATCTGGAAGTTCTTGAACACCTGCGCAACCCGCTTCGCGATCACGTCGCGCAACTCGGCATAGCGCACGCCGGCCACCATGATGGCGCCGACGCGGGGGATGCTGATGCGCCCAGACCGGTCCACGATGAGCCGCAGATCCGCATCAGCCGAACCCCAGAGCGTGACCTGGAGTTCGTCGCCGGCCTGGACGACATAGTCCGCGGGCACCAGCGGGTTGTAGTCGGGGCCATCGATGGGGCAGGGGTCCGCGATCATCAGATCGGCCCCAAGGCGACGAATTCTGGGTGTCGGCGCAAAGCGAGACTGCTGCATGTCGGACGTATCCGACTGAGAGCGTGGGTTTGCGGACCCATTTGGCTGGGTCTCGGACGCAAGAGGTTGGGCCGTCGGAATTTGCGCGACGAGCCGCTGTACGTACTCTTCGAACTCGCCCGGCTTGTAGTCGAACGCCTGCTGGGTCTGGTCGCAGCGCAGATTGTTGCTGCTGCGCCGTTGCTCCTGAGCGTTCTGACGGAGACGAACTGCGCCGGTGTTCTGAGCGCTGTCCGTCTCGCTGCGCAGGTTTTGCGCGCTCTGCTGCTGCTGAGAGTCGGTCTGTGTCTGAGCGGATACCAGCGTCGGTAGCCAGGGCAGCGCGGCGAGAGACAGGCAGACCAACCAATGAGAGGTGGAGCGAAAGGAGCGATACATGCAAGACATCGGCGCAGGGCCCAGGTTGCCCGCTCGCGCGGGATCGGCGGCATTCTACCGATGTGGCCGCGGCGCTCATGGAGCGGCAAGCTCGATTGAAAACCGATTCTTTTCCTGTGCCGTTACGTGACCACCGCTCTCCGAACCCTGCGGTCGAAACCGTGCATTCGAGTTCGCACCGAAGTGATCCTGCGCGCTGATAACTCGGAAGCGCGATAATCTATGGATGACTGAAAATATGCTACACGGCGCCGCAGACCCGGTGCAAGACGGTTCTGCCGCTTCCGCCGAACCCACGGTATCCCTCGAATTCAACAGCGTCGGCCTCTCCGAAAGCCTGCAGCGCGCCGTCGCTGCGCAGGGGTACACGGTGATGACGCCGATCCAGGCCAAGGCGATTCCGATCGTGCTGGCGGGCCGCGACGTGATGGGCGCGGCGCAGACGGGCACTGGCAAGACCGCCGCGTTCTCGCTGCCGCTGTTGCACAAGATGCTTCGTCACGAGAACGCCAGCATGTCGCCGGCGCGCCACCCGGTGCGGGCCCTCGTGATCGCGCCGACGCGCGAGCTGGCCGATCAGGTCGCCGCCAACATCAAGGGCTACGCCGCGCAGACCAAACTGCGCGTCGCGGTCGTCTACGGCGGCATCGACATGAAACCGCAGACGCTTGAGCTCAAGGGTGGTGTCGAGGTGCTGGTGGCCACGCCGGGCCGGTTGCTCGACCACATCGAGGCCAAGAACTGCGTGCTGAACCAGGTCGAGTACGTGGTGCTCGACGAGGCCGACCGCATGCTCGACATCGGCTTCCTGCCCGACCTGCAGCGCATCCTGAGCTACCTGCCGAAGACGCGCCAGACGCTGCTCTTCTCGGCCACGTTCTCGCCCGAGATCAAGCGTCTCGCCGAGAGCTACTTGCAAGACCCGATCCTCGTCGAGGTGGCGCGGCCGAACGCGACCGCAACCAACGTCGAGCAGCGCTTCTACAGCGTCGCGACCGACGACAAGCGTGCGGCCGTGCTGAAGCTGATCAAGGACCGTGCGCTGACGCAGGCGATCGTGTTCGTCAACTCCAAGCTGGGGTGTGCGCGCCTGGCGCGTTCGTTCGAGCGCGATGGCCTGCGCACCAATGCGCTGCACGGCGACAAGTCGCAGGACGAGCGCCTGAAGGCGCTCGAAGCATTCAAGCGCGGCGAGGTCGATGTGCTGGTCGCGACCGACGTCGCCGCGCGCGGGCTCGACATCGCCGATCTGCCGGCGGTGTTCAACTTCGATGTGCCGTTCAACGCCGAGGACTATGTGCACCGCATCGGCCGCACCGGGCGCGCCGGCGCGTCGGGCCTGGCGGTGACGCTGGTGTCGTCGTCGGACACGCGCCTGGTTGCCGACATCGAGAAGCTGATCAAGAAGAAGATCGACCTCGAGCCGCTGGAGCTCGACGACGCGCCGCCGCCGCGGCAGTTCCGCGACCGCGCCCGGCACGATGACGAGCCGCGCAGCGAGCGGCCGGCCGCACCGCCACGGTCCAGCTACGCGGCGCCGCCGCGCGCGCCCAGCGACCCGTTCTTCGACAAGCCCTACGAAGCCAGCGCCAGCACGGCCGAACCGGCCTGGGAAAGCAAGGCGCCGGCCGCGCCGCGCGGCTTGTCGCCCAACATCAAGCCGAAGAAGCGTGTCGCCGCGTTGTTCGGTGCCAAGCTGCCGGAGCCGGTCGAGTCCTGAGCATCAGCCTGCAAGCAGGGCAAAGACCGCCGGCACATCAGCCGGCAAGGCGATCGGTCTGGCCTTCCAGCCTTGAACGCTGTCGGTGCGTGTGAACGCGTTTGGCATCGTCAGCCCGCAGCTCACCGACAAGCGCGTGGCCGCCTGCAAGTGCGCGAGCAGTGCGCCCAGCAGCGCCTCGTTGCGGTACGGCGTTTCGATCATCAGCTGAGTTTGATTCGCGCGGCGCGACAGCGCTTCGAGTTCGCGGATGCGCGCGGCGCGCTCTGGCGCGTCCACCGGCAAATAGCCGACGAACGCAAAGCTCTGCCCGTTCAAGCCGCTCGCCGCGAGCGCGAGCAGCAGCGAGCTCGGGCCGGGCAGGGCGATCACCGGGATGCCGATGGTGTGCGCGGCCTGGACCAGCGCAGCACCGGGGTCGGCGACGGCGGGCAGGCCGGCTTCGGAGATCAAGCCCACATCCATGCCTTGCAGTGCTGGGGCGAGAAGGGCCGTGAGATCGGCCGCCGGCGCGCCGCGCGCGCCCTTCTGCGGGCGCGGCAACTCCACGATGTGAAGCGCCTGCAATGGCTGCGCGAGCGGCACGACGGCGTCGACGCGCTTCAGGAACGCGCGTGTCGTCTTCGCGTTCTCGGCCACCCAGTGCGTCAACCGCGCCGCGGTGCGGATCACCGACGCGGGCAGCACATCGCGCACATCGGGCGCTTCGGCGGCGATGCCGAAGTCCAGCGTGTTCGGCACCAGGATGAGCGAGCCGCGGGGCGCAGTCATCGGGCCGGCACCAGCGGGTCGATGCCGGCCGCACGCAACAGCGCGCAGGTGCGGATCAGCGGCAGGCCGACGAGGGCGGTCGGGTCGTCGGAATCGATGGCCTCGAGCAGCGCAATGCCCAGGGTCTCGCACTTCGCGCTGCCGGCGCAGTCATAGGGTTGCTCGGTGCGCAGATAGTGTTCGATCTCGGCGTCGGACAAGTCCCGGAACCGCACCGTGACCGGTGCGAGCGCCGTGCCGACGTAGCCGGTGGATGCGCGCACGACCGCCACCGCCGTCTGGAACACGATGCTGCGCCCGCGCATCGACCGCAATTGCTCGACCGCGCGCTCGTGCGTGCCGGGCTTGCCGATGGGCGACCCGTCGAGGTCGGCGACCTGGTCCGAACCGATCACGACGGCATCGGGATGCGCAGCCGATACGATCCGTGCCTTGGCAAGGGCGAGGCGCTGCGCGAGCGCCGCCGGCGTCTCGCCGGCCAGCGGCGTCTCGTCGACATCAGGTGCATGCACCGCGAACGGCAGCCGCAGCCGTTCCAGCAACTCGCGCCGGTAACGCGAGGTCGAACCCAGGATCAATGCCGGTCTCGTCGTGCTCATGGCGGGATTCTCCCATCGCGCTTTGCACTGGCTACACTGATGCGATGACAGCGCGTGAATTCGATCCTTTCCGCCTCGACGTGGTCGCCTTCGCCAAAGAAGCGGGCGAGTTGGATGGCCGCTGGCCGCTCGCCCGGTTCGACCGCATCGCCGAATCGGCCGTGCCTGGCGCACCCGTGACCGATGCCGACGAGGTGAGCTGGCGCGCACGCGGCGAGCAGCGCCAGCTGCGCGGCGGCGACGCCCAGACCTGGATGCACGTGGAGGCGGCCACGCACGTGTCGCTCGAGTGCCAGCGCTGCCTGAAGCCGGTCGAGGTGGCCTTGCAGGTCTCGCGCAACTTCCTGTTCGTCCACGGTGAAGACGCGGCCGCACAGCTCGACACCGACACCGAAGACGACGTGCTGGCGATCACCCGCGCGCTCGACCTGCGCGAGCTGATCGAAGACGAGTTGCTGCTGGCGATGCCGATCGTGCCGCGGCACGAGATCTGCCCGGAGCCGCTGGTGCCGGCGGCCAGCGCCGACGCCGAGCCGGTCGAAGACAAGCCCAATCCGTTCGCGGCGCTGGCGGGCCTGAAGCGCCAGAATCTGAACTGACACACCCGGCGAATGTCAGCGTGCTAGAATCGCAGGCTTTCCCGCAGGCGTGGAGTTAGTCGACGCCCAGCAATATCGCGTTGAGAGCCTGCCGATTCTGCAGGTTCAAGGAGAACCCCATGGCCGTTCAACAAAACAAGAAGTCCCCTTCCAAGCGCGGCATGCACCGTGCGCACAATGCCCTGAACACCCCGGGCACCGCGATCGAGCCGACCACCGGCGAGAACCACCTGCGTCACCACATCAGCCCGACCGGCTTCTACCGTGGCCGCAAGGTGCTCAAGACCAAGGCTGACGCGTAAGCCGTCTCCCTCTCGCCATGAGCGGCGTGTTTCGTCTCGCCGTCGACTGCATGGGCGGCGACCATGGCCC
>Ga0307508_10007420_pt1 | contig 10211 bp, 11 predicted proteins | sample 9_EM_MG_FD_203089 | JGI IMG/M metagenome (GOLD analysis project Ga0307508, IMG submission 203089) | Populus trichocarpa ectomycorrhiza microbial communities from riparian zone in the Pacific Northwest, United States - 9_EM | ecosystem: Host-associated > Plants > Roots > Unclassified | place...
TTGTTGTTTTTTGGATTTGTTACCTCAAGATTGATTTTGGTGTTTTAATGTTTTTTTTGTTGATTTTTTAGATTCAAATATGTTCGTGCATGTCAGTGTGACTTGTTGGGATAAAAAAAAAACATGTTTTAAAAGCCAAAAGTGCCCATTTATGGGCTGGAAGGTGGCTGCCCTTGCTGGGTTTTTTATGGATTTATGTGCACTGTTCTTCATGTTCTTAGGAAGAGCATTGCCTTAGACCCTTGATTTGGACCCTTTTTGGTCCATTTCTTTGCCCAAAACACTTCTTTGAACATGATTAACAAATAATCTAGTGTTTATTTGCATCAATAACATGTTTATAATAGATTTTAATCCTTGGGTTTCAATTTTGATCCGAAACTCATTTTGACAAAATTATGTATTTTAAGTTAAAAAGGTTTCATTTTGATTTCTAGGGGGTTTTTGTGTTCTTCCCAAGAACATTACCTTAGCTACCTAGGACAACCGAGGTTTTACTCGCTCACCTGAGCCCACAAAGTGCGCTTTCTGGGAGGTGGGGTTTCCTCGAATCCAAAAAAAAAATTACCTTAGCTACATGATTTGGACCAATTTTGGTCCATTTCTTTGCCCAAAACACTTTTTTGGACATGATTAACAAGTAAACTAGTGTTTATTTGCATTAATAACATATTTACAATAGATTTTAATCCTTAGGTTTCGGTTTTGAATCGAAATCCATTTTGACAAAATAGTGAATTTTAAGTGAAAATTAAAGTGAATGGATGCTAAATTATTGTTCCTTACATGATTTCCAACATGTATGTGCTTTTATTTTGATCAAATCTGGTCTGTGTTGGGTTCCATTTTGGTTTCTAGGGTGTTCTTTATTTTTATTTTTGTGTTTGATCTGTTTTGTTTAAGTTTTTGTATTTTTGGCAAGTTTAATCTAGTTTTTAGCTTTGGTTTTGTTGTTGGGTTATTTTCGGGTCAAACACGTGCGACAGTCCCTCAAAAAAAACTTGTTATGAATGAGAAAAGTATTTCTAAAAAACTTTAATGATAAATATGTTATCTATAACAAGAAAAGACACCTAACCAAGGGTTGTAGAAATAGGGCTCAACAAAGTAACTTAAAATAGGGAAATGATTGTTGAAGTCAATATCAATGAGATTGATCACTTATTGATGAAGTTTCAAAAAATAAACATGTTTGTTGTTGTTTTTGAAGTCAATCTAATAAAAAATCCCGAGTGGTGATGGATTAACACTGGTGCAACAATACATATATGTACCTAAAAGAAGATATTATCCACTTACAAAGAATTGAATGGTGAGCACTTGTACATAGAAATTCATTAACCTTTAAAGTACTAGGTGTGGAAAGGTCATATCAAAGATGACTTTTTAATAATGTATTTCATGTTACTGACATTAAGATGAACTAATATCTAGTTCATTATTGAGCAAAAATAGTTTTAAGTTGGTTTTTTAGAGTAATAAATTTGTACTCTCGAAAAGCTGAATGTTCATATAATAGGGGTATCTTAGAAGTGACTTCTTCAAAATGAATGTAAGGATCACTGTAACTATAGATGATGATGATGATGATAATAATAATAATAATAGTGATGTCAATTCTTCTTACTTGCTTGAGTCTTGTGACTTGTGGTACAACAAGTTAGGTATTGTGAATTATAATTGTATATAAAAGTTCATAAATATTGATTTATTACAAAGTATAATTTTTTAGAAAAATCATAAGTGTGAGGTTTGTGTAGAATCTAAATTTACAAAAACTTCTTTTCATTCAATTAAAACAAGTAGTGAACCTCTAGGTTTAATTCACTCGGATATTAGTGATTTAAAGTTTATGCAAACTAGAGGTGAGAAAAAGTATTGCATTATTTTTATAGATGACTGCACGAGGTATTGTTATATCTATTTGCTTAGAAATAATGATGAGTCTCTTAAAATATTTAAACATTACAAGAATAAAATTGAAAATCAACCTGATAAGAAAATAAAGGTAATAAGAAATGATGAAAGTAGAGAATATGAAGCACCATTTGGTGAATTATATCCCTAAAATAATATTATCTACCAAACTACCACTCCTTATTCACCTAAACAAAATAGCATTGCGGAATATAAGAACCGAACTTTAAAAAAATAATGAATGCCATGTTGATAAGTTTATAAGCACCTTAGAACTTGTGAGGGGAAACAATTCTGATTGCCAATTATATACTTAACAAAGTACCCCACAAGAAACTAGAGAAAACACCATAAAAATTATGAAAATATAGAATACCTTCATACAATTACCTCAAAATATAGGGTTGTCTTGCAAATATGACAGTATCTAATCCAAAAAAAAAATCAAGATAGGACCTAGAACTATGAATTGTGTATTATGGAATATGCTTACAATAATAGTGCATATTAATTTATTATACACAAATCAATTATTGAGAATATTTATCATAATACTATTATGGAATCAATGAATGATACATTCTTTAAAGATGTGTTTTCGTTTAAAGAAGCACAAAAAAGTTATTCACTTAAGAGAACAATTGAGGTTAGCTCAAGTAATAATCATCAATTATAAGATGATAAAGTTAAGCATAGAAGGAGTAAAAAGGAAATAACAACCAAAATGTTTGGTTTGAATTTTCTAACATACCTGTTACAAAATAAACCTAAAAAATACCTCTTGAGGAAATTTCTTGTCTTAAAGCTTCCTATTAAAAAGTGACAGTCAATAGTGGAGTTGAATCAATTATGAATAATCATACATGAGAACTAATGAATCTTTCTCTTGGAACTAAACCATTATGTCACTAATGGATCTTCAAAAGGAGGATAAAATCTGATGGAATTATTGACAAATATAAAGCTAGACTTGTTGTTAAAGGTTTTAGACAACAAAAAGATATGAACTATTTTGACACATATTCATAGGTGTCAATAATAGCTTCCATACGAATGTTAATAGTCATCGTAGTTATTAACAAACTTGAAATACATCAAATTGATGTACAAACTGCTTTCTTAAATGATGACCTTAATGAAAAGGTTTACACAGAACAACACGAAGGGTTTGTTATTAATAAACAAAAAAACAAAGTTTATAAGCTTGTCAGATAATTATATGGTTTGAAACAAATACCTAAATAATTGCACGACAAAATTGACAACGTTATATTGTCAAATGAGTTCAAGATCAAAAAAGTTGATAAATGTGTTTATGTGAAAAACATAGATAAATGTTATGCCATTGTATGTCTCTATATGGATGATATGTTTATTTTGGACAACAATAATTATATGATCAAGTATACCAAGAAAATAATAACTAATAAGTTTGATATGAAAGACTTGGGTGTTGTAGGTATAATACTATGAATAAAAATATCTAAAACATCTGATGGATTGATATTGTCCCAATCTATCTAGTTGACTAAAGATCTCAAGATCTAGGTTCAAATGGAAAATTAAGTCATATAACATTTTTGGTAAAACCATGAAAATCAAAAGACATGATTTAAATAAAAAAAATGTTCAGGTGTAATTTTTGTTTTTAAAAGGGTAATTAAATCTAACAATGGATGGATTGTATCAATTTTTTGGCTCCTAAAATCAATGATAAAAGGAGGGTGAATAATAATGTTTTAGGGTTGGTTTTTTCGTAGAATTTATTGCACGCTATATTTTCAGCTTTGCTATTTTGGATTTAAAGCTCTATTTCCTCTTATTATTATTTTTTTTTCTAATCTAAAGCTTAGATTTAGTCATTGTAGAGATATTATTAAGTACAATTTTCTTGGTTTGTTGAACTTCATTTAGGAACAAAGTGGTGTTATTAGAATCTTGCGCTATTCTTCATCTATTTTCATCTTTACTCTTCTGGATTTATAGCTCTGTTTCCTCTTATTATTTTCCTTTTCTAATCTAGAGCTTAGGTTTAGTCATTGTAGAGAGATTATTAAGTACAATTCCCTTGGTTTGTTGAACCTCATTTAGAAGTGCATCTAAACAAAGTGGTGTTGTTAGAATCTTGCGCTATTCTTCATATATTTTCATCTTTGCTCTTCTATATTTAAAGCTTTCTTTCCTCTCATTATTATTTTTTCTACTCTAGAGCTTAGGTTTAGTCATTGTAGAGAGATTATTAATTACAATTTCCTTGGTTTGTTGAACCTCAGAGTGCATCTAAATAAAGTGGTATTCTTAGAATCTTGTGCTTTTCTTGCAGTATTCTTCACCTATTTTTATCTTTGCTTTTCTGGATTTAAAGCTCTATTTCCTCTCATTATTTTTTTCACAATCTAGAGCTTAGATTTAATCATTGTAGAGAGATTATTAATTATAATTCTCTTGGTTTGTTGAACCTTATTTAGGAGTGCATGTAAACAAAGTGGTGTTTTTAGAATTTTAAAAAAAATTATTGAAAAAAATCATTTTGCACTAAATGAGAAGTAATAAAATTTTAAGGACAAACAATTAATCATTAAAAACAATAAGAATTTTAGTTTTGTTATATTATAAGAGTTTTGATAAATAAGTATTATAAATTAGTTTTATTTTAAATATAAATTCTATACTAATTTAGTATGATTTATTATGCTTTTATTATATTAAATGACCATAAATTAGTGCATAGGGTCATGAAATCAAGGCATATGTCTTCTATGATGGTTTTTTATTTTCACCTATTTTTATAGTTTATTAAAGCAAGAGATGGTTATAATAGTATATTTATAACCTGTTTACTGATTATTTTTTATAATATTTTTTTATTAAAAATATATAAAAATAATATTTTTAATATTAAAAACATAAAGAAACATTAAAAAAAAAAGTTATTTTTTGAAAAAAACTTTACACAAAACGGTGCGGATAACATTTTAAGTCGTACAATTTTCCAATCCGTTTCGTTATCACCTCTCTCGCCCTCCCCAAAATTCCATTTTCAAGAACCCTAATTTTTTTAGTAGCACCAAAATTATCAGCAATGACCTCTTCGAAAAAGCACTACAAGGAGAAAATTGCACGTCGCAAGTAATTATACGTAGCAGTTTCTTTCTTTCTTTGTTTTGTTTTGAAAACTGATGTTTTAATGGAATCTGATTTAATAAAATGGAAATTGTTGCATGCAGAGAGGAGAAGCCAGAGGAATCAGAAACACCGAAATATAGGGACCGAGCTAAGGAGAGAAGAGAAGATCAGAATCCTGATTATGAACCGACTGAATTAGGGTCATTTCACGCGGTTGCTCCACCGGGGACTGTTGATATCCGGTCAGTAGCTGATTCAAATCAGATTTCTATCGAAAAGAGCAAATACCTTGGAGGTTGGTATCTTCGGTAAAGGGTGGTTTAATATTGATTTATTATTTTTGTTTTTTCTTTTAATTGATGGGGGAATAAATGGTGATGTTTTAGGTGATGTGGAGCATACGCATTTGGTGAAAGGACTCGATTATGCTTTGCTTAATAAGGTGAGAAGTGAGATCGATAAGAAGCCGGATTCTGCAGAGGATGTTGATGGGAAGTCTAGGTATGTTTGTTCTTTTTTTTTTTGTTTTCAGAGTTGTAAATTTGGTGGTGTTTATTCTGATTTTAATGATGAATATGAAAATTTTAGTTAGAAAAATAAGAAGGGTTGATAAGTATATTGAAAGATGAGATTGCATGTAAATACACTTTTTAAAGAAAAGTTGAGGGTGTGAAGGTATCTTTGAAGAAACAAAGTTGGACTGTGAGGAATCAATATTCTTTGTGCTCCCCATCCAATATGATGTGGGAATAACTTGCTGTAATGTAGCGTTATTTGAGCCCATGGTTGATCAAGCATGATACGTTCAAACTGATAGAACATCCACTGAGTGTTGGGGGTGGGGGGTTGATTCTGAGACCACAACTTTGGGAGTAGTTGCATTGTCAAATTTGATCATGTTCCCCAATGAATTCTCTTCCCTCGCCTTAATTATTATCAAACTATAAAAATATGAATATTCTACTTTTAGTGTTTCTGAATGTATTTCAAGAGTTACATTTTTTTTGCATGTTTTGGAGAAATATAATGCTAACAATTTGGTTTCTGTTACTATTCCACTTTTTATTTCTGAGTGCTTTGGCTATTCAGCATGTAATAGTCTTGTTTTGAATTAATGCACTCCTGTATTGTTTGACAGAGCATCCAAGGAAGACCAAAAAATATTGTTTCGCACTGCAACTGCGAAGGTGTGTTGAATTCTTGAGAATATGCAGAACTACAGAATTGGATTCCAAAGTTAATTTTATCAATTAGAAGTTAGTTTTCTGCTTTGTCTAAATTTTTTATTTTCCTGTTTCAGTCAGTCTACCAATGGATAGTCAAACCTCAAACCATTATCAAGACAAATGAGATGTTTCTTCCTGGTCGAATGTCATTTATTTTTAACATGGTAAGGATTTTACTTTTTCTATGCTAATTTTTAACCTACCTCAGTATGACGAGAAAGAAAGGATTTTCAGAGAAACCCCCAGAACTTTCCCGTGTGAGCTTGGCTTATCTGCTTTCTGTCTTTGTTAACCAAGAGTCTATTTTGGGAAGCTTCAAACTTTCTCCTCATATTAGTGTCGTTGATTTTACCTAGTCAGATGAATTTTTTTACCTCTAATTGTACTTGTGGCAATATAGAAGCTTAACTTTAATGGAAAAATTCCATGGAAATTCCTATTGAGTTTTTTCTTTTCTTTTCTTTTAATTGTTCTCCTGCTTCGACAGCTCTCAATATTGCAGATTGTAAAATGCCAGAGCTGAATTGACTTGTAGCAGTGAGCAAAGTGATTTCTTTGTTTACAGTCTTTAGGGCTTTGAGGTCACTTGGAGGTTAGAGAAAGCTATTAGTTTGGGGCATCCAATTCAGGCCTTTCTGTATGATGGTTGATCTTTGGATAAACGTGAAAGTGCAAGATTGTTAAGTAATATACTTTGATAGTATAAGATGACAAAGGGCCAAAAACTGGACTTAAAATATACGAAGTAAACCTAGAAGTGCTGGGACGTTTTAATATGATGCAATTATATGTTTGGATCAGGAGCAGAGGAGTGCTTTACTTGTCTTGCTCTTTTTATCCAGTTTTGAATGCATCCTTACAAGTAGAATGTCTTGATTTTTCTCTTAATTGGGTGTTCTAGGAGGGTGGATACTCTCACGATATTCCAACCACATTGCACAGAAGCAAAGCTGATTGTCCAGTGCCAGAGGTTTATATTTTCTTGATCCATTGAAGCAATCTAGTTTACTTCTTACAAATATCTGAAAGCATATCTGACTTTGGGTTGTATTATGTTATGTAGGAAATGGTTACCGTCAGTGTCGATGGATCTGTGCTTGATCGAATTGCTAAAATTATGTCATATCTTCGCCTTGGATCTTCTGGGAAGGTTCTCAAGAAGAAAAAGAAGGATAAAGACGCAAAAGGTTATTCTGTGCACAGCACATTCTAGTTAGTAACAAGGCATCACTGTGGAATCTATCTTTTGTTTCCTTAATTGGATTAAATGCATCATAGCATGGGCCTTTTCCTTTCTAACTGCAAGCCATGGGATATCTTTTTCAGCAGTTCAGTGCGTTTGAAATGGATATGCTTAATGTAACGTCATTTTGATCATTGTCTGATACAGTATGGTTCTGTGAAGGTTGCTTGCAATTAATAGCTAAGTGACATAAGTTTGCTATCTGGCTGAAATGAATGAATGTTTTTTATTCAATTCATTAGAGGTTAATTCAAAAGTTTGAAATGTGCGTACGAGTAATATTTTGTTGCGTACTATTGGTTTTGAATGGTGAAATAGGCCCAACTTTGCCATTCATATTGATTTCTCATTGGTTATTGACATTGTTCATTATATGCATCCTTCAGTTTGGTCATTTTTTCCTGTTTATTACTTGAGTGACAATGTCTTTCCCCCTTCTTATTTTGGTTTTATCTTACAGGAAAGATTTCAGTTGTTGGCAATGAATATGATGAGCATGATAAGCCTTCAAAACCTAGTGGTGGCATGTTGAACAATAAAACTGAAAGGGAGATTTTGCCACCACCTCCACCGCCTCCAAAAAACAATCTGGCTGATTCCTTTGAGAAGCAGCAACCTGCTGTTGCTAGGGAAGACGAGAATGACATATTTGTTGGGCATGGCATTGACTATGAAGTTCCTGGAAAAGACATGAGCCAAAGCCCTCTTTCAGAGGACATGGAAGAATCTCCTCGAAACAAGGAAAGATTATCCTATTTCAGTGAACCAGTTTATGGTCCAGTGCCTCCCTCTGAGCTATCTCATGAATGGCAAGACCCGGTAAGTTGATCATATTTGATATGACATTTGTAATACTTATTAAGTTGTAGGAAGAAATACTCGCAGTTCATTTTGCAATTGCTCTACCTCTTGGCACTTGTTATTAAAAGTCAGTTGTCTACCAATGTAGATCAACTTTAATCTTCTCTGTTGATTGTTTGTTTTAGAATGGATATGATGCTGTCCATGCTCAAGCATTATCTGCTGACTACCAAGGAGAGTGGCAGAACTATCAATATGCTGAGCAATTCGCATATCCTGAACAGTACACCCAGCAAACAATGCAGGCTTATGACATGCAAGCTGCTTCTAGTATTCAACCAGATCCACGCTTCATGACCCAGGAAGAGAAGGATCGGGGTTTAGGTTCTGTGTTTAAGCGGGATGATCAGAGGCTTCAACAGCTGAGGGAGAAAGATGCCAGAGAAAAAGATCCCAACTTCATTTCTGATAGTTATTCTGAATGTTATCCTGCATATCAACATTTTACTCGTGAGGTTGTTGATAGTGATGATGAAGATGACTTGTCAAAAATGGACATGGGTGGTCGGGTAAGTGGTTGGTCTTAATGAGCAACTTCCCTTTTCTTTTGACACAAAAATAGAGCATGTACACAGCATTTGATTTGAAATTGTTATTTCCATGTACTCTACTCTTTTTATGGCAACATGGATTTGATATTTCTCAATCGAAAGAAGAAGAACCTGTAGTAGGAAGTTCATGTACTTAATGAACCTTAAAATGTTGTCTTAATGATTTCCTAGTTGTGGGTTGGTGAGAAGGAAAATCATTGTAGAACCTTGGCCCCGACGGTCGTTCCTAGGCCCAGTCAACCACTTATGATGAGGGGGTTGTAATGCAAAATATTTAATTAATCTGTGCTGATTATACTTTTGTATTCTCTCTTAACAGGCAAAAGGTCGACTTCATCGATGGGACTTTGATACAGAAGACGAGTGGGCAAAATACAATGAGCAGAAGGAAGCAATGCCAAAGGCTGCATTCCAGTTTGGTGTCAAGATGCAAGATGGTCGGAAGACGAGAAAGCAGAACAAGGACCAGAAGCTTAATAATGAGTTGCACCAGATAAATAAGATACTGGCTAAAAAGAAAATAGACAAGGAGAATGGTGACGGCGGCCATTATGATGATGACACACCACCTGGGAAGAAGCAACGACAATGAAGTCGGTTGCCTAGTGGCCCTACATTCTTTGTGAAGAAAGTTTTACTTGTGTGGATGATGCACTTAATTGTTCTAAATGAAAAGGATCATCGCTTCTGTTCTAGGGCCCTACCACCATCTTCTTGCTCATGTAAAATGAATCTAAGCGCAGCAGGTTGAAAATGTTTTACAATGATATTTATCACGTTATAAGAAGACAAATTTTTGCTACCTAGATGGACAATGATAATATTTCGCCATGATAACGCATTGAATCTCCATTATATCAATAGATGAGAATCAACTGAAAGATTAATATAGCAGTTTTTTGGTTGGAAATTAGGATTTGTGATTTTCTTTGCTTTTCATCTACTAGGAGGATTTTTCTTATCTTATGATTTAAGTTATGAGCTTGTTAGGTTAAATTGAATTGTTTTTATATTTTTTTAGGTTATTTTTGTAAGATTGAATATTTTTTTAGTTTTATTTTTAAATATTTAGTTGGTTTAAGAATTAAGTTTTATAATATTTTTTTTGTTTTGATTTCTATTAAGTTTTTTTGTTCGCATGATTTGGCTAACAGGTTCTATAGATTTATTTTGTTAGTGTTTTATGTTTTTTTTTGTTGTTTGATTTGTTTTTGATATTATTTTTTATATTTAGATAATTGATAATTGAACATTATAATTTTATTTTTTATAAGTTATTCATAACAT
>Ga0307508_10007421_pt1 | contig 10210 bp, 3 predicted proteins | sample 9_EM_MG_FD_203089 | JGI IMG/M metagenome (GOLD analysis project Ga0307508, IMG submission 203089) | Populus trichocarpa ectomycorrhiza microbial communities from riparian zone in the Pacific Northwest, United States - 9_EM | ecosystem: Host-associated > Plants > Roots > Unclassified | place...
GGTCCTGGGCGCGGAGCACCCGGACACCGCAACTAGCCTGAACAACCTCGGTCTCCTTCTGTCTCACCAGGGCGATCTTGCGGGCGCCCGGTCGTACTACGAGCGAGCGTTGGCGATCCGAGAGAAGGTTCTGGGGGCTGAGCACCCGGACACCGCCACCAGCCTGGGCGGCCTTGGTGTCCTTCTAAGGAACCAGGGTGATCTTACGGGCGCCCGGCTGTACCAGGAGCGGGCGTTGGCGATCCGGGAGAAGGTTCTGGGGGCTGAGCACCCGGACACCGCTACCAGCCTGAGCAGCCTTGGTGTCCTTCTAAATAACCAGGGTGATCTTACGGGCGCCCGTTCTTACCACGAGCGGGCGTTGGCGATCGGGGAGAAGGTTCTGGGGGCTGAGCACCCGGGCACCGCCACCAGGCTGAGCAACCTTGGTGCCCTTCTCTATAGCCAGGGTGATCTTACGGGCGCCCGCACGTACTGCGAGCGGGCGTTGGCGATCGAGGAGAAGGTTCTGGGTGCTGAGCACCCGGGCACTGCCACCAGCCTGAGTAACCTTGGTGTCCTTCTAAATAACCAGGGGGATCTTGCAGGCGCCCGTCTGTACCACGAGCGGGCGTTGGCGATCCGAGAGAAGGTCCTAGGAGCTGAGCACCCGGACACCGCCACCAGCCTGAGTAACCTTGGTGCCCTTCTCTATTACCAGGGTGATCTTGCGGGCGCCCGTCCGTACTCCGAGCGGGCATTAGCGATCCGGGAAAAGATCCTGGGTGCTGAGCACCCGGACACCGCAAGTAGCCTGAACAACCTCGGGGGCATTCTACATCGCCAGGGTGATCTTGCGGGCGCACGACCACGCCTCGAGCGGGCATTGGCGATCCAGGAGACGGCCCTGGTCGCGGAAGACCCGGACACGGCCCTCACCCTGCACTGGCTCGGTGTCCTTTTCAAGAGTCAGGGCGATCTTGCGGGCGCCCGGTCGTACTACGATCGTGCGTTGGCGATTTTCGAGGTCCGTCTCGGACCAGAACATCCGAAGACGAAGGCGGTGAGGGAGGACCTGAAGAGACTCGGGCCTGAGAGTGTCGACCGCCCATAGCACCTCAACACCGGCCCCTCTCCCGACCCCGGTGCCGGTGCCCCCGGCATGACCATGCTCCCTGGAGCCGCCTGCCCAGTCGCTCCACGCCGGCCCCCCTCTCCCTTCGCCCGGCATCGCCATGCCATCCCGCGCCTCCTTCCCGTCCTGTAGAGTTTCTTTGTCGAGCGGACCTCTCGCCTGGCTCAAGGAGACGACGATGAAACGAACAGCCTTTTTGATCAGCCTGCTGCTTTCTGTAGTGGTCCTGCTCACCGGCTGCAGCGCCATGTTCTATTCCAACTCGGATTTGCAGACGACGGGGGTCACGGCCCAGGCCGAGATCCTGGAGCACTGGGAAACCGGGATCAAGGTGAACGACGAGCCGGTCATCGGTCTCAAGGTCCGCGTGAAGCCGGGCGACGGGGCGCCGTATGAGGCGACGATCAAGCGGGTCCTCATCTCGCAGCTCGAGATCCCGCAGTTCCAGCCCGGGGCTGTCATCCCGGTCCGGTACGACCCGAAGGACCCTTCCCGGGTGTCGATCGACCTCTCTCCCGGCACCCCGGCAAAAGTCGCCAATACCGGCAATCCGTACCACGACTACTTCGCGGCGGCTGCCATGCAGGGAGCGGTCCTGATGCCGCCGCCGGCCGCTCCGGAGATCTATCTCGGCAGCTCCGATGACACCGCCGACATCCGGGCGCTGAACGAGAACAGCTATGTGCCCCTGGGCTATTCGGCGGTCGCGAAGGGCGGTTCCGATGCGCGGCAGGCGATCGACCAGGGCAAGCAGATCGGCGCGTCTCTGATGGTGCTGTATGGGGAGCCTTTCGAGGTGCCTGCGGGCCAGACGCTCGCGGCGCTGCCTTTTCATCCGGGCTTTGCGTCCGGGGAAGCGGGAACGATCGGCAGCGCACCCAGGCCGACGGAGAAGGGTCGGGTGGTGGCGTATTGGGCCAAGGTGCGGCCACCGGTCTTCGGAGTCTTCAGCCGGCCGCTCAATGACGAGGAGAAGACCCGGCTGCGGCGCAACAACGGCATGTTCGTCGGCGCCGTGGCCAAGGGCTCTCCCGCCGCCGCCGCGGGGATTCAGGAAGGTGACGTCATCCTCGCGATCGACGGCAAGCAGATTCTCGACGTGACCGCCGTGCCGGCGTTCCTGACCTCGATCGCCGGGAAAAAAGTGCACATCGAGCTGGTGCGCAACGGATCGCCCCTCTCGGTGGACGTGCAGCTCAACCAACTCAACGACGTGGCCCGGTGAGGCGCGCCGGCCCTCTCGCGGTCCGCAAGTTGGCAGGCGCCTTGCAAAATAATCAGGGCAAGGGCGCAGGCGATACGCCGGCCTGAGACGGAAAGGAGAACTTTCATGAAGATCAACAAACGAGCTCTGACCGTTCTGATGCTGGCGGCCCTGCCGACGGGCCTCCTGGCAACCCTGCCGGCGAGGGCTGCAAACGTGAACCTCGAAGGCGTCGTCACGAGCAGCTCTGAGCCTGGGTGCACGATGGTCCGGGACCGTCAGGGCAATTCCTTCGTTCTCGAGGGCTCCAACTGGTATGGCGTGGTGGACAACGACTACGTCCGCCTCGAAGGGACGATCGTCCCCGACAGCCGCTGCGGCGTGACCAGCGGTATTCAAGTCGCCAACGTCTCGACCATCTGGCGCGATGACTCCCGCAAGGTCGTCGTCTACGAGCGGTCGCGGGACCATGGCAGTTTCATGGACTGGGTGCGCGCCCATCGCGAGCACGAGTGGAGAGAGTGGGAGCAGAAGCACAACATCCCGCCTCCCCCGCCGCAGCCGTAACGAAATCTCGTAAGACGTAAGACCCCGGAGCCGCCGGTCCGCCAGGATCGGCGGCTTCTGCTTTTCCAGCCGTTCCCGTGTCCGCCTTGTGACGTCTTGCCGCACTGATCCAAACAGGGCGCCTGGGCGTGGTACGCTCCCAGGCCCTGCCTCTGTTGGACGCCTCAGAGGAAGCTCCTGCCACGACGGTTGACAAAGCAATGGACACACGGCAGCACATTCAAGACTCGACGGATTTGGTGGAGATGCTGCGCGCTCGCGCTGCAGAGCGGCCGGACCAGCGGGCTTTTGCATTCCTGGCCGAGGGGACGGCGGAGACGGAGACCCTCACCTACGCGGAGCTCGACGCCCGGGCTCGCGCGATCGCGGTGGCGCTGACGGATCGCGGAGCCTGCGGAGAACGGGTGCTGCTGCTCTACCCGCCGGGGCTCGAATTCATCGCGGCGTTCTTCGGCTGCGTGTATGCCGGCGCGGTCGCGGTGCCGTGCTATCCGCCGCGGCCGAACCGGGAGCAGCCGCGGTTGCGGGCCATCGCGCGCGACTGCCGGCCGGCGTTTGCGCTGGGCAGCCGGGCCGTGGTGGAGAGGCGCGAGACGCTGGTGGAGCGGGTGCCGGAGATGGCTGAGGCGACGTGGTTGGCCACCGAGGAGGTCGTTGATCGGGACGAGGGAATCGGCGCGCGGTGGGCGGCTCCGGCGATCTCAGAAGAGACTCCCGCGTTCCTGCAGTACACCTCGGGATCGACCGCGCTGCCCAAGGGTGTGGTCGTCACGCACAGGAACATCCTGCACAACGAGGCGATGATCCGCGCGGCGTTCGGACAGTCCGAGGCGTCGGTGGTGGTGGGATGGTTGCCGCTCTACCATGACATGGGGCTGATCGGGAACGTGCTCCAGCCGCTCTACGCGGGCGCGACGGCGGTGCTGATGCCGCCGGTGGCGTTCCTGCAACGGCCGGTGCGCTGGCTGGAGGCGATCTCCCGCTACCGGGCGACGACGAGCGGCGGCCCCAACTTCGCGTACGAGCTCTGCGTGCGCAAGGTCACGCCCGAGATGCAGGCGGGCCTCGACCTGTCGAGCTGGACGGTGGCGTTCAACGGCGCCGAGCCGGTGCGGGCGGAGACGCTGGACCGTTTCGCGGCGGCGTTCGCGCCCTGCGGTTTCCGCCGCGCGGCGTTCTATCCCTGCTATGGCCTCGCCGAGGCGACGCTCTTCGTGGCCGGCGGACGGCTCGGGCTGCCGGTGCTGGACCGTTTCGCGGCGGCGGGGTTGGAGCACGGCGAGGCGCGGTGGGCGGACGGAGCGATGGAGAGCCGGGCGCTCGTGGGGTGCGGCCATGCCTGGGGAGAGCAGCGGATCGTCATCGCCGATCCTGACACCGGCGAGCCGGTCGCGCCGGGGCGCATCGGCGAGATCTGGGTGTCCGGACCGAGCGTCACCGCCGGTTACTGGAACCGGCCGGAGGAGACGGCGCGCGCGTTCGACAGCACCTTCCTGCGCACCGGTGATCTCGGATTTCTGCGTCTCGGCGAGCTGTTCGTCACCGGCCGGATCAAGGATCTGATCATCCTGCGCGGGCGGAACCACGCTCCGCAGGATCTGGAGCTGACCGCCGAGCGTGCACATCCGGAAATCGAGGCGGCAGGATGCGCGGCGTTCTCGGTGGACGTGAAGGATGAGGAGCGCCTGGTGATCGTCTGCGAGACAGGCCGCCGGTTCGGACGTTCGGGCGTCTCCATTGTCATTAGAACATCAGATGTCGCGGCGGCCGTGCGGGCAGCCATCGCGAAGGAGCACGAGGTTCAGGTCTACGAGGTCGTGCTGCTGCGCACGGGAACCCTGCCGCGGACATCGAGCGGCAAGGTGCAGCGCCACGCCTGCCGCAACGCCTGGCTCGACGGCAGCCTGGAGATCGTGGGGCGCGATGCGCTCGGTCCGGTCGATCCGGTCGCGGCGGCGAAACCGGAGGTCCTCGCAAAGATCGCCGAGATCGACGACCGCGAGGCGCTGCTGCGGCTGCTCCAGACCGAGATGGCGCGAGCGACCGGCGCTGCGGTCGATCCGTCAGTGCCTCCAGCCGCGGCGGGTCTCGATTCGCTGACTGCGGTCGAGCTCAGCCATCGCATCGAGACACGGTTTGGCGTGGCCATTCCCCTGGCCCGCTGGCTGGAGGCGCGGTCGCTGTCTGAGATCGCGGACGAAATCGCGGACGGGATGGCCGCTATCTCAGGCAGCGCGGCCGGGCTGGAGCGGCCGAGAGAAGAGCCGGAAGGGTCTCGCGCGGAAGACGGCGAGATCCCTCTCTCGGCCGGTCAGCAGGGGCTCTGGTATCTGGAGCGGCTGGCTCCGAGCGCGGCGGCGTACAACATTCCAGTGGCGTTGAGGGTACGGGGGGCGCTGGATGTCGAGGCGCTGGAGCGGAGTCTGCGGGCGCTGGTGGAGCGGCATGCGGCGTTGCGGATGAGGTTTCGGGTGGGGGGGGAGGGGGAGGTGGTGGGCGTGATTGGACCGGCCACCCGGCCGCCCTCTCCCCCTAACCCCCTCTCCCGTGCGTTCCCCCTCCCAGCCGCCCCGAACGGGAGAGGGGGAACCTGGAGAGGATGGGAGGATGCTTTTCTTCCCTTCGATTTGGAAACCGGCCCCCTCCTCCGCGTCGCCGTCTTCCACCCGTCCAACGACGAATCGATCCTCCTTCTCACCACCCACCACTTGATCGCCGACTTCTGGTCGCTGGCGATCCTGGTGCGCGAGCTGTCCGTTCTCTACCGGCAGGAGACGGGCGGCGAGCCAGCGGTGCTGCCAGTGCCGGTGCGCACCTTTGCGGATCATGTCATCCGCGAACGCGCTCTCCTCGCAGGGCCGGCGAAGGAGGCGCTGCTGGCGTGGTGGAGCGAGCGGCTGGCGGGGGAGATCAACGATTTGTCTCTGGCGACGGACCGGCCGCGGCCGGCGGCGCAGACGTACCGCGGCGCGTCGATGCGTCTCTCTCTCGGAGCGGATCTTTCGGCGGCGGTGGCAGGGATTGGCCGCCGGCAGGGCGCGACGTTATTCGCGACGCTTCTCGCGGCGTTCCAGGCGCTGCTGCACCGGCAGACGGGAGAGGACGAGCTGATTGTCGGCGCGCCGACAGCCGCAAGAGAGTCGGCCGACTTCGCGGGCGTGGTGGGCTATTTCGTCAACCTGTTGCCGTTGCGGACCGGCTTCTCCGACCGGCCTGCGTTCTCGGCGTTTCTGGAGCGGACGGCGGCGGGCGTCGCGGGCGCGCTGGCGCATCAGGCGTTGCCGTTTCCGCTCATCGCCGAGAGCTTGCGTCCGCAGCGCGATCCCAGCCGGCCACCTCTGGTGCAGGCGACGTTCACGCTCCAGCAGGCGCACCGCGCCGAGGAGCGGGCGTGGAGCGCGTTTGCGCTCGGCGAAGAAGGGGGGCGTGCCGAGCTGGGAGGGTTGCCGGTCGAGTCGATGCGGCTGCCGGAGCGGCGGGTGCAGTTCGAGCTGATGCTGATGGCGGCGGAGACGGATCAGGGAATCACCCTTTCGATGCAGGTCAACGCCGATCTCTTTGATCCGGCCACCGCGGCGCGGCTCGCGGCCCAGCTCAGAAACGTGCTCGCCGGGATCGCCGCGGATGCGGATCAGCCAGTCGCGGCGCTGCCTCTCCTCGCGGCGGCCGAGATGCACCAGATCTCCCGCGAGTGGAACGACACGGCGGTTTTCTGGAGCAAGCACAACCGCCGGGGACTGCACGGACTGATCGAAGCGCAGGCGGCGCGGACGCCCGCGGCAGTTGCTGTGACGGCACAGAGCGGCGCGCTGACCTACGCGGAGTTGAACGAGCGGGCGGACCGGCTGGCGTTCCGCTTGCGCCATCTGGGTGTGAACGTAGAGAGCCGGGTGGGCATCTTCGCCGAGCGCTCGCTGGAGCTGATGGTGGGCCTGCTGGCGATCCTCAAGGCCGGCGGCGCGTATGTGCCAATCGACCCGTCCCATCCCATGGAACGGCAGGCGTACCTCCTCGCCGACTCGGGCGTCGAGGTGGTGCTGACCCATGGCCATCCGGACGGCCTGCCGGAGCAGGAGGAAGGCGGTCCGCGCTTCGTCTCCCTGGACGACAATCCCACGGCGCCGGCGTTGGCGAGGGACGAAGAGACCGATCCCGCATCGTTGGCGTACGTCATCTATACCTCGGGCTCGACTGGGCAACCGAAGGGAGCGATGAACAGCCATGGCGCGATCGTCAACCGTCTGCTGTGGATGCAGGAGGTCTTCGGATTGACCACTGAGGACCGGGTGCTCCAAAAGACGCCGGTGAGCTTCGACGTCTCGGTCTGGGAGCTGTTCTGGCCGCTCCTCACCGGCGCGCGGCTGGTGATGGCCCGGCCCGGTGGACATCAGGATCCGGTCTATCTGGGGGAGGTGATGGCGGAGGAGGAGATCACGACGGTGCACTTCGTGCCGTCGATGCTGGCGGCGTTTCTGGAAAGCGGGCCCTCACCCCCGGCCCCTCTCCCGGCTCCCCCCTCGCTTCCCCGGGAGAGGGGAGACAAGCAGGAAAGCAGGCTCCGGCGGATTATCGCGAGCGGAGAAGCCCTTTCTGAGGAGTTGCGGCGGCGCGCGGCGGCGCGGTTGCCGGTACCGCTGTTCAACCTCTACGGACCGACCGAGGCGGCGGTCGATGTGACGTGGTGGGCGTGTGGCGAGGGGGAGCGGAGCGTGCCGATCGGCCGCCCGGTCGCCAATACGGGAATTCAGATCCTGGATGCGGAGATGCGCGCGGTGCCGCCCGGCGTGGCGGGGGAGCTGTGCATCGGCGGCGTGCAGTTGGCGCGCGGCTATCTGGACCGGCCGGACCTCACGGCCGAACGCTTCGTGCCAGACCCGCTGGCGGAGGAGCCCGGGGCGCGCCTCTATCGCACGGGTGACCTGGCGCTTCGGCGTGGCGACGGGGTGATTCTCTATCTCGGCAGGCGCGATCACCAGGTGAAGGTGCGCGGTTTCCGGGTGGAGCTGGGGGAGGTGGAGGCGGCATTGGCATCGCTGCCAGGCGTCGGCGAGGCGGCTGTGTTGGCCGTCGAAGATACGGGCAGCCAGGAGTTGGTGGCGTTCGTGGCCGGTGCAGGATTGCGGGCGCGGGCGCTGCAAGAGGGTCTCGGCGACCGGCTGCCGGCGCCGATGATTCCCTCGCGTTTCGTGATGCTCGATGCGCTGCCGCTGACCCCCAACGGTAAAGTGGACCGCCGTGCGCTCGCCGCGCGATGGGAGCAGGGAGAGCGGTCCGCGGACGGTGGCGAGGGCGGTGCGCCGAGGACTCCGGCGGAGGCGCTGCTGGCGGGGATCTGGAGCCATCTCCTCGGAGTGGAGAAGGTCGGCCGCGAGGATCACTTTTTCGCTCTCGGCGGCCATTCGCTGGTCGCCACCCGTCTCGCTGCAAGGGTGCGGGAGGCGTTCGGGGTGGATCTGCCGCTGGCGGCGGTGCTGGAGCATCCGCGGTTGGCGGAGATGGCGGCGGTGGTGGAATCTTCAATCCCGCCCGCCACCCAACCCAGGGCGTTGCCCTGGGCTAAGGAAACCCGGGCCTCCGGCCCGCCCCCACCCATCCTCTCTTTCGCTCAAGAACGCCTGTGGTTCTTCGACCGCTTCGAGCCGGGCCGCGCCACCTACAACATTCCGGTGGGAGTGCGCTTGGAGGGAGATCTCGAAGCCAGGGCGTTGGCGGCGGCTCTCTCGGCGCTGGTCGCACGGCATGAGGTGCTGCGCACGGTGTTCCCCGTGGCGGACGGCCAGCCGTATCAAAAGGTTTTATCGCCCGCGCCGGTCCCCCTGCCGCTCGTCGATCTCACCGCCCTACCATCCGCTGACGCCGAGGCGCTCCGCCTGGCGCGCGAAGAGGCCCGGCGGCCATTCGATCTGGACAGCGGACCGCTACTGCGCGCCGGTCTGATCCGAATCGGAACGGCGGAGCACTGGCTGCTGCTCAATCAACACCACATCGTCTCCGACGGAGCCTCGCTGGAGATCCTCGCGCGGGAGCTGAGCGAGCTGTACGTTCTTGCTGGTCTCCCCTCTCCCGGGGGCAGGGAGGGGGGAGCCGGGAGAGGGGCCGGGGGTGAGGGCGCCGTTCGGGCGGCGGCGGTCCTGCCGCCCCTCCCTCTCCAATACGCCGACTTCGCCGCCTGGCAGCGGCAGCACCTCACCGGCCCCCTCCTGGAGCGCCAACTCACCTGGTGGCGCGAGCGACTGGCCGGCGCTCCGGCGGCGTTGGAGCTGCCCACGGACCGGCCACGGCCGGCGGTGCAGAGCGGGCGCGGGGGGATGGTGCCGGTCGCGTTGCCTCCGGCGGTGGCGGACGGTGTGATCGGTTTTGTCCGGCGCGGTGAGGCGACGCTGTTCATGACGCTGCTGGCCGGCTTCGCGTCACTTTTGCAGCGACACGCTGGTGCAGCGGAAATCGTGATCGGTACGCCGGTGGCGAACCGGGGGCGGACGGAGCTCGAAGGATTGATCGGGTTTTTCGTCAACACGCTGCCGTTGCGCGTGCCGCTGAACGGCGATCCGAGCTTCGCCGAGATTCTGCTGCGTGCGCGAGAGGTCACCCTCGGAGCCCATCTGCATCAGGACTTGCCGTTCGAGCGCCTAGTCGAAGAGCTGCAACCGGTCCGCGATCCGTCGCGCAATCCGTTGTTCCAGGTCTTCCTCGCAGTTGCGGAAGGACCGGCCGGCGCGCTCCGGCTGCCGGGGATCACGGCGACGAATCTGTCTCCTGAGCAGGTCCACTCGGGCACCGCGAAGGCCGATCTCGCGTTGAATCTGAATCGGACCGGTGCCGAGATCAGCGGCGGGATCGAATACGCAACGGATCTCTTCGACGCCGCGACCATGGAGCGATTGAGCGGCCACCTGTCCGTCCTCCTGGCGGCAGCGGCGGACGATCCGGCGCTGTCATTATCCCGGCTGCCCTTGCTGACTCCCGGGGAGGAGGCGCAGATCCGGGCGTGGTCGCTGATCAAGGCAATAGATCGAGGGCGTCCTGTCCATGAGGAGATCGAGCAGCAGGCGGCGGAGACTCCGGAGGCTCCGGCTCTGGTGACCGATCACGGAGTGGTCACCTATGCCGAGCTGAACGAACGGGCGGGGCGGCTGGCGGAGTTTCTGCGCGGCCGGGGGATCGCGTCCGAAGTCGTGGCGGCGCTGTGCATCGAGCGTTCGCCGGAGCTGATCGTGTCGGCCCTGGCGGTGCTCAAGGCCGGCGGCGCGTATCTGCCGCTCGATCCGGCGCAACCGGCGGATCGGCTGATCCGCATGCTGGCGGATTCCGGCGCGCGGGTGTTG
>Ga0307508_10007422_pt1 | contig 10209 bp, 5 predicted proteins | sample 9_EM_MG_FD_203089 | JGI IMG/M metagenome (GOLD analysis project Ga0307508, IMG submission 203089) | Populus trichocarpa ectomycorrhiza microbial communities from riparian zone in the Pacific Northwest, United States - 9_EM | ecosystem: Host-associated > Plants > Roots > Unclassified | place...
CGAGGGGGACGCCTCGGGCCGTGCACAGCTGCACCGTTTCCAGGCCGGTGTTGGCCGTCGCGACCGCCGTCGCCAGGTCTTCGTCCGCGCCGCCGCGACGGGCCAGGTCGGCGAGGAAGGCCTTGTCCACATGGGAGCGGGAGGAGTGCAGGTCCAGGTGGCCCGCGGCGAGTTTGGAGAGCTTGGCGAAGCCGCCCGCGATCGTCAGCCGGTCCACGGGGTGGCGGCGCAGGTACTTGAGGACGGCGCCCGCGAAGTCGCCCATGTCCAGCAGGGCGTCCTGGGGCAGCCCGTGCTCGGCCACGGCCACCTTCTCGGAGGTCGACCCCGTACACCCCGCCACATGCCGCCGCCCGGCCGCCCGCGCCACGTCCACGCCGCGCCGGATGCTGTCGATCCAGGCCGAGCAGGAGTACGGGACCACGATGCCGGTCGTGCCGAGGATGGACAGCCCGCCGAGGATGCCCAGCCGGGGGTTCCACGTGCTGCGGGCGATCTCCTCGCCGTGGTCGACCGAGATCTCGATCTCGACGTCACCGCTGCCGCCGTGACGGGCGGCGACCGAGACGATGTGCTCGCTCATCATCTGGCGCGGCACGGGGTTGATCGCCGGTTCGCCCACCGCGAGCGGCAGGCCGGGCCGGGTGACGGTGCCGACGCCCGGCCCGGCCCGGAACACCACGCCGCCGCCCGGCGGCAGAACCCGTACCGTCGCCCGTACCAGCGCGCCGTGCGTCACATCGGGGTCGTCCCCGGCGTCCTTCACGACCGCGGCCATGGCCCGGTCCGCCGACAGCTCCTCGGCCGCCAGCGCGAACGCGGGCCGCTGGCCCTTGGGCAGCGCGATGGTGACGGGGTCGGGGAAGTCGCCGCTGAGCAGCGCGGTGTACGCGGCCGTCGTCGCGGCCGTCGCGCACGCCCCGGTGGTCCAGCCGTGCCGCAGCCCGGTCCGCTCCAGCTGCGCCCCGCGCCCCCCGCTCACCTCGGCCTCCGGGTCAGCCATGGGCCACCCGCCGCGCATACGATGACGGGCGCACGGACGACGAAAGGCATCCGATGAACAGCGCACCAGTGCGCCATGTGCTCATCCTGGGCGGTACCACCGAGGCCCGCCGCCTCGCCGAGGAGCTGGACGGCGACGCCGCCCTGCGTGTCACCAGTTCTCTCGCGGGCCGGGTCGCCGCACCGCGACTGCCCGCCGGGCAGGTGCGGATCGGCGGGTTCGGGGGCCCCGAGGGCATGGCCCGCTGGCTCCGCGAGCACCAGGTGGACGCGCTCATCGACGCCACCCATCCTTTCGCCGACACGATCAGTCACCACGCGGCCCGAGCGGCCGCCGCCGTCCATGTTCCCCTGCTCGCCCTGCGCCGCCCCGGCTGGGTGGCCGGTCCGGGCGACCGCTGGCATCCGGCGGCCTCGCTGGAGGAGGCCGCGCGGCTGCTGCCGGACCTGGGGGAGCGGGTCTTCCTCACCACGGGCCGCATGGGGCTGGCCACCTTCGCCCACCTCACCGCCCCGTGGTTTCTGGTCCGCTCGGTCGACGCCCCGCAGCCCCCGCTGCCGCCCCGCATGGAGGTGATCCTCGACCGGGGCCCGTTCACCCTGGACGGCGAAACCGGCCTGCTGCGCCGCCACCGCATCGACGTCCTGGTCACCAAGGACAGCGGCGCCGGGGCCACGGCCCCCAAGCTCACCGCGGCCCGCGAGGCCGGAATCCCGGTGGTCGTCGTCCAGCGTCCACCGGCCCCGGAGGACGTCCCGGTGGTCCGGACCCCCGCCGAGGCCGTCGCCTGGCTCCGTACGACCGCACGGCCCTGAGTCACGCCTCGGGATAGCGGCGCGGGGTCCAGACGATGTCGGTGCCGTCGCCACGGCGGACCGTACGGGTCTGGGAGGACCCGATCAGCAGGATCGTGCGCATGTCCACCTCCTCCGGGTCGAGGTCGGCCAGGCGGATGATGCGGACGGACTCCTCGGGGCCGCCGACGTCGCGGCCCAGGACGACCGGGGTGTCCGGCGCGCGGTGCTCCAAGAGGAGTTCGCGGGCCTTGCCGACCTGCCAGATACGGCTGCGGGAGCCGGGGTTGTACAGGGCGAGGACCAGATCGGCGGCGGCCGCGGCGCGCAGGCGTCCGGCGATGACCTCCCACGGCTTGAGCCGGTCGGACAGGGAGACCACGGCGTAGTCGTGGCCGAGCGGCGCGCCCGCGCGGGCGGCGGCGGCGTGGGCCGCGGTCATGCCGGGCAGCACCCGGACCGGGACGTCGCGGTACGGGTCCTCGGACGCGGCCTCCAGGACGGCGGTGGCCATGGCGAACACGCCGGGGTCGCCCGAGGAGACGACGGCGACACGCCGACCGCGCCGGGCGAGGTCGAGGGCGAACTCGGCGCGTTCGGCCTCGACCTTGTTGTCGGAGGGGTGGCGCCGCTGGCCGGGGCGTAGGGGGGCCCGGTCCAGGTAGGTGGTGTAGCCGACCAGATCCTCGGCGGCGGCCAGTTCACCGCGCGCCTCGGGGGTGAGCCACAGCGGACCGGCCGGGCCCAGGCCCACCACGACGACCTCACCCGGACGCCCGGACACGGAGGCGTCCGGGGCGTCCGGGGTCTCCGGGGCGTCAGAGGCGTCCGGTGTGCCGATACGGCTCGGCAGCACCGCCACCGAGAAGTACGGCACGGACGACGGATCGACCTCGCCCAGCGCCCCGGTGCGCTCCGCGCTCATCGTGGCGCGCTCCACGTACCGCGCGTCGGCGAGTCGCCCCGAACGCTCCAGGGCGCGCCGCACCGTCGGGAAGGTGCGGCCGAGCTTCATCACCGCTGCCGCGTCGGTCGTCGCGAGGCGTGCCGTCAGCTCCTCCTCGGGCAGCGTGCCCGGGAGGACGGTCAGCACCTCCTCGCCCTCCACCAGCGGCGCGCCGAGCCGGGCGGCCGCCGCGCTGACCGAGGTGACGCCGGGGATGACCTCGGTGGGGTAGCGGTCGGCGAGCCGCTTGTGCATGTGCATGTACGAGCCGTAGAAGAGCGGATCGCCCTCGGCGAGCACCGCGACCGTGCGCCCCGCGTCCAGGTGCGCGGCGAGCCGCGCCGCGGCCTCCGCGTAGAACTCCTCCATCGCGCCCCGGTAGCCGCCCGGATGGTCGGTGCCCTCCGTGGTGACCGGGTAGACCAGCCGCTCCTCGATGTGGTCGGGCCGCAGATGCCGCTCGGCGATGGAACGGGCGATGCTGCGGCCGTGCCGGGCGCTGTGGTACGCCACGACATCGGCCCCGGCGATGACCTCCACCGCCCGTACCGTCATCAGGGAAGGGTCACCGGGGCCGAGGCCCACGCCGTACAGCCGGCCCTTCGCCGCGGGCGTCGCCCGTCGCTGCTGCTCGCTCACTCTTCCTCGCTCGCTATCGCGTTGATCGCGGCCGCGGCGATGGCGCTGCCGCCGCGTCGGCCGCGCACCACCAGATGGTGGGGCGCCGCCGGGTGTCCGGCCAGCGCCTCCTTGGACTCGGCGGCACCGATGAACCCGACCGGTACGCCGATGACGGCGGCCGGGCGCGGCGCGCCCTGTTCGATCATCTCCAGCAGCCGGAACAGCGCGGTGGGCGCGTTGCCGACCGCCACGACCGAACCCTCCAGCCGGTCCCGCCACAGCTCCAGGGCGGCGGCGCTGCGCGTCGTCCCCATGCGCCGCGCCAACTCCGGTACGGACGGGTCGGAGAGCGTGCACACCACGTCGTTGTCGGCGGGCAGCCGCTTGCGGGTGACGCCGCTGGCGACCATCTGCGCGTCGCACAGCACCGGCGCCCCGGCGCGCAGTGCCTCCCGGGCCCGCGCGACCACCTCGGGGGTGTACGCGAGGTCCTTGACCAGGTCGACCATGCCGCACGCGTGGATCATCCGCACCACGACCTGGCTGACGTCGGCGGGGAGGCCGCTCAGGTCCGCCTCGGCGCGGATGGTGGCAAAGGAGGCGCGGTAGATGGCCGCCCCGTCCTTCTCGTAGTCGAACACTGTGTCCTCGATCGTGTCGTTGATCATGCTGTTCCGCGGGCCGCCGCCACGGCGGCGGCCAATTGATCCGCTGCCACATCTGTCACGCCGCCGCCGGTCTCCCCGTCGCCGGTGCCCCCGTCGGTCTCGCCGTCCGGCTCGCGCGTGTCGCGTACGGTGAGCCGGTAGTCCGTCCCTGACGTGGCGAGCGCGTCCACCCAGCGGCCGCCGGGGTGGCCGCAGCGCCGCTCGCAGCCGGAGAAGTACACCGGCGGCGCGTCGGGGGAGCGGGGACCGCCCGCCACCGTGTCCGTCACCGCGCGCGCCGCGTGGGCGCGCACATCGGCCAGGGACTTGGCGCAGCCCGGCCGTCCCGTACACGCGCCGACCCCGGCCCACGGGGAATCCGGCGCGGTCACCAGCCCCGCCTCGGCCACTTCCCGCGCCGCGGCCGCCGCGCCGTCCGCGGTGAACCCCGGGAGCACCACGCCGCGCCAGGGTGTCACACGCAGTTCGCCCGACCCGCTTCGGGAGGCGAGCCCGGCGAGCAGCCGCCACTGTGCGGCGCGTACCCGGCCCAGGGGAACGAGGACGGACACGGCGTGACGCCCGTCCGGCCCGGACACGACGCCCGGCGCGGGCGGTGTGCCGGGCGCGCCGTCCGACTTCCCGTGACCGATTCGTACGGCTTCGACACCTTCGTTCGCGAGTCGCGCCGCCAAGCCGTCGGCGGTCACGGCGTGTTGCCCGGGCAGTTCGCGTACCCGCCACGCCCGCGTACCGCTCTCCCCGGCCCTGGCCAGGAACTCCACGGCGGCCAGCGCGGCGGCACGCGGCACATCCCGCGCCCGCACCTCCAGCACAACCCCGTCAGTCCCGGAGCCCACCCGCAGCGCGGCTCCGCCGTCCCGCGTTGCGATCAATGTCACATCCGCGCCCAGTGCGGCCACATCGCCCCGGCCGTCGTCCATGGCGAACAGGAAACGCCCCGACAAGCCGGACAACTCGCCCCACGCACCGGCGCACAGCGTGGCGTCCAACTCCCGTGCCCACGCCGTGACATCGCCGCGTCCGGCGCCGTCGAGCCCGCTCAGCGGGGACGCCACGATGTTGCGCACCCGGTCGTACCGGTCGGAGGGGAGCAGTCCGGCCTCCCGCAGTCCGGCCGCCAGCTCGCCGCCGCAGGCCGCGTCCAGGCCGCGGAGCTGGAGATTGCCGCGCGAGGTGAGGTCCAGCCTGCCGTCCCCCAGCTCCTCGCTGACCCGTGCCAGCTCCCGCGCCTGATGGGCCGTCAGCAGGCCGCCCGGGGTCCGGACGCGCGCCAGGGAGCCGTCGTCCGCCGGGTGCAGCCGCAGCGCGCCGGGGCAGGCGTCATCGCGTCCGCGCGCCCGCCGAGAGGGCGCTTCGGAGGGCGCTTCATCCGCAGGTGGGACGGTTGTCGGGGAGATGGGCATGGCGGCGAGCATACCGACGATCGGTCGGCCCTCACCGTCCCGTGCCAGGTCAGCAACGCCTACTATGCTCGTGCGGCGGGCCGTCTGGTCCGTCAGACGCTCAAGACGGCGTCCAGGGGGGTGAGACACCCCCTGGGGGAGGAAACCGGTGCGAATCCGGTGCGGTCCCGCCACTGTGAGCACGGCAGCCCGCCGTGCGAGCCAGGAACTCCCGCCGTCTTTCAACCCGCCCGGGGCGCGGACCCCGAGGAAGGCGCTGAGCCATGATCCTTCTGCTGTCGACGTCCGACACCGACCTGCTCAGTGCCCGCGCGGCCACGGGCCCGGTGCCGTACCGCCTCGCCAACCCGGCGCGCCTCGCGCTCGACGACCTGCCCGGACTCCTCGACGGTGCCGAACTCGTCGTCGTGCGGCTGCTCGGTGGCATTCGTGCCTGGGAGGAAGGCCTCGAAACCCTGCTCGCGGGCGACCGTCCCGTCGTCGTTCTCACCGGTGAACAGGCCCCTGACGCCCAGCTCATGGAGGCGTCCACGGTCCCGGTCGGGATCGCCGCCGAGGCGCACGCCTACCTCGCCCACGGCGGACCCGCCAACCTGGAGCAGCTGGCCCGGTTCCTCTCCGACACCGTGCTGCTCACCGGCCACGGCTTCGAGCCGCCCGCCCCCGCCCCCACCTGGGGGCCGCTGGAGCGCACCGCGCGCGAGGACGTCACCGGCCCGACCATCGCCGTGCTCTACTACCGGGCCCACCACATGAGCGGCAACACCGCCTTCGTGGAGGCGCTGTGCCGGGCCGTGGAGGACGCCGGAGCGCGCCCGCTGCCGCTGTACGTCGCCTCCCTGAGGTCCCCCGAAGTCGAGCTGATCGAGGCGCTCGGCGCGGCCGACGCCGTCGTCACCACCGTGCTCGCCGCGGGCGGTACCCGCCCCGCCGAGGCGTCGGCGGGCGGCGACGACGAGGCGTGGGACGCGGGCGCGCTCGCCGGACTCGACGTCCCCGTGCTCCAGGCGCTGTGCCTGACCTCCTCGCGCAGCGCGTGGGAGGAGAACGACGAGGGCCTGTCGCCGCTGGACGCCGCGACCCAGGTCGCCGTCCCGGAGTTCGACGGACGGCTCATCACCGTGCCGTTCTCCTTCAAGGAGGTCGATGAGGACGGGCTGCCGGTCTACGCCGCCGACCCCGAGCGCGCCGCGCGTGTCGCCGGAATCGCGGTACGACACGCCCGGCTCCGGCACATACCGGCGGCCGACAAGCGCCTCGCGCTCGTCCTGTCCGCCTACCCCACCAAGCACTCCCGGATCGGCAACGCGGTCGGCCTCGACACCCCCGCCAGCGCCGTCGCCCTGCTGCGCCGACTGCGCGCCGAAGGGTACGACTTCGGCCCCGAGGAGGGCCCCGGGTCGCTCCCAGGCCTGGTCTCCGGCGAGGGCGACGAGCTGATCTACGCCCTCATCGAGGCGGGCGGCCACGACCAGGACTGGCTCACCGAGGAGCAGCTGGCCAAGAACCCGGTCCGGGTCCCCGCCGCCGACTACCGCCGCTGGTTCGCCACGCTGCCGCAGGCGCTGCGCGACGCGGTCGAGGAGCACTGGGGCCCGCCGCCCGGCGAGATGTTCGTGGACACCAGCCGCGACCCCGAGGGCGAGATCGTCCTCGCCGCGCTGCGCCACGGCAACCTCCTGGTCGTCATCCAGCCGCCGCGCGGCTTCGGCGAGAACCCCATCGCCATCTACCACGACCCCGACCTGCCGCCCTCGCACCACTACCTGGCCGCCTACCGCTGGATGGCGTCCCCGCAGGCCGATGGCGGCTTCGGCGCCGACGCCATGGTGCACCTGGGCAAGCACGGCAACCTGGAGTGGCTGCCGGGCAAGAACGCGGCCCTGTCCCCGGCCTGCGGACCCGACGCCGCGCTCGGCGATCTGCCGCTGATCTACCCGTTCCTGGTCAACGACCCCGGCGAGGGCACCCAGGCCAAGCGCCGCGTCCACGCCACCCTGGTCGACCACCTCGTACCGCCGATGGCCCGCGCCGACTCCTACGGCGACATCGCACGCCTGGAACAGCTGCTGGACGAGTACGCCGCCATCTCCGCGATGGACCCGGCCAAGCTCCCCGCCATCCGCGCCCAGATCTGGACCCTGATCCAGGCCGCCCGGCTCGACCACGACCTCGGTCTGGAGGAGCGGCCCGACGACGCGGGCTTCGACGACTTCCTGCTGCACGTCGACGGCTGGCTGTGCGAGGTCAAGGACGCCCAGATCCGCGACGGTCTGCATGTCCTCGGCGGCGCGCCCACCGGCCCCGAGCGCGTCAACCTCGTCCTGGCCATCCTGCGCGCCCGCCAGATCTGGGGCGGCACCTCCGCGCTCCCCGGGCTGCGCGAGGCGCTGGGCCTGGACGAGTCGGCCGCCACCCGCACCGGCGCGGACGAGGCAGAGGAACGCGCCCGTACCCTCGTCCAGGCGATGGAGGACGCGGACTGGGCCCTGGAGGCCGCCGCGAAGGCCGCCCTCGACGTGCCCGAGGAACAGCGGCCCGGCGTCACCGCGATCCTGGAGTTCGCCGCCCGCGAGGTCGTGCCGCGCCTCGCCGCCACGACCGACGAGATCGACCACGCCGTCCACGCCCTGAACGGCGGCTTCGTCCCGGCCGGGCCGTCCGGATCGCCGCTGCGCGGCCTGGTCAACGTCCTGCCGACCGGCCGTAACTTCTACTCCGTCGACCCCAAGGCCGTGCCCAGCCGCCTGGCCTGGGAGACCGGCCAGGCGCTCGCCGACTCGCTGCTGGAGCGCTACCGCGCCGACAACGACGGCGATTACCCGCGGTCGGTCGGCCTGTCGCTGTGGGGGACGAGCGCGATGCGCACCTCCGGCGACGACGTGGCCGAGGCGCTGGCGCTGATGGGCATCCGTCCGGTGTGGGACGACGCCTCGCGGCGTGTGACGGGACTTGAACCCGTTACCCAGGACCAGCTCGGCCGTCCGCGCGTCGATGTCACCCTGCGCATCAGCGGCTTCTTCCGCGACGCCTTCCCGCATGTCGTCGGGCTGCTGGACGACGCCGTACGGCTCGCCGCCTCCCTCGACGAGGCCGACGACGTCAACTACGTACGGGCCCACACCCGCGCCGACCTCGCCGAGCACGGCGACGAGCGCCGCGCCACCACCCGCATCTTCGGCTCCCGCCCGGGAACGTACGGCGCGGGGCTGCTCCAGCTCATCGACAGCCGCGACTGGCGCACCGACGCCGACCTCGCCGAGGTCTACTCGGTGTGGGGCGGCTACGCCTACGGTCGCGGTCTGGAGGGCCGCCCGGCGCGCGAGGAGATGGAGACCGCGTACCGCAGGATCGCGGTCGCGGCGAAGAACACCGACACGCGCGAGCACGACATCGCCGACTCGGACGACTACTACCAGTACCACGGCGGCATGGTCGCCACCGTGCGCGCGCTGAAGGGCACCGCCCCGGCCGCGTACATCGGCGACTCCACCCGCCCCGAGACGGTGCGCACCCGCACGCTGCACGAGGAGACCTCGCGGGTCTTCCGGGCCCGGGTGGTCAACCCGCGCTGGATCGAGGCGATGCGCCGCCACGGCTACAAGGGCGCCTTCGAACTCGCCGCCACCGTCGACTACCTGTTCGGCTACGACGCCACCACGGGCGTGGTCGCCGACTGGATGTACGACAAGCTGGCCCAGACGTATCTGCTCGACCCGGAGAACCGCGCGTTCTTGGAGGAGGCCAACCCCTGGGCGCTGCACGGCATGGCCGAGCGGCTGCTGGAGGCGGAGAGCCGCGGTCTGTGGGAGGAGCCGGACCAGGAGGTGCTGGAGCGGGTCCGGGAACTGTTCCTGGAGACCGAGGGCGGCCTGGAGGGCGGGGACGACTGATCCCCCGAGCGATCCTCCGGGTGATTCCCCGGATGATCGCCCGGACGATCGGCCGGGCGGCGGCTCAGCCCGTGGAGGGCTGTGCCGCCGGCCGGGCCGCCGCCCGGATACGGTCCGGCCAGGGCGGACAGTTGACCAGTTCGGTCCACTCGCGGTCGTACGCACCGGGTACCGCCCGCCCCGCGGACGACCAGCGCTCGACCAGCGCCGCGTAGATCGGTACGCAGCTCGACTGGTGAAGCGTCTGGTGAACCGTTCCGCCGCCTTCGGTGCTCCGGTCCAGCGCTCTGCTCGGCTGCGAGAGAGAACGGCGTCGCATCGTCGTCGTCATGTTCGGCCAACGCGCCGCGCCCCGCGGGGTCACCCTCTCCGCGCCGACCTCACCCGCACCGGTGTTGCCTCGTACGCATCAGCGACCCGTGAGCGCCCGCCCGGGTGACGCCCGCCCCGGAGCCCGGTGCGCTGCGCGTTTTCCCCCGGCCTGGCAATGAAAAGCGTTGCCGAATTCATAAGGCAATGCCACTTGATAACCGTGTCCATTGCAGCCTTTGGAGAATTTCCCGAAGTGCTGTTCAATTACCGCTGTCCCTCAGGCGATGCGAGGAGGAACGGGTGGGAGCCCATACGCACGGACATGACGGGGGTCATGGCGGGCACGCGCACGGGGTGGCGGAGAATGCCGACCGCCGATGGCTGTCCATCGCTCTTGCGCTGATCACCGGTTTTATGCTGGTGGAGGTCGTGGTCGGGGTGATCGCGCGTTCGGTGGCGCTGCTTTCCGACGCGGCACACATGCTCACCGACGCCGCCTCGATCGTCCTCGCGCTCATCGCGATCCGGCTTTCGGCCCGGCCCGCCCGCGGCGGCTATACCTATGG